>Ga0209580_10001297_pt1 | contig 11712 bp, 9 predicted proteins | sample Coa_R1_5_FD_187153 | JGI IMG/M metagenome (GOLD analysis project Ga0209580, IMG submission 187153) | Surface soil microbial communities from Centralia Pennsylvania, which are recovering from an underground coalmine fire - Coalmine... | ecosystem: Environmental > Terrestrial > Soil > Unclassified...
ATGGCAAAAGCTCTTTCGCATTCCAAAACCGCTTCTTGTCCCGAACGCCGTGAAGGACCCACGGGTCCCATTTCGCGATCTTCTCTCATCCGACGGCCTGAAAAGCCTCTTGCTGGTTCCGCTAGTGAGCGGAAAGAAACCACTTGGCTTGATCGGCATCATGAGTCCCGGATCGGAGTCCGACGACCCGGAAAAAATCGAACTGGTCCAAGGTCTTGCCCAACAGGCAGTCGTGGCACTCCAATTGGCCATACTGACGGACAATGCCAAGCGAGCGGCGCTATTGCAGGAAAGAAGCCGCATGGCCCGCGATATCCACGACACTTTGGCGCAAGGATTCGCCGGAATTCTGATTCAGATGAATCTTGCCGAAAACGTCGTTTTCCGGGACCCGCAAGAAGCTGTACGTCACATTGCGCGCGCGCGCGAACTGGCCCGAGGCTGTCAGGCTGAGGCCCGCCGGCTGGTCTTCGCTTTGCAACCCCGGTCGCTGGAAAAACGCTGCCTGGCCTCAGCCCTACAGCAACTGGTTGCTGAACTCACCTCTGATGCTGATGTGCAGATCGAGTTTAGCGTTCAATGCGACGCCCCTCCCTTGTTCCCGGAAATGGAAGTCGAACTACTCCACATTGGCCAGGAAGCACTTACCAATGTTGTGAAACACGCACACGCTACCAAAGTAAGAATCGAACTTACCTCTGATCCACAGAGGGTCCAGCTCAGTATTCAGGATGACGGGTGCGGGTTCGATCCCTTTGTGGCAACGCCAACGCGGCGGTTTGGCCTCGCCGGCATGCGGGAGCGGGTCCGGCAGATGGATGGAAAACTGGAAATCCGCAGTGAGCCCGGATGTGGAACTCAGATTCAAGTAGTCGTACCCTGCGCAAGTGAGAAAGCTATTGCCGACTTCTGAAAAAACAACGAGGTCCTGTCCCGAGCCCATCCGTATCCTGATCACGGACGATCACCCGGTAGTCCGGGAAGGTCTGGCAACGATGGTCAACCGCCAGCCTGACATGCGAGTTGTGGCAGAGGCTCACGATGGTAAGATGGCGGTCGACCAATTTCTTCTTCACCGGCCAGATGTCGTTTTGATGGATATACTCATGCCGCATATGGACGGCATAGCTGCCACGCAAGTAATTCTTGCTCAGATTCCCCAGGCCCAGATCATTCTTCTCTCGGCTTACGAGGGCGATGAGCACATTTATCAGGGATTGAGGGCTGGCGCCAAGGGTTACCTAATAAAAGATAGTCCTCTGGAGGACATGACCGAGAGCATTCGAAAAGTCCACAGCGGTCTCACCTATATCCTCCCCACTGTAGCTGCGAAGTTGGCTTTGCGTATCACCCGTTCCGCTTTGAGCGACCGGGAACTAGAGGTACTGCGGCTGATGGCAGCGGGCAAGAGCAACAAGGAAATAGGGAATGCCTTATACATCAGTGAAGGCACGGTCAAGGTGCACGTCAGCAATTTAATGAAGAAAATGAAAGCGACGGGCAGGACTGAGGCCGTCAATTTGGCTCTAATGCACGGGATAGTGAATCTGAGCAGGATGTCGTCGTAAGTATTCCGACCCGCTTCTGGTGTTCGCCGCAGTAGCCTTCTCCTCAAACCGATATGCGAACCCTCCATATTGCAGACTTTCACGTGGACTGGATAAGGACGCTCCTCATCACGAACCGAGAAGACCCGCGCTCGTAATTGCACACTACAAATTTTGTTAACCTTCAAATGTGCTGGGACCCCTCTGCCAAGTGAAAAACGGTTCTCTTCATCATAGTCGCCGCTTCACAGATGTACTCCGTCTAGCTCGAAAGTCGTAGCGTCGCATTTGCGGACGGCTATCTCTATGGTGTCTTAAAAATTCTGTCTACAGCGCAATTGTCAAAGTTATGCCGGGTGCATAGGATCAATTCTGCGTTGCTGGGCGAAAAAACAAAGCAATGTTTGACGCCCACCCTCCACTGAACGCTACCAACTGAATTCAAAGCAGTTACATCCGTGGAGCAGATGATCTCTGCGACATTTCACTTCCCCGGCCTGCGGCCCAGAAGCGAGATGAGCAATCGGAAGCCGCACTGACGCGTCGCATGACGTAACGGAGGCTAAAGGAATGTTCTACAACGTATTCGGCGAGAAGGTTTCCAAAACGCGGTTCAAAGAGATGGTGAATGCTCAAAAGAACCGGCGTGAACTTATCGGCGCAAATCAATTCAACCGCCGGGATCTAATGAGGATGGGCCTACTCACGGGCGCGGGATACCTGGTGGCGAAGAGTGGACTGAGTGGCCGGGCATGGGGTCAGACTATTTCACCAGGTCCCATCAACCAGCCAGCTAGCCCGCCTACCCGGTCATTTGTTACGCAAATGCCCATCATGCCGATCCATCAGCCGGTTGCGAGCCTGACACCGACCCCGACGGTGGACCCCAACACCGCCGCCGGAGAGGGGCGCACCCAGCCGCACCAGGCTTTGACTGTATTCCCGCCGCAGAAGTTTTACCAGACGGTACAGCAGATCGCTCCCATATTCGTCAGTCCTGATCTGCCGCTCCAGCAGCTCTACACTTTTGACGGTTTCAGCCCAGGTCCGACCTATGTGGCGCACTATCGCGAACCAATTCTGGTCAGGAACATCAATAATATTCCCAATGGCCCGCAACCAAGCGGATTTGGCGTGCCTTCGCTGACCACGCACTTGCACAATTCCCACACACCTTCGGAGAGCGATGGCAACCCCTGCGACTTCTTCAACAGCGGCCAATTCTATGACCAGCACTATCCCAATCAGTACGCTGGTGTTTTGTCTGATCACATTTCTGAAGGCGGTGACCTCAATGAAGCCTTGAGCACGCTCTGGTACCACGATCATATGATCGGCGCGACAGCCCAGAACGTGTACAAAGGGCTGGCTGGCTTCTACTTCCTGTTCAACGATCATGACACCGGAAATGAGAACACAGGATTCCGCCTTCCCAGCTTCCCGCAGTACGACATACCGATGTTGTTTGCCGACCGGGTTTTCGACCAGGAGGGGGCCATGGCCTTTGACCTCATGAATCTGGACGGAATCCTGGGTGACAAGTTCCTCACCAATGGAGTCGTCCAACCGTTCTTCCGGGTGCATCCGCGAAAGTATCGCCTGCGCTGGTTGAATACGGGCATATCGCGCTTCGTGCAGATGTTCCTCACGGATCCGACAAACCTCGGCACAGACCAGGTGTTTTTCCAGATCTGCAAGGATGGCAACCTGCTGCCGCAGCCAATCCAGGTGACTTCCTGCACCATGGGTGTGGCGGAACGCGCTGACGTGATTATTGACTTTAGCCAATACGCAGGCCGGTCCGTATTTGTCGAGAATCGCTTGCAGCAAATCGATGGACGCGGCCCCACAGACGTGGTGCTGCCAGCCGGTCAAGGTGATAGCTATGTGCGGATTGACGTGAATCTGCCGAGTGTGGCAGACAACAGTGGCAATCCCGAGTTTATGACGTTCTATAGCCTCCCGGCCCTGGTGGCGCCCCGTATCAGCCGCACCTTCCACTTCGACCGCCTGAACGGCCAGTGGTCCATCAATGGAATCTTTATGACTTGCAACGATGACGGTCCAACAGTCCGCGTGCGGGTGGGGCTGAACACCGCCGAACACTGGGTTCTCTCCAACCTCTCGGGCGATTGGGAGCACCCCATCCACATCCATTTTGAGGAGCACCGCCTGCTCAGCCGCGACCGGGCAACGCCACCGCCTCCTGAACAAGGGCGCAACGACGTTACAAGGGTGAAGCACAATAACCGCAATGAACTCTTCTTCCGCTTCCGTGACTTCCATGGGCACTACCCCATGCATTGCCACAACCTGATCCATGAGGACCACGCAATGATGCTCCTCTGGTTCATCGATCCCAACGGTGGGGACAACAACCAGCTTCCATAACCCGCTGTATCCTGCATGGCCCGTGAAGGGTCGTGCAGGATACTACCGGGATTCGAAACCTGGAATCAGGAGAAATGACTATGGAAACGACTAGAAGAAACCTCTTCGGGCTGGCCGCACTTGCTCCCTTGGCTTCCGCTTTGATGTTGGGCCAGGACAAGCGTACAACAACGTCCACGAATTCCGCCATCGCTCCGGCCTCAGTTCCCAAAATGATTCCCGAGTTGGCTCCTGGGGTGACCCTCGGACCTCTCGCCAATCACAGGCCCTCGCTATCGCCGCGCGAACAGGCGCACCAGCGGTATTTCCCTGATGTCACGTTGCGCACGCACGAGGGCAAGAAGGTGAGCTTCTATAACGATCTCATCAAAGGAAAGATCGTCACCCTCAACTTCATGTTTGCAGATTGCCAGGAAATATGCCCTCTGGTTACCGCGAATCTGCAGAAGGTCCAGAAGCTGCTTGGTGGTCGCGTGGGAAAAGACATCTTCATGTATTCCTTCTCTCTGCAAGGGCAGGATTCGCCGGAGAGACTCCGGGCTTACAGGAAGGCATACAACATAAAACCGGGCTGGACATTCCTGACCGGTGACTGGAACACGATGGAACTGCTCCGTCGCAAGCTCGGATTCAGCTATCCAGATCCCAAAACGGATGCGGACAAGACCCAGCATATCGGGAATTTCCGCTTCGGGAGCGAGCCTCTGATCATGTGGGAGACCATGCCCGGCATGGCAGAGCCTCGATATCTGGTAGAGATGATTTCCTATGTGGAAGCGGAGCATCAGGGGCGCCCCAAAGGCGCCAGGGAAATTTTTCACTCTGCCGATCCTGGCAAAGGCTAAGAGCTTCGGGACCGCAACGCGTGGAGGTGGTGCGGTCCCCGAATCTCTCGGCTTCAGGAAAAAGCGACTCACTTTTGATTAGGAGAAAAGATCATGACGTGCAAAAGAAATACTGAGAATTACATTGCCAAGATGTCCATCGCTTCCCTCGCGGGGCTGGTAATGTTGCTGTTGGCTACAGCGCCCTCGATCGCGCAGACGGTCCACTCGAACATCCCGCCCTTCGATTTCAGCGATGCCTTCTATCTCAGCAACGGACTTGATCCCACCAGGATCGTATTCCGCATCAATGCGGGTGGCACAGGCGGCGGAGTGTTTGATGCTTCGTTTCCCAGCCCCCAACTCAGCCAGATCCGTGAAACCTTTTACACCGGCACGTTTGATCGCAACGGTCTGATCAACTTCACCAGTATTCTTGGGGTGCTCGTAAACTCACACTCGTTCCTGACCACGCCGATTGGACAGAACATGCACAGTGTCGCGGATAGTTTCCAGGCATTTGTATTTCCCAAACAGCCGAAGGGTAACCACAACACGCTTTCTGCTGCAGGGATACCGTCTACACCGAACCTCACCAGCACAGTATGCAATCCTCCCGGCGGTGCTGCGCCGGAGCCCTGCGTTACCCTTAGCCCGGTTGCGCCTAATCGCCGGCAGAACACCATGTTTGATACCAGAGCAACGTATTTTTGCATTGACCTGATTCAAGTCTGGCTTGCCGAATACGTGATCTTTACACCGCAGGCCTTCACTTCGGACGGACAGAAGATCTTGAAACAGATCTCCCAGACCAACGGCACCACGTTTGATGGTACTCCCGTGCTCAACACTCTCGACCAGATCAACAGCTTGCAGGCGCAGGGCCTGGTTACATTGGGAGAAGTGCCGGACACCGTCGCCGATGATGGAAGCCAGGGTGTCCGTTACGTAGTGTGCGATGTCATGCAGGATCCCACAGACGGCACAGTAACTCCGGACGGCCAGCTGGTTGACGCCAAGCATAATGATGCAGCTCTTACTTCCGTGACACCTGACTTTGTGAATGAGTTTAAGTGCCTGCAGCAGACCGGCAATTTCTGTGTCGGCAGCCCTCAACGAGTGCCTGTTCCGTTCTAGGTGCTTAATCTTCTCCAGGCATGCCCGCCTGTTCTGGGGGTGCCTGGAGAAACTCATCCCCATCGGTTTTTCCCGCTCTTTTACACGATCAGAGAACTACAGCAACCGAAGGCATAACGGAGGGGTTAGCTATGAAGAAATTTACCATCAGTCTGGCCATGATCTTCAGCTTGAGCGCGTTGGCGCAACTGCCCGGCAACACAACGGGGCCCACCAACGCTTCAGCCACAAACGCCGGCACGGTGACTGGTAATAAGGTGAAGGCCCCTCCGGCAACGGTGATGATGCTGCACGGCTGGGTCGTGGACGAGGTCTGCGGCCGGGTGACAGGCAGGACTTCAGAACATGCAACGTGCGCCAAAATGTGCTCGCGCCTGATGCATAAAACACTGGTCTTCGTCAGCGACTACAACGGTGTAAACGTCAAGGTAAAAAATCCTGAAGCGCTTAAGCCTTACCTGGGCAAGCACCTGGATATTGAAGCAAGGCTGATTGCACCGCGCGAGATTAAGGTCCTGCGGGTGCACATTGCTTCGGCCAGTGCTTCACCGAATGATCCAGTCGCGGCCCATGACAATGCACCGCTTATTCCTACAGCGGAATGGAAAAAGCCGGTGTGGGCAACAGCAGACTACATGGAACAGCAAAAGAAAGCCAAGTGAGCCTGGTTAACCTTGACCCTGGCCGGCGGAAGGTCAGGGTCGTTTTTGGGATCCTCCACATGACCAAATCACTCTGTTTGATCCTTCTCTTCTCTTTGTGCACCGCTGTGTCCGCACTGGCGCAATCCTGCGATGATACGTTGTTCCCGATTGTCAGAGACCGGAAGCTTGGTTTCATTGACAAGAGCGGCCGCGAGGTCATTCCCCCGCGTTTCAGCGATTACCGCAATGTCCAGTATTTTCCTGATCTCCCACAGTTCAGTGAGGGGCTGGCGCCCGTATCGGAGAAAGGGCGCTTTGGCTACATTGACTGCTCCGGCAACTTCGCCATCGCTCCCAGGTTTGCCAGCGCACGTCCTTTCTCCGAAGGAATTGCCGCAGTCCGCGAAGGAACCTATCCCCAGACGGCAGGCAAAGCCCTGTGGATTGACCATGCTGGGCGGGTTTTGTATACGGGTCAAGCCCGCCACTTTCAGGCCGATTTTCATGAGGGCCTCTTGCTTCAGGCCGATGAAGAGAACGGCTGGCAGCCGGGCTATGTAAACAAGAACTTTCAATGGGCCATTGCCTCCCAGGCCCTCTTTAGAAGTAGCTTCCACGAAGGATTTGCTGTTTTCGGAGTCGGGGATCCGGCGTCGCGAAAATTCGGGTTCATTGATGCTTCCGGCAAAGTAGTCGTCCCGGCCAATTACGATCGCGCCTCAGATTTCAGCGAAGGACTGGCGGGAGTCTGCTACTGGAAGCCTGCCACTCCCTCTTCAGCTGAGAAGACTTGGCAGTGCGGGTTCATAGATCCCACGGGACGAGTTGTAATTCCGCTCACCTTCAAATCTGTGTCAGTGTTTTCAGACGGGCGTGCTCTGGCGGAGCAACAGGATGGGCAGCGAGCCATTCTGGACAAAACTGGTCAGGTGATCCGGGTTGTTTCATCTTTTGAGGTCCCCGGAAAATTTCACGATGGTCTGGCGCTGGCAAAAAAAGGCGATCGGACCGGCTTCATCGATGCGCAAGGATCCTGGGCCATCCCCGCGCGGTTCGTCGGCGCCTCGGACTTCTCCCATGGAGTAGCCCTGGTTCAGCTCTCCGACAAAGAGTATGGCTACATCGACAAACAGGGCAAACTCATATGGCAAGCGAAAACTACCGTCCCTCCCATCGTTTTTATTCCCAGCACGTTTGCCGCAGGATCACGGTGATGAGATATCTGGCCGCCATATTGTTGAGTGTTGCAGCCGGCACGGCCGCGTGGGCACAGGTTGGGAAAGATGCGTCTGGAGATTTTAGAATCACGCAAACCTATCCCGTTGTCAGCACATCAACCATCAGCGGCAAGGAAGGCTATCAGGTTTTAGCCACGCCCCAGGGCTTTACCGTGACGAGCCATTTGTGGGTGGCAGAAGGTGAACTGCCTGTGTTCTCACAAGTAGAAGAGACGCTCGGGCCTGACTGGTCGCTCAAACGCTATACCTTCACTGGCGTGGTTGGCGGCATCGATCAGAAGATGGAGGCCTGGGTCGAGGGCGACAAAATACACATGCAGATGTCTTCTGGTCGCATGAACCCGCATCGTGCGGTGGATGTCCGGCCCAATACAGTGGTTCTCGATAACTTTGTTCCCACCCACTTCCAGGTCCTGTTGAACCAATTTGCCAGCGTGATGGCGAAAACGCCCGGTATGAACTCGGAAGAAGTTTACCTGGTGGTTCCGCAAAAGTTGCTGGCGTTGAACGGCACGCTCTCCCGTTCGGGAACTGATACCGGCATTTTGAATGGGAAAGAAGTAGAAGTCACAAAGTATGTCCTGCGCATGCCGGCGGCTACTGCGCAGATCTGGGCTGACGGTAAGAATCAGGTGCTCGGCGTCTACTTTGACCGGTCTGATATTGAGTACTTGCGCGCAGGTTTTGATCTGCCCCAGCTTAATCTGGCAATGAAAAAGACCCTGCCTTCTGAAGTCCCGGTCAGCTTCCCCAGCCACGGCCGGCAATTGCTGGGCACCCTGATGTTGCCTCCAGAGAGTCTGGGCAAAAAAGAAAAGTATGCGCTGGTGGTCATGGTCGGCGGCTTTGGCCCGGTCGATCGGGACGAGACCGTGGGTCGAAATAAACCCATGCGCGATCTTGCGGTGGGGTTGGCCCGGAGGGGCATTGCCAGCCTGCGCTATGACAAGCCCACGCACTCGATTCGGGGCAGGCTGGAACTTGCTCACCTGACCATTGACGAAGAAACAATTGATAGTGCAGTCGCTGCCGTCCATTGTGCGCTCGCTCTTCACCAGGTGGATGCCACGAACATATTTCTTCTGGGGCACAGCGAGGGGGGAGAGATGGCCCCCTTCATCCTGCAACAGGCAACGGAAATTCGTGGCGCCGTTTTGATGGCGGTGCCCGGACGCCCACCGGATGAGTTTGTTCCGGACCAGTTCGCAAGGCAGTTGAAGATGAAGGACACCGCACAGACCGAAATAGACACGCAGGTGGCTGCCCTGAAAAGCGAATTTACTGCCGTCCGCGGCGCTGCCATGCCGAATTCGGTGATGGTGTTGGGCCTTCCCGCCGGTTACTGGCGAAGCTTGATGGCTCGCGACAATATCGCTGCGTTACACAACGTGAGCGTGCCCCTGCTCGTGCTTCAAGGGGACAGGGACGCCCAGGTCAGCCGGCAGGATTATGAATTAGTCACCGCCGCGGTCCCGGCGAACAGGTTGGAAACCGAATACTTCACAGGCCTGGACCATATTTTTATTCCAGCGCCGGAAGGCGCTAACGGCTCGGAGATGCTGATTGGGTCGCACGTAGCGGATCAGGTCATCAACAGGATTGGCGCGTGGCTGGAAAAACATGAAACCAACAGCAAGGATGAACTCGCCCGCCGCGCAGAAGAAAAGCAATAACTTCTAAGCAGGCCGGGCGTCCGGCAGCTCTGCGGAACTGATTGTGGGGTTAGAGGTGCAAGGAAATGCTGGACGATAACGCCGGAACTGCCAGGGAAAACCAAATTTCTAAAGGAGTCCACATGATGCGCTCAGTCACATCCATTTTGCTCGGGTTGCTGCTCTTGGCCGGTTACGTCATTGGAGAGAAAACGAAAAGCTCCAATGCGGCAACCGTTACCTTCACCATGCGCATGGGCCGAACCGACCAAGGCACGGAAGAGTACAAGATCGTCCACAACCAGGGCGGCTATCTTCTCACTAGCACCGTCCACCTGCGTAAGTACGGAGAAGCAGTCTTTTCCGAGCAACAGCAGCGGCTTGCGCCTGACTGGAGCCCGGTCGCCTACAACTTGAAGACAACCATGGCCCAGGAGCAACGAACCACGGGAGCGTCGATCGCTAACGGCACAATTAAGATGCACAGCGAATCGGGAGCAGACGTGAAGGAGAAAACCATCGATCAGCAACCTCCGACTTTGGTATTCGACAACATTCTGCCCAGCCAGTTCCAGGTATTAGTCAAGCAATACACCGTCTTGCATACCCAACATGCCGTGCAATTTCAGCTGCTGGTGCCGCAGATTCTGGGAGAGTTTTCGGGCACGCTCCAAGCTGCGGGTACCGATACCGGAACATTGGACGATCACAGAGTGGTGCTGAAAAAATACATTCTGGAGACCAGAGGACTCAGCCTGGAGATTTGGGCCGATAGCCACAGCCGACTTATGCGCGTATACCTGCCGACACGGGATACGGAGTTCGTTCGCACAAATTTCAAGATGAGCAAGAGTCCTGCGTCCGCCGCCATTGGCCCGGTTGTGGTCCAACGGCCGTGAGCGGGAGCAATGAGGCCCATTACCTAGTTCCAGATAATATCAGCGGAGCGCACAAAGAATATTCATCGAACCCTCAATAGCTTAGGGCGATTAGCCTCCCGTACTGTAGGCGTGAAATGTGGGTGTACAGCCAGAATCGGCCGACGCCGTGGTTATGGATTCCTCTCTACGAAAGGTTGATGAACTGATGCATATCGCCCGTCGAACACGCTCCATTGCTCTCCAGACTGCGGTAGGAGGAATGGTTCTAAGCGGTGTCGGGATGCTGTTTGCGGTATTTGGGCTTTTACCACCAATGGCCGGGGCTATTGCACAGGAAGTGATCGATCTAATTCGCCTAAGCGATTTTTAGCGAGAGTAGTGGATCGCTACTGGGTCGAATGGAACAGCTCTTTTACGCGATTGCGGAATTCCGGAATGTCATAAACCACAGCAAAATGCACCAGCGCGTGCTGGCTTTCCCTCGTCAGCCCAAACTGAGGACCGGCTTTGACCGCGAATCGATCACCCAATTGCCAGGATACTACCGGGCCAACATAGTGAGAGGTATTCTGCAGCCCAAACGAGTGGGCATCTCCCAGTCCACCATAGAATTCCAATCCCGCCGCAACACTCTTACGGCAGAAGATACAGTGATCTTTGGCCTCCGCTGTGGACAGTGGACGGCTTGTGCCAAGGGAATAACCAAATTGCCAGGGTTCCCCTGCGAGATTCTTAACTCCGATTAAATTGCCGGCAAAGTTCCAGCCTTTATGGTCACGGGAGAGCACCAACTTAGCTTCGATCTCGTGTTCCTGAATTCTTCGTGCCAAGTCATTACGCAGATTGAAGTCGTCTGCACCCGCATGCCCCTCGATCTCGACTATGCTTTTGTTAGCGGCATTGGTGTCCTCCCAACCGAGGCTCAGCACGGAGTTGATCCAACGATTTTTGGGAGCAAGCTTGAACTTGTTTACCCAGGTGTAACCCGTAAATACAGTGCTCTCGTTGAAAGTAGTCTGTCCTTCCAGTTGAACTTCCGTAGACCACCACTTCTCCGGACGGTATTCGAACTCCAGCACGGATCCGAGAAACCCATTGCCGACTTTTGGATTGCCTAAGACGTTGTAACTGGCCACCCCGAGTGCTCCGGGATCGGGCAGGTGATGATGATCCGTAACAAAGTACGGTGACTCCTGCGCGAATCCGGCTTGGGATGCGGCTATAAGGAACAGTACGGATCGCAGCCAGCTTTGCAAAGCCGATACACACGGCGACCACATACGTTAACCCACCCTGAACTGAATTTGAGATACCTACTTACTGCTTAGGATTTTTGTATCCTGTTCCTCTCTGTCGCGATGTGAGCTGTGTCACAGGGTTGTTTCTCGCAGGTCAAGA
>Ga0209580_10001298_pt1 | contig 11712 bp, 11 predicted proteins | sample Coa_R1_5_FD_187153 | JGI IMG/M metagenome (GOLD analysis project Ga0209580, IMG submission 187153) | Surface soil microbial communities from Centralia Pennsylvania, which are recovering from an underground coalmine fire - Coalmine... | ecosystem: Environmental > Terrestrial > Soil >...
TCGAACAACCGCCGCCGGTGCAAACCGCTCGCATTCACGTAGAAATCCTGCATCACTTCGCTACAGGCAAGGCTTCCATCTTGCTCGACAATCAGATTGTCTTAGACGAGAATTTGCACATAGACTCCTCACGCCACCTTATACTCCGCTCGCTTGAAATGGACCAGACGGCGAACGTGGAAGTTGCTTCGGGAAAGCATCAAGTGCAAGTCCACGTGGTTTCCCCCGATAACACCTACGACGAGAGCGAGATGGTGGAAACTGATCTCGCGCCCGGCTCTCGACAGGTGCTGCGGGTGAATTGCGATAAGCGAAAAATGCAGATCACGTTGCAACCCGCGGTTTCCAGCACGCCGGCGAAGCAATAAAAAAGCAGCCCTTTCGGGCTGCTTCATCCAAGTGTTGCCCTCGGAAATCTAGAAGCGGATTTGGGGTCCGAAGGTCACCCGCAAATTGTTATGCGCTCCGTTGCTGAGGTAAACCTCGTCGCCCGCTTCAAGCCGAAGCCCAAACGGCCCCCAGAACCCTTCTACGCCAGCGCCGGGATACAGTGCCAAGTGCGTGCCCGGACTACCTACGCTCGACACAGCAGTTCCAACCGTACCTGGGGTGACTGCCGCCCTGCTCTCTGTGAAGTTAATGAATCCAACCTTTCCGGTCACGAAAAACTTGAACGGGCCGGGGGTTTCAAATTTCGGCCCAAACAGACCGGTCAGTGGACGCAAACGCGTTGTGGTGAAGCTCGAGCTTATGCAATTGTTGCAAACCGTCGTAAAGTTCCGCTCGAAATCGTAATTCATTTCCGCTTCGAGCCCGACGTGATGGCTGGTGTTGAACCCGGCGCGAGCGCCGAATCCAATGAAATTCGTCGCCTTAACATCGGTGGTGGGATCAAAGCGGAAATAGTCCGCGAAGATACCGACCGAGCCGTGATCATAGTTGTCGTTTTCTTGCGCCACGAGCCATGACGGCGCCGTCATCAAAATGCCCAGAATGGCAAAACCAATAATTCTCTTCATATCTACTTATCTCCTCCCGACTTCAGGATTACTTCCTGCCTGCTCCTAAGTCTTCTACAAGCCGCTGTGGATCAGGTCTGCAGGCGAAAAGTTGGATGCCTCGCCTCCAGCCACGGTTGGGCTTTTGGCGGCAATCTTAACCCTTAGGTTTTTCAATGTATTTGAGATAGGTGATAGATCTGGAGGCAAAGAAAAAGCGCAGAGCAGAGGGTTACTGCCCTGCGCCGATCTCTGAGCAGGAATCTACCAGGTATTGGTCTTCGTCAGATGCGAATTCACTGTCGAAGCCTGCGCTGCTGAGTCATTCGGCGCCATGGAGACAACGAAGTACTCGCGCTCTTTGTCATCAAGGTCCTCGACCCGCAGCAGAATCTTGTCTTTGTCGAGACGGAACTGCGCCTTTTCACCGATGGGCAGCAGCACTGGATGTTTGTCGTCTTTGGGCTGAATGGTGTAAGTGACGGTGTCGGTCTCCAGCACATACTGCTGGCAGAGCAGTTCTTTGGTCTTCATGTGGGCAGAATCGGTGCCGATCATTTCGCCGGCGAGGCTCTTGGCATTTTTGGCATCGGTGCCACATTTGACCGATTCCATGCGCAACAGCTTGCCGCTCTGGAAATGTCTGGGTTCTTTGGCCTGGGCCGCAGCCGCAACCAGCACAAGGGCCAAAACATATTGCAATCGCATACGCGTGAATCTCCTGTTCGAGGCGCATACCGGCGCTCTCTTCCTGACATTCTGAGCGGACTACCCGAGCCCTAGAAGATTCCGTTGGTACCGTCACTCGGGTAATCAGGAATTCACGGTATATTTCCGGGAGGTGCTAATTTTGCGCTGCTCTGCTATCTTCCACAAGGCAGAACCCATCAATGGAACCTACCCAGGCCTCTCCCGCTGCTGCCCCGATCGAACACGACACGAGGTTTTTCGGCCATCCCCGCGGCCTGGCGACACTGTTTTTCACTGAAATGTGGGAGCGGTATAGCTATTACGGCACGCGCGCCCTGCTCATTCTGTACATGACGGCTGCCACGACCACCGGTGGTTTGGGCTTCTCGGTGATGAAATCCGGGGCGCTATATGGATTCTATACCGCAATGGTGTATTTGCTCAGCCTTCCGGGCGGATGGATTGCGGACCGAATTATTGGGCAGCAGGGAGCGGTGCTGCTGGGCGGGATTCTGATTGCTGCCGGGAACCTCTGCCTCGCAACGCCCCCAATCACCGCTTTCTACGCGGGCCTTGGGCTGCTGATGGTCGGAACCGGCCTGCTGAAACCCAACGTGAGCACGATCGTTGGCCAACTCTACTCGTCACAGGATAAGCGTCGGGACTCTGGATTTTCCATCTTCTACATGGGGATTAATATCGGCGCGTTTTCGCCACTCATCGTGGGCTGGGTTGGCGAAAAGGTGAATTGGCGGCTTGGCTTCGCAACTTCCGCGATCGGCATGTTAATCGGAGTGGTGCAGTATTTGATCACGCGGAAATATTTGGGCGACGCCGGACGGCACCCTGTGAGCACAGGCGACGTTGCCAGAGACCGGTCACAAAAACGGAAGGGCACGATTGCCGTGGTTGCGTTTCTCGCGGCTATTGCATTCGTCGCCGTTCTGGCATCCAGCGGCCTTATTCACATAACCGCCGAAGTCATTTCTGACGTGCTGGGATGGGTGCTGGTTGGGATTGCAGCCGCGGTCTTTTCCTGGATGATCTTCAGCAAGGGCTGGTCGCTACAAGAACGCAAACGCGCGGCGGCGATTCTGGTGCTATTTATCGCATCGGCGACTTTCTGGGCGGCTTATGAGCAAGCGGGATCTTCGCTGAATCTTTTTGCGGAACGCAACACCAACCGGGTGGTGTTGGGCTATCAGTTCCCGGCTAGCTGGTTTCAGAACGTGCAGCCACTGTTTGTGCTTTTGCTGGCGCCGCTGTATGCGTGGCTGTGGATCCGCCTAGGCAAGCGGGAACCGTCCAGTCCAGCAAAATTTTCGTTCGGACTCTTGTTCGTGGGCCTGAGTTTTCTGATCCTAGTACCGGCCGCGTCCGGTCTGAATGTTTCTCCGAACTGGCTGAACGCTTCGTACTTCCTCAGTGTGGTGGGAGAACTTTGTTTAAGTCCGGTAGGATTGAGCGCCATGACTAAACTCGCTCCTGCACGCGCGGTGGGGTTTGTCATGGGCGTGTGGTTCTTGTCCATCAGCATTGGTGATTGGCTCGCCGGACGCGCGGGTTCGCTCTTCGAATCCATGCCCCTCCAGAAATTGTTTGGGTTCAGCGGCATTGTGCCAATTGCCGCCGCCGTGGTCCTGGCTTTGCTTGTGAAACCGACGAAGCGGTTAATGTCCGGAGTGACCTAAAACGCCCATGAACTCTCGCCCGATCTTTGAAACGCACCGCGAAGACTTGGAAAAAGTGCTTAGAGTCCTGGCGGAAACGCCCGCAATTGACCGCGAATACATGGCTCCTCGCGAGGAGTTTCAGGCCCGCGTCCGCAGGACCAATGAGGCATTGCAACGCCATGGACACACGGTCGGGCTGGTGTTCTCCGACGAGCATTACTCGGGCGACGTTCCTTACCTCGGCGGCAATACAAACATTTCTATCGAGCAGGTCGCCGGAGTTATTGGACCAAACGGGTTCCACATTGCCGCAGGTCTCGAGGGCGGCTATGTTGCCGAGCAACTCGCAGACCGGGCCGGTGCAATCGTGCACAAAGTCGAACTGCTGCAGTTAGCTGACGAAAAATATCCCATCCGCGCCGAGCGCCTCGAAGACGTGATCGCCGCCGCAGCGGGCAAGAACGTTGACCACATCGTGCTGCTGACACCGCGGCAAGTGATACCAGCGGGGCTGGTCGAATACCTGCAAAACCTGTACGGGCGCGAAAGCGTGGTTGACGCTCAGGAGATTTATTACCGCGTTAAGTACGAAAAGAGCGATATCGAGATGCGGCTGATCGCCGACGCCTGCGTCATAGCCGACGCGATGTTGCGCAGCATGCTGGCGGTGCTACGGCCAGGGCGCCTTGAGACCGAAGTCGCGGCATGGGGCGCGTGGGTCGGCCGGATGCTAGGTTCGGAGCGCGATGGATTTCAAATCATGGTCGGAGCAAATACGGCGAATCGGACTCTCATCGGTCCAGCGCTGAACCGCCCGATCCAGGAAGGTGATTGGGTACACGTGGGCGTCGCACCCAAACGTGACGGCTTAACGTCGTGCATTCGACGATCGGTGATTGCCGTTGATTCCCCGGGCAAAGTCACAGCCGAACAAAAGTATTGGTTCGATTTGGTAGAGGAAGCTTACGGCGTCGGCGAGCATTGGTATCGCGAGGTTGCCAGGAAAAAATCGCCTGCCAAATTGCAGGAGCAATCGCTGGTGGACTTTTTCAGTGAGCGGTCGGAGGAAATCTCGAAGCGAATTGGAAGAAAAATCGACCTCGCGCGCCAGAAGCCGTACACCGGGACACACAACTCCGGTTATACCGAATGCCAGGAATTCTTTGGAGCTATCACCCTCGATAGTCAGGAGCCACTAGGCAATCAGATCGTCACCATGCTTGACGTAGCCCTCCGCGGAATTGGAGACCGCTGGAACGATGTGGTCATTCCCGGCTTCGACTACTGCGTGGTGGAAAATACGCTGGGGAAGTATGGATCGCAGGTTGAGACACTGACGAAGTTGCCGATCCACGCGCAGGAGTTAGTGGATCCGCGGGCCTGAAACGCCGTTCTCCCAAAGGTGTTGTGGGGCGTCCTTTGATGAAAATCGCCTCCGGTTTTGCCTTTCCTTCGTATCCCATGCGAATAAAAACCTTCCCAGTTGGGTTATAGATACGGGGCCGGTTGACGCAATTCCCTCTACCCTTTAGGCTGCCAACCGGGGTAACCTTTCAGGCCTCTTAAGCACCCGCAAGCAGTACAACGAAAAGAGGTTTACGCCGCATCACACTGACTGCGGCCGGAAAAGGCAACTTGACCGACGCGAAACGACTAAAGGGCGACAAGCTTACTGAAGCAGAAGCAATTGAGCGCGCCAAGCTGGGCGATGCAGAGGCCTTTCACGCTCTCTATGACCTACACCGACGGCGTGTCTATTCGCTCTGCCTGCGGATGACGGGGAATACGGCGTCCGCGGAAGACTTGACCCAAGAGGCGTTTCTGCAGTTGTTTCGCAAGATCGGCACGTTTCGCGGTGAGTCAGCCTTTTCGACCTGGTTGCACAGGATGTCGGTAAACGTCGTCCTGATGCAATTGCGCAAGAAGAACCTCCCGGTGGTCCCCCTGGAAGAGACCATGGAGGGCGACGAAGAGGGGACGGTCAGGAAGGAACCCGGCGCTCCGGATGAGCGGCTGGCTGGCTCGATTGACCGGTTGCAGTTGCAAAGAGCGGTTGACGAGCTACCTCCTGGTTATCGTACGATCTTTGTACTGCATGACGTTGAGGGATACGAGCACAACGAGATTGCGGAAATGGTCGGATGTTCGATCGGCAACAGCAAGTCGCAACTGCATAAGGCTCGTTTGAAATTACGCGAGCTCCTCCGGATGAATAGAGCCGAAAAGGCCGGAAAGAGATGAGGAGCCGGGCGGTATCAGCAAGCAAGTGCGCGAGGCACGCGCATGGACGCCCGTTATCGGGGAGAGAGGTCGTATGAACTGCGTTGAGTTTGAGCGCGTTTTGCTGGAGGGTGAGCAGACCCCCGAGCAGCAGGCGCATTTGAACTCGTGTTCTGCGTGTTCCAATCTGCTGGCTGACCTGCAACTGATTTCCAATCAGGCGAAATCACTTCTGGCAGCGGATGAACCTAGCCCCGCAGTGTGGAACGCGCTGGAGTCGCGGCTTCGTCGCGAAGGCATCATTCGCCCCGGCGAGTCGGCCCACCCCTCCTTTGGCGACTTGTTCTGGCGGTGGCGGACTGCCTGGCTGGTGCCAGTAGCTGCAGCTTTTGTACTTGTGGGAGTGGTTCGGCTGCACCATCCCGCGCCCGCGGGGGACAATGCCCCGATCGCCAAGCAGAGTGTGGCGACCCCGCCAGTCACCGCTGCAGTCTCAAGCGACGATCAACAACTTCTCAAGACTGTGGCATCGCGCCCCCCGGCGCAACGGGCAAGGTACCGGGCCAATCTCGATGACGCCAATGCATTCATTCGGGACGCCCAAGATGCGATCAGGAACGATCCCAACGATGCTTACCGCCAACAGATGCTGATTAACGCTTACGAGCAGAAACAGATGCTGTACCAGCTCGCTGTCGATAACGTCAGCGAACAGTGATCGATGGGGAGAAGAGCAATGTGTACCCGTGACTGCGCTGCAAAATTGATAACTGTCGTGGCACTGGCTGGAGTTGCTTTCGGCGCGGGTCAAGTCCGCAAGGACCTGCACTTTAAAGTTGGCAAACGCCCCATGATTTCGATCAACAATCCCTATGGGCCGGTAGTTGTGAGGGCAGGCGCCGCCCACCAGGTGGTTGTCACGGCGATTCTTCACTCCGACAAAGTCGAGCTCGACCAGAGCAAGAGCCACAACCGCATTGATATCGTCTCTCATCTTCTCTCCGGCGCGGACCAGAACAACGGCATTGTGGAGTATGAAATTCAGGTCCCGTCTGATGCCAATGTCACGCTGCATTCGGACACCGGGCGCATTCACGCGGAAAAACTGCATGGCGATGTAACCGTTGCTGGAAGCGAGGGCCCGATCGATGTAACTGACTGCGGCGGCGGCCATGTCCACGTGCGGACCCTCAACGGAAACGTGAGCCTGAACAACGTGCATGGCCACATCGAAATCATGTCCATGGGCGGCGACGTGCTGATGAATCAAGTGACGGGCACACTGGTACAAGTCAACTCGAACAGCGGAAAAATTCGATATGCCGGCGACTTCGGCGACGAAGGAGAATACGACTTCACCAGCCACACCGGCGACATTGAGGCAATTGCGCCAGCCCTCGCCTCCATTGACGTGCTGGCCCGATCTGATCAGGGGCGCGTGGACAGCGACTTTTCGCTCGAACCCAAGCACACCCCGTTCTACACCAAAGGCGGGAGTGCCTTCGCAGGTACCCTGGGCAAGGCGGCATCTTCGGTCAAGCTCTTCTCTTTCAGTGGTAAAATCCACCTCAAGAAACGCCAGAACTAGCCTGGCTTTCGCGCTAAATCGGTTCGCTTAAAGGCCCGAATTGCCACAAGTTATGGATGAAGTCATTCCGGCACATACGGCCGCGCGGCCCCATGCTTGTCTGGCCGTGGCCTTGGTCGGCTTTATGGGCGCGGGCAAAACAACTGTTGGACAGCAGTTGGCGGCGCGCCTCGGCTGGGGTTTTGCGGATCTCGACCAACTGATTGAAGCCCGCGAGCAGCGCACGATTGAGCAGATTTTCAGGGAAACCGGCGAAGCTGAGTTCCGGCGAATGGAACGTTTGGCGGTTAGGGAGGCGATTGATTCGCTGGAGCATGGTTCACTGGTGCTGGCTTTGGGCGGCGGAGCCTTCATTGAACCTGGAGTTCAGCAATGTTTGCGTGAGGCGCAAATCCCCGCCGTGTTTCTCGACGCGCCATTAGCTGAGCTGTTTCGGCGATGTGAGCAACCGGGCGTGGAACGTCCGCTGCGGCGCGATCAGGAGCAATTCCGGAAACTGTATGAGCGGCGGCGGCCGGAGTATCTGAAGGCAACAGTCTGCATCGAAACCGCAGGAAAAAAGATCGCTGACGTGGCGCAGGAAATCATCTCAGGACTGAACCTGGTTCCAGTTTCAGGAGCGTGCGATTGAACAGGACCCGAGTAAACGCGATAAGAGCAGCCGTGGTGCTGTGCGCCGGGCTGATTTCGATTCCAGCACTGGCGAAGGACAAAGCAAAAGTTTCGACGGGGGACATGGTGGACTCCGGCTCGTTCGGTGTTTTCTCCACCGGACATCGGATTGCGACGGAAACTTTCGCCATCAAACAAGGGCCGGATGGCAGCATCGTGTCCTCGGTTTTCAAGTCCGCACAAGGCGAGCAGCAGGCCGAGCAATCGTCAGAGCTGCAACTTACACCATCCGTGGACCTCCGCGTGTACCAGTGGAAGGAAATAACTCCGGAGAGAAGCGTCGCGACCGTAACCCCGAATGACACTTTCCTGATCGAGCGCTTCGGCGCGCCTGACGACAAACCGGGCAAGCAACATGAGCAGAACTTCCTGCTGCCGGCTTCAACATCCATTCTCGACGATTATTTCTTTGTGCAACGTGAAGTGCTCGCCTGGAAGTATCTCGCAACTTCGTGCCGCAAAGACAACGGTTCGCTACAATGCCCCATGAAACAGGCGGTGCAGTTCGGGACCCTGAACCCACACGAGCGCACATCAATGGCGGTCAGCATTGAATTCGCCGGCAAAGACAAATTCAGTTTTCGCGGGGCGGAGCACGAATTCAGCAAATTCATTTTGAAAACCGAAGTGGGAGACTGGGCGTTTTGGCTTGACGACCAATTCAAGCTCGTGCGACTACTGAACGATAGCGGGACCGAGGTGCTCCGCGACTGACAAGAATAGATCACGTGGGCGTGGCATATCGGGAACGATCGCGATTTCAAGAAAAGGTAATTTATGTCGTTGATCGACTCGCGCACCACCCGAATTCTATTCACAGTCTTGCTATTTGCCCTGGGCATCGGATTTCTTTATGTCGCCCGGCGCACCCTGATCGCATTCCTTTTTGCTATTTTCTTCGCTTATCTTGTCGACCCAGCGGTGTCCTGGTTCCAAAAGTGGACCCGCAGTCGCGGCGGCGCTATCGCGATCATTTACGTTCTGATCGTCGGCTGTCTGTTCACTTTCTTCTTCTTCGTCGGTCCCCGGATTGGGCGTGAAGCGCAGAAGCTCACAGAATCTTTGCCGTCGTTGGTCGAGCGGGTGAACAGCGGCGAAATCGTCCAGCAGATTGGCATTGAGCATGGAATCAGTCCCGCAACACGAGACGAACTCAGCGCTTATTTACGCTCTCATAGCGGCTTCCTGCTGGTGATTGCGCAACACGCAGGATTGCGTGTGGCTGAGGTCGCACAGGAATCCTGGCTGCTTGTGCTGATTCCCATTCTGGCTGCATTTTTTCTGAAAGACGGAAGCAACTTCACTCGGGTTGCGCTTTCTTTTGTGCAGAGCAAACCTCAGCGCGAGTTCATGCAAGGCGTGATCGGCGACATGAACGAGATGCTGGCACAGTTTATCCGCGCGCAACTCATCCTTGTCGCTCTTTCCTGGATGGCATATTCCTCGTTCTTAGGATTGATGAAAGTGCCGTATGCGCTGATGCTGGGAACGGCCGGCGGAATTCTCGAGTTCATCCCGGTAGTCGGACCACTTGTAGCGACGCTACTCATTGTTGGCGTTTCGCTGCTCTCGGGGTATCAGCACTGGCTGATTGTTCTTATATTCTTGATTGCGTGGAGGCTGGTGCAGGATTACGTGGTCTCGCCGCGAATCATGGGCAAGAGCATGGAACTGCATCCGCTGGCGGCGATTTTTGGCGTGCTCGCAGGCGGCGAAATCGCCGGTGTGCTCGGCGTCTATCTGTCCATTCCCGTCATGGCTAGTCTGCGCATCGTCTGGCGCCGGTGGCGCATGTACGCAGAAAAGAAGCGCTTCGGCCCACTGAACGAGTACTCATTTTTGACAGAGGCTTCGCCGCACAAGTGAGCGCAAATCCGCTGTTGTAAAATCGTAAATACCCGTATGCAAAAGAAAATTCCTGTAGGAATTCTTGGTGCCACCGGCATCGTCGGGCAGCGGTTTATCCAGCTGCTGGAGCACCATCCCTGGTTCGAAGTGGCATGGCTGGCGGCGTCCGATCGTTCGGAGGGGCGAGAGTATGCCGATGCCGCGCGCTGGAAATTGCGGACCGCAATTCCTGCGAATGTCGCGAAGATGAAAGTCTCACCCGCATCTCCAGAGGGCGCACCCAAAGTGATTTTTGCCGCGCTCGACGCGGCGATTGCAGCCGAAATGGAGCCCCGTTTCGCGGAAGCTGGTCACGCGGTCATTACGAATTCCAGCGCGTTGCGCATGGCGCCACACGTTCCGCTGGTGATCCCGGAAGTGAATCCCGACCACATCAAGCTGATTGAATGCCAGGATTGGCGGCGCAAGTCAGGCGGCTTTGTCGTCACCAATTCGAATTGCTCGGCGATGGGGCTGGTCCTCGCACTCGCGCCACTGCACAAGCATTTTGAAATCGAAGCCGTGCTCGCCGTGACCATGCAAGCCGTGAGCGGCGCGGGATACCCGGGAGTCGCGTCCATGGACATTCTCGGCAACGTCATTCCTTACATCCCGAACGAAGAACACAAGATGGAGCAGGAAACGCAGAAAATGCTTGGCAAGGTCAATGGCTCAGGTTTCGTTCCCGCTCCGTTCAAGATGAGCGCGCAGTGCAACCGGGTCGCGGTGGAAGACGGGCATACCGAGTCGGTTTCGGTGAAACTGAAGGAGAAGCCACTTGCTGCGGACATCGTGCAAGCGTGGGAGGAATTTCGGGGCAATGCGCATGTCAGCAAGCTTCCCAGCGCGCCGGAACAGCCCGTGCGTTATCTCAAGCAGCACGATCGTCCGCAGCCCAGGTTCGACGTGGATTTTGGTCATGGCATGACGACTTCCGTCGGCAGGCTTCGTCCCTGCGGCGTACTGGACTGGAAATTCACCGTACTTTCACACAATGTGATTCGCGGGGCGGCTGGGGCCGCGTTGCTGAATGCGGAACTGCTGAAAGTTGAAGGCTATCTCGATTGAAGAAGTCGAGTGCCCCACCTTATAGCTATTAGCTCTGAGCCTTTAGCTGTTAGCCAATCCGGTTCGGGTTTTTCGCTAAAAGCTAACAGCTAGAAGCTAACAGCTAATGCCTAACAGCTGCATCGTCATGAAATTCGGCGGGACCTCGGTGGGCGACGCCAAAGCCATAACCCGTGTCGCCGACATCGTGCGCGGACGTGTGCCGCAAAAACCGGTGGTGGTAGTCAGTGCCATGGCACGAGTCACCGACCAACTGCTGCAGATGGCGCGTGCAGCGGGTTCTGGCGATCGCAAAAACGCGCTCACGCTCGCCCGCGAACTTCGCGAACGCCACTACAACACCGCCGGCGAACTGCTGGGCACGGGTGTCTTCACGCAATTCCACAGCGATCTGGGAACGGAATTTGAGGAACTCGAGGAGTTGCTGCGCGGAATTGCAGCGGTAGGTGAACTCACGCCGCGCACCACGGACCACGTAGCTTCGTTCGGCGAGGTGTTATCCAGCAAACTGGTCACCGCGGCGCTGTCGGCCCACGGCATCGAAGCCTCGCTGGTCGATTCACGCGACTGCATCGTCACTGACGAATCGTTCACACGAGCGGCCCCCCTGTTCGAGGAAACCAACGGCAAACTGCGCGAAACGGTGCAGCCGATCCTTGATCACGGACGCGTTCCCGTGATGGGCGGATTCATCGGCTCGACCCGAAACGGAGTTACAACAACGATTGGCCGTGGCGGCGGCGACTTTTCCGCAGCAATTGTGGGCGCTGGCCTGGGAGCGGAAAGGATCGAAATCTGGACCGACGTCGACGGAATGATGACGACGGATCCGAACATTTGTCCTGATGCGCGCCGCATTAAAGTCATTAGCTTTGACGAAGCCGCCGAGCTGGCATACTTCGGCGCGAAAGTTTTG
>Ga0209580_10001299_pt1 | contig 11710 bp, 10 predicted proteins | sample Coa_R1_5_FD_187153 | JGI IMG/M metagenome (GOLD analysis project Ga0209580, IMG submission 187153) | Surface soil microbial communities from Centralia Pennsylvania, which are recovering from an underground coalmine fire - Coalmine... | ecosystem: Environmental > Terrestrial > Soil >...
AGACGCTGCGGCTGGGCCCGACGCGTTCGGGCGCGCGGTGTTACTTGTGCATACAAGGGGGAATCTCCGTCCCACAGTTTCTCGGCAGCGCATCGACACACCTCCTAAGTGGGCTCGGCGGGCATGAAGGCCGCGCGCTGCGCAAGGGCGACGTGCTGAAGATTGGCGGTTCCGACAGCACTAGTAGAACAGGCACTCTTGCCTGTTCCCCCAAAGCCCTGAGTCAGTTCGCGCCCCGCAAAGTCCTGCGCGTCACGCCGGGTCCGCAGAGCGATTGGTTTTCCAAAGCAGCCCAGAAAGCGTTTTACGCAAACGCCTATCGCGTAACCGAAGAAGCGAATCGCATGGGCCTTCGGCTGGATGGACCGCCGCTTCCTGAAGGCGCGCATGGAGACGCGTCCGGTAAGGTGCGTGGAGACGCGTTCGGAAAGGCGCGTGGAGAGATGATCAGCGAAGGCGTTTCCCTAGGAGCCATCCAGATCGCCGCAGGCGGCTTGCCTATCATTCTGTTCGTTGAGCAGCAAACCACGGGCGGCTATGCGAACATTGCCAACGTGATTTCCGCCGACCTGCACAGCCTGGGGCAGCTTCGGCCACGCGATGAAATTCGCTTTGAGCTCGTGAGTTTCCAAACCGCCCGCAAGTTGCTGATCGAGCAAGAAAAGTTGCTGACCTCGAAGGATTTGATCGTGAGCGCAAGCGGTCCGCCTCGGAGGTAGTGTGTCAGTTTCCGGTACCCGCGTTAACCAGGCGGTAGATTTTAAGATATATAATTGTATTGCTCGAAAGCTCTATTAGCCATGCGCATTTCATTAATAATTATGCTGATGAGTTGTGTTGCTGCGTCTTCACTGCTCGGGCAGCCGCAGCAGGGGTACAAGAAACAGTGCGCGACTGATGATCCGGAACAGAGCATCAAGGCATGTTCGGCGCTTATCCAGTCTGGCCAAGTGAGCGGCAAGACTTTGGCCGTAGCATTCTTAGACCGGGGTTCGGCTTATGGGCGAAAGGGTGACTATGACCTGGCGCTGCAAGATTACAACGCAGCACTCAGGCTAAATGCAAACTATGCCAATGCGTTCTATGGTCGAGGCTGGGTTTACGCCAAGAAGACGGACTACGATCAAGCCCTTCAGGATTTCACTCACGCATTGCGATTGAGTCCAAACCTCTCCGGCGCGTTGCGCGAGAGGGGTGTTACCTATACGTGCAAGGATGATTACGTCCACGCGATCCAGGATTACGATGAGGCAATACGTCTTAATCCCAATGACGTCATTGCGCTCTATGATCGAGGCTTAGCATTTGCGCATAACGGCGACTTCGAGCGCGCCATTCGGGACTATGGTGAGGCCTTGAAGTTGAGGCCGAACTTTGCGGCCGAGGTACTCGACAGCCGAGGAGCGGCTTACGCGCAGCAAAAAGACTACGAACACGCGATTCAGGACTTCAATCAGGCGTTAGGACTGAAGCCTGACTTTGCGGATGCGTTTTACCATCGCGGCGTAGCACACGCGGACAAGGGTGACTATGTTCGTGCTGTTCAAGACTATGACCAAGCCATTCGGCTTAACGCACGCCTCGCGGACGCATTCTATAGCCGCGGAGTTGCGCATAAACGCATAGGAGATTATGCCCATGCCCTGGAGGACTACAACGAGGCGCTACGAATCAATCCGAACTATCGCGAGGCGTTTTACGGTCGTGGCAGGCTGTACGCGGACAAGGGCGACTACCGCGGTGCCATCGAGGACTTTGATCAGGTGCTGCGAATCAATCCAAGCTTTGCCGACGCATTCATCACCCGGGGCTTGGCGTACTGGCGTAGCGGTGACGTTGACCAAGCCATGCAGGACTACGCTCAAGCGCTCCAACTGAAGCCTGACTCCGCCGATGCGTTCTACAATCGCGGCTTGGCCTACGAATACAAGGGCTATTATGACGACGCAATCAGAGATTTCAGTAAGGCACTGCGGTTGACGCCGAAGGACGCCGATGCGTTCAACGGACGTGGGTACGCCTATGCGAACAAAGGTGATTATAAAAGCGCAATCGCAGATTACGATCAGGCGCTCCGGATTAATCCGGAACACGCCCGGGCGTTGGGGAACCGAAGTGCGGCGTACGCTCGAACCGGTAAATATTTGGCCGCGATCAGTGACCGGTTCCGTTTGTCGTTGCTAAGGTTTGGCACTGCAAGCCGCATAATCTTCGGCATCCTGGTCCTGCTGATGGCGGGAATCGTCCTTCTCGCCGTCAAAAAGTACGCCAGCTCCTGATTTGTGGCGTGATCGGGAACTGACGCACTACCGCCTCGGAAGGCGGACCCTACAACGGCGTAGCAGCGGCGGCATGTATCCGGAGTTGGTGGGGATTCCGCTGCGGACGGCGGAATAACCCCTGCGGTAGGCAGGGCAGGCAGGCCCGCCGGTACACGCGCCGGCGCTGCCGTGTGTGAATTTCGGAAGTGCTTGAAAACAAAAGATTAAAAAAATCTTTGCCAACAGTGAAGATTTGCGGCTCGCTCCTTAGCGGGCTTGCCGGCAATTTTTCAGCTTCCGAAGTCGTTGAAAAGAAAAGAGTAAAAATAATCTTTGAAAAAAGTGAAGATTTTCCTTGACAAAATTTTATAATCTGGTATATTAACGCTTGTAGAAAAGCACGCCCAGACTCGTTTCGGGGCTTTTTCTTTTTACGGAACTGAAATCCCGCCTGCTACCCAGAATCTTTCAAAAAAGCCAATCGCTCTGTTGACATCTGCGAAGGGCACTCAGCAAAAACAGAAAAAGCAGATCCCTCACCCCGCAAAAAGCGGGATTCGGGATGACAGGTTTGGACAGGTGCGCTCCGAAGCAGGATGTCAACACAGCCAAAGTAGTACAAAACCCGCGAAAAGCCGGCGCTACATTCAAATCTCATTCCTATTCAGGAGCTAAATCATGACCAGCAAAAAACTCCATGTAGGACAAGTGTGGAAACAATTCGAGGACCTTCTTGCGCCGCAGCTGCGCCTGTCCACGGTGGACCGCGCTGTCTATTCTCACCTGTTCCGTCACAGTCGGCTTGAAGGAAAGCGTTGCATCCAGTTCTCCATGCAGTGGCTCGCTCGTGGTGTTTGTCTCACCACCGGGCCGGTGCGCCGTGCGGTGCGCCGCCTCATCGCGAGCGGGGTCTTGCGCCTGGTGGAACGCAACCAAACGGGTCATTTCGTCGAGGTGCACCTGCCTGAGGAGATTCCCGCCCTCTTTACAGGTGGGATTCCCCGCAGCGCCGCCCGCCGCAATCGCGACGACTCCTTAGAAGAGCTGGACCTCATGACAAGCAGGGATCGGCGCCAGACCATCCATGACCGAGAAGGCGGCCGTTGCTTTACCGCCGGCGTCCAGTTACATCCACGATGCGGTGTATCGACCATGTCATCCCGCGCATGGCGGTGGAGGATAATTCCTATCGCAATTTGGTTTCCTGCTGCGTGGAGTGCAACTCATTGAAAAGGGGCAAATCCGCTGCGAGCTTTCTGCGCTGGCTGCATCGCGAGCGACGGTTGACCGCGGCAGAGCTTGCCGCCGGCATGCGTGCCTTGAACGCCCTCGTCGCGGGTAAACTGCGGCCTATTCTTCCGAATCTGGAGCAGGCGGGAAAGCGCCCTGAACCTTTGTCTGGTATCTTAGCGGGGCGCGGAAAGAGTCAGGATTTCAGCAGGCGGAGGAAGAGAGATTCTTCGCTTCGCTCAGAATGACGGCGCGCGAGGGTAGAAGAATACAGACGCGGGTGGGTCAGAACGCTCTGAAACGACGCACGGGGTAGTGGCCTGTCATCCTGAGGCCTTGGGCCGAAGTGAATGCACCGCATTGACCTTAATTGCGACATGGGGGAACTGCCGGAGGCGATTGCCGACGGCACGCAGGAAGCGCTCCTGCGCTCGATCACCTCGGCGAACGTGGCTTGCGGCGGCCACGCGGGCGACGAAAGCACAATGCGAACGACCATCGAGCAGGCGATGCGAGCTGGCGTCGCCGTTGGCGCGCATCCGGGCTATCCCGACCGCGAGAACTTTGGCCGGCTCGAATTGAAGATGTCGCCGGACTCGGTTGCCAATTCCATCCACGAGCAGGTGCGCGCTCTCGCCGAAGTCGCGGCGAAGTGCGGTGCGAAACTGGTCCATGTGAAGCCGCACGGCGCGCTTTACAACCAGGCGGTGAAGAATCGCGAGCTGGCGGAAGCCTTCGCCCGAGGCGTCGCGAAGTTCAGCAAGAGCTTAGTCCTAATGGGTTTGGCGGGGTCGCCCATGCTGGACGTTTTTCGGGAAGCAGGCTTCGCCGTTGCGGCGGAAGCCTTCGCCGACCGCCGTTACGAGCCCGACGGCACCTTGCGCTCCCGCAAATTCGAAGATGCTCTGATCCGCAATCCCGAGGAAGCTGCGTGGCAGGCTCTGGGCATCGCTGAACGAGGCGTGGTCATCGCCAGCGACGGCAATGAAGTTCCCGTGGACGCGCAAACCATCTGCATCCACGGCGACACTCCCGGCTCGGTCCAAATCGCCGCCGCCGTCGCGCGGGTGCTTAGCGAGGCTAAGGTTATGTTGAGTTCGCTCTCCAAATAGGCTATGGCGAAAGTCTTGAAGATGTTGCTAGTTCTTGTCACCCAGTCCGGAGACCGTTTGTTGACAAGTAGGAACGAAAGAATTTTGCTCCGCTTGGCCTAGGAACTTCTGGAAATCTAGGACCGTGCGGCATTGCTTGACGGCTTCAGAATGGTTGTTTTGTTCGATCTCTATTTTCGAAAGCATCCACGACAATTGTGCAATTGCAGCTCCATATACCTGCTGCGCGCCAGAATTCTTAGAGCCGACAGCCTTGAAATGCTTCTTGTAAATCGAGACTGACTTATTGGCTTGCATGCGAGCAAGATCGTATTTCTTTTCCTCAGCATACAATTGGCTGAGATATGCGAGTGCCGACGCCGTGCCGGGGGACTCCTTGTCAGCATCTTCATGAACTTTTACGGCTTTCTTGTAATACTCTTCTGCATCATCATATTTTCTCTGAGCGGTGCACAGTTCCCCCATATCCGTCATCCATTGTGCCCGTTCATCCTCGTGCAGGCGACCGCTCGCTGGACCCAGAAGGGCAGAAGCGCGACTCAATTGCTGAGCAGGTTCGGTTTCATCTCCTCGCCGGAGAGCCATCTCCGCTGATTCCTCTGCGCTCCAGAAGTTATGTTGAAAGAGCATCTCGTTACGACCCTCGTCCTCCTGAGTCCTGTTCGCAGCGAAAGGGACCATCACGAATGTAACGATCTTGGCGGGCTTCCCGTCCTCCTCAAATGGCCGGTACTTCCAGCTCCGGACAGCAATGATTGCTGCGGACTGAAGCAGGGGATGGCCGTAAATGATTCGGCGAACAGAAGGTATGCCTGACTCATCTATTCCGATCTCTAGGATGACAACCCCTGAGATCCTCGTTACTTGTGCAAGTGGAGGGTAGACAGGGGCCACGCTTTTCAGGAGGTGCTTCTCGGCCTCGTCAGGAAGCACACGAGTATTGGCTGTTTGCGCCCAGGTCGGGAAGGATATGACAAGGAAAAAGAAGAGGAAGGTCCGCCACATAGACGGTCGCCATTTTGCCAAAGATGCTCTGCGATGGGAAGGCTGAAATCCAAAGGCAGCTGAACTAGGACAGGTGAGGACTCGCCCTAAATGCCGGTTTGGATAAGCTATTTCTTTTTGTCGGAATCCGGCGACTCCACGTACACAAGCTGGAACACGGTGCCCGTGCCGTTCGGTTCAATTCCTACGATGTGCTGTTTTTCTTTCGTTCCCGCTTTGAACTCCATCTCCCCGGGCTTGGGCTTGTCGTCTTCGCAGGTGAGCTTCTTCGAGGATTCGCTCTCGTCCTTATCGCTCGTTTGCGAAGAGGCGGTGCTGCAATCCAGCACCGTCCCGTACTTGGCTAGTGCCTTCTTGTAAAAGGCGGCGACTTTTTGCGGGGAATCACTGGACTCCAGCTTGACCAGAGCCAGCTTGAACCCGAACGCACCGCCCCACAGCCCGAACTTGGCCGAGGTGGAGTCGTCGTCCTTCTCCTTGTGCGGGCGGGCGCCGGGGTAGATCGGCAAGCCCACGTCCTTGGCGCTGGCCTCCGCGTTGAAGTAGACGCCCGCACCCTGTGAACCTTTGCCGCCTGCTGATTCTTTGTCTTGCTTCTCTTGGGCCGCCAACGAGGAACCGAAGCAAACCATCCCAACAGCTGCAACGATCGCCATCGCTTTCGGCTGCCAATGCCGCCCGCTAGCTGAATTAGGGCTCAGTTCACAAGGTGTGGTTTCTGGATTCATGGCTTTCTCCCCGTTTATGGTACGCGCCCCTTCTCCCGAAAGTTCCCCCAGCCTCGAAAAACGAAAGCGCCCCGAACTAGGTCGGGGCGCCGCTAAAAGCAAGTCTGCAAAAGCCGCGCTATTCAAACTTTTCGGTGATTACCGGAAACTGCAGCTTGGCCTTGGCGAGTGACTTGACGACCAGGCCTTCGGCCAGTTCGGAGGTGGTGTTCTTGGCGGTAGCCATTTCGCTGACGAGCAGGTACTTGGCGCGCTCGAGCATTTTCTTTTCGCGGAAGGAGAGGGGCTTGCTGCGGCTGAGGGAAACGAGGCTCTTAAGGACGCAGGCAACTTCAATGAGAGATCCCGTGCGCATGCGCTCGGAATTCTCCTTGAAGCGATGCTTCCAGTCCGGATGCGAGTTGAGTTTGCCCTTTTCGAGGAAGCCCAGGACTTTCATGGATTCATTCGAGCGAATGACCGACCGTAGCCCCACTGTGACTGCGTTGGACTGCGGTACCATCACGCGCAAGCCGCTGGAAACGATGCGGATCATGTAGTAACGCTCGGTTCTGCCGTTCAAGACACCGTAGTTGATCTGCTCCACAACGCCCACACCATGATTCGGGTAAACGACTTTGTCGCCGATCTTATAGTCCATAATTTTTGGATGCCCCCCAGGCAGCTAACTCAGTATAGGAGTTTGTGCTGGAAGAGTCAAGATATATCCAGCAGAATGAAGGGGTTAGGGAAAAATTGATGCAAATTTGGCAGTGGAATTGCTAGGCCCCTCGCCGTTTCAGGCCGCGAAAACGACCATTCACCTCCGAAAACCTGCTGTTCGAGCCGGAGTTTTTGACTGAATGTTAATCTGAAACGCCCGTTTCTTTCTTAGGTTCCCCGAAATTATCGCTCAAATTCCCGGCTAGGATACAATGCGCATGTGATTGTCCTGTCGATAGATACCTGCGATCCCAGCGGGAGCATCGCCGTGGTGCGGGATGACTTAGTGGTGGGCGCGGCCGCGCACGACACCCCCGAGGAGTACTCTTCCTGGTTACTGCCTGCGGTGGAGGACTTGCTTAAGCGGGCTGGTTTTCGGATGACGGACATGGACGCTTTTGCCGCTGCTTCCGGTCCTGGTTCGTTTACCGGAGTGCGTGTAGGCCTGACAACGGTCAAGGCTTGGGGTGAAGTTTACAGAAAACCGATTGTTGGAGTTTCTCGGTTGAAGGCCATTGCCGTCGAAGGTTGGGGGGAGCCGGGCTATATCGCGGCGTGGTTTGACGCGCACCGGGGCCAAGTCTTCGGCGCGGTGTACAAATCAAGCGACTCGGAATTGGTGAGGGTTGGTGATGAAATGGTGATCGCCCCCGAGAAATTTCTTGAGGCTGTCACTGAGATTACGGGCGGAGACAAGGTCACATGGGCTTCGGCGAATCCCGAGAGCCTTTTTGAGGATGCGGAAGTGCAGAGGAGGCGCAGAGTCGGGGAGGAGTTCAAGTCTGTTCCCGGTTTGCTTGCCGGCCAAATCGGGGCATTAGCCGCGCGAGAATTGGCGTCTGGTCGGTTTACGGATCCGTTGGGCTTGGATGCGAACTACGTGCGGCGGTCAGATGCGGAGATCTTTTGGAAGGGCGGCGCGGCCCATGGCCACTGAGTTGCGCCGAGAACAGGACAAATCAGCGATTAGAGCGCTGCGGGTGGAAGACGCCGCCACGGTGGCCGAGATTTTGCGCCTGTCCCCGAAAGCAGTGTTTTGGCCGGAAGCCAGCGTGAAGGAAGTTCTTGAGTGGAAGGGAATCCTCGGCCTCGCCAGTGAAGTGGCGGGCAAGGTTGCGGGCTTCCTGATTGGCCGACACACCGGCGACGAGGCGGAGGTTTTAAACCTTGCTGTAACTCCGGGAAGCCGGCGCAAAGGCGAAGGGGCCGCCTTGCTGCGAGGTGCTGTCGCAGAGTTTCGCGCGCGCGGCGTCCACCGCGTGTTCCTGGAGGTTCGCGAATCGAACGCAGCGGGAATCGCCTTCTACGCCAAGCACAGCTTCGTCCAGACCGGACGGCGCGAAGGGTATTACCGCGAGCCCGCCGAAGCCGCCATCGTCATGGAGCGCAAACTTACCGAATAGGGCAACGGCAATTCTAAATTCCCTGGTAGCTGACCAACCTTGTCGTCAAGCGCTCCCTGCGCAGAATGCTTTCCCTCCTCTTACCGAGAATTGCGCAATACTGTGACGACGCGAAAATTGTCATCCCGACCCGCAGGGTGCGCTCCCGCGCAGCCTGCGGCGGAGGGATCTGCTTTTCGCTCTTCGCCCGCTCCTAGAATCGTGGCTACGTTCTGCAATTTTCAACGAGCCCCATAAACCGCCTGAATCTGATACTGTGTCCCTCCGCGTCTGATCTATGGAGGCACAGGATGGTTCACAAGCGACTCGTCTTGGGTATTGAGAGCCGAACCGGCAGCGGAAAAAAAGGAACGCCGGTCACTGTACTCATGGCTTTGGGCATCGTGACGGCATTTGCCGTTCCCGCTTACGCCCAACTTCGGGAGTCTGCTGCGAAAACGATCGCGCGCACCTTGGGCAATCCGGAATTCCGGCCAAAATCGTTCCGGGGCGGCGAATGGCTCGGCAGCGGCGATTCGTATCTGGATTTGGAGCCGTCGGCTTCGGGGACAGGCAGCGACATCGTGAAGTATCAAACTGCCGCGGGCGCGCGAGAAATCCTGGTTGCCGCGGATCGGTTGATTCCCCCGGGCGAGAAAACCCCCTTGGCCGTCGAAGAGTACAGCATGTCGGCCGACGGACACAAAGTTCTCGTTTTCACAAATGCAAAAACCGTGTGGCGGCGGCCCACTCGCGGGGATTATTGGGTACTCGACTTGTCGAGCGGGGCATTGCGCAAACTCGGGGGCGATGCTCCCGCATCGAGCCTGATGTTTGCCAAGTTCTCTCCCGACAACAGTAAAGTCGGTTACGTTCGCGGAAACAATGTCTACGCAGAAGACCTGGCAAGCGGAAAAATCACTCAATTAACGAACGACGGCTCGGCGACGGTAATCAATGGAACCTCTGACTGGGTGAATGAAGAAGAGTTCGATATCCGTGATGGTTTTGCCTGGAGTCCCGACAGCCGCGCCATCGCGTTTTGGCAATTCAACACTGCGGGCTTGCAGGAGTACACATTGATTTACGACCTGGGTGCTCCAAGGGGTGAGATTGTCACCGGAATTCCCTATCCGAACACGGGGCCGTATCCGCAGGTGCTGGAATACCAATACCCATTGGCGGGAACACAAAACTCTGCGGTGCGTGTCGGTGTAGCGCCCGTCGCTGGTGGACAAGTTGTTTGGATGCAAACGACGGGGGACCCGCACAACAATTACATTCCGGAAATGGGCTGGGCGGATTCCGGCCACCTGCTCATCCAGCATATGAACCGTTTGCAGAATAAGAACGAGTTTCTGCTGGCCGATGCAGCGACCGGCGCTACCCGCTCTGTGTTTGTCGACGAAGATCGCGCTTGGGTAGATGTGGACCGGGACGTCCAGTGGATCAATCAAGGCCGCGAATTCCTGGTGCTGAGCGAGCGCGACGGCTGGCGCCATCTGTATCGCGTCTCGCGCGACACAGGAAAAGCTCAGTTAGTCACGCGCGGTGATTTCGACGTTGTCAGCTTGGATCGAATCAGCCCGGATGAAAAATGGGCCTACTTCATTGCCTCGCCCGAAAATGCCACGCAGCGCTACCTTTATCGTGCGCCGCTAGACGGCGCGAAGGCGCCAGAACGCTTGACCCCGAACGCACCGGGAACGCACTCATATACCATTTCGCCGAACGCAGGGTGGGCTTTTCACACTTACTCTTCGCTGAATGAGCCGCCCGTCTTCGATGTTGTACACCTGCCCGATCATCGCGTAATGCGCAAGACGGCTGACAACTCCGCAATTGCCGAGCGCGTGAAGCCGCTATCGGGCGGGCCTGCAGAGTATGTGAAAGTCGATGCCGGCAACGGCCTGATCGTGGACGCGTGGCTCATGAAGCCGCCCGATTTCGACGCGGCGAAGAAGTATCCGCTCATCGTGTACGTGTATTCCGAGCCTGCCGGACAAACCACCGCGGACCGCTGGCCTTCGATGTTTGACCGCGCATTGACCAGCGCGGGGTATCTGGTAGCGAGCTTTGATAATCAGGGTACGCCTGCGCCACGCGGCCGCGAGTGGCGGAAAATCGTTTACGGAAACGTCGGCGCACTTTCCTCGCAACAACAAGCCACGGCCCTGCAGTCGCTCGAAAAAACGCATTCCTACATTGACCCGAAACGCGTGGGAGTGTGGGGCTGGAGCGGCGGCGGGACCGAAACGCTCAATCTCATGTTCCGCTATCCGGAAGTCTACAGCGTGGGAGTGTCTGTAGCGTCTGTCCCTGATCAGCGCCTCTATGACACCATCTATCAAGAGCGGTATTTGGGATTGCCGCAAGACAGTCCGAAAGCTTACGAACAAAGTTCAGCGATTAACTTCGCTTCCGGCCTGCGCGGCGATCTAATGGTGATTCACGGCTCAGGAGACGACAACGTGCATTTCCAGGGATTCGAGTTGCTGGTCAACAAGCTGATTTCTCTGGGCAAGCAGTTTGACATGCGCGTCTATCCAGGGCGAACTCACTCCATCTCGGAAGGCAAGGGTACGAACTTGGATGTGTATATAAACATTCTTGGGTATTTCGAAGAACATTTGCCTCCGAACGTCGCAACTCATTGAAATAGCAATGCTTCGTCGTAGCGACCATTGGTCTGATACTGGCTGTTGCTTGGGCCAAAGATTCGGCCAACCCCCGAACCAATCCCTCCAGTAACAACCAGCGTGCGAAACTCGCATACTAGGACGGAAATACTACCGGTTGCCTCTTGACGTGGCTCGCCGAAGTGGTATCTTTCGCTCATGTAGTGTTCACATTTCATTCACGAAGTCGTCAGGAGGAACGCATGGCAAGCGCGCAGCGGGCACCTCGGGACGTGCTTCTCCAGACAGACGCTGAGTATCGGCGTCTCGCTGAGGAGCACCATCAGTACGATCTCGAACTTCAACGCATCTCCAAATCCCCCTTCCTCAACGCAGAAGACCTCCTCGAAGAAATCCGATTAAAAAAAATGAAGCTCTACTGCAAAGATGAAATGGAGCGGATTGCTGCGCGCATCCTGCGAGAGCAGCGAGATCCCAGCAATACCAGCTTTGCGGCGTAGAAAACTGTCGTAGAATGGCCATGCTTGCCTGCGGCGCGTAGCCGCGAGCGAAAAGGCGGAGGTCTACTCCAGTCCGCATGGTCAAAGAGGGTTATTTCTTCGGATTGCCGCTGCTTACGTTGGGCGGCGCGGTTTTTCTCCTTCATTGGTA
>Ga0209580_10001300_pt1 | contig 11705 bp, 5 predicted proteins | sample Coa_R1_5_FD_187153 | JGI IMG/M metagenome (GOLD analysis project Ga0209580, IMG submission 187153) | Surface soil microbial communities from Centralia Pennsylvania, which are recovering from an underground coalmine fire - Coalmine... | ecosystem: Environmental > Terrestrial > Soil > Unclassified...
GGCCGTCTTCGCTGCCGCCAACGCGTTGTTCTTCGCGCCCGCCGCCGGCGTCTCGAACATGCATCAGCTTGTCGAGATTTGCCGCACGACCAACGGTGCCGGGTGCGACCGGCTGCCGTATCCGACCTACCTCGACCTCACGGCCCGCACGAAGACCCTGGCGAGTGTCTACGCGGCTAGCATCACGCCCGCCGCGGTCAGCGTTGAAACGCCGGACGGCGCGCAGGCCGCTCAAGCGGAATTCGTCAGCGCCACCTATTTCAATGTCCTCGGTGCCAGGCCGCTCAGTGGCCGTTTCTTCAGCGCGATGGACGAGCGACCGGGCGCCACGCTGCGCGAGGTCGTGCTGAGCTATGCGTACTGGCGCAGCGCCTTTCGGTCCGATTCCGCTGTCGTGGGCAGGAGCGTTCATGTAAACGGCGACGATTATGTCGTCATCGGCATCACGGAGCCGCGCTTTCAGGGCACGAACATCTTGAAGCCCGATCTTTGGATGCCGATCGTCGCCAACGGCCATGGCACGCCGTCGACACAAAGTTTGGCCTCGCGCGTCGGCGCGTGGATGGTGTTGGGGGGGCGGCTCGCCCCGACGATGACGCTCGCGCAGACCCGTGCCGAGGTCGAGACGCTGTCGGCCGAACAACCGATCGGGTCGACGCAGGATCGGTTGGGCATCACCGTCCGACCCATGCACCGTATGCCTCCCGGGCTTCCCGACGTCGTGCCGTTTGTGGCCATTTTGATGGGGCTGGTCGGACTAGTGCTGCTCGTCGCCTGCGCGAATCTCGGCGGACTGCTGGTCGTGCGCGCTGCGAGCCGCTCTCGCGAGGTAGCCATTCGCCGCGCGCTCGGGGCGTCGCGTGGATCGCTCATCGCGATGTTCATCGTCGAGGGCGTGGTTCTCTTCATCCCCGGCGCGGTGCTTGCATTCGTCGTCGCCACATGGATGACGAGGCTTGCAGACGCCATGACGCCGCTGCTGCCGCTGCCGGTCGGCGCGCAGCTCACGATCGATTGGCGCGTCGTCGCGTTCACGGCAACGGTGACGCTGGTAATGGCGGCCGTAACGGCTTTCATCCCGTCGCTCCACGCGACGCGCGGCAGCGTGGACCTCAAGAGCGGCAGTGTCGGACCCCAGCGCCAACTTTTGCAGCGTCTCTTCGTGACGGCGCAACTCGCTTTCTGCCTGGTTTCGATCGTCATGGCCGGCCTGCTGTTCCGCACCATGCGAAATGCTGTGATCGCCGAACCTGGATTCCAGGTCGACGGCATTCAGGTGGCCAACGTCGTCCTGACGCTGGGCGGATACACCGGTGCCCAAGTCGCGCCGGCGGTCGCCACGATCGAGGATCGCATTCGTTCAATCCCGGGCGTGCGCTCCGTGGCGGCAGGCGCCGTCGTGCCGGTCAGCGATACGACGATGAGCCTTGGGGACCTCAGTCGAGCTGGTGATCCGGCATCGGCCGCGGTGCTTGGGTCGGGCTCGACAAAGCGCGACAACTGGAACGTCGTCACGCCAGCGTATTTTTCGACCCTGCACATCCCGATCGTGCAAGGCCGGGGGTTCACGGCTGACGATCGCGCGGACACGCTGTCCGTCGCCGTCGTCAACCAGCGCTTCGCCGACCTCATGTGGCCGGGCCAGAATCCGATCGGCCAACGGCTCGAGGTGCGTGAATACCACCTAGACCAGACGAGCACGATTCGTCCCCTGGAGGTCGTCGGTATCACGAAGACCGCGAAGTACGTGTCGATGGACGAGGCGCCGTCGCCCTTCGTCTACGTGCCGTTCGCGCAGCGCCAGTTCTTGCATGCGTACTTCTTCATCGAGATCGCACCGGCTGCCGCCGCCGCGCTTCCGACGGCTCTCCAGCAGGTCCTGCATGACGTGAACCCGCAGCTGCCGTTTATTGGACTCGCCCCTCTCCGGCAGTACCTCGACGTCGACCTGCTGCTACGCCGGATTGCGGCGGCACTCGCCGGCGCGCTGGGATTCCTCGCGCTCGTGCTTGCGGCGACCGGGCTCTACGGTCTGACGTCGTTCGTCGTTTCAAGTCGCACGCGGGAGATCGGCATGCGTGTGGCGCTCGGCGCCGACCGGCCGCGCGTGCTGCGGCTCATCCTTGGTCAGGCCCTCGCGCTCGCGGGCGTCGGCGCGGTCGTCGGTCTGATCTTTGCGGCGGGCGCCTCGCACTTGATTTCGTCATTGCTCTTCGGCGTGTCGCCGCTCGATCCGATGACGTTCGGTCTCGCAGCCATCGCCGTGGGCGCCGTCGCGGGTCTTGCGGCGTACAGGCCGGCGCGACGGGCCGCGGCGCTCAATCCAACCGTGGCGCTGCGGTCGGAGTAAGGGGCTCGGATGTGCCCTTCGTGCGAAGACACTTCGACCGTTAGCTTCTTGAGATCGATCTCCCGTAGTCGGCCCCAGGTGGCCTGCTGAGGAGGTGCTTCAAGGTAGATGCTGATGCGGCCGCTTACTTGAGCCACCCGAACCGCAAATCGCCATAGGTGGCCAATTCCTGACGCGAGCGTTCAATTCCAGCAATGGCTTTGGTTCTTCTTCAAGCCGGCGCGGACGGCGGCCACGTCTTCCGCCAGCCTCGCGACGAGCTGCTCAAGGTGAGGGCTGTCCTCCCTGACATTGGCGAGCTGTCTTGGTGAGCGTGCGATCCTCCTGTGTGACCTGGAGACAACGACTCGAGGTTCAGCGGTCTGAACTACCGGCTTCGCAGTGCCACCAGGGGGTCAATCGCGCCCGCTCGGCGAGCGGGCAGGTACGCCGCGGCCAGGGCCGTAATGGCCATGAGGGCCGAGACTGCGGCGAACACGAAGGGATCGACGGGCGAGACGTTGAATAGCAGTGAGCCGAGGACGCGCGTAACGGCCGCGGCGACCGCGACGCCCAACCCAATCCCGACACCGGTCAGAGCCGCCGCCTCTCGCAGAACTCCGTAAACGATCTTGGCGGGACCGGCGCCGAGCGCCATCCGCAGGCCAATTTCCTGCCGGCGGTCGGAGACGAGATAAGACAGGACCGCGTACAGGCCGACCACCGTGAACAGTAGCGCGACCGCGGCGAACGCGCTCAAGAGAGCGAATACGTGCTCCCGATCGCCGAGCTCACCGTCGACGATATCGTCCATCGTCCGAATCCGTGTGACCGGTTCAGTCGGATCCACCGCCCAGACGGCCCGTTGCAAGTCCTTCGCGAGCGTCTCCGGCCTGCGCGATGAGCGGACTGCGATCTCGGACGGCTGGAAGAAGCCGATCGTTGTCTGTGTGAACGGCACATAAACTGTGGGTTTGGAGCCGAAATCGAGCCCTCGTTCCTGCACGTCTTCCACGACGCCCACGATGGTCATCCACAGCGGCGTACCATCGCCCGTGCCGGTGTCGACCCGGCGGCCGAGTGCCGCCTGGTTCGGCCAGTACGTGCTCGCCAGGGCTCGGTTTACGACCACGACCGGAAGAGCGCCCTCACGATCCCTGTCGTCCAGGAATCGCCCCGCCTGAAGCTTGGCGCCCATGGTCGCTAGATAGTCGGCACTCACGAGTCGAAACAACGCGTTCTGCCCACCCGCGGGCGCAGCGACTTGACCTTCAACACCGAGAGGCATGGCGTCCGAGCGGGACGTGTACGGGAGATCGGAGGTAAGGCCGACGCGCTCGACACCGATGATCGCCTGCACACCAGCGAGCACATCAGCGTAGAACTGCCGCCGGCGGGTTGGATCCGCGTACTTGGGGTACGGCACCTCAATCTGCGCCGTGAGTAGGTGGTCGGCGCGGAAGCCGGGATCGACTGCGCGTAAGCTCACGAGCGTCTGGACCAGAAGCGCTGCTCCCACGACGAGCACTAGCGAAATTGCGACTTCCGCGACAACCAAGACCGGACGTAGGGCGGCGCCGCGCCAGTCATGGCCTAGGCTGGCGCGACCGGCCAAATCCGTAGTCGACACTCGATGGACAGCTTGGAGGGCGGGCACGACGCCGAAGAGCACAGCTGTTGCTATCGCCAAGACGCTCGCGAAGACCACGCTGCGCGTGTCCAAGTGGAACGCGATCGAGGCGGCCAGCGCGGGTGGGATTAGCTGCTTCAGGAGTTGCAGACCTAACCGAGCAACCGTCAGACCAAGAAGCCCCCCGACCCCCGAAAGGACCAGACTCTCAAGAAGGCGTTCCCGAACGAGCCGTCCCCAACTCGCTCCGAGTGCCAGCTGCAGAGCGGTTTCGCGACGCCGCTTTGCGGCTCGGACGAGCATGAGATTCGCGACGTTCGCGCAGGCGATGAGCAGCACGCAGGCCGACGCGCCCAGGAGCAGCAGGAGCGCGTGCCCCGCATCAGCGATCCGGTCTTCCTTAAGGGGCGTGACAATGACACCGGTTCGCGCGTTGGTCGCCGGGAACTCGACCGCCAGTTGGCGGGCAATGTTTCCCATGTCGTCGCGAGCTGTCGTCCAGGTCACCTCCGGCCGCAGCCGGCCGACGACCTGCAGGATATGACTATTGCGGGCGGCAGCGAGGGCAGGCTTCAGGGCCAGTGGTACCCAGAACTCAGTCGTGGCATCTGGAAAATGAAAGCCCGGCGGCATGACACCAACGACCGCATACGACTCACCGCTCATCAGGATCGATCGCCCCAGGATGGTTGGGTCGCCGCCGAAGCGCCGACGCCAGAGGCTGTCTGCGAGGACCACGACCTGATATCCGGGTGCTTCCTCGTTGATCAGTAGCCCACGTCCGAGCTGCGGCTCAACTCTGATGAGCGGCAGGAGGTTGGCAGTGATCGCGGCGCCGCTGACCTGCTCGGGCGGTCCGGAATCGGCCAGGTCCACGGCGGTGCGGCGCATTGCGGCGAGGTCCACGAACGCGTGCGCGCGATGCCTCCAGTCGAAGAAAGTAGCTGGAGAGACCCGGTTCTTGGGTATCCCGAAGACGGAGAAATCCTCATACAGAACCGCCAACCGATCAGGATCGCCAAAGGGCAACGGCCGAATCACGGTCTGATCCAGGGCACAAAAGACGGCTACGCTCGCGCCGATCCCCACTGCCAGCACCAGTACCACTGTTACCGTGAAGCCCGGACTCCGGCTCAACGTCCCGAGGGTCCGGGCGAGTTCACTGCGACGGGCCATCCTCATCCTCGACAGGCTCGACCACGGTTGCACGGACATGCTGCCGCCTTAGCGCTTAGAGCTGCCATAAGACGCGGATAGCACCGTCGTGTTGGCGTCGATGAGTGCGCTGGCGTTCGCCACGAGGCCGGCCTCGTCGTTGAGGTCGATACCTAGGAACCTCTTCTCAAGAACTGCCGGCGTCTCATTGAACCCGTTCTTGAGTAACGTCACGTATTGCTGTGAAAACGTCTTCGGATCGCGCTGAAACTCGACGAAGTACTTCTCCGCCAACAGTCCCGCGTAGAGGTAGTTTACGTCGTAAAGCGGATCCGTGAAAAAGAGTCGATTGCGCGCCCAGGAAAGCGCAGTGTCAGGGTTCTTCGCGGCACTTGGATCGTAGCGTGACCACACGTTGCTTGCGAGCGCGTTGAAGTCGGCGGCAGCATTTAGGCTTCGGCCGTCCACGCCTCGGTAGATTGCACTTTCAATCTCGGTCTCCGCAGCGCTGCCGAACACCTGAAACGCGGCGTCATTCAGGAACATGTTCAGATAATAGGCACGTTGTTCGATATTCGGTGCCGTCTTATAGAGGTAATCGACGAAGAGCAGCTCGTTGAAGATCGCGAACGACTCAAACATGAAGTGCGGTCCTCGGTTGTAGGCCGCAATCGGCTGGTTGCTGTTCATGAACTCGCGGTGCACCGCATGGCCAGATTCGTGCGCGAGGGCACGCATAGCGTTAACACCTCCGTCGTATCCGCTGTAAAACACAGCCGACTGAGCACCGGCGAACCCGACCGAAAACCCGGTGGCGTCGCATTGCGCAGTGGTGCATATCTCAAGCCGACGACTTCCGGCGTCTAGCAACGCGGCGTAGGCATTCGCGTACTCGAATCCCACCTGCTGCTCCGCCGCCAGAATGATCGGGATGGCATCGGCGACAGCCACTGCGGATGGCGTAAAGCCGGGCTTCGGCGCACGCGCAGCGACGCGGCGATAGCTGGCGTAGGATGCCGATGCGCGAACCGTAGCCAGCGTCCGATCGACCGAACGTCCGGTCAGCGCCTTATCAAAGTAGGATGCCTCCTCAGCATTACTGAAACCGCGCCGACGCGCGGCGCCATTTCGTGCGGCTACGACCGAGACGAGTAGGGCGGCGTACGCGTCCTGGTGGTCTCCGATCGGACCTGGCAGCCTCTGCAAGGCCTTGTAGTGCGAGGCGGCCTCTACGACGGGCGTGACGTCGATATCGGTAGTGCCCGCTTCGAGCGCGCCGGGCAAGTGTTGCGCGCGATCGAGCGCACTTGTGAGCAGGTACCGGTATGGGGCCAACGATGGATCTCGAATCAGCGTGCTGATAGGCCGAGAGCCGAGTTGGTGCACGGCACGCACGAGCCGATCGGCAAGCCGGCCTTCGAGAGAACCGAGATCCCCATCTGCCTTCGCGTCGTCGCGATCGTCGCGATTCTCTTCAGCGCGAAGGTAGACGTAGATGTCGTGGCGCTCCAGGCCCTCGAGGAGAGCGTTGTACTGCATTAGCCAGCCGAGCGTGCCTTCCGCCGTGGTGGGAGTCGCCGACGAGACGAACGCCTCGGCATCGCGTAAAAGCGCACCGCGGCTCTGCGCCTCGGCCTCAGGCGTCGAAAAGTAGTGCGTGAGGTCGATCCGGTATTGTCCCTCTTGGGGCGCACCCAGATCATTCCCGCTCCGCTGGGCAGCCCCCACACAAGAGATTAGAAGAAAGGAGACGGCGGTCCGCCCTACGAAGTGCAGCCGCGTCGTATGGGGTCGCAGATTCATTTTCTTGCTCGCTCCTGGACAGTGTCTCGCACCGATTCGAACGTCCGCGGCTGCTGAAGCTCTGGACTGCGCTAAGCGGAATATTCGATCACCATCCAAAGGGTGGGGCATCCGGTCGAGGGCGTCGGCGAGATGCTTGACGTCGGCGTAGTTGGTTGAAGTGGCGGAGCGACGGAGGCGCGCCGCCCAAAATGGAACGATGGACCGAGAGGACTGTTCGAATTCAGCCAGAGAATCGCATGTGGTGGGCGTCATTAATCCTACGTTGTAGCACTAATTAGACGTGACCAACGCTGGGGCGGTTGGGCTACCGGAGAGTCAGCAGAGGGTTGACGAGCGACCGCGCCAGTAGGGCCCTAATCACGAGTCGAGCACAGCCCGAATGACAGCCGCGTACTCCGCACTCTCTGCATCGTCCGTGATGAGGTCAATGTCGTGAGGGGACCCCACGCCGAGATTGAGCTCCACGGCCCGCTTCAATTGCTCCTGGTCGAACAGGGGCCCGTCGCTGACTTCCGGGGTCGTGCCGTGGTGACGCAGCAAGGCGACGCCAACCGCGTCGATCGCGACGCGATCGACGCCCGCGAGAACCACCTGCGCATGCACGAGGGTCCCGGTGTCCGGACCGCCGGTGACGAACGCCTCCACCCCATCGAGGACGACAAGATCCGGATGGTAGGCCGCATTGATTTCAGCGATCATCCGTCGTTGGTGTGGCGAGCCGTGAAGCTCGGTCATGAAGTTGTACGGGTCGCCAGGCACGCGCTTGGCAACCAGTCCCACGGAATTCTTGAGCGACAGGGTGAAATGGCCTCCGAAGCGGTGCGTCTTGAGACAGCACGTTTGCACGATGCCGCCCGCACGTAACGCCGGACGAGGTAACGCAAATCCTCGCTGCCAGTGCAGGCCCGAGGGGTGGAACAGTTCCCAGTCGGTGGCCGGCAATTCGTCGAGCACGATCGTCGCGACGTCCAGTTCGCGCGCCAACTTTTGAATCCCCGTCGCCTCCAGGACCTCACGCGTGTTCCCCATCCCGCTTCGCTCTCCAAGCGTCAGGGGACCTGCGCCGAGCGCGCGGAGGGTGTGGATCAGGGCCGAGAGCGTGTCCGGGTGGGTGGATCCCGGGGTCGGGTCGGCGCTATTGAAATTCGCCTTGAGGAACAGATCCTTCCCTCTGACTGTCGTCACACCGAGCAGATTGATCGCTCGACGCACCCCGGCCGCTCGGTCGCTCGTCTTGACGAACGCTACCCGCGCACGTTGGGCAGTCTGGCGACGTGCGGACAGATAGGCCAAGGGCGAGACGCACGCGACCCCACTACCGGTAGCGGCGTACTTGAGGAACCTGCGTCGCGTCAACATGCGGTGCTCGGAGTCATTCGCCTATCGAGCTACGATTCTTTCAGCGCAACGATAGGGTTGATGCGGCTCGCGCGAAAAACGGGCGCCCACATGGCGACGAACGCGATGCCCGCGAGAACGACTGGAGCAGCAGCAAACGTCATGAGATCGGTCGGCGCCACGCCGTAGAGGAGCACCCGAACGAGTCGCGCGAGCGCGACGGCCCCCAGGAGTCCGGCGCCGAGGCCGATGAGCACGAGCACCGTTCCTTGCCGGACGACCAGTCCGAGAACAGCCGTAGCCTGTGCACCTAGCGCAAGCCGGATGCCAATCTCGCGCGTTCGCTCATGCACGGTGTGCGCGATGACACCGTAGAGTCCGATGCCGGCAAGCAGAACCGCCATCAGGGCGTAGGCGCCCATTAGTGCCGCTAGAGCCGCTGGCGCTCTGTTCTGATCCGCAATGCGGTCATCCAGAGTCCGTATGTCATCGACCGCCAGCCCAGAATCGAGCCCGGCGATGACATCACGAATGCGCGACGCCGCACCGCTCGAATCGGCGGCCCTGACCCCCACGGTGAGGGAATGGGCGGGCCGCTGCGAATAGGGGATGTAGAGGTCGCGCTGCGCCCCCAGGCCGGCCGGCGCCAACCCGTCGCCGATGTCCGCGAGCGAAAAACGCTCGCGATGCTGCGCGTCCCGGGCGATACCCACGACGGTCAACAAGGGCAGGCGGGGATCAGACCGCCGCAGCCGATGGGTCAGGCCGCCGCCCTCCGGCCAGAACTCATGCGCCAGGCTTTGGCTAACGATCGCCACGGGAGTCGACGTCGCCGAGTCGAAAGCGGTGAACTCGCGTCCGGCGGCGAGCGGAATCCCGAGATTGTGCAGGGCGCCTGGGCTGGTCGCGTGAAAGAACGCCAAGGTAAACGCGTCGGGGCGGTCAGCCGGACGGCCTTCGGGCAACAGATTCGCGACCCAGGTGGCATGGCCCAGCATGCTCGGTCCCCAAATCGTGGCGGACTCGACGCCCGGCACGGCTTGCGCAGCCTGGACGAACGTCTCAGCGAAGTGCGCACGTGCGTCGGCCGACTCATACTGGGCGCCCGCCAAATCAAGGCGGAATGTCAGCAAGTGGTCCGTGCGAAACCCAAGTCCGGACGACATCAACTGGTGGACGCTTCGCATCAGAAGGCCAGTAGCCACGAGCAGGATGACGGCTATGCCGACCTCCGCGCACACGAGCGCTGCGCGCAGGCCACCCCTGGCCCGGCCGACGCCGCCCCGCCCCGTCAAGTTGGCGACTTCTCGCAGTTCAGTGCGCGCGGCGGCGACGGCAGGAGCCATCCCGACCCCGATGGACGTCACGAGCGTGAGCGTGGCGGAAATGGCGAAAGCAGCGAAATCACCTTGTGGGCTGACGAATGGCGATACGCGCGTTTGCACAAAGGCCGCAAGCGCGCCTGTGACGCCGACGGCAAACAGCAAGCCGATCACGCCACCAAGGCTCGCCAGGACGAGGCTTTCGACGAGGGCTTGGCGCAACATGCGACCACCCGACGCGCCGATCGCCACCCGAACGGCGAACTCGCCTTTGCGTTCAGCAGCGCGCGCGAGCGTCAGGTTGGCGACATTCGCGCATGCAATCAGAAGCATGAGTAGCGAGCCGGCGATGAGAAGCCGCGCGGGCATCACAACGGCACCGTGCAGGTACTCGTGAAGGGGACGGGCTCGGAGCTGATAGCCTCGATGGGTGGCCGGCCGCGTCTCAGCGAGACGCGCGGCGACGGCGTCGAGTTCCTGACGCAGCCGGACGATGGTCTCGCCCGGTGCGAGATGGCCAACTCCCCAAAAGATCCTGCTAACCTCCGTGAGGGGTACCTGGCCGAGCAGCGACTGGGCGGCGGTTGTTGGTAGCCAAATGTCTGCGGGCGGTTCCTCGGCTTGGCCGAGATCCGCAAACTGGGGTGACATGACGCCGATGATCGTGTAGGGCGAGCCATTGAGCGTCACCTGGTGCCCAAGGACCTGCGGATCTCGTGCGAACTGACGCTGCCAGAGGCCGGGACTGATGATGGCGACCCCTTCGGCTCCCTGCACGTGATCGGCCGCATCGAATAACCGCCCGGCGGCGGCCGTTGCCCCGAGCATGGCAAAGTATCGCGGCGAGACGAACATCGGCGTCAGATGGACCGGCCGATCGCCCGTTCCCATCGCGACCGACCCCCAGCTTTCGTACGCCGCGACGTCGTCCAGGGCAGGAACCGCCTGGCGAATCGCTTCGAAGTCTGGGTAGGACAAGTTGCCGAACCCGCCCGGCCACGAGGCCCAGAGATGCACGAGACGCGAGGCGTCCGGATACGGCAACGTCGGCACCACGACCGTGCGCGCGGCTGTCAGGATGGCGGTGCTGGCCCCGATGCCCAGCGCCAGCGTGAGAATCGCCGCAGCGCTGTGCCGCGGGCGGCGGACGAGTAAGCGGACCGCAAGCCTTGCATCTTGAAGCGCGGCGCGCCAGAGGGAAAGGCCGCCTGCGTCTGGCGAGGGCTCGGACAGGTCTCGCCGCCCGTGCCAGTACACGGCGGCCGACAACCGAAGGACGTGGAGCCAGCCCACGATCTGCGTCGACGCGGTTCCGCGCCAAGTCTCTTCCAGATCGCCGAGCAGCTCCTCATCGAGTGGTGGCCGCGCAGCGCGCCGAATCAGCCACCGCGCGAGCCGAGGCAGTCCGCGAGTCACGGCCGCTCCTCAGCGATCTCGAGACCCTCCCAGAGGTGCTGCATCTCGAGACAGGCGTGCCGCACTGTGGCGCTACCTTTCCGACTCAACCGGTAATGGCGCCTCGCGCGCCCACCGCGCTCCGCCCGGGGTTCGCCAAGCGCGGAGTGCAGCAGGCCCTTTCGTTCAAGCCGATCGAGCGTCACGTACACGGCGCCGAGCGAGGCGCGCCGGCGCGTCCGGCGTTCGAGGTCGTCGTGGACGGCGAGCGCATAGGCTTGGTCGCGGCAGCGCAGAACGGTCAGCAGCACGCGCAATTCGAACTCGGCGGGAACGGGCATGCCGTTCAACTGTGCCTTACATTGTTTAATAAATCAACGTCCGCTGGGCTCTCGCTCCCCCTAGAGGTGACCGCTAACACGCACCTGACCGGCGGCGGCGCAATTATCGGCCGACCGATGGTTCCACTGTGCGTTTCTGGAGCGTTGACATCATGATGAATACGTGCATGATGAATACGTGCCGTTCCGTGCCCGTCAATCGTCGCTGCCCCTGACACCGCTTTCCTTCGAACTCTTGCTCGCGCTCCTCGGCGGCGACCAACACGGCTACGGGATCCTGCAGACCGTGGACGCCCGGGTCAACCAGTGGTTGCCGCTCAGGACCGGCACGATCTATCGCGCGCTCGCCCGGCTCATGGCTGAGGGTCTCATAGCCGAGGCAAGTGTGA
>Ga0209580_10001301_pt1 | contig 11703 bp, 11 predicted proteins | sample Coa_R1_5_FD_187153 | JGI IMG/M metagenome (GOLD analysis project Ga0209580, IMG submission 187153) | Surface soil microbial communities from Centralia Pennsylvania, which are recovering from an underground coalmine fire - Coalmine... | ecosystem: Environmental > Terrestrial > Soil >...
TACGGTCTGAATTTCTATCGTAACCAGCCCATCAGCCGGTATGAGCGCAATGAGATCCCGGAGGCGGCCCATGTGGTCATTGTCCGGGAGGGCAATGGCGGTGCAGTGCAAGCGGTGGTAGGCCAGCGGCAGGTCTCTCCTTTAGGCAGTTTCCCTCCACAACATCTGGAGTTCTTTTTAGTATCAAAGAAATAGAATCGGGTCACCACCATCCGCCACGCCAAAATCGGCGTGTGGGGGACTCCGGTCATCTGAAAGAGGCAGCTAAGGCTCGACCACCTAAGCGCTTCCTGATTCAGAAGCTGGATGGAAATCCGCAGAGATTGGAGATGTGAGAAGAACCATGTGTGGCAGTTAGCAGGTGATTGCGATTGGGCGTCCGATTCGGCAAGTATCGCGGGTGGTTCCTACTGCCTTGGTTCCCTTGTACTTCCAGGTCTTTGCGTATTTGGAGGATGAGGTCTAGACTTTTAACTCGCCGCGCATTCGCCCCCGCGGAAGGATCATAATAATAGAAGAGCCGGTATGGCCCTGCACACCCACATTGAGACGCACCGGACACCACAACCTTCTGGCGTGGAGATCCTGGACTTGCGGCATTTCAGCTCACAGCATTTGCGCCCGCTCCTGGAGCACGAAACCCGCATGTGGTACCAGCTCATGTCGTGGGACTACCGCTCTTCAGCGGACATGATTCTGCGCTACATTGATTCCAAGATTCTGCCTGGCTACGCAGCGGTGGAAAATGGCCGGGTGGGCGGCTATGCCTTTTTTGTCTACGAGGGCAGCAAAGGCGTGGTGGGCGACCTTTATGCCGACCACACCATCCAGATTGAAGAGGGTCCGGGCGCGGTAGAGCGTCTGCTGGCCTTGCATGTGATTGAAACCTTGCAGCAGTCGCCGGGCGTCCATCGCATTGAGGCCCAGCTTCTGCCCCATGAGTCCGGCGCCTTAAGTCCCACATTTGTGCGGGAAGGGTTTCGCCAGTTTCCTCGATTATTCATGGCCCTGCCGCTGGCGGACAAAGTGAAGACGCAAGTTTTCCCGGTAGCCGATATTGAGTTCCGCCGATGGGGAGAACAGGATTTCCAGCCGGCAGCCACTGTGATTACCGCCGCCTACAGAAGCCACATTGATGCGGAAATCAATGACCAGTACCGCAGCCTGAACGGCGCTTTGCGGTTCCTGAACAACATTGTGCGTTTTCCCGGATGCGGCTTGTTTGATAACAATGCTTCATTCGTAGCCTACAACCGGCTGACACGCGCGGTGGTGGGAGTCCTGCTGTGCTCGCGAGTGAAGGAGGATGTGGGGCACATTACCCAGGTGTGCATTCTGCCGGAGTATCGCGGCAAACGGCTTGGTGAATCACTGATTGCGCTGTGCACGCATGAACTCCGCAGCCGCAATTTTTCTACCCTGAGCCTGACTGTGACGGAAGCCAACACCAATGCAGTTGGGCTGTACTTAAGACTGGGGTTTGATGTGAAAAGAAGGTTCGATGCGTTTGTGTGGGAAGGATAGTTTTTGAATCTTCGGGCATACGCCCCGGAGGCTGATTTTAAGCGGGTAGGGTTTCCTCGCTGCGCTTCGGGATAAACTGATTCAAAAACACCCAAAGCCTCAATGATGGAGAAACCACATCACCCACCCGCCGGCAAACAATCCTAAAATGAAAATCATGAAGCAGTAGGCGCCATAACGGAGCATTTCGTCGGGTTTGGCGCGCTGGGTTATGCCGAACACGATGGAGGCGCAGAGAGCGCAGATCACTGCGGCGCTGAAATGAGAGAGAATCATTGTTTCCTCCCGGCCGCGATGTGGAAAGCGTCCACCATGGCCATCACGTTGAGCAGGCCGGAGATCACGATGAATTTGGTTCCGTAATCGGCGGTGGCATGCGCGATGGGAGCGGCGCCGACGTCGAGAATGCGGCTGACGATGTACAGGCCGCCCGCACCGGCGTCACCGATGAAGCCGAGTATGTCCAGCAGGTCGCCGGTGTTGTATTTGTAAATTTTGCCTTCCATGGCAAGACCGAAGAAGAACATAAGGCCCACAGCCAACAGCAGCAACAGGCCGCGGCCCCATTTTTTCTGGAGGAGGTGGCCTGCGCCGGGAAGAATCCAGCCGGCAATAGGGGCAATCACGGCCATACTGGTCATGGGTGGAGCAGCCGCCTTGGGCTGCACATCAGATGCGGTAGCTTCAGTTTTTTGCATTTATATGAGGACCAGTTCGCGTTGAATTTTGCCAGTGACATCAGCGGAGCCACTTCGCGTCAAGACATTGACTTCACTGCGTACTCCGAACTCGCCCGGCAGGTAAACGCCGGGTTCAATGGAGAAGCAGGAATTGGGAATGATCTCGCGTTCATCCTTGGTTTCCAGATTGTCCATATTGGCCCCGTTTCCATGCACGTTCTCACCGATGGAGTGCCCGGTGCGATGGGTGAAGTATTCGCCAAAGCCGGCAGAGGCAATGTGTCCGCGAGTCGCTTCGTCCACTTCCCAGCCGGCAATTTTGCGCCTGGCGGAGAAAGCTTCCTGGACCTTTTTGATTCCTGCATCGCGGGCGTCGCGGACAATATTGAAGATTTTTACCTGCTTGTCTGACGGGGCGCCAATCACGCCGGTCCAGGTAATGTCATAGTAGACGGCGTGAGCAGTGCTCTTCTTGGCCCAGATATCCAGCAGAACGAAGTCGCCGGGTTTGATGGGAGAAGAACCTTCAGCCGGAGGCTCGTAGTGGGGATTGCCGCTGTTGGCATTTACGGCGACGATGGGCAGGTCTTCCGTGATCAGGCCGTCGCGGCGGAAAGCCTCGGCAATCCATTGCTGAATGTCGTATTCGGTAGTGCCACCATTGCGGACACGGCGTCCGATCTCCTGAAAGGTTGCGGCGACGATGCGATCCACGGCATCCCGAGCAGCAAAGTGGCTGGCGATCTGCTCGTTCGTCCATGCAGCTTCGAACTTGGCCACCAGATCGCCAGAGCTGACGATTTCATTGCCAAAACTGCGTACCAGTTCCACCGTACCTGCATCTACGAGCCCGATGTATGGGATCAGATTGTTAGGCGAGTACTGCATGGCCACGGTTTTGTGTGGGCCCAGCATGGCTTTGAGATTGTCCCAAAGCTCTCGCCAGGAGGAGTACTCGTGTTTGCTGCCAGGAAGCGGATCGAGATGTCCGGCCTCAATACGGTGGACAAGTTTGAGCGGATCACCCTGGCTGGGAATGAGGTAAAACCAGCGGCGGGTGACAAACAGATGTTCGGAAAGGCCAAGCACTTTGTAGCTGATGGGATCACGATGATGGTGATCGTAAAAAAGCCAGCAGTCGAACTTACGTTCGCGCAAGGCTGCTTGTATGGCGGTCAAGTCCATATGAGGGTCAATACTCTATTTAATCATATCCACCGAGGAATCGGGTTGTCGGGACACCAGAAGATCCAGGAACATGTTGCAATTTACTCCGCGAAAAACGGGGCCCACTGTTCCTTGCGTGGAGGAGCGGTGAACAAGCTCACGACGATCGAACAGATCAAGGATACGATTAACGCCGGGATGATCGGTTCTCTTTCTGCCAGCCCTGGAGGCATCAGTTTGCCCCCGAGGTCCCAGAAAACGGTGACGAACGTACCGGCAGCAATCGAAATAACCGCAGCGGCCGCGGTAACCCGTTTGGAAAAGAATGCGCCCATAACGACCGGAGTGATGGCAGCGGAATAAATAGTGTAAGCGTAGAGCGCCTTTTCCAGAATAGACTCCGTATAAGCTCCCTGGATCAACGCCCACAGTCCCAATCCCACCACAATCAAGCGGGAAACCAGGAGGATCTGTTTGTTGCTGGCTTCTTTGTTGATGAATCGGGTATAGACGTCATTGACCAGGTTGGTGGCCGGTGAAAACAAATAATTATTGGCGGTGGAGATTACCTTAGCAAAGACCGCGCCCAGCAGCAGCGCTCCCAGGAAGGAAGGCAGGGCATTCCTTGCGGTATAAGGAATAATTTCCCGGGGTTTGACATTGGGGTTGTGGAGAAATATTGCGGCTCCAATCACAGCGATGGCAACAATCACGGTCTCCAGTATCAGCGTCCCGATAATCCATCCGAAAACCGATATCTTGGCGTCACGCTCCGAGCGGGCGGAAAAGAATTTCTGATACATGCTCTGGTTGCCCAGGAGAAGGAGCAAGGTAGGAAGAAAAAGCTCAACAGCTCTCAAGACGGCGGCATACGTCCCCTGGTCCACGCCGTTGACAATTGAAAACCGTCCCAGGAGCTGGAAATATTCAGGTGGAACACGATCATGCAATCCGCTCCATCCACCGACATGCGAAAGCAATATAGGAATTGCGGCGATGCAGGTGACAGTGGCCAGCATTCCGATGACGACATCAAGGTAGGCGACCGAAGTCATGCCGGCGAGAGCGGTAAAAATAATGACAAATCCAGCGATGATGTACATTCCGGTATTGCGGTCAATACCGAAGGTGAGATGGAGAATGTCTCCACCGCCACGAAACTGGTATGAGGTAATAGCAGTAAAAGCGAAAAGAATGGCGATGGTTCCGAGCACGCGCGCAGCAGTGTTATAGCGGGCTTCCAGCAGGTCAGGAATGGTGTACTGAGCGAACTTGCGGGCGCGAGGAGCAACAAAGATGATCACCAGGAGGCCAACCCATCCACCGGCGGCCTGCCAGAGAGCGGAAAAACCGTTTTTGAAGGCGTTCTCAGCTCCGCCAAACAAGCTGCCTGAACCGATCCAGGAAGAGAGCAGGGTGAAAACCAGCACGTACCAGGGGAGGGTGCGTCCGGCCACCAGGTAATCCGCTTTGGTTTTCACCTTGCGGATTTGACTGAGGCTGACCGCCAGCAACACGGTCACGATAATCGCCAGGACAATCGCGTACAGGCTCAAACGGTCACTCTCCTAGCCGTTGCAAGCGCCGCTCGAGAGCTTGCAGATTGGCGCCTGCAATCCGAATGAGCTTCATCCGGCTGGCCGCGCCGCTGGTTATGGTAACTGAGGAGCGAGGAATATCAAAAAAATCCGCAAGAAAATCAATCACTGCCTGGTTCGCCTTGCCTTCGACCGGGGGCGCAGTCAGCGAGAGTTTGAGCGCATCGCCTACGGCCCCGGTGATTGCATTCTTCCGGGCACGAGGCTGCACTTTCACGGAGAAGGTAATTCCGTTGGCGGTCTGCTTTAGCGGAATCACTGTGGCCTGGGCCTCTCGCCAAAAATTGCCGTGCCTACGCGGATGCAAGTCGAGCCTTCCTCAATGGCCACTTCAAAATCGTGTGACATGCCCATGGAGAGAATATCCATCTGAATGCGCGGGAGGTTGCGCCCGGCAATCTTATCGCGCAGCTCGTGAAGCGCGCGGAAGTACGGCCGTGCGCCCTGAGGATCTTCTGTATAGGGAGGAATCGTCATGAGTCCACGCACCTGGAGATGGCTGAAGTCCTGCATGCCGCGGAGCAGCTCTTCCAATCCCGCAGCGGACGCAGAGACGCCACTCTTGCTTTCTTCGCCGCCGACGTTGATCTCAAGCAGCACTGGAAGAATTTTTCCCGACTGCTGCGCTGCATGGTGGAGCCTTTGCGCCAGGCGCAGGGAGTCAATCGAATCCACGGCGTGAAACAGCTCGGCGGCGCGATTGGCTTTATTGCTTTGCAGATGGCCGATCAGGCGCCACTCCGCTTGCGCAAGGTCCTTCAGGGCAGGAGCCTTGTCTGCGAATTCCTGCACGCGGTTTTCACCCAGGACGCGAATTCCAGCGGCGTAGGCCTGCCGAATCCTCTCCGGTTCGACGGTCTTGCTCACCGCCATCAGCGTGATTGAATCCGGATTGCGCCCGACGCGGGCAGCGGCCTGGGCGATGCGTTCGCGAATGCGAGCGATGTTGTCAGAAATGGACACAGGTGAATTGGGTTTCGGACTTCAGATTCGCAGAAAGCCGCAGCCGGCGCGAGGTTCTGTTCTCCAAATCAAACATCAAAAATCATAAATCAAACATTCTTCTACTTCTTGTCGCCGCCCAGCGGCTTGCGGGCAAAGTAATACAACGCGGCAGCGAGAGCTACGAATGCGACTACGGCGAAGAAATCGCTCTGGGCCAATTTAGGAATCTTTAGGGTCATTGAGTCCTCAGGGAGCACTTTCATATTTTCCAAAGCTCTGACGCCGATTCCTGCCAGGCCCATCACGCCGCCGGCTGCGATGAGGCCGCTGGCGAAAAGCGACCCAGGACTGACATCACTTTCCACAGGCTCCTTGCCAGCACGTTTTTCCGATGCTTCCACGAACCAGCGAACCAGGCCACCGGCGAAAATTGCCAGCGTAGTGCCAATCGAAAGGTAAGCGCCCACGGCAAAGGCGAGCGAGCGTATGCCCAGTAACTCTACGACGACGACCAGAAAAACGCCGAGCATCACCAGGCGCCAGGGCAGCTTGTGAGAAAGAATACCATTGATCACTGTGGACATCAGGCGCGCCTGCGGTGCTGCGGCCCGCTCGCTGCCGATGCCCTGGATCCATTGCACCTCGATGCGTTCTGTCTTCGGATTGTAGAGGTACTTGCCGTTATCAATTTCGGTGGAATTGATGGCGTTGAGCAGGGAGTAGCCGTTGCCGTTGGCGGTGACCTTTTGCCCCTGGGCGTCCTTGTAGCTGAACGAATCGCGGTCAAAGATCGTTTCTTCCACCGACACTCCCGAAGGCAGGTGATTGATGTCAACCTGCTTGACGAGCGGCCGGAATTCTTCCAGGTATTTGTTCATGCCGATCAACACGTAGCCGACGACAAAGGTGGAGAGCGTGACCCCGATCAAAAGGGCGATCTGTTGGGCCCGCGGAGTAGCGCCGATCAGGTATCCGGTCTTAAGGTCCTGCGATGTATCGCCGGCATTGGAGGCGGCGATGCAGACCACGCCGCCGACGGCCAGCGCAAGCGCGCCAAAAGCGGTAGCAGTCCAGCTCAGGGCCAGGAAGATCGCCGAGGTTGCCATCAGGGTTGCGATGGTCATCCCTGAAACCGGATTGGCTGAACTACCAATGAGTCCCGTAATGCGCGAGGAAACTGTGACGAAGAGAAATCCGAACACGACTACGAAAATCGAGGCAACCAGATTAGCGAAGAGTGAAGTCTGGGCGCCCGGAATTGGCTTGAAAGTCAGGAACAACCACATCATGAGGATGAGCAGTACCGAACCGCCTATAGTGATCGCTATGGGCAGGTCATTCTCCGTGCGCGAGTTTGGCTGCGCGTCTTTGCCGGGGCTCAGTTGTTTGAAGCTGGCCTTCAGGGCACTGATGATCGTGGGAATCGTCCGCAGCAGGGTGATCAAGCCTGCGGCCGCCACGGCCCCCGCGCCCATCGGCCTCACATACGCGCGCCAAAGGTCGGTTATTCCCATCTTTGCAATGGGTACAGTGCCCGGAAAAATGGGCGTCGGAATCCCTGAGCCGAAGAAGTGAATGGCCGGCATCAGCACAAGCCACGAAAAAACCCCTCCAGCAAGCAGGACTCCGGCAACGCGCGAGCCGATGATGTAACCCACGCCCAGGTATTCTGCCGTAGTATCAGCGCGGATCGAGGACCCCGGATAGGACTGGATGTCCCATTTGGGAGTCCCTGGCCAGGCAGCAAAGAGGTTCTCATTTTGAAACAGGGCATAGATTGCGCCTAAACCCAGTCCCCAGAAGACCCGGCCAGCGAAGCTGCCTCCGCGGTCGCCGGCGATTAGGACGTCGGCGCAGGCTGTTCCTTCAGGATAAGTCAACTTACCGTGCTCTTTGACAATGAGCTGCCTTCGCAGCGGAATCATGAAGAAGACACCGATCAATCCGCCGACCAGCGCCAGCGCAAAAATACGAAAGGCCTCAAGCTTGAATCCCAAAAAGATCAGTGCCGGAAGCGTAAAGATCACGCCGGAAGCAACGGACTGGCCGGCATTACCGGTGGTTTGGACAATATTGTTTTCCAGAATCGTAGACTTGCCAAAGGCGCGAAGGATACTGATGGAGAGCACAGCAATCGGAATCGAGGCGGACACCGTGAGCCCTGCGCGTATTCCTACGTAGACGGTCACCGCCCCAAAGAGAACCCCAAATACCAACCCAAGCGCAATGGCGCGGAAGGTGAACTCCCGTGGCGACTGGTCTGGCGAAATATATGATTTAAATGCCGGTTCGCTCTGCTGGGCTTTCACTTCGGTTGCTTCGGCCATCAGCTATCCCTCCACTGGGTTGAGTTGACGCAGGTTAGCACGGCGATTGTAACGGAAAACAGTAGTTAGTACTTAGTATTTAGTTATTGAGGCCAAAGGCAGCGGCAACAACAAAAGCAACGCCGCCCGCGAGCCAAATCAGCAAAGAACCAGGCCGAAACAGATTCATTGCAAGCTGGTCCGGAACAAAGTTATACTTGATTTTGCAACTCCTGCATCGGCTTCAACGAGGAGGGTCGTCTTCAGCAGTAGCGGTGGCCTAACCCGGGACCTCACCCCACCACGCAGAAGATTGGCGCGCATCGGGCGATTTGGGATTGAACGGGCGCTTCGGGTCACAGCCCAGAGTCTCTTCTCTGTTTTGTTTCCTTCTGATTGCCGCATTTGCGGCTCTTCTCTCATCAGAATTTCAGCGTTGCCAGTTTGCGATCTATGCCTGGAGCAGGTCGCGCCTTTGTCCGGAATCCTGTGCGGTATTTGCGGAGAGAAGCTTTTCAGCAAGTTTGTGGAGACGCCAGAGGGGCCACGTTGTGGGATGTGTCGTCGTGCCGCGCCGCTTTTTCAGAGGGCTGTAGCCTATGGGGCTTACGACGGCACGTTGCGTGACCTGATTCATCTGCTGAAGTACCAGCAGATCAAGCCGGTTGCTCCGTTGCTTGGACGCCTGCTGGCCGAGGCCCTGGCTGGAGTGCGGTTGCCGGAACCGCTGGTAGTGGTTCCCGTTCCGTTATTCAAGCGCAAGCTGCGGGAACGGGGATTCAATCAGACGGAAGAGATTGCGCGGGCTTTCATGCACCGCCGGTTGCTCCGCAGCATCCAATTGGATACATGTTCTCTGGTCCGGGTGAGGGAGACGGCATCGCAGACCGGATTGACTCGACATCAGCGCCGGGCCAATCTTCGCGGAGCCTTCGCCGTGGCCAGGCCGGAAAGTATTGAAGGCAGAAACGTGCTGGTGATCGACGACGTGATGACCACCGGGACCACTGCGGGCGAATGTTCAAGAGTGCTCTTGCGGGCTGGCGCAAAGCAGGTTTTTGTGGCGACTGTGGCACGCGCGACGAGGGAAGTGGAAATACATCTGCGAGAGCCGGAAGCGGCAGGCCAAGCCGCACACGCATAGTTTTTGGAGGCAGAGCTGGGCCATGCACGAAATGGGACAAAGAGGGAGAAATAAGACTCGGCATCACGGCGATCCGCCGCATGAGGCGCCAAAGCAGCACAAGAGTCTGTTGATGCAGACCCCTGTCCTGGTTCTGAACGCTTCCTACGAGCCTATCAACATTTGTGCGGCGCGCCGCGCCATTGTGCTGGTGCTCAAGGGCCTGGCAATGCCGGAAGAGGAGAACGGGAACCTGCTGCATGCAGCCCGCATCAGCATGCGCGTGCCCTCGGTGATCCGGTTGCTGGAGTATCGCCGCATTCCGCACCAGACCCGTGCGCTTTCGCGCAAGAACATCCTTTTGCGCGACCGCAATACCTGCCAGTACTGCGGAACCGTGCTGTCGTCCGGCGAGTTGACCCTGGACCATGTGGTTCCCCGGTCTCGTGGCGGCTCTTCTACATGGGAGAATCTGGTGGCTTGCTGCCATCCATGCAATCGCAAGAAGGGCAATCATCTGCTCATTGAGATCAGCATGAAGCTGCTGAAGGAGCCGCGCCCCTTCACGTTGCACACCAGCCGCCATATCATGCGAATGATCGGGCGGTCAGACAACAAGTGGAGAAAATATTTGTTCTACTAAGCCGGGTTGCCAAGAGCGCAGTCTACGATGGGCTGCTGACTACGACCCGGCATTGCGGTCATCTGTGCGGTTCGTGATCGTCTGAATAGTTGCTGCTGCGAGCAATGCCGGATTGGTAACTAATTGCTTACATGTACCCAAATTGTGTAAGTGAATACCAATACGGTAAATTTTTCCTGTCGCGGTCATTTTTGTTTAACTCCCGCATTTTTAAATAGTTACGGTGTAGCCGTCCCGAGTGGAACCTAACCTGCAAGTATTATCGTTGACAGAGAAGTGTCCTTCTTTACACCCGAACAATCAGACGGTGCTTGTGCGCACTTCTTTGATGCGCGCCTTCGAAAAAAATTAGCTCAGGGAGCAGGAATGGCAGAGACGGTTTTGGACCAGATTCTTGTGGAATTGCGGCATGCCGCCGCGCAGCGATACCCCCAGCGGGGTGAGCTGAAAAATTTACGCGTGGTGGGACATACCCCGAAAAGTGACCACTTTATCTACGATGTTTGTGCGGATTTCGCCGAAGGCTCGGAGAAACTTGCCATAAAGATGTACCGGGCGAACAAGTGCGGAGGAAACGCCAAGGCTGTGGCCCGGGCGGAGAACGCCAACCTCCAGTTTATCCAGCAAACTCTACAGCGGAAGAAGTTGGACGGCGTGCCGCAGCTCCTGGGAGATTTCAGCGAACTTGGCGCGGTGGTCACGGACAAAATTTCCGGCCTGCCCCTGCAATCCATCATCATGAAGGCCGCTCTGCTGCCCGGCTTTGCTGATAATGGCAGCATCGCCCTGGTAGCGCGGCGAGCGGGCGAGTGGTTGAGGGCATTCCACAAGGCCAGCTCCGAGATGCCGGAGCCGTTTGAGCCCAATGCCATCCTGGCCAGCCTGGAGAAGCTGTGCGAGAACTGCCGGCATGAAGGACTGGACGAGACCTCCATCAAAGTAATTATGAGTGGAGCACGTAATGTGCTGGCACGGGCCCGGAAGGCTTTGCCCAGTTCCGCTGTCCTCAATGAGTTCACTCCGCTGAACGTGATTGTGACCGATGAGGGAGTGGGTTTTTGTGATTTTGCCCGCATGAAGCGGCGCGGAGCCTCCTTTGAAGATGTTGCTGCCTTCCTGGCTTCGGTGGAGGCATTGGAAAAATATCCGTTCTGCAATCGCAACATCACCAGCCAGATCCAGGAGAATTTCCTGGATACCTATGGCATTTCCCAATCCGATGCTTCCGTTCTGCGGGTCTTGAAGATGAAGGCCCTGCTGGGAATGTTTGCCCAGGGCCGGACTGTAAAAGAAAGCGCCGTGCGCAAAAAGGTGATGTGGGCCAACGTGATGAAGAAATTCATCTATCAGGCCGCACAGAGAAGTTTGGCTCCAGCGGCGGCTTGATTGCTTTAATTTAGTTTGCCTCGAACGAAGTGAAGAACCCTATTTCTACCAAAACAGCTGCGGCGCAAATGCCCTTGCCTGATGCCGCGTGCAAAGTCTTAAGGCAATGAGCAGAAAAATCTCCGGGCATTGCACCCTGGGGCCACATTCAAGGGCGTAGGGTTCTCTTGCTCCGAACTTCAAAACACCAAGACCCGACTCCTATTTCGGCGGCTTATCCTCAGGAACTTCGCCTTTGATGATGATCTTGGTGCGCGATCCAAAACGCTTGTAATTGGTGTACTTGATGATCTCGCGAATATGGACGTCGCTCCCGCTGAAGTGTAGATCG
>Ga0209580_10001302_pt1 | contig 11696 bp, 6 predicted proteins | sample Coa_R1_5_FD_187153 | JGI IMG/M metagenome (GOLD analysis project Ga0209580, IMG submission 187153) | Surface soil microbial communities from Centralia Pennsylvania, which are recovering from an underground coalmine fire - Coalmine... | ecosystem: Environmental > Terrestrial > Soil > Unclassified...
GACAACCGGGTTTCAGGCGACGTATTCACAGACAGCTATTCGACTGCAACGTTCGCGGACAAGAATGTCGGCACTGCGAAGCAAGTTAGCGTAACCGGGATTTCGATTTCGGGCACGGATGCAGCCAACTACGCTCTGCAGAACACGACAGCCGTGGCCACGGCGAATATTTCGCCACGCGACCTGACCGTGACGGCTACTGGAGTCAATAAAGTTTACGACGGTAACGCGAACGCCTCGGTCACCTTAAACGATAACCGAGTCTCCGGCGATTCGCTTACTGACGCCTACACCACCGCAAGCTTTGCTGACAAGATTGTCGGAAGTGGAAGGACTGTCACCGTGAATGGCATTTCCATCAGCGGAACGGATGCGGGCAATTACCACCTCAGCGGCACAACCGCGAACACGACTGCCGATATCACGGCTAAGCACATAACGGGGAACTTCACTGCTGCAGACAAGCAATACGACGGCACGACTTCGGCAACCGTGTTATCACGCTCTCTCAACGGCGTGGTTGCTGGCGACAGCGTCTCGTTGTACGGAGGGAACGCAAGCTTCGCAGATAAGAACGTGGGCGCCGCAAAGACGGTGACCCTGGTGGGAGCCGTTCTGAGCGGAAATGATGCTAACAACTATGCACTCGACTCGGTCTCAACCACAACCGCAAGCATCACTGTCGCTCCGCTCACGATCACGGCAGTGACGAACATGAAGACGTTTGACGGCAACACAATCGCCGCGGCAGTACCGAACGTGAGCGGTCTGCAAACGGCCACGGGCGATAACGTGACCGGATTGGCGGAAGTTTACGACAATGCTAATGCAGGGACGGGCAAGACGCTCACCGTCAGCACCTATACCATCAACGATGGAAACGGCGGAAACAACTACAAAGTCACGCTGGTCAGCAACAACACCGGCGTCATCACTCCAGCGCCAACTTCGACCAGCGTCACTGCCGCGCCGAATCCATCGACTTTGGGACAATCAGTGACCTTTACCGCGACGATAGCTAACACCTCAACGCCTCCGGTTCCGACCGGATCGGTGCAATTCGTGATCGATGGGGCGAACTTCGGGGGGGCAGTTTCTCTGAGCAGTGGGTCAGCGAACATATCGACCTCGTCGTTGCCAGCGGGTGTACACACAATTAAGGCGGTGTACCTCAACTCGGACGGGAATTTTGGTCCCAGCAACGGCTCCGTTACGGGTAATGAAACAGTTAATTTCGGGTTCTTGGGTTTCTTCTCCCCCTATCAGCCACCTTCAGCCGGGGTCGCGTACAAGATCAATAGCGCCATCCCGCTGAAGTGGCAGTATACCGATGTCAACAATAACGTGGTGAACAGTTCCAGTGCGAACCCGCAGGTTTACATTGCGGGACCGTACGCGTGCGGCGGAACGGACACCATCACCGAAGTGCTCGCACTATCTGCCGGGGCGAGCGGGTACCAGTATGACCCCACGACGAACACCTGGCAGCTTAATTGGAAGACAACAGGACTGAGCAGTGGCTGTTACAACATAAGTGTCAAGAGCACTCTAACCGGCCAAACGACTGGGCCATTTCCGATTCAGCTGAGGTAATGGCTTGAAATAGAGAACCTGCTATTCCAGCCTTGAGGCGGGGAGAAATCCCCGCCTTTACTTTTTTCATAGGTCTTCATCCACCCCAGATCCTGAGATGTAAAACAGGAATTTTCCTCCAAAATCTACCGTGAATGCCGTATAGACCGAAGGTAGCTACATTTCGGATCGTACGTTGATGGTTGTATTGCTTTTCGAAGCGATAAGACTTCGACCGGTCGTACCCGCCACTCCCGGACCACACTCCCCGCGCCCGCCGCTCCCGAAAGAAAGAAATCAAGGAGAAATCTGCCATGCGCGATTCATGTAGCAACCTCACAATCGCACTCTGTCTTGCAGTTGGTTCAGCGATATCTGTGACTGGTCAGAGTACACAAGGAGTGTTACCGCCATTTTCCACGAGAGTGAAGCCCGTGCCCGTGCAGCTGGGCAATTCGCCTACCTCGGCACCCCAGTCCACAACCGCTCCGCATTGGACAAAACTCAACAATGCTCCACCTGTATCGCTTGGTGCAATGCTGCTGCTCACGGACGGCCGCGTGCTGGCGCACGAGGAGCCGAACTGCGGAGGCACAAATTGCGCTGGCATGGATTTCACCGCGTGGTATGTGCTCACGCCGGACATCAACGGCAACTATATCAATGGAACCTGGAGCCAGATCGCCAACATGCCGGCCGATTATCCTCCACTTTACTTCAGCACGGCCGTTTTGCCGGACGGCAAAGTACTTGCGGAGGGCGGCGAGTATCTGTGCCCCGCGGGTCAATGCGCGCCCGAAGGACAATGGACCAATCTCGGCGCACTTTACGATCCTGTGACCAATACGTGGACCTCCGTAAATCCACCCAGTTCGCCTACGCTGTGGGCGAATATCGGCGATGCCGAATCCATCGTCCTGCCGAATGGAACTTACATGCAGGCCGATTGTTGCGGCGTAGCGCTGCAGATGCAAAGCGCTCCTCTCGCGGCCTACTTTAATGAAGGCACGACGAGCTGGACGGAATTGAACCAATCCACCAAGTTCGACGAATTTGACGAGGAGGGGTGGACGCTCCTCCCCAACGGAAAAGTGCTGACGGTGGATGCTTATGTTGCGTGTCCGAGCGACCAGCCCGCTTGCACAGCGGCCGGTTTCACAGGGACCAATTCAGAACTATGGAACCCCAGCACAGGGACGTGGAGCAGCGCGGGCAGCACCATTGCGCAATTATGGGATTCGGCCTGCGGCACCGGCAAAGGGAGCTTTGAAGTCGGGCCGGCGATCCTGCGGCCCAACGGCACGGTTTTCTACACCGGCTCTAGCGACTGCTCGCCGGGCCATACCGCAATCTACAACGTTGCGAAGGACGCGTGGACGCAAGGCCCCGACTTCCCAAGCAATGACGCGGCCAATGATGCGCCGGCTGCGATTGAAACCAATGGCAACGTCATTGTGATGACCAGTCCGTACACGGGCACGTTCAGCGCGCCGGCAAATTTTTACGAGTGGAATGGCAGCACGTTGAACGGATTCCCGGCTCCTCCCAATGCGGTTAATGATGCCTCATTTGTCGGGCACTTAATGGTGCTTCCAACCGGTCAAATTATGTTCACCGATTTCACAACCGACGTTGAGATCTTGACTAGCGCGGGCGCGTTCAAGGGATCATGGCAGCCGACCATCCATTCGGCTCCGACCTCGGTGATCGCGGGAGTGCCGAATTATTCGATAACCGGAACACAGTTCAACGGGCTGACGCAAGCAGCTGCTTATGGCGATGATTTTCAAGATGCGACCAATTATCCCTTGGTGCGCATCGTGAACAGCGCCACTGGACATGTCTTCTACTGCAAGACACACGATCACAGCACGATGGGCGTGGCTACCGGCAGCACTCGCGTATCTACGCGCTTCGATGTTCCCGCCGACGTCGAGGTCGGACCGAGCCAGTTGTTCGTGGTGGCGAACGGAATTCCGTCGGCGCCCGTGAGCATTACTGTGCAGTAATCGAGTGCACCGATTCGGCCCTGAGGCGGGGAGCAATCCCCGCCCTTTACCTTTCCGCCAGACGCTTGCAGACTAGCCTCATTTCGCAAACTCTCGTCGCTCGGTCGAGTGTTATGATTTCGGCGCAAGAGACGTTCGTCACATAGACTCCGGAAACCAATGTTTATGCGCTGGTATGTGCTGGTGCTGTCTCTCACATTCATGATCGGGTCGGCCCAGTCCCGAGCTCAAACGACTGCTTCCACCGCCACCACCCAAGCCGCAATCGTTCGCGTGGACACCAGTCACGCAATCAATTTATTCGATCCCGATAGCGCGCTGGGCAGCTCGATTGACGTCCTCTCGCGCTCCGGCGTGGACAGGGTTTACACGCCACACATCATTCAGGAATCTCTTTCTGCCGGTTGGGGGCCGATCAGCTACCGCAATAATAGCGAGCTTCGCATGGCGGCTTGGCATTGGACGGAGAATGGGACCTGGAGCGACGCGGCGCACAAGAGCGGCTACTTCACCGGCAGCACCGAACTGAAGGAGCCGACAAAATATATTCTGTCGTACGCGCTGCCTCATCGCGGCTTCGCAACCAGTGGCGACCGTCCGGTGCCCGGGCCAAATCTGACTTATTGGAAAAGCAATCCTTACCTGACCAGCAAATTCACCGGCGAAAGCGATGCGCTACATCCGCAATGGGTGGTCGTGGATCTCAAGTCGGAGAAGCCGGTGAACGCGATTCGCATCCAGTGGGAGAATCCGTACGCCACTACCTATCAAGTGGAGTATTGGACCGGCGCTGATGCGCTCGATTTTGATGATGGTCCTAACGGCGAGTGGCACGTGTTTCCCGCCGGCGTGCAGAAGGCGGCCAAAGGCGGCACGGTCACACTGAAGTTGAGCGATGCTCCGGTCTCGACTCGCTTCTTGCGCGTGCTGATGACCGAATACTCGAATACCTGCGACGAGCACGGATCTCAAGACGTTCGCGATTGTGTGGGCTACGCGATTCAGCAGATCACGGCTGGAACCATCGATCAGGACGGCGCGTTCGTTGAAGTGCCGAAGGGCCTGAAGGAACCGCTGACTACCTATTGCGCGTCATCCATCGATCCCTGGCATTCGGCTGCGGACGTGAATGATAACGGTTCGTATGTGCACAGCGGCTTCGACATTTTCTTTACAAGCGGGATCACAAATAATCTGCCGGCGATGATTCCGGTCACAGTGCTTTACGGCACGCCGGAAGATGCCGCTGCTGAAATCGCTTATGTCGAGAAGCGCGGATACCGAATCGCCTACATCGAAATGGGCGAGGAGCCCGACGGCAAGCACGCTATGCCGGAAGATTACGCCGCGCTCTACATTCAGTGGGCGGCGGCCATTCACAAGGTCGATCCGGCGCTCAAATTGGGCGGGCCGATTTTCGAGGGTGTCAATGAAGACATTCGGGTTTGGCCCGATTCCAAGGGGCGCACATCGTGGATGGGCCGCTTCGTGGATTATTTGAAATCGCACGGCCGCATCGCGGATCTGGCGTTCGTGTCGTTCGAGCATTATCCATTCCATGCGTGCCGCATCACCTGGAGCACTCTCTACAGCGAGCCGCAACTGATGAAGCACATTCTGCAGGTCTGGCGGGATGATGGCGTACCTAAGGACGTGCCGCTGATGGTTACGGAGAGCCATTTGGCGGCGAGTCTCAGCGGTCCGATGAGCACGATTTTCGCGGGATTGTGGCTGGCGGACAATGTCGGATCTTTCTTTGAAGGTGGAGGCGCGCGATTCACTCACTCGCCGATTCAGCCGCAGGGCATTCAGAATAGTTGCCTGGGCTGGGCGTCGTGGTCGAATTTCATCGCCGACGAAAATTACGAGATCAAGGGATACACGTCACTCTACTACGCGGCGCACATGATCAACCTGGAGTGGGTGCAGCATCGCGCGGGCGTACATCAGATGTACGAAGCTTCTAACGATATTAAGGATGCGGAGGGAAACCAGTTGGTGACTTCTTACGCCGTCCTCCGTCCGGATGGCAACTGGTCTGTGATGCTGGTGAACCGCGATGAAACCAATCCGCATACGGTTCGTGTTGCATTCGATTCTCGTAAAGGTCAGGCTGGCTTTAGAGGTCCGGTAACGCTGGTGACATTCGGCAGCGAGCAATACGTCTGGATCAACGATGGTCCGAATAGCCACGCCGATCCCGATAATCCGCCGGTGGCAAGCGTGATCGCCGCAAATCCGCAAACGGCATTTACGCTTCCAAAAGCTTCGATCACCGTGCTTCGGGGCAAGGTGGGGAGTTTCTGATTATGCCCTCGGGAGATGCCGTTTTCGGCGCCAGGCGGGGCGCGCTTCTTCGGCAGTAATCCATCAGGATGATTCCTTCGACCAGATTCGACGCGGTCCCATCCTCTGCAGCGAAGTCACGGGAGCCGGTGCAAAACTCTGCAATAGGCCATTTCCGATGGGTGATCTGCGCGCTTCTGCTCTTAGGCACCACCAAGAATTACATGGACCGCCAGGTGTTGGGCGTCTTGAAGACCACGCTGCAACACAATTTCGGTTGGAATGAGATTGACTATGGCAATCTCGTTTTCGCTTTTCAGGCGGCGTACGCTGCCGGTCTGTTAATCGTCGGTCGGCTGGTTGACAGGCTCGGAGTGCGGCTCGGTTACGCGTTGACTATGGTCTTTTGGAGTCTGGCTTCCATGGGGCACGCCGCGGCAAGCTCTTTAGCCGGCTTCACGGTTGCGCGTTCAGCCCTGGGATTCGGCGAGGCGGGGGTGTTTCCCGCCAGCATCAAGGCAGTCGCCGAATGGTTTCCGAAAAGAGAACGGTCGCTCGCGATAGGAATTTTCAATGCCGGGACCAACGCCGGCGCAATTGTCACTCCGCTGGTGGTGCCATGGATCACAATTCATTGGGGATGGCGTTGGGCATTTCTTATCACCGGCGGCATTGGGTTCCTTTGGCTAATTTTATGGCTGTTGTTCTATCGCAAACCGCAGGAGCATCCCCGCGTTTCCGCTCAAGAATTGGACTACATACGAAGCGATCCTCAAGAGCCGGTTGGCAAAGTGAAATGGCTCAGCTTGATTTCGTACCGGCAGGCGTGGGCGTTCGTGAGTGCAAAGTTTCTAACCGATCCCATCTGGTACCTTTACCTATTCTGGATCCCGGATTTCCTGCAGCGGAAACATGCTTTGGCACTGACGCAGATCGGAGTGCCGATCATGGTGATCTACGTTATTGCCGATCTGGGCAGCGTCGCTGGAGGCTGGCTGTCGTCGTCGCTTATAAAAGGAGGGAGGACGGTCAACTTTGCCCGCAAGAGCACGATGCTACTTTGCGCAGTCCTTATCCTTCCCATTGTGCTCGCCTATCGAATCGAGAGTCTGTGGCCAGCGGTCCTCATCATCGGATTGGCGGCGGCGGGACATCAGGGATTTTCGGCCAATTTATTTTCGTTGCCTTCCGATACTTTTCCGGTGCAGGCGGTGGGTTCGGTTGTAGGGCTGGGTGGAATGGCGGGTGCGGTAGGAGGAATGTTGATTGCCAAGGTGGTCGGCTATACGTTGCAATGGACGGGCAGCTACATGGTACCGTTTCTTATTGCAGGCTCCGCGTACTGGATTGCATTAGCTTGCATTCAAATGTTTGCGCCGCGACTTGAGCCGGCACGATTTGCTGCATAATCAGAGTGGAAGCATGACATTAACTCTCAAACCTAAGCAAAACTGCCGCTGGGATTTGCTCGCCTTAGGAGAAGTGATGCTGCGCTTCGATCCGGGCGATGGGAGAATTTCTACCACGCGAAAATTCGACGTGTACGAAGGTGGTGGCGAATATAACGTCGCGCGCGGACTGAAGCGCTGCTTCGGGTTGGACGCGGCGATCGTTACCGCTCTTGCCGACGATCCGGTGGGCAGGCTGATTCAGGACCTGATGTTGCAGGGCGGCGTCGATCAGTCGCTGGTGCGCTGGGTCGAGCACGACGGCGTGGGCCGCGCGGCCCGCAATGGGCTCAACTTCACGGAAAGAGGTTTTGGAGTCCGCGCCGCACTGGGATCGTACGATCGCGGACACACGGCGGTCTCACAGTTCAAGCCGGGCGAAATAAATTGGGACGAAATTTTCGGTAAGAGTGGCGCGCGGTGGTTTCACACCGGCGGCATTTTCTGCGCGCTTTCGGACTCAACACCGGAGGTCGCGTTAGAAGCGATGCAGGCAGCGAAGCGCCACGGCACGATCGTTTCCTATGACCTGAACTACCGCCCGTCCTTATGGAAGTCGCTCGGGGGGAAGAAGCGCGCTCAGGAGGTCAACCGTCGCATCGCGCCATACGTCAACATAATGCTCGGTAACGAAGAGGACTTTTCTGCTGCGCTCGGCTATGACATTCCTGGAATGGACGAGAATTTCTCTCAGTTTGAAGTCGATAGCTTCAAGCAGATGATTAAGCAGGTTGTGAAAGACTATCCCTTCGATGTGGTTGCGACGACGTTACGCAAGGCGAAAACTGCCACGCGCAATGACTGGGGAGCGATCTGCTATTGCGATGGCGAGTTCTACCAAGCGACGAATCGCGAAGGCCTGGAGATTTTTGATCGTGTGGGCGGAGGCGACTCGTTCGCCTCCGGACTGATATATGGATTCCTCGCAGCAAAGGGCGCGCAATGGGCGGTGGAATGCGGCGCTGCCCACGGCGCACTCGCGATGACCACGCCCGGCGACACCAGCATGGCAACATTGAAAGAAGTGCTGCAACTCATGAAAGGCGGGAGCGCGCGAATCGCTCGCTGATCACAGAATACCAATGGACAAAAAAGCAATTCGCGACCGCATCCTGGAAATTGGAATCGTACCGGTGGTGCGTGCTTCTTCACCGCGCGAGGCCATGGTCGCAGTGGAGGCAGTGTCGGAAGGGGGCATTCCGATCGTCGAAGTCACCATGACCGTGCCTGGGGCGGTTGAAGTGATCCGCGAGTTGGCGAAGACCAATTCTGCAGAACTGCTGATTGGCGCGGGAACGGTGCTCGACGTGGGAACGGCCCGTCGCTGCCGGGATGCAGGCGCGCAGTTTCTCGTCAGCCCTGGATTGGATCTCGAAACTGTATCTTTCGCCGTTCGGGAACAGATGCTGATGATGGCCGGAGCCTTGACCCCAACGGAAATCATCACTGCGTGGAAGGCGGGATCCGATTTCGTAAAAGTATTTCCCTGTGGACAAGTGGGCGGCGCGAAATACATCAAAGCGCTGAGAGGACCGTTGCCGCAAATTCCTCTGGTGCCCACCGGCGGAGTCAATCTGAATACTGCGGCAGAATTCATTCAAGCGGGCGCGGCTGCGCTAGGCGTTGGCGGCGAGCTGGTGCAAGCTGAGGCATTGCGAGCAGGGAAGCGCGAGGTCATCGTCGAAAATGCCCGCAAATTCCTCGCAATCGTGAAAGAGGCGCGCGCGCGGCTCGCTTCACCAGTGACTGCGGCTACGTAGCTGCCGCTTGCGCCCACGTTCCCGGAGCGCATTCCTTCATTTCGACTAACCTGCCCTGGTCGAGCACAAGGACCAAATCGCAGCTTTTCAGCGTGCTCAGGCGGTGCGCGATCATGAAGGTTGTGCGGCCCGACATCAGACGTTCTGTGGCTTCCATAATTGCCGCCTCGGTGTGGACGTCCACCGAACTCGTCGGCTCGTCAAGGATGAGGATTGGGCTGTTACGCAGGAAGGCGCGCGCCAGCGAGATGCGCTGACGTTCCCCGCCGGAGAGACGCGAACCGCGCTCGCCGACCTGGGTTTCATAACCTTCGGGCAAATTCAAAATGAATTCGTGAGAGGCTGCGGCTTGAGCAGCAGCAATAATTTCCTCGTCGCTGGCGTCAGGTTTTCCATAGGCGATGTTTTCAGCGATGCTGGCCGCGAACAGCACCGGCTCTTGCAGAACTACCGCGAACTGCTTGCGCAGATCCGCTATGCGGTATTCGCGGACATCTCTACCATCCAATAAGACCTCGCCCGAGGTCGGATCATAGAAGCGCATCAGCAGGTTCAGCAGGGTAGTCTTGCCGGCTCCAGTGGTGCCTACGATGCCAACCCGCGTGCCCGCCGGAAGGTGGAATGACATATCCTGCAAGCCTCTGCCTGAGTCATCGTAGGCGAAGCTTACGTTGCGGAACTCGAACTGTCCTTTGGCCGACCGCAGTCTTTGTGCTCCGGCGCGCTCGGCAATTTCTGGTTGCTGATCGAGCAGCAGGAAGGTCCGTTCCAGGCTGGTGAGCCAGACCTGCAGGTCGGTGACTTTGGTGGTGAGCGTTTGCAGCGGCTGATAGACCTGCGCGATGTAGGCCATGACCATCAGCAATGAGCCGACCGTCAGAGTTCCCGCGCGCACATGGCGCACCCCAATATAGAGAGCGGCAGCCGTACCCACGGCGATGGTCAATCCGATCAGAACATTGAACAACGCTTGCTGAATTGAAAGCCGAACTTGCTGTGACATTCTTCGTGCAGAGCGCCGCACGAAACGGTCGTGCTCACGAGTTTCCTGCCCGAAGGCTTTGATCACGCGAATGGAGCCGATTACCTCCTGGATGACCGACATGGCGGAGCTGTCGAGTTCCTTAATAGTTTGCGAACGCTGTCGCACGATGCGGCTGCATCCCAGCGAAAGCAGAAACAAAATGGGTGTGATAAGGAGCGCGACGATGGAGAGCAGCAAATCTATGCGAGCGGTCACCAAGATCATGCCGATCAGAGTAAAGACGGCGGTCATGAGCGGGACCAAACCCTGGATAGTCACGTACTGGATGGCCGGCGCGTCGTGTTGAATTCGATAGACGGAGTCGGTCGCGCCATAGCGGTCGTGGAACATGAGCGGCAGCCGTTGAACATGATTGAGAAGCTGCGCCCGAAAATCCCAAACCAATTTCTCGCCGGTGTAGGTTTGCAAATACCAGGCTGCGAGGCTTTGAGCGCTGACCAGCAGCGCGATCCCCAGCAGAACTGCAATCGCGGCTTCGAGCGAAGTGCCACTGGCATGCAGAACAGGGATGGTTTTCACCAGCCAGGCAGGAAGCGGCTGAGATCCCAGAACGCTGTCCACCACAATCTTCAACGGCAAGGGATAGAGGAGGGTCAGCGGAAGAGAGAGGATGCTCAGGCCGGCAATTCCGATGAGGTGCGGCCAGCAGCTCCGGGACTCCAGGAGCACGCGCGCGAGAATGGATTTATTCCCCAGTGAGCGGTACAACTGACACCAAAAAACGTTGAGGCAAACTGCCCCACAACGCGAAAAGTGTTTGTATTGTAAGCGACCCTTTCAGAGTTGCAGCCTTACTTTTGTACTTACCGAGCACTTTCGTGTTAAGGCATTCGCCTGTCGAGCATCGGCACCGGACGAAACCTCGCCATAAGCACTAAAGCAAAGACTGTATGATGGCGTACATTTTCTCCCGCAGATCCGTACGCGATTGTTCCTCACTGATTACGTGCCCCAACTATTTCGCAGGGAAGCAAATCCATCATCTGAAGAGCAGCCACAGACCGGAGAGCAAGACCATGAAGTTGCAACTCCTTTCCGCTGCTGCAGTAGTTTTCCTTTCCACATTCTTGATGTCACAGGTCGGGTTGAATGCGTCCTCGCCGACGACGGCCGACCAAGCCAGGACCTCACAAAGCACCCAGAGAGTTACACTCCTGGGCAAGGTGACGGCGGAGGATGGCTCCGCACTGGCAGACACTGCAACGGTGATCTTGCAGTGCGGAGGGGCAGAGCGCGCGCGAGCAGTTGCCGATCGCACCGGTGACTTCGCGATCTCGGTGACGCTGGTACGAACGGATCCGGGTACCCAGTTTAATCAACAGCAACCGACAGGCTCGATTTCCACGCAGACCTGGAATGAATGCGAACTGCTGGGTGATGCGCCCGGGTACAACTCTCAGGCGCTGCGCATTTTCGGTGAGCCAACGATGGGGATGGTGAAGGTAGGTGCCGTTATTATGCATCCCCTCGGTAAGCGTGCTGACGGTTTCGCGGTGAGCGCAGTCTCGCTCGCAGCTCCGGACAAAGCCAAGAAGGCTTTCGAAAAAGGCCAGGAACAAGAAAAGAAAGGCAAATG
>Ga0209580_10001303_pt1 | contig 11690 bp, 7 predicted proteins | sample Coa_R1_5_FD_187153 | JGI IMG/M metagenome (GOLD analysis project Ga0209580, IMG submission 187153) | Surface soil microbial communities from Centralia Pennsylvania, which are recovering from an underground coalmine fire - Coalmine... | ecosystem: Environmental > Terrestrial > Soil > Unclassified...
GGAGACAACGGAGCTGCAGTCTGGCTAACAGATGCTGGAGAGGTTTTGGGCGAGGCCGACCTGCCGGGCTGCCAGACTCATGACGCGTTCCTCTGGCGGAACGGGACCATGACTGATCTCGGAAATCTTGGTGGCGACAGCGTGGCGTTCATGATGAATTCGAGAGGTCAGGTCGTAGGTCGTTCCCGATTGTCTCACACGCCGATTGCCTGCCCCGGATCCGGCGAGACAAGAGAATGCATTCGCCATGGTTTCGTTTGGCAAAACGGCCACATTCAAGATCTGAACGAACTGGTTCCCACGAACGACATGGTTCTTTATGAAGCCGACAATATCAATGACCGAGGAGAGATTGTCGCCTGGGCGCTGCCTGCCGACTGTGACGATCGTGACCTTTGCGGTCAACTGGTGCTGTTAGTGCCTTGCAGCGCCAAAGACGCGTCCAGTTGCAAGAACGACGATCTGAAATCAGTCGCGGCTGTTCAAAGTAATTCAGTGCGCGTTACTAAGCACGCGACGGAACCGACGGAAGTTCTTTCTGCGCCCAGCGGGCTCTTGGCTTGGTGGCATGCGCGTTGGGAACGGCAATATTACATCCCCGGATTGGGAAAATCGAGAAACTAAGCGTCGGAGCGCGAGCGGACGGTCACGAAGGAGGATACCGTGAGATTCAGAACATTGACGTGCACTTTCGCAATGGCATTCTTCTTCGTTGCCGCCCCAGTTCAATTGAACTCCCAGCACGCTAGGTACAAGCTCATTGATCTCGGCACACTCGGGGGACCGCACAGCTACGGTTCCGTAAACGGGGAAGGGTTCGCGCTGCTCAATAACTCCAGCGTTGTCGCCTCTTATTCCGACCTGGGATCTATCGAACTGAACGCGGCCCTCGGTTGTTATGTCCCGGATTGCTTTGAGGCGCACGCCACTGAATGGAAGGATGGCGTTACAACAGACCTCGGGGCGCTTCCGCCCCCACCTAACTTTAGCGCATTCAGCGCAGCGGGCTCAATCAATTCGCGCGGTTGGGCCACCGGACAATCGCCGATCTCGACGATCGATCCAATTCTTGGGGTTCCGGAATTTCGCGGAGTGCTTTGGAAAAACGGTCAACTTATCAACTTGGGCACGCTCGAGGCCGGTACGGAAAGTTTAGGCATTTACGTCAATGATGCGGGCCAAGTCATCGGATTCTCCACTATCAGTACCGACCAGAACGATCCCGTCGGATTCATCGGCTTTCCTACACACACCTTTATCTGGCAAAAGGGAAAGAAGTTGGATATTGGAACCTTGGGCGGAAACGATACGTTCCCCGGTGCCAGTTGTAGTAACCCGCCGACGGGAATTGTGGTGGGAGGCTCTTCCACAACTACAATCTTGGACCCCGATACGGACCTCCCTACTATTGACCCCTTTCTCTGGCGCAATGGAAAAATGGTTGACCTTGGAACAATCGGAGGCACGAACGGCTTCGCGCAGTGCGCGAACCATCGACTTCAAATAATTGGTCAATCGAGTGTGGCCGCAAATCCAGCCGCGTGCAATTTTCCCGCCGTCGAGCCGGAAGGGGCAGGCCCCGGCTGCCATGCATTCTTTTGGGAAAACGGGGTGATGATCGACCTCGGCACACTGGGCGGGGATAACTCCGAGGCTCTGTGGCTAAACGAAGCGGGAGTTGTTGTGGGTTCGGCCGATCTTCCAGGTCCTTCCGGCAATCAAACTCATGATGCAGTGGTCTGGATTAACGGCGTGATCCACGATCTCGGCACCGTCTCGGGAGACGCTTGCAGCCGAGGCCGCGGTCTGAACGCGCGAGGGGAGATCGTTGGCGGGTCGTCGGACTGCCACAACTTCCTGCACGCCTTTGTGTCAGAAGACGGCGGTCCCGCCATTGATTTGAACACGCTGATCCCGACAGGTTCCGGATTTCAACTGACCAATGCATTCAACATTAATGACCGCGGCGAAATTCTGGCCAAAGGCGCGCCGTTTGGCTTTACTCCAAACGACGATGCCGACCTTGGTCACCTCGTGCTGTTGATTCCTTGCGGCACAAGAGATGAAGACTGCACTGCCCCGTTGCAAAGCGCCACTGCTACAGGGCATGCGGCATTCAGCCTCCCAACCACGGCAACTTGGTCGAGGTTACCAAGTTCGCGAATTAATGAAAACGGACTCATCGGATGGCGAAAGTTGTCTCGCCAGTACAGCGTGGCAACTGCTGGAGAAAAGAAGTAGCCAGATGGTGTGACCACGATCGCACGGAGTAACCATGAAATGCAGAAAACTCAGTTGTATTTCTTCGATTGCACTGTTTACCGCCCTGGTACTGCACCTTCAAGTAGTCGCGCAAAGCCTGCAAGGCGCACACCACCATTACAAGCTCATTGACTTAGGGACGTTCGGAGGCCCGACGAGCGGCACCCAAGATGAGCTACAAGTGCTCAACAGCCGAGGCATGGTAGCTGGGAGTGCAGATACATCAGTTCCTAATCATCCCAACGCCTGCCTATTTTGTGGCTCCCAGTTCATCACCCATGCGTTCCAATGGCGGAATGGTGTCCTGAACGACCTGGGTGCTCTACCCGGTGATGACAGCAGTGGAGCGTTCTGGATCAGTGATAGCGGATTGGTTGCTGGCTCCTCAGAAACCGTTGACATAGATCCGCTGTTCGGCCGTAGGGCCATGCACGCTGTCCTTTGGGAAAACGGACAGATTACCGATCTTGGAACGCTGGAAGGAGGACACACGAGCGGCGCCTTCGCTGTTAATAGCCGTGGCCAAGTAGCCGGAGCAGCTTTTATTGCTTCAGGACATCAACGCCCATTTCTATGGGAGAACGGAGTGATGCACGATTTGGGCACATTGGGCGGCCCGGACGCCGGGCTCGTGGGCAGCTTCAAGGGAAACGTGGAGATGAATGAGCGCGGTCAGGTAGTTGCGTGTTCGGATACCAACTCAACCATAAATTCGGTGACTGGCACGCCTACTGTAGATCCGTTTCTTTGGGACAAGGAACAAGGAATGATGGACCTCGGCACGCTCGGAGGCACTTCCGGTTGTGCTATTTATCTCAACAACCGCGGACAGGTCGTGGGTTACTCGAACCTCCCGGGAGACTTAACGACACATCCATTCCTTTGGAGCAAGCCCGGTCCCATGCAAGACCTTGGAACGCTGGGAGGGACTTTCGGATTTGCAAACTGGATCAGCGATGCCGGTGAGATTGTCGGCAGCGCGACCTATGAAGGCGATAAGGTGTTACATGCCTTTCATTGGAAGAACGGGATCAAAACTGATCTGGGTACACTGCCCGGCGACCCATGCAGCGCTTCCCAAGCCATTAACTCAAAAGGCCAGATCGTGGGCAGTTCGCAAGGCGTCTGCTTTACAAATTTGCAAAACGCTCGTGCTTTTCTGTGGGAGAACGGTGGCCCCATGCTTGACTTGAATACTCTCATTCTCTCCGGCTCTGGCGTGCAATTAGTAGTTGCGGTCGATATCAATAACCGCGGAGAGATCGTCGGCTCCGGCGTACCCCCCGGTTGCGACGATGTTGGCACCTGTGGGCACGCATTCCTGCTCATCCCCTGCGACGAAAAACATCCCGATGTTGAAGGTTGCGACTACAGCATGGTGGAGGCAAACACGGCAGTCCCTCAAACCAGTCCAGCAGTGCGCAACGCATCCAGCGGCACCCTGCCGCGATCACTTATGCGGAGGATGAATCGGTATCGCTTCCTTGGCCGCGAAATCGGCCCGAGGAATTAGCGGCCTCGGAAGAGGACGGAGAGGAGACGCAACAAAGGAGCTACAACGACTCCGGTTAATCCAGCCCTCAGCGGACGCGGACTGCTGGATCGGCTTCGTGCACGATCGCTCAATTATCCGCGCAGCATAACCGGTCCAAAACTCGACAAAGGAGAAAACAGATGAAAACCCGAATTCAGCGCATAATTGTTTTCACGCTTCTGTTCGCGGGCTTCGGAATCCGTTTAGCCCAAGCCAAGCAGCCCACAAATGCAGCGCTACTTCTGGGCACCTGGGTGAACACCAAATCAGATGGCGGTCTGGCCGAAGTCGTCATCACTGACGTGAGCGGCGTTTTCGAGGTTCACCCTTATGCCTCCTGTTCCCCACTCTGCGACTGGGGTGCACATCTTGCTTTGCGCTTTAGCAGTGGCATCGGCTCGACCACCGCCATCGGGTTTCAAGTAACCGTCAACCAGTCTTTTGTAACCCGATACCTGCAGGGACACCTAATCACAACTACGACGGGCCAGACGTTGCTGGAAATCACCACACAATCGAAGTTCATAAGCACCGATTTTCGCGAGGATTATGAACAGACGGAGCGGTTTCAACGGAAGTAAGTGATGTGTATGTGACCTCACTACCTGTATGTGACCTCACTACTAAGGAGGCAACGTGAAATCCAGAACATTGCCGTGCATTACCGCGATGACTTTATTCGCTGCGCTGGCGATGCCAGCTTCAGTTGTCGCGCAGGAAAGCACAGTACGAAGACACAATGCGCAGCACCATCATTACAAGCTCATCGACATGGGGACGTTCGGCGGGCCAGCGAGTTCGATTAACTTCCCGTTCTCTCAGGGCACGTTAAACAACGAGGGCATAGCCACGGGCTGGTCGGCGACGTCGTTTCCGACGCTGCCGACCAGTAGTTTCTTAATTTGTGGCGGTCTCGATGCTGTGGTTCCATTCATCACCCACACGTTCGAATGGAACGGCGTTGTAAGAGACTTAGGCGCTTTTCCGCCGAACGAAGCCAATTGCAGTGAACCCTTTTATATGAATGGTAAAGGGGAGATTGTGGGCGCTTCGGAAACCGCTGAAGTAGACCCGCAATTTTTTGGCCTTCAACAAATACACGCTGTTCTGTGGAAAGACGGTCAGATGACCGACCTTGGGACGTTGGGAGGAAATCAGGCTGCAGCGTTCGGCATTAACGAGCATGGGCAGATAGTAGGGGTCTCGACCAATGCGATGCCCGATCCCTTCTGCTTTTTCGGAACAGTCCAACAGCGAGCGTTCCTCTGGGAGCGCGGCCAGATGCGGGATCTTGGAACGTTGGGTGGCAACTGTGCAGGAGTCGGAATCGTGGATAGCGATCAACGTCCCATCAACGAGGCCGGCCAGATCGTAGGTGGATCCAGCACGAGTGCCAGCCCAAATCCGCTAACGGGTTTTCCGACCTTCGATCCTTTCCTGTGGGAAGACGGGAGAGGAATGACAGACTTGGGGACCCTAGGCGGGGCGTACGGTGGCGCGCAAGCCATCAATAATCGCGGTCAGATCATTGGTCAATCAAGCATTGCGTCTGACCCGGGAGCATGTAACGGCTTCCCCGACAACGGGAACCTGAATTGTCATGCCTTTCTTTGGGACCGGGGAACACTCGTCGATCTCACAACAACTTCGCATGGCGGCAATCCAGAGTTCCTCTCTGCGATTAACGATGCTGGAGAAATTATTGGCTGGGGTGTTTTTCCCAGCTCATCACTCGAAGCGTTCGTGTGGAGAGATGGTGTGGCTACCGATCTGGGCCATCTTGACGGCTGTTTCAGCTTCACTCACTCTATCAACTCACACAGCCAGATCGTGGGAGCAGGGATTTCATGTGACCGGACGGTTCTTCGTGCGTTCCTGTGGGAGCACGGCTCGATGGTAGACCTAAACACACTGATTCCTGCTGGCTCCGGCCTGCAATTGATCGATGCCACAGACATCAATGATCGCGGAGAGGTTGTCGGCGACGGAGTGCCTCCAGGCGCTTCCGCTAATAGCTTTGCGGATCACGGGTTCCTATTGATCCCCTGCGACGAGAACCACCCCAATATTGAAGGCTGTGACTACAGCTTGGCAGAAGCAAGTCCCGTTGCGACACCACAGAAGCAGAGAACTGCGGCGGGCGCATCGTCGCCGGCAGAAATCCAACGGTTGATGCGCTCGCTCGGTCCGCACACCTCACCTTGGCATCGCGGCTTCGGAGCGCGACAGCAGAACTAGTTATGTCGCAGAGGTGTGACAACAAATCCGCTTCGCCTTTGTTATCCGCACTCGACGTGAACAAGGAGGCGACCGTGAAATCCAGAACATTCACGTGCATTACCGCGATGCTGTTATTGACTGCGCTGGCAATCCCAGCCGGGCTCGCAGCGCAGGAAAACCAAGACGGAAATCATAAGCACCATCACTACAAACTTATTGACGTCGGCACCTTCGGTGGACCATCGAGTTATTTAAGTGCTCTGTTCGATGGAGTCGCTGGAGCAGGCTTTGGCTCCGCGAACGTGATGAACAAGAATGGCACTTTCGCAGGCTGGGCCGACACGCCAGCCCAGGATCCGTTCCCGGCATTTTGCTTCGACTTCGGGGACTGTCACGTTGCACAAGCACTTCGCTGGCGGGACGGGATTTCGACGGAGCTTGGCGCGCTAGCTGCGGGCTGGAGCAGTGCGGCCGATTGGATAAACAATCGAGGCGAGATCGTCGGTGTTTCTCAGAATGGTGTTATCGATCCCGTCATCGGCTTTCCAGAATTACGGGCTGTTCTCTGGCGTGACGGTCAGGTGATCGACCTAGGAACTCTGGGCGGGAACCAGAGTCTTGCGGCTGCGATTAACAATCATGGACAGGTTGCTGGCCTCGCTTTAAGCGACATCCCTGATCCGTTCTCCTTCTACTATCAATTCTTCTATTGTCTGCCGTTCCAGATTTGTCCTCCAAATCCAACCGCGGCGCGTGCCTTCATCTGGGATGAGAAGAATGGATTGCAGGACATTGGGACGCTGGGCGGGCCTGATTCGCTTGCTGCCTTTGTGAATGATCGCGGGCAAGTGGCGGGATTTTCATATACGAATTCGATCGTCAATGCCACATCGGGTCTCCCCACTTTTCACCCGTTTCTGTGGGAAAAAGGCAAAGGCATGAAGGACCTGGGAACACTCGGTGGCACCATCGCGCAGGCCGTGAACGGGTTAAACGATCGCGGCCAGGTAGTCGGCTCAACCACAATGGCAGGGGATCAGACCCACCACCCTTTCTTATGGGACGGCAAGCGGCTCATTGACTTAGGCACGTTTGGCGGGGACAACGGCGAAGCTGACTGGATCAACGACGCGGGAGAAGTTGTGGGAATTGCACAACAAACAACCTGCCCCCCCGGATCAAACGCCGGCGGCGGCCACGCGTTCCTTTGGCGCCATGGACTACTGCACGACTTGGGAACGACGGCTGGTCTTGACAATAGTGAAGCCGTCTACATCAGCGCCCGGGGGGAGGTTGTCGGCTATTCCTTCACCTGCGACTTATCGGCTTTCGACGCATTCCTCTGGGAAAACGGCTCTATCGTGGATCTCAACGTCTTGATTCCTTCGAGCTCCGGGTTCTATCTGTGGACCGCTGAGTTCATCGCTGACAACGGAGAAATTGCAGCACTCGGACTGTTGCCTAACGGCAATCAACATGTCGTGTTGCTCATTCCATGCGACGAGAATCACCGCGGTCTTGAGGGCTGCGACTACAGCATGGTGGACGCGACCGCCGAGCCGCCGGCAACGCAAACCGTAGCACCCAACGTATCCACACCCATGCCGCCGGTTTCGCTGTGGCGACGAAACAATCGGTTTCACTTCCCCGCAATCCGTCCGAAGGACTAATCGGCCCAAGAAGGGAGATCGCCCATGAAATTCAAATTCTCCACTTACACCACCACAGTCGCACTCCTCGCAGCACTGGCGATCCCTCTTCAGCTGGTCGCGCAACACACTCGATACAAACTCATCGACCTTGGGACGTTGGCCGGTCCAAACAACTTTGGCGCTGTGAGCCAAGGCGTGGGGCTACAGGTACTCAACAATCGCGGAATAGTCACAGGATCAGCGGAAACCTCTATCCCCGATCCTTACACACCAAACTGCTCGAACCCAGACTGCCTCGTCTCACACGCCTTCCGATGGTACAAAGGGATAATCACCGACTTGGGCGCGCTCCCGGGCATCAACAACAGCTTCGGAAATTGGATAAGTGCGAACGGACTCATCAGTGGCGCCTCGCAGAACAGCGGTATTGATCCCCTTCTCGGAAGCCCGGAACTTAGAGCGGTTTCTTGGAATCAGGTTGGACAGATCGCCGATCTTGGAACATTCGGCGGATATGAGAGCTTCGCAAACGCAGTCAACACTCGAGGCCAAGTGGTCGGATTCGCGACGAATGCAATTCCAGATCCCTTCAATACCGCTCCAAACTTGTACGGGTTAGGAACACAAATGCATGCGTTTCTGTGGGAAAACGGGGAAATGCGCGACCTAGGCACTTTAGGCGGTCCTGACAGCACCGCGTTCTGGGTGAACGAGGCGGGCCAGGTAGCCGGGTTTTCCTACACAAGTTCGATACCAAACCCCATTACCGGGGTTCCGCCCCAGCATCCGTTTCTGTGGGAGAACGGCAAAATGCTAGACCTCGGCACGATTGGCGGCACCCAACTGACTGACCTGCCTGGTTTGAACGAGCGAGGCCAAGTCATCGGTGAAATGACCCTGGCTGACGAGCAAAGAACCCACCCATTCTTCTGGGACGGCAAAAAGCTAATTGACCTGGGAACGTTCGGAGGGGATCACGCCAATGCAAATTCGCTCAATAACAAGGGCGAAGTTGTCGGGCAATCGTCGTACGCCGCGTCTTGCCCTAACCCGGAAGCCGGTCAGATTACGCACGCGTATCTTTGGCGGAATGGGATAAAGACCGATCTCGGGACCTTTCCCGGCATCGATCCTCTCAACGAATCGAGCACGGCTTGGTGGATCAATTCAAAGACGCAGATCGTCGGCATCGCAGCCACCTGTGACTTCTCTGTTTTCGGCGCTTTTCTGTGGGAGAAGGGATCCATGGTTGATTTGAACACTCTGATTCCCGCCGATTCTCCGCTGCGCTTATTCCTCGGGACCTATATAGATGATCGCGGAGAGATTACCGGCTTTGGCGTTCTCCCCAACGGCGACCAGCATGCTTTCCTGCTGATTCCATGCGGTGAGGAAACTACCGCATGTGGAGGTGATGCTGCATCTGCCGTCACGACCAGGGCGCACAGATCACCGCTAACCATGGCGCAACGCCTCGCGATGCAACGGACGATGGCAGGACATCGCGGGCGATTGGGACACAGCTATCCCATTGCTGCCCCCTGGACACGAAAGGATTGAATGGCAGGCGCTTCCGAAACGACTACAACCCCTAATCTCGATATCGGCATTCCACGCAGGACCCTTTCCTGTGGGAGGGAGGCAAAATGACCGATCTCGGCACTCTCGGGGATGCAATCGGATTCCCTCTTTTTCTTAACAACCATGGTGAGGTCGTCGGCATGTCGAGCTCTTCCGCGGACCCGGGCGCGTGTTTGAACCTCGAAATGGACCCCAATTGCCACCGTGCGGCGAGGTTGTGGTACGCAAGAAATTTTCGCGCAAACAACTGCTGCACTTCACGGCGAACCTACAGGCCAAGTTGATTGGCATGGAAGCTTGCGGAGGCCCACTTTCTAGGGGTAGGGCTCTGGAAGAGCAGGGTCGCGACGTGCGGCTGATGCCCGCGCAGTATGTCAAGCTTATGTAAAGACGAACAAGAGCGGCTACATTGATGCCGAGGCGATTGCGGAGGCAGTCGAGCGGCCGAAGATGCTCTTCGTACCGATTAAGAGCGATGACCAACTGGATCTGCAGTCCCTGGTCCGGCGCTGTTGCGCTCGCGGTGCCTCTAATCATTTTGTATCTTCCACGCTTTGCAGCTGGCTTGCGATCTTCAGCTCGCGTTCCGCGGCCTCGTTGTTACCGAGGTCGCGGTACGCCTGCCCGAGCAGGTGATGAGTGACGGAGTTGTTGGGATCCATGGAAGCGGCACGTTGCAAGGCACGTACCGCTAGTTCAGGCTCGCCTTTTTTTTCGAGCACTTTGCCCATCAGAATGTAAGGCCCGGTTGAAGTGGGATCGAGCCAGATGGAACGCTGAAGTAGCCGCTCGGCGTCGTCGAACTTCTGAATGCGTGAGTACGAGTCGGCCAGTTTGTAATAGGTGGCGGCATTAGCGGGATCAATTGCAAGTTCTTGCTGAAAATCTGAAATCGCCTCCTGGATCTGTGACTGGAACAAATGAATTTCGCCGAGCAAATAATGCGCGAGCGGAAGCTTGGGATCGAGTGCGATCGCTTTCTGCGCATACTCCAGCGCTACCGGCTCGAACTCCTGACGAAAAAGCATGCGCGCGGTCAGAAGATAGCTGCCCGCCGAATCCGGAAGCAGATCAAACATTTTCGCGAAAGCCTGCCGGGCATGCGCATAATCTTTTGTCTGGATATAGCACTGGCCAAGAATATATGAAGCATCGACGTTGGCACGCGGATACCAGGTCTGAACCTTCTCTAGAAAAGGTATGGCCTCGGTGGGTTTGCCACTCAGGTAGTAGGAAAGCCCCAGCAGCTGGGTAGCTTCGTTGTCTTGCGGGTCCTGCTGCAAGGCCTGTTGTAGTGACTGAGCAGCGTGAACGTAGTCGCTTTTCTTGTAATAAGCAAGCCCCAACTCGCGAGGAATTCCCTTTATGCCGGGATGGTCTGAAGCGAGCTGCTGTAGCTGCGCAATGGCTTCATCGTACTTGCCTTGCTGAAGGAGCTCGCGTTCCTTGGTGAAATCCGAATTGGACTGGGCGGGGACGGTTGGTTGTGATGATGAACTTTGCGCCTGCAATGGCGCGCAAAGGCACAAGGCACAAGAAACTGAATGCACAAGAACGAGTTTGATTCTTCTGAATAGCGACTGCGTCATTTGAGCGTGGCTTCAGCAACTCCTACGTATTTATCCGCGCCTCCATAATAAAGGAGGTAGTGCCCGTACTTCTTGGCCATGCCCTCCACAAAAACCACATTGGGCACTTGTCCTAGCTTCTCCCAGTCTTTCTCCGGCGCGAAGACCGGCTCGTCACTGCGCCAGAGCAGTTTCGCAGGCTCATCGGGCGAAAAGACGGCCATCCCGGTGCGGTACACCAGCTTGTCGTCAGCGCCGTTATAAATGAGAAGAATGCCATCTTTCGTGAGCATCGGAGGAGGCCCGGGCTCTGCTACTCGAGAATCGAATCTGCCGGGGCGCCTCGGGAGAACCGGTTTTTCTGTCGCTTCCGTCCAATGGACAAGGTCCGGCGAGTACGCCAATCCAGTCTGATCGGTTTTATCAGAGCTGGTACCAAGGAAGTACATCCAATATTTGCCATTGATCTTTTCCGGGACAATAGCACCTGATTTTGTCCAGCCGACGTTCCAGTTGCCTTTATAGGCTGGGAGAATCACTCCTTGACGCTCCCAGTGGATTAAATCTCTGGACGTGGCGAGGCAAAGCTGCGCGTCTTTTTTGTTGTACCCGGTGTAAGTCAAGTAATAGGTGTCGCCGAATTGCACCAGTCGAGGGTCTTCGACCCCTCCATCCTTCTCGTAGTCGGCCTCAGGAGAAAGCACGGGATCCCGACGCCGTTCGAAGTGAATCCCGTCCGCGCTCTCCGCGTATCCGAGACGCGATGTGCCGGTTACGTCTTGTGCGCGATAGAGCATCACGAACTTGCCATTGTGCACTACCACTGCTGGATTGAAAGTGCCGGCGGATTCCCAGGTATCGCCGCGTGGAGAA
>Ga0209580_10001306_pt1 | contig 11662 bp, 8 predicted proteins | sample Coa_R1_5_FD_187153 | JGI IMG/M metagenome (GOLD analysis project Ga0209580, IMG submission 187153) | Surface soil microbial communities from Centralia Pennsylvania, which are recovering from an underground coalmine fire - Coalmine... | ecosystem: Environmental > Terrestrial > Soil > Unclassified...
GCAATTGCGCCCAGAATGTTCGACTCTTTTTCCAGGTGCGGCATTTCAACCCGGCCAGCAGTCAGCGGCTTTTCCGTCTCGGGTACAAGCATCTTCGCGACCAGCAGGGTGCCGGGAGCCGTCATAATTACAGCTGTCAGCAGATTCTTGGCGTCGGCGCCGCCGACGGCTATGTATGCGGCCATCATTCCGCCGGAGATGTGGGCCATGCCGCTAGTCATTACTGTCATGAGTTCAGATTGCGTCAACTCAGGAAGAAACGGCCGGATGGTCAGTGGTGCTTCAGTCTGTCCCATGAAAATGCTGGCTGCAATGTTGAGCGACTCTGCTCCGCTCGCAGCCATCACCTTGGTCATGATCCAGGCGCCTGCGCGAATGACCAATTGCATGATGCCGAGGTGATAGAGCACGGCAAAAAACGCGGCGATGAAAATAATCGTGGGGAGAACCTGGAAGGCGAAGATCAGTCCCAGCGAGGAGTGTTGCTGGCCCAGTTCACCAAAGACGAACGCCGAGCCGTAGTAGGAAAAATCGAGCAGATGTTTTGCCCAATAGCCTGCCCGTGAGAAGAGCCACTGCCCAGCTCCAATCCGCAAGACGAAAATTCCCAGAAGAAATTGCAGGCCGAGGCCCCAGGCGATTGTTTTTACGCGGATGGCCCGTCGGTTGGTTGAAAAGGCATACGCCAGGCCCATCATTGTGAGCAATCCCAGAAACCCGGTGAATCGCCCCATTATTTTTTCTCTCCCTTTGCGTTCGCGGGGACGGGTGAGACACCCGCACTTCCACCCGCGCCGATCACGCGACGGACCAGCGGGTTTTTTTCTGCAGGAGCATTTTCCGCGATCTTGAAGCTCTTCTGCAGCATCGACGCTGCTTCGCTCGCCTGGGTTTCAGAATTGTAATGTATGGTGCAAAGCGGCTCGCCTCGAGATACCGCGTCGCCAAGTTTGCAATGCACCACGATTCCGACCGAGGGGTCAATCGAGTCTTCTTTCTTGCTGCGTCCGCCGCCGAGAATTACCGACGCAACTCCCACGGCGTGACAGTCTATTTCGGCAATGAACCCGCCGGTTGCGGCGGTGACGTCGCTAGTAAGTTTCGAGCTCGGCAAGCGGGAAACGTCATCGATTGCGGCGGAGTCTCCGCCTTGCAATTCGACCATTTGGCGAAACTTTTCGAGGGCGGCACCGGACTTGACTAATTTTGCGGACTCAGACTTCCCCTGTTCCGGGGTTTTCGCGACGCCTCCGGCGTGAAGCATCCAGCCTGCCAGCTCAAGGCACAATTCTCGAAGGTCCTCTGGCCCGCCTCCGCGCAGGACGTCAAGCACTTCGATCACCTCAAGCGAATTTCCAACCATCGCGCCGAGGGGTTGATTCATGTCCGTAATCAAGGCAATGACGTTTTTCCCTACGAGCTGGCCGGTTTCAACCATCAGTTCTGCGAGAAACGCTGCGTCTTCCTCCCGCTTCATGAATGCGCCGGAGCCGGTCTTTACGTCCAATATCAGCGCGTCGATTCCTTCCGCGAGTTTTTTGCTCATGATGGAAGCGCAAATCAGGTAGGGGCTCTCGACCGTTGCGGTGACATCACGCAGTGCGTACAGTTTGCGATCGGCTGGCGCAATCTCTGCGGTTTGGCCGATCATCGCGCAGCCACACTCACCGAGGACGCGACGAAACTGCTCGACGGAAAGATTCACGTTGAAGCCGGGAATAGATTCCAGTTTGTCGAGGGTGCCGCCGGTGTGACCGAGACCGCGTCCGCTGATCATGGGCACGACCAGCCCTGCGGCGGCAACCAGCGGGGCGAGCACAAGCGACGTCTTATCGCCCACGCCGCCTGTCGAATGCTTGTCAACCTTCATCGCGGAAAATTCGGAGAGGTCGAGGGTTTCGCCCGAGAGCAGCATGGCGTTCGTCAGCGCCGCAGTTTCCGCGCGCGTCATTCCTCGCCAGATCACGGCCATTAACCAAGCCGAAGCCTGGTAATCGGGAATCTCGCCACGCGTATATTCCTGGACGAAGTACTCGATTTCAACCGCCGACAGTTCCTGCCCATCGCGCTTTTTGGCGATGACATCGAGCGGACGAAGGGGCAGATGTCCCCGGCGCGATTGCAGCGCTGAGCTCACTGGAGGCGGAATCCTTCGGGCAAAAGTTCGGCGATATGAAGTTCCTTAAATCCACTCGCGGCAGGGAAGACGACGATCGCATCCGGCCCGAATTCGTAGATCACCTGCCGGCAAGCGCCGCACGGCGAGGACGGCGCCCCTTGGTCATTGACTACAGCGATGGCCTGGATGATTAGTCCCGGCCCGGCTTGCGTGACCGCTGAGAAAATGGCCGTGCGCTCGGCACAATTAGTGAGGCCGTAAGATGCGTTTTCGACATTGCAGCCGGAAAAGATTTGGCCTTCAGAGGTGAGCAAGGCTGCTCCGACTTTGAAATGCGAATAAGGGGCGTAGGCACGCTGCATGGCCTCACGCGCGGACTGAAGCAGGCGTTCGCGTTGTTCTTGGGAGAGCTTCTCAGTTGCCATTCTCAGGAGACAGGAATAGTCCGCTACAGATCTGTTACCGCTCGACCAAAAGAACTTTTTCCATGCCGTCAACTTCGTTCAACTTTACTTCAATGACTTCGCGCATAGTGGTGGGCACGGCGCGGCCCACGAATGCGGCTTCAATGGGCAGTTCGCGATGGCCGCGGTCGATGAGCACGCAGAGTTGCACCCGTTGCGGGCGGCCATAGGAAAACAGCGCCTCCATGGCTGCGCGAATGGTTCGGCCAGTAAAGAGTACGTCATCAACCAGAATGATTCGCTTGCCCTCAATCTCGAAGCCAATTTGCGATTCTTTCACCAGCGGCCGAGGTCCGAGGGTGGAGAGATCATCGCGGTAAAAAGTTATATCCAGCGCGCCGACCGGGACCTCTTTGCTCTCGATACGGCTGGCCATCTTGCCGAGGCGCTCGGCCAAAGGGACTCCACGGCGGCGAATGCCGACCAAAGCCAGGCTTTCCACGCCGTCGTTCTTCTCGACGATCTCATGGGCCAGGCGGAGGAGCGTGCGATCGATTTCCGACGCAGACATCAGTTGCGCCTTTTCCCGAAGCTCGACCTTATGCGCGGTGCTTTTGCGGGTCATGAGGTTGCATGATACGCAGGCCTGGCCCACCCCGCAAGCGTTCTGTGGCCGCTCGCACAGCCTGCCCTGCTCTCCGGATGACTGTTCCAAGCCTTGATACTGCTGCCACTTTTTTACGGAGTTTTAATTATTCCTCCTTGAAAACGCTCGCCCATCCTGAATAGAATTCGGCTTCAATCCCTTGGAGGAACTGTGAAATCTGATCGAGGTTCTGTATCTCGAAGTGTGCGCCTCTTTGCCATCACCACTGCGGTTTCAGCCATATTCCTTCTTCTTTGCACGTATTGTCAGCCGGCTCTTGCCCAGCAAACGCTGGGTGCGATCAACGGCGCGGCAACTGATAGCAGTGGCGCCGTGGTTCGAGGCGCGGAAGTCAGGGCGCGCGCTGTGGCCACCAACCTGGAAGTTAAGGCGGAGACGAGAGCCGACGGCTCCTTCAGTATTAATGACCTCCCGATTGGGACTTACGAGGTCAAATTCATAAAGGATGGGTTTGAAACCGCGGTGTATCCCCAGATCACCGTCCAGGGTAATCGCACCACGACCATTAACGCCAGCCTTAAGCCCGGCGCCGTTGCGGAAAACGTGACGGTGAATGCTACGCCGCTTCTGAACCAGACGGATACGACGAACGGATATGTTCTTAACAGCGCAGTCATTGAGAACACCCCGCTAGGGACTGGCAGCTTCACGCAACTTGCGATTCTAAGCCCGGGAGTGAACGCAGACCTTCTCGGTGGATCCGGTATCAATGCCGGCCTGGGTAACCAAGCTATTTGGGCGAATGGTCAACGTGATACCAGCAATAGCTTCTCGATGAATGGGATCAGCAGCAACAACCTGTTTAATGGGAATTCCAGCAGTCAGGTTGGCGCGAACCGGGTGGTGCTGAACACGGGCGAAAGGTTCAATCAGGATGGCTCCATCGGCACTGCCACTTCGGTCTATGACGCCATCGGTGAAGCGTTACCTACCCCTCCACCCGAAACCATCGATGAGCTCCGCGTTAACACCTCGTTGTACGACGCATCGCAAGGTGCAAATAGTGGCGCGCACATCGAGCTGCTTACGAAGTCGGGCAGCAATGCTTGGCATGGCCAGACTTACGAGTACTTCCAGAATAGTTTCTGGAATGCAGCCCCATTCTTTCGCAAACAGAACTTCCTTTTGGGAAATCTGCCTCCGGGTTCCTCTGCCGTTCCTGAGCTGCATCGGAATACTTTTGGAGCGACCCTTGGCGGCCCGATCGTAAAAAATAAACTCTTCTTCTTTGCCTCTTATCAAGGTGTCAGAGCGGTTGATCAGCAAGATGCTGTCAGCAGCGACGCCGTTCCTCCAGGTTTTACTGACGCCATGCGCAACGATCCTAATGCCTTGGCAAGTCTCGCCAATAGCCTTTTCGGGACTTCAATCTCTGGCAGTCAGGTCAATCCGGTGGCTCTCAATCTGTTGAATAAAAAGGTGGGGAACAATTTTTTAATTCCAGCTGCTACCGGGCCGCTGTCCAGCACTGGCGTAGATGTAACTCTTCAGGGGCCTTCAGCGGCTTTTGGTGCCGACCAAGTCAATGGCAACATCGATTACAACATCAGCGACAAGGACCGCCTTGCAGGCAAATATTATTATCAGCGAGATCCAACTCAAACTCCTTTCGGCGGAGGTGGCGACAGCAATACCAATACCTTCGGCTTTCCCCAGCACCTCCTGGCCGGAAGTCAGGTGTTTTCGTTGGATAATACGACTAACCTGACTTCGAACGTGGTGTGGGAACAACGCATAGGCTTTACGCGCGAGATTGCATTTGCCGAAACTGGGCAGCCTTTTGGGCCATCTGACGTTGGCATTAACCTACCAGTTCAGCGATTCCCGGGCATTAGCATCGACAACGTGGATAACAACTTCGACAGCTTCAATATAGGTACGACCTCGAATTTCGCGAATGCCGGCGAGTATCAGAATCAGTATGAAGTTGGTACTAACCTCCATTGGGTAACTGGTCGACACTCCTTCGCATTTGGTTGGAATTGGGACCATAACCAGCTAAATGTTTTGAACAGAGCGAGCCAGGTAGCAAGCATTGATTTCCGTAACTTTCCGGATTTTCTTACCGGAACCCTGCGCACCGGGTTTGGTCACACGGTGCTGTTCGATGGCGCCAGCAACCGTCATTACCGGGCCAATCAAACCGGCACCTATGCGCAGGACAACATCAAAATGACGAAGTCTCTCAACCTTAGTTTGGGTGTCCGCTATGACTATGACGGCCCGCTGACGGAACTTAATGGCTTACTGACGAACTTTCGCCCCGACCTTTACAAATATGACTTGGCTATTGACACGATCACGAATGACGGTCTGGTTTTTCCGGACAACAACAAGCAGTTCCGTACACCTGGCGTAAATAATTCCACACTAGATGGGAACCAGTGGGGTTTTGCTCCGCGCGTAGGTATAGTTTGGAGCCCGTCTTTCGTCAAGAATTTTGTAGTGCGCACCGGCTTCGGAATCTACTACGACAGGGGTGAATTTTTCAGTGAGCTCTCGCCCAGCGCGGGCGGCGGATTTAATGGACCTTTCGGGGTTACGCTCGAGCCTCCATTCGTCGTGCCGCAACTTGCTTCCAGTTCGGGGACATTCGCGAATCCCTTTAGTGGTTCAGTAGCCCCGCCCACAAATCTTTCCAGCGTGACGGCCCTGCTGCCTAATATGGCTGGCCTCGAATCGGGCACTGCGCCCTTCCTCTTCGGGGGATATGACGCTCGCAACAAGTTGCCGTACTCGGAGAATTGGACCTTCGATCTGCAATGGCAGCCTTTGAATACCCTTACGTTGACCGCAGGTTACGTGGGAAACCACGGGGTGCATGAAACCGTTCCTATTCCATTTAATCAGGCCCAAGTCGCCACTCCTTCGAGTCCGGTACGCGGTCAAATTTACTCCTACGGATTTCAGGCGACAGATTCCCAGGGTAACCCTCTGCTGACCGAACCCTTTAATACATCTACGGGCGGCAACACCGACTTACGCGTGCCTTTCATTGGATTCAGCCCAAATTCGGTGTTGTACCAGGCAATTGGTAATTCCAACTACGATGCTCTGCAGCTGGGAGTTAGCAAGCGCTTGGGTCACGGGCTTCAGCTTACTGGGAATTACACCTGGTCGCATGCTCTTGATGAGCAAAGCGGCCTGGGACTGTTTTTCAACGGCAACAATCCGCTCGATCTCAAGTCGGCTTACGGCAACTCCGACTTTGATCGCACTCACGTGTTTACCTTGCAGTATCTTTACGAGCTGCCGAAGGTCGCGAACGAAGGTTCGGTTTCGGGCAAGCTGCTCAATGGCTGGGGACTAAGTGGTATTACAGTCGCAGAGAGCGGCCAGCCGTACAGCGTGATTGATTTTTCCGGCGCTGTGGGAAGCATCTATTACAGCTCGAATGATTTCATCACCAACCCAATCGTTCCCCTCGCTCCGGGTGCCACGCCGTCTTCGGCTCAGGCACATGGAAGCGCCGCCTTAGGGACGCCCTACCTGAACCCGGCAGCATTTGCGATTCAATTCCTGCAACCGGGGCAAGATGGAGTGCCCCCATGTGGCCCTACTACTGGCGGCAACGTTATTTGTGATACTCCGGCTTTCGGCAATGGCGAGACTGCGTTCGGCAGCACCAAGCGAAACACATTTCGCGGTCCTTCCCAGACACGCTTTGACGTATCGCTCTTGAAGGAGACCAAATTGAGCGAAAGATTCAACCTCAAATATACTTTCGACGCGTTTAATATCTTTAACCATCCCAGTTTCGATACTCCCAACAACAACGTCAGCTTCTTTCCTCAGTTTTTTCCCGGCTCGTTTACGGGAACTCCCAGCGGACACCTCGGAGTGATCCAACACTCGATCGGCAGCCCGCGTTTCCTTCAGATGTCGCTGCACTTATCGTTCTGATGAAGGAGCAAAAAAGGACGCCCCTCACGCGGGCGTCCTTTTTTTTTTTACGCACTCGGTCCCAGGTCGCCGGTATTTCTTCTTTCCAACGAAAGCGGCAGATCAAAGCTGCGAGCGGATCACGATTCTTCTCCAAGTTGCGCCGCGCAATGGCCAGCCCTGTCCCGGTGAGCGGCCATTCCAGTGCTATACTTCGGAGCTCTCGGATGCAAGTGAGCATTGGCTCTTTCCGAACGTGGCCAATATCAGACTGACGGCCATTGGAGGAAACGGAATGAATTGGAACCGATTAGTGACCCTGACCGCAGCGGTTGCTGTTAGCATCCTGCCCGCAATCGCCGCCTCGGCCCAGGGCAAGACTGCCGGCAAGCGTGAGGGCGCGATCGGGGAGCAATGGATTGCAGCTTGGAATTCCCATAGACCAGACCAGATGCTCGCTTTGTTTACCGACGATATCCTCTACGAGGACGTGGCTTTCGGTGCGGTGAATCACGGCAAATCGGAAGTGCGCAAGTTCGCGGTCGAGGAATTTGAGGGCGTTCCGGATCTCGAACTCCGATTGCTGCGGGCCGATATCCATGGTGACCATGGAACCATCGAATGGACATTCAGCGGCACCGATAAAGGAGTGTTTAAGACAGGAAAGAAGTTTTCTGTTCGAGGAGTAAGCGTAATCGATCTCCGCGGTGGAAAAATATCCCGCAACCTCGATTTTTATGACGCCGCTACCATCATGCGACAGGTTGGAGTACTGCCAGCTCAATGAACCGGGTTCGGGCGCCTCAGAATTTCCCGAAGCTTACAGTCGGGAAAGGAGCTTGTGAAAACAGAAACGATTGCAGCCGATCGGGATGCTGCCCAGCTCGAAGCGCTCGGCTACGACTCGAAATTTGATCGCTCCATGAGTCTGTGGGCGAACTTCTCTCTCGGATTTACTTACCTCTCGCCGGTTGTGGGCGTGTACACGCTGTTTGCATTTGCCATCGCCACCGGTGGGCCTCCCATGTTCTGGAATTATTTGTTCGTCGCGGTGGGACAGCTACTCGTCGCCCTGGTATTCGGTGAGATTGTCTCTCAATTCCCCATCGCTGGGGGCCTCTACCCATGGGCTCGCCGCCTCGTCGGGAAACGCTGGGCATGGATGGCGGGATGGGTGTACCTCTGGGCATTGTGTGCCACGATTGCGGGGGTGGCAGTTGGAGGTGCTCCGTTTCTGGCGCAGCTTCTCGGTTTAAACGCAAGTCAGCCCGGATTGGTTGCGATTGCCGTGGGCTTAATTGCCGCCACTACGGCGCTCAACGTTAGCGGTACTAAACTCCTGGCGCGGGTCGCAATGTTTGGCTTCATCTGCGAGCTGCTGGGGGCCATCGCAGTCGGTGGCTATCTGCTGACCGTGGCGCGGCGTCAGAGCTTTGCCGTTCTCTTCCAAAACTTCGGCCTGGGCAACGGACATTATTTCTATGCTTTCGTCGCCTCGAGCGTAGCCGCAATGTGGTGTTACTACGGTTTTGAAGCTTGCGGAGACGTCGCCGAAGAGACTCCGAATGCCAGCCGCACCATTCCAAAAGCTATGCGCATGACCATCTACATGGGTGCATTCGCCGCCATGCTGGTTTGCCTCGCTCTTGTGCTTGGAATTCCAGATCTGCCAGCCGCCCTTTCTGGCCAGGACGCCGATCCCGTCGTGACCGTGTTGCGCACTGCTATGGGCCCTATCGGTCTGCGGATCGTGATTGCCGTAGTCATGATCTCCTTTATCTCCTGCCTCATCAGCTTGGAGGCGGCCACCAGTCGCTTGTTATTCAGCTACGGGCGCGATCGCATGATTGCCGGTCATGACTGGCTCAGCACGCTGTCCGAGCGCACTCGAGTTCCGGTCAATGCCTTGATCTTTGCCGGCGTGGTTCCCGCGATAATTGCGATTACAGGATTATTTCTTGAGAAGATGATTCAGACCATTGTCGTGTCCGCCGCGGATGGAATCTATATCGCGTTCCAGATGATCGTTCTCGCAGCTTTGATAGCCCGCGCTCGCGGCTGGACGCCAAGCGGAGTGTTTCATCTCGGGAGGTGGGGATGGCTGGTCAACCTGGCAGCTTTGACGTATGGCGTACTAGCGATCATTAATATGATGTGGCCGCGCAGTCCCGGAACCCCGTGGTACAACAACTACGGAATGATCGTGGTCTGGATAAGCATAATCGTCATCGGCATCTTCTATGCCGCGTGGTTTCGACCTTACGATCACGGCGATGCTCCGGCTGGGGATGCGCACCTGAACTTAACAAAGAGAATTGCTCCCATCCAACGGCAACATTCATAATGAGCGACAACGGATCGAACCTCCTGTCCGCTCTTCATCCTGTCCGTAGCCTCTCGGTATCGTTCCATCGTCATCACATACTCGGCGTGTCATGGGGCTATTCTTTCCGTTCTCGGCATGTGCAAGTAATCCAGGCCCGGGATGAACGCTTCTATAATTTCGATTGGTTTCAGTTCGTGAGGTGACGCCATTCTACAAATATTCAATGACAAAACGTCGCTGAGCAAGGCTGCAGCGAAACACGCGGCCTCGGCAATTCGTGAAGCGATTTCGCTTAACGGCAAGGCGCGAATCATTGCGGCGACTGGCACCTCTCAGTTTGAGTTCCTGGACGCGCTCACGCGCGAAGACGGGATTGACTGGGGCAAAGTTGAAGCCTTTCATCTCGACGAATATGTCGGACTTCCCATCGCGCATCCCGCTAGCTTCCGGAAGATACTGCTGGAGCACTTAATCGAGAAAACCGGAATTCCCAAATTTTATGCGTTGGACGGTGAACGCGATCCCGCCGAGGTCATCGCGCGCGTAGGCCGGGAGCTTGCCTCTGCTGCGATCGACGTAGCCTTCGTAGGCATCGGCGAAAACGGGCATCTCGCCTTCAACGACCCTCCTGCGGACTTCGAAACCGAGGAGCCGTACTTGATAGTGAGCCTCGACGAAGCTTGCCGCCAGCAACAAGTTGGGGAGGGATGGTTCGCGGATATTTCGCAGGTACCGAAACAGGCGATCTCGATGTCCATACGTCAGATTCTCAAATCCAAAAAGATCATCGCCATCGTGCCGGAAGCGAGGAAGGCGCGGGCGGTGAAGGCGTGCTTCGAGGGCCCCGTCAGCCCGATGGCGCCCGCTTCAATCCTGCGAAGCCATCCCGATGCAACTATCTATCTCGACCGATATTCCGCCGGCTTACTGACCGCGGCGCTTGATACCTCCGGCTAAACGTGTCGGGGGCTGTCATTCACCAACAACTTCCTTGGCTCGGGCGAGCGGTTGCGAAGGCGCATTGCGCTCTCGTCCGTAATGCGGGCAGGGCGAGTTCGCCGCGAAATCGCTCAAATATGTGCAATATGCTTGACAAAACGCGCACAACATCACTATAGTCGCGCACAATTGAGGATTGTCACCTCAAGAAGATGAATTCATGAGATGTCGGGGGAGCGTTATGCAAGCCAAACTCGCTGTCCTTCTGCTTTGCATTCTCACCGCAGCTGTGACTGGCTGGGCGCAAGTTGATACCGCAACTGTGACTGGCACGGTTCGCGATTCTACCGGGGCGGTCCTCCCCAACGTCACGGTGACCGCGACTGAAACCAACACGGGGATCAAGACCACCGCCAAGACCGCTTCTGACGGAAATTACGTAATTACTCCGCTAAAGATCGGAAGCTATTCAATTTCGGCGCAGGCGAATGGGTTCCAGACGGAAACGCATCAGAACATTGTGCTCAATGTTCAGCAGAACCAGCGGCTCGACTTCCAGTTGCACGTTGGCTCGGTCACTCAAACTGCAGAAGTCATCAGTGAAGCCCCACTTTTGGAGACCGAGACAGCCACCTTAGGGGACGTGGTCGCCGCTCAGCAAGTGGAGGAGTTACCGCTTAACGGCCGACGCTACACCGACCTTGCGGAGCTGACTTCAGGTGTATCGAAAGTGATTGAGGGGCCGGTAAATGGCGGGAGTACGCCCACGAACGGAAACGCGGGCGGCAGTTTCGCCGTGAATGGCATGCGTGGCGATCAGAACAACTTCATCCTCGACGGAATTGATAACAACTCCAACGACAACGGAGATGTGGCCATATTGAGCAGCGTTGATGCGATCGCCGAATTCAAGATTGAGACCTCGAATTACTCGGCGGAATTCGGGCGCGGCGGCGGCGCGGTGATCAATGCTTCTACTAAATCGGGCACCAACACTCTTCACGGGGAGGCATGGGAATTTCTGCGCAATCAGGCGTTCGATTCGAGTCAATACGGTTTTGGGACCAGCGTTCCGAAAGCGCCTTACAAGCAAAATCAGTTTGGAGTGACGCTGGGCGGGCCTATTAAGAAAGATAAGCTGTTCTTCTTCGTCGATTACGAAGGCTTAAGGATCCACCAGGCGCAGACCGACATCACGACTGTACCGACGGACGGCTCGAACGGGACATCGAATGAGCGAATCGGCGATTTCAGTGGCATTCTGGGTAATGTGGCGTCAGGGACTGATTCAGCCGGTCGGCCCGTCTTCCCGAATGAAATCTATA
>Ga0209580_10001307_pt1 | contig 11650 bp, 9 predicted proteins | sample Coa_R1_5_FD_187153 | JGI IMG/M metagenome (GOLD analysis project Ga0209580, IMG submission 187153) | Surface soil microbial communities from Centralia Pennsylvania, which are recovering from an underground coalmine fire - Coalmine... | ecosystem: Environmental > Terrestrial > Soil > Unclassified...
CAGCAAGTATTCGCGCTCGCCGCATTTGTCGGCGTGCTGCTTTGGCTGAATTGGAGGCTCGCGCTGGGATCGGCTGTAATTATTCCGCTTGTGGTGTACCCGGTCGGCAGGCTCGGACGCCGCATCCGCCGTTCCGTGCAGAGCAGCCGCTCGCGCGTCGCGGACCTGAGCGAAATTTTGCAGGAAACAGTCAGTGGCAATCGCGTTGTGAAAGCGTTTGGCATGGAGAATTTCGAAATCCAGAAATTCCGCGACACGGCCCGCCGCCTTCTGCGCGAAAACATGCGCTGGGTCAAAGCCTATGTTGTCACGTCGCCGATGATGGATTTGCTCGGAGCCGTTGTCTTCGCTGTGCTGCTACTCTACGCGCGTGACGAAATCCGCCGCGGGCTAATGACCGGAGGCATGGTCATCAGCTTCATTTATTCGCTGTTTCGCGCGTACGAACCGATCAAGCGCCTCGGCAGTTTGTATCACCAGTTCCAACTTGCTGTCGGAGCCTCCACTCAAGTGCTGGGTTTTCTCGCGCTCAAGGAAGAAATCGCCGACGAGCCGGGCAAAGCCGTCGTCTCGCGTTTCTCGAGGAACGTTGATTTTCAGAACGTCGGATTCGCGTACGAGAACGGGCCGCTGATTTTGCACGATATCAACTTGAAAGTACCTGCGGGAAGCGTCGTCGCAATCGTGGGTTCGAGCGGCGCGGGCAAAACCACACTGGTGAATTTACTGCCGCGTTTTCACAATCCCACGATGGGAACGCTATTGATCGATGAAAACGACGTTTGCGAAGTGAATTTGCGCTCGTTGCGCGAGCAGATGGCCATCGTTACGCAGGAGACGATTCTCTTCAACGACACGATATGGAATAATTTGTGCTATGGCCGTCCCGATTTGCCGCAGGCGCGCGTCGTTGACGCCGCAAAAGCAGCTCTGGCGCACGAATTCATCACGCAGTTGCCGCAGGGTTATCACACCAAGATCGGTGACCGCGGGCAGCGCCTCTCCGGCGGCCAGCGGCAGCGCATTGCAATCGCGCGCGCTCTCTTGAAAGATGCTCCAATCTTGATTCTCGACGAAGCGACCTCGGAACTCGATTCCGAATCGGAGATGCTGGTGCAGCGCGCCCTGAACAATCTGATGGAAAATCGCACCGTTTTCGTGATTGCGCATCGACTTTCCACAGTGCGCCGCGCGGATATGATCGTCGTGCTGGAAGACGGCACGGTCCGCGAACGTGGCACCCATGAAGAACTGCTGGCGCATGCCGGAGCGTACGCGCGGCTCTATCATCTCCAGTTCCAGGAAATCGAGCCACCGTTGCCCGCGGGACCCGTGTAAGATGTCTGACCCTGTGCTCAAGCCATCGCCACTAGAATCGCCGGTTCCGAAATCCGCGATCCTCAATTCCCTGAAGTCAATGACCGGCTACGCGCAGGCGCGCGTCGAGCAAGATGGCTGGGCCGTGCAGTTGAGCCTGCGCAGCGTGAATCATCGCTTCCTCGATTTGCGCATGCGCATGCCGGAGGGCTGGGACGCGCTGGAAACAGAAATCCGCCGCGTCGCGCGCGAGCATGTGCGTCGCGGGCATTTGGACGTTACCCTGCACGTCGAAGCGGCGAATAGTCACTCAATCTCCATCAATCGAGAAGTTGCGGCGGAATATCTGAAAGCCGCGAAATCGCTCGGCGAGCAGTTCGGTGTGAAATCGGACCCCGATCTTGCGGCAATTCTGCGGTTGCCTGGCGTGGCGTCGTCCGGCGCGCCCGCCGAAGATGAAATCGAAAAACTAACTGAACTCGTGCGTTCGTGTTTGACGCAGGCTATCGGCCGTCTGGACCAGATGAAGCAGATTGAGGGCCGTGCGCTTCGCGAGGAGTTGTCGCAAAGATTGGCTGCGGTTGCCGAGCACGCGAAGCAGATTGAAGTGCTCGCCGAGCGCGCGCGTCCGGCATACGCGAAGCGCCTCGAGGCCCGACTGAAAGAACTGCTCGGCAATTTTGCGCTCGATCCCGCGCGTTTGGCGGAAGAAGCTGCATTTGCGGCCGAGCACAGCGACACCACCGAAGAGTCGGCGCGATTACGCAGTCACGTGCAGCAATTTCGCGGATTGCTGGACGCGGGCGGCGAGGTCGGCAAGAAGCTCGATTTCCTTTTGCAGGAAATGCAGCGCGAGACGAATACATTATTGTCGAAAACGAATGGAATCGATGCCGACGGGCTCGAGATCACGCAGCTTGGCCTCGAATTGAAGTCGGAGATCGAAAAACTTCGCGAACAAGTGCAGAACATCGAATAACGATGCCTGATTCTCATGAACCGCTGATCTTGATTGTTTCCGGGCCTTCCGGCTCGGGCAAATCGACACTGGTGAGGAAATTGCTCGAATTGCCCGGCACCATGCTTTCGATTTCGGCCACCACGCGCCCGCCGCGTGCCAGTGAAAAGGACGGCAAGTGGTATCATTTCGTGGAGGAAGAAGAATTCCGGCAGATGGTTGGACGCGGCGAATTCCTCGAACATGCCTGCGTGTTCGGCAAACACAGTTACGGCACGCCGAAAAAATGGCTCGACGAAGCTCGCGCGCAAAAAAAGGACCTGGTGCTTGAAATTGACGTGCAGGGCGCCGAGCAGGTGCGAAAAAAAGTCCCTGAATCCGTGGCCATTTTCATCGTGCCGCCCTCACGCGAGGAACTCGAAAAACGCATCCGCGCGCGCGGCCAGGACAACAACGAGGAAATTGCCCGCCGTCTCGACCGCGCCCGCTTGGAAATGGAGCACTACGTGGATTACGATTACGTGGTCATCAATGAGAACCTCGAGCAGGCTGGCAAGGACGTGCGCGCCATTGCGCTGGGTGCGCGTTGCCGGACTCGACAGAACCGCGAACACGTTCAGAGAATTTTGAAATCCTTTGGAGGATAATCTATTCATGGCGGTTTCCAACCAACCACCAGACAGCAGGTTTTCATACGTAGTGCTGGTAGCGCGTCGCGCCCGGCAGCTCATGGCCGGAGGCCGGCCGTTGATCGATAATCCGAGGAACAACAAATACACCCGCGTCGCTGAAGAGGAATTGCAGAGAGGAATGCTCGAATACGAGCTTTCCGAAGCCTTCGACGGCACGGAAGATAAAGACGGGAAGAAAAAGAAGTCGTAGCATCCGTCACGAGGATTGATGCGCATTGCTTTGGGAGTCTCGGGAGGAGTTGCAGCTTATAAGGCCGCGGAATTGGTTCGCCGGCTGCAGCAGGAGAAGCTCGACGTGCAGGTGGTGATGACGCGCGGCGCTCAGGAATTCGTCACGCCGCTCACGTTCGCCGCTCTCACAGGTAACAAAGTCATCACCGATCTTTTTGGCGAGAAAGAATCGCACGCCAATGTCGAAAGCGCCATCGAACACATTGCCGTGGCGCAGCGAATCGATTTGCTCGTTGTGGCTCCGGCGACCGCCGACATCCTCGCCAAGCTCGCGACCGGAATTGCGGACGATTTTTTGACCACGCTCTACCTCGCGACGAAGGCTCCGGTAATCGTCGCGCCCGCCATGAACGTGAATATGTGGGAGCATCCGGCCACACAGAAAAATATCGAAATCCTACGCGCGCGCGGCGTGCGTATCGTCCAACCCGACGAAGGTTATTTGGCGTGCGGAATGGTCGGACCCGGACGCCTCGCCGGAATCGAGGCGATTGCCAGCGCGGTCTGCGAGACGCTTGGCTTGCGTCATGATCTCGAAGGTCTGACAGTGCTTGTTACCGCAGGCCCTACAGTGGAAGACGTGGATCCGGTGCGCGTGCTCACCAATCGCTCGTCAGGGAAAATGGGATACGCACTGGCGGACGCGGCTGCGCGCCGCGGCGCTCATGTGATTTTGATCAGCGGCCCAACCGGATTGCACGCACCTGCTGAAATCGACTGGTTGCCTGTCCGCTCCACCGAAGAGATGCATCGCACGGTGCGCGACCGCGCGAGCGCGGCAGACGTTGTCATCATGGCCGCCGCTGTAGCGGATTACCGCCCTGCCTCCGTTGAGCCAAAAAAGATCAAGCGCGGCGCTGGAAAAATGATGCTCGAACTCGAACCCACCGCCGATATCCTTGCTGAATTAGGACGCAGCAAGGGATCCAAAATTCTTGTCGGCTTCGCCGCGGAGACTGATAACCTCGCGGAAAACGCGCGCCACAAGCTCGCAGCAAAGGGCGCGGACATCATCGTCGCCAACGACGTCACGCAAGAAGGCGCAGGCTTCGACACGGACACCAATATCGTGACGCTCTTTTCGCGCGACGGCCGCGAAATGGCGCTCCCGAAAATGTCGAAGTTTGATGTCGCCAACCGCATACTCGACCGCGTCGCCGAATTGCGCCTGGCTCAACTCGGCAAAGGCGTGAAGTGACCCGCCGCCCGGCAGGACGCCGATGAATCCCGAAGGCCGCGCGCGCGCCGAGGCGTGGCTCGAATATTTCAACGACCTGGGAATTTCCGATTTCTGCCTCGATTGCGCCGCATCCACGGTCGAAGCCGCAAGCGCGCCGGCTGAAACCATCCCGTCAGCGCCGGAACCGCTTCCTCGCCCCATCCGCATGGCGCCGTCAGTTGTAAATCCAAGTCCAACACACGTCGTCTCGGTGCTGCCCGTGATAAAGAGCGCATCTCTCTTTGCCGCCAATGAACGCGTCGAAGGCGACACTCTCGAGCGAATTCGCGAAGACATCGGCGAAAATTGCCGCCGCTGCAAACTCTGCGAGCAGCGAAATAAAATCGTCTTCGGCGCCGGCCATTCGAAAGCCGAGCTTGTATTTGTCGGCGAAGGTCCCGGGCACGATGAAGATATGCAAGGTCTGCCCTTCGTCGGCCGCGCGGGAAAACTGCTGACGCAGATGATCGAGGCGATGGGTTTGCGCCGCGACGACGTTTACATCGCCAATGTCGTCAAATGCCGTCCTCCGCAGAATCGCGCGCCTGAGCCTGATGAAATCGAAACCTGCTCGCCGTTTCTTCACCGCCAGCTCGCCGTGATTCGGCCAAAAGCCGTTGTCTGCCTCGGCGCGATTGCGTTTCAATCGCTCACCGGAACGAAGCCATCGATGTCGAGAATCCGCGGCCAATGGCTCGAATTTCGCGGCATTCCGCTGCTCGCGACGTATCATCCCGCTTACCTTCTCCGCAATCCCAACGCCAAGGGCGACGTCTGGGAAGATTTGAAAAAAGTAATGGCCCATCTCGGTCTGAAGCTGCCCGCCAAACGCTGAAGCTTTCTGCCTCGAAGTATTAGCTCGCCCCGCGTTTCCGCCTGCCGATGAAATGAAAGCTCCTGTTACACTATTGCGCGTTTGCGGCCGCAGCTTTTTATTTAGAAACAGTCAGCTGCCACGAAATTTCGCGGAGATGGCAATCCGTGCATTTATTTAGATCGGGAATTTTTCTGGGGCTTGCAGCAGCCTTCGGCTGGGGCGCCGCGGACTTCCTCGCGCGCTTCGCAACACGCCGCGCAGGCGCGTACCGCACGCTTATGTACATGCAACTCACCGGCTTTCTGGTGCTATCGGTCGGAATGGCCGCCACAGGCCGCTGGGCGAACTTTTTTCCTGGTCGCGCGGAACATCACGCTTGGGCTTGGGCGATCTGCGCGGGCCTGCTCAATGTAGGCAGCGCGTTCTCGTTGTATCGCTCGTTTGAAATCGGAGTCCTCGCATTGGTCGCACCGATCGCCGCCAGCTATCCTGTGCTCACGGTTTTGCTTTCACTTTGGAGTGGCGAACGCCTCACTTTGCCGCACGCAATTGGCGTCGTCGCCGCCATTATCGGCGTCATGCTGGCTGCGGTATCGTTTTCTTCTCCGCCGCCGGAATCTTCCGCTGAAGATCATCGCCGCCGCGTTTTCCGCGGAGTTCCGTGGGCGCTGGCCGCGGCCGTCGGATTCGGTTTGCTTTTCTGGGTCCTCGGATTTCACGTGATGCCCGTTTTCAGCGGCGCCGCGTCCGTGTGGATGGTTCGCATCACCACGTTCACCATGCTCGCGCTGCTTGCCATCCCGTTGCGCCAAAGCGCGAAACCTCCCGGCGGCTCAACGCTCTGGCTCGTCGCCGTCGTCGGCATCATGGACACGGCTGCGTTCGTCGCGAATAATCTGGCGCTCAAAAATGAACAGGTCGCGGTCGCGAGCGTGCTCTCTTCGCTATACGGCGCGGTGACGGTCGTGCTCGCCGCGATTTTCCTGCGCGATAAACTCGAACGCACGCAATGGGCCGGCATCGTCCTGATATTCCTGGGAATCGCTTTGGTCAGCGTGTAGCCACAATCAGAGCAGCAACAAATCGGCGCGGAGAAATCACCGGCCCGTGCATTTGAAAACGAAGGCCGCTGGTTCCTGCAATTCGCGCCTTGCTGCTACACTGGATCGCTAACATGACTCCGCGGTATTGTGAAATTGCTCTGCCCGTCCCGCTCCGCTCTACGTTTACCTACGCGATTCCGCAACATTTAAGCGATGCGGACCTCGTCGGGAGCCGCGTGGTCGTGCCGTTTCGCAATCGCGCGATGGTTGGAGTCGTCGTCGCCCTTGTCGCAAATCCCTCCGAAGGCAAAAAGACCAAGGAAATCGTCGAGTTGCTCGATGTTTTTCCCGCGCTGCCCCCAAAATTGATTGAACTCGGGACGTGGGTCAGCCGCTATTATGTCGCGCCCATTGGAGAAACGCTGCGCGCCATGCTCCCGCCGCTGGCCGAATTGCGCCCGGAGCGCGAATACGAGCTGACGGATCATGGACGCGATTTTCTCGCTGAAATGAAGGAGCGCGGTCCCGCCGACCCCGGCGAGTCGGTTGATTTCGCGATTCTCGAGTTTTTGCACGCTGGCGATAAACCTGTTCCATCCGCCCGCGTGCGGCGAATAGCAGGCGGCGAGGCTGCTGCGGAGCGTCTGGTGCGGCGCGGATGCCTTGTCGCGCGCGAACGCATGCGCCACAAACGTGAGCGTGCGCAGAAAATCGTCGCCTGGGATCCGTCCGCAACGCCAGCCGATGCGAAAGAAGAAAAAGTCCGCGAGATTTTGACCGCAACACGCGGACCATTGCCCGTTCCAATTTTGTTGAGAGCAGGCGCCTCGCGCGCGGTCGTGGCGCGGCTCGAAAAAGAAGGCAAACTCACGTCCTGGGAAGAGCCGCTGGTCGCGCATGCGGACACGGAATCGGAAGAAGACACTTGGGAAACGGATTTCGTTCCGCCCGCGAATATCTTGAACGCCGATCAAAAGTCGGCGCTTGCATCCGTTGGGGAATGGCTCGCCGAAAAATCATTTGTGACGAGTCTGCTCCATGGCGTCACCGGAAGCGGCAAAACCGAAGTGTATCTTGGCGCGGTCGAAGTTGCTCTGGCGCAGTCGCGCACGGCAATTGTACTGGTCCCGGAAATTGCGCTGACGCTGTGGCTCAGCCGTCTGGTTCGCGCGCGATTTGGCGGCATCGTCGCGGTACTGCACAGCGGCCTGGCGGAAAATGAACGCTCGCGCGAATGGTGGCGCGTGCGCCGTGGCGAAGCGTGCGTCGTTGTGGGAACGCGCTCGGCGGTGTTCGCGCCGCTCGAAAACCTAGGCCTCATCATCGTCGACGAAGAGCAGGAGTCGAGTTACAAACAAGAGGAAACGCCGCGCTACAACGGCCGCGACGTGGCCATCGTCCGCGCGCGGCTCGAAGGCGCTGTCGCGCTTCTTGGCTCTGCAACTCCGTCGCTTGAAACTTTTCAAAACGCGCGTATGGGGAAGTATCGTCTGCTCGAGATCACCTCTCGCGTCGAGGATCGTCCGCTCGCGTCCGTGAAGCTCGTCGACCTGCGCCAGGAATTCAAGCAGAGCCATCGCTCCGCACCGGTTTCGTCGTCCCTCCTCAAGGCAATTGGCGAGCGGTTTTCCGCCGGCACGCAGGTATTAATCCTGATCAACCGCCGCGGATATTCCTGGTACGTCCTCTGCAGAAGCTGCGGCGCGGGAATCGAATGCCAGAATTGCAGCATCGCGCTCTCTTACCACAAGCGCCGCGCGCGCCTCGAATGCCACTATTGCGGATATTCGATCGCCGTGCCGAAGCTCTGCCCGAAATGTAAATCTGAATATTTATATTTTGTTGGCGATGGTGCTGAACGTGTCGAAGAATATTTACGCGAGCAGTTTCCGAAGGCGCGAATCGCGCGTCTGGATCGTGACACGGTGCGGACGAAGCGCGAGTATCAGAAAATTCTTGGAGCCTTCGCGCGCGGCGATTTGAATTTGCTTGTGGGCACGCAGATGGTCGCGAAGGGCCACGATTTCGAGCGTGTCACGCTGGTGGGTGTGGTGTCAGCAGATCTTGCGCTCGGCCGTCCGGATTTTCGCGCGGCGGAACGAACGTTTCAATTGCTCACCCAAGTCGCCGGTCGCGCCGGACGCGGCCGCTTCCCAGGTGAAGTCCTGATCGAGACGTATTATCCCGAGCACTACGCCATCCAGCACGCGGTCGAACAGGATTACGGCGCGTTCTTCGAGCGCGAAATCCATTTTCGCCGCATGATGCATTATCCGCCGTTCATTGCCCTCGCAAACGTGCTGATCCGGGACCGCAAAATCGAAAACGCCATTCGCTGGTCGCGCGCCATCGCGGCGCATTTTGATGCGCTGAAAATCAGCGAGCTGAAAGTCCTCGGCCCGGCGGCGGCGGCTCTTTCGAAATTGCGCCGCGAATATCGTTTTCAGATTCTGCTGAAGACGCCGAATCGCCGCTTGCTCGCCCAAGTCCTCGAAGACTGCCTGTCATATTGCGAAAAAAAGGGAATTCCCGATAGCGCCGTGATTGTAGATGTGGACCCAACAAGCCTGCTGTAACTCTGGAAGCTCTGTCAGGGATGCGGAACGCTCAGCGGCAGGGGCGTGAAGCACAGCAGAAAAATAATGAGGGCAACGATGGCCCAGGCGCGGCGCGTGCCGTCGAGCGGAGTCCAGCGATCCATGAGCGCCGGATGACGAAAACCGAGAAGCACAAGAAGCGCCGCGAAGAAAATCCATCCATGCCAGAAAAACGTTCCCAAAATAATGAGGACAACGCCAAACGCGATGGAAACTCGCCGATGCCTATCGCTGGCAACGCTGTAAATAATGTGGCCGCCGTCGAGCTGCCCAATGGGAAGAAGATTCAGCGCCGTCGCAAATAATCCCACCCACGCAGCGAGCGCGATGGGACTGAACAGCATGTTGTTCGGCGGCACGCCCGGATGAAAAATCGCGACGAAGAACTTCATTAGCAGCGGACTGCCAAAAATAACCAGCGCACTCGATTGCACTCCGGGCACGACTTTCGAAAGATAAACGCCCGCCGCGAGAATCGGAAGCGCCAGAATAAATCCCACCAGCGGCCCGGAAAATCCCACGTCAAATAGAGCTTTGCGATTTAAGATCGGCGAACGAATGCGAATGAACGCGCCGAACGTGCCGATCAAAGTGGGCGCGGGAATGAAGTACGGATAGCTGGCATCGATTTTGTAGTAGCGGCAAGCGAAAAAATGCCCCAGCTCGTGCGCCAGCAAAATCCCGATCAGCGTGAACGCGAAGGGAATTCCGGCGAGCAGCAATCGCGGATGGATTAGAGCTTCCCACGTGGGTGCAAACGGATTCTCCATTCCAGAAAAAGGCGCGCGATTCTGCGCGAACGAAACCGAGAACTCGCGCCCGACCGCGAGCGTTGAAATCAGCGTAAGGACAAAAAGAACCAGCGCAAGAACAAATTTCCGCTTTCGCGGGCGAATCGCCGCGAAACGAGGGTCAAACAGAAAGCTGTAGCGGTCGTCGAGCAGTTCCGCTGGCGCTTGACCCGCACCGTGCCCATTGCCATGTCCGTCCCCATTCTCCACGCTACTAGATTACACGCGCACCGCCCGCCTCGCCACGTGAAAGCCTTTGCCTCGCGGCACGATTCCAGCCACCGGGTGGCCGTTCGATTGTCGTAGCGTTGGTTGGACGCCGTTATCTTGACCCCTTGCTTACCGAGGGGAAAAGGTGTAAGGTACGCTCGGTTACCGAGGCTATGACATGAGCAAACCGCCCGATCTGGTCCAGGGGACGCTGGATATGCTGCTCCTGAAAATTCTTGCGCTCGAGCCCCTCAACGGTTTCGCCGTCAGCGAGCGTCTCAAACAAATCTCCGGGGACGTGCTGCAGGTTAGCGACGGCTCGCTCTATCCCGCTCTGCACAAGCTCGAGCAGGAGGGCTGGATTTCCGCCGAGTGGAAAACAACGGACAACAATCGCCGCGCGAAATTCTATTCGCTCACGCGCCTTGGACGGCGGCATCTCGAAGAAGAATCAGAGAATTGGAGCCGGCTCTCGACGGCAATTTCGCGCGTCGTCAAGCTCAGGGAGGCTTGAAACACCGCGAGCACACAAGGAGACACACATGCGGCCCGAACACTGGATTTACACGATTCCACTCAGGTTGCGTTCGCTATTCCGCCGGCGTCAGGCTGATCAGGAGCTCGATCAAGAACTGCGCTATCACGTCGAACAGAAAACCGCGCAGAACATCGCGAAGGGAATGTCACCGCAGGAAGCCCGCCGCGCGGCGCTGCTCGAAATGGGCGGCGTCGAAAAGCGCAAAGAAGAATGCCGCGACGCTCGCCGTGTGAACTGGCTCCAAGATCTGTTGCAGGATGTTCGCTACGCCTTCCGCGCGTTCGTCCGCAACCCTGCCTTCTTTTTTTTCGCTGTCGCCGTGCTCGCGCTTGGCATTGGCGCGAACACCGCCATTTTCACCGTGGCCTACAATGTCCTGCTGCGCCCGCTGCCGTATCGCAATGCCAATCGCCTGGTCATGGTCTGGGAAGACGATTCCGCTTACGGCTTCCCGGCAAACACCCCCTCGCCGGGCAATTTCGCTTCGTGGAAGTCGCAAAACAGCGTCTTCACCGACGTGGCCGCCATGGACACGCAGCGCTTCGACCTCACCGGCCAGGGCGATCCCGAACAACTCCTTGCCACCGAAATCACCGCCAATACGTTCCCGCTGCTTGGCGTCAACCCCGCGCTTGGCCGCAACATTTCGCCCGAAGAAGACACGCCCGCCGGAGATCACGTCGTCATCTTGAGCCACGCCGTCTGGCTCGCCAATTTCGGCGGCGACCCGCACATCGTCGGCAAGCAAATCTGGCTCAACGATTTTGCGAAGTACACCATCATTGGAGTGATGCCGCGCGGCTTTATTTTTCCCGATCGCGAAACGCAAATCTGGACGCCGATGCGTTTCTCCGATAAAGACCTCGTCAATTTCGGCAGCCATTATCTGCACGTCGTCGCCCGCCTCAAGCCCGGCGTCTCGCTCAGCAGCGCCAATGCCGACCTTTCCATCATCGCCAAGCGCCTCCAACAGGAGCATCCACGAGACGACGCAAAAGAAGGCGCCTTCGCGATTCCGCTGCGCGACCGCCTCGCGGGAAGCGCGCGCCTCGCCGCGATGATTCTCCTCGGCGCGGTTGGCTTCGTGTTGCTCATTGCTTGCGCCAACGTTGCCAACTTGCTTCTCGCGCGCGCCGCCGGCCGTCAGAAAGAATTGGCCATGCGCATGGCTCTGGGCGCGGGACGCGCCCGCATCGTTCGCCAGCTTCTCACAGAAAGCATTTTGCTTTCCGTGATT
>Ga0209580_10001308_pt1 | contig 11635 bp, 4 predicted proteins | sample Coa_R1_5_FD_187153 | JGI IMG/M metagenome (GOLD analysis project Ga0209580, IMG submission 187153) | Surface soil microbial communities from Centralia Pennsylvania, which are recovering from an underground coalmine fire - Coalmine... | ecosystem: Environmental > Terrestrial > Soil > Unclassified...
GATCGGGTCGTTCTTCGCCCGTTCAGGGGTGATGTCGCGGACCCAGATCCCGTTGGTGGTGCCGCAGTCCTCCTCCCGCACGATCACGTCCTGGGCGACGTCGACCAGGCGGCGCGTCAGGTAACCGGAGTCGGCGGTGCGGAGCGCGGTGTCCGCCAGTCCCTTGCGGGTGCCGTGCGTCGAGATGAAGTACTCCAGCACGGTCAGGCCTTCGGTGAAGTTGGCCTGGATGGGCAGGTCGATGATCCGGCCCGTGGGGTCGGCCATCAGGCCGCGCATGCCGGCGAGCTGGCGGATCTGCTGGATGTTGCCGCGGGCGCCCGAGCCCATCATCATCCAGATCGGGCTGAACTTGTCGAAGGCTTGCTCGGTCGCGTTGCCCACGTCTTCGTAGGCGCGCTGCCAGAGCTCGATCACCTTGCGGTAGCGCTCGTCCTCGGTCATGACGCCTCGGCGGTACATCCGCTCGACGTCGGCGACCTCCTTCTCGGTCTTGCGGATCGACTCCCACTTCGATTCGGGGTGCGGGATGTCCATCGCGCTGACCGTGATCCCGGCCTGTGTCGCGTACCGGAACCCGAGCCGCTTGATGTCGTTTACCACGCTGGCCGTGACGTCGCTGCCGTACAGGCGGTACAGCTCGGCGACGAGCACGCGCAGCAGCTTGCGGTCGTAGTGCGCGTTCTGGAACGGCAGCGGCTCCATGGACTCTTCCATGGGCGCGCGGCCGACAGGGAGCGGCTGGTTGAACACCACCCTGCCCGGGGTCGTGACGATCAGCGCGTCGCCGATCTTCACGCGGATCCATTCCTGCAGCTTCACGACCTTGCTCTCCAGCGCGAGCAGGACCTCGTTCTGCGAGCTGAACACGCGCAGCTTGGAGAATTCCGTCGGCATCTCGCCGCGCGACGCGGTCAGCCAGTAGCAGCCGAGCACCACGTCCTGGGTCGGCGCGACCACCGGGTGGCCGTCGGCCGCGGACAGGATGTTTTGCGACGACATCATGAGGTTCTTCGCCTCGGCGATGGCGCCGCTGAAGAGCGGGACGTGCACGGCCATCTGGTCGCCGTCGAAGTCGGCGTTGAAGGCCGCGCAGACGAGCGGGTGGATCTGGATCGCCGAGCCTTCGACCAGCACCGGCATGAAGGCCTGGATGCCCAGGCGGTGCAGGGTCGGGGCGCGGTTGAGCAGCACCGGGTGGTCGCGGATGACCTCGTCGAGGACGTCCCAGACCTCGGTCCGGCTGCGCTCGACCATGCGCTTGGCCGACTTGATGTTGGTCGTGTAGCCCTTGTTCACGAGCTCGCGCATGACGAACGGCTTGAAGAGCTCGAGCGCCATCTTCTTGGGCAGGCCGCACTCGTGGAGCTTCAGCTCGGGGCCGACCACGATCACGGAGCGGCCCGAGTAGTCCACGCGCTTGCCGAGCAGGTTCTGGCGGAACCGGCCCTGCTTGCCCTTGAGCATGTCGGAGAGCGACTTCAGCTTGCGGTTGCCCGTGCCGGTGATGGCGCGGCCGCGGCGGCCGTTGTCGATCAGCGCGTCGACCGCCTCCTGGAGCATCCGCTTCTCGTTGCGCACGATGATCTCGGGCGCGCCGAGCTCGAGCAGCCTCTTGAGGCGGTTGTTGCGGTTGATCACGCGGCGGTAGAGGTCGTTCAGGTCGGAGGTCGCGAACCGGCCGCCGTCCAGCTGGACCATCGGGCGGAGCTCGGGTGGGATGACCGGCAGGACCTCGAGCACCATCCACGTCGGGCTGGCGTTCGACTTGCGGAAGTCCTCCACCACCTTCAGGCGCTTGATCGCCTTCTGCTTGCGCTGGCCGCTGGACGACTTCGACTCCTCGCGGAGGCGGTACATCTCCGACTGCAGGTCGATGCGCGAGAGCAGCTCGCGCACGGCCTCGGCGCCGATGCCGGCGCGGAAGGCGCGGCCGAAGCGCTCCTGGTAGTCGCGGAACTGCGTGTCGGTGAGGATCTGCTTCGGATGCAGGGCCTCGAGGTCGGTGCGGGTCGCCTCGATCTCCTGCTGCAGCGCCTCGAGCTCGCCCTGGATCGCCTCGCGCTGGCTGCGCGTGGCCGCCTCGATCTGCCCCTCCAGCGACTTCTTGTCGGCGTCGAGCCGCTCCTTGGCGCGCTTCTGCGCCGCCTTGGTGTTGGCTTCGAGCTTCTCGATCTTCTCCTGCACCTTGGCCAGCACGGCGCGCGACATCTCGCGCGACATCAGCTCGCCCTTCTCGATCACGGCCTCCTCGTCCCCGTCGAGCCCGACCGTCATCGTCCGGCGCGACTTGGTGCCGATGCCCGTCTTGATGTGCTCGGTCGCCTTCTTGCCCTGCGTGGTCAGCTCGTCGACCGACTCCTGGAGCGCTTCCTCCAGCTTGGCGACCTCCGCGTCGACCTCGCCCTTCAGCTTCTTGGTCCTGCCCTCGTGCTCGGAGCGAAGCTCGCGGCTCTTGGCGTCGATGTCGGCGCGCAGGCGGACCGCGCGCTCGTCCTTATCCATGTTGAGGACGGCGAGCATGTCGTGCCGCACCTCCTCATGGACGTCGGTGACGATGTAGTTCGCGAAGTAGAGGATCTTCTCGAGGTTGCGCGGAGACATGTCGAGCAGCAAGCCCATGCGGCTCGGGATGCCCTTGAAGTACCAGACGTGGCTCACGGGCGAGGCGAGCTTGATGTGCCCCATTCGCTCGCGGCGCACCTTGGAGCGCGTCACCTCGACGCCGCACTTGTCGCAGATGATGCCCTTGTAGCGGTAGCGCTTGTACTTTCCGCAGTGACATTCCCAGTCGCGCGTCGGACCGAAGATCCGCTCGCAGAAAAGGCCGTCCCGCTCCGGGCGGAGCGTGCGGTAGTTGATCGTCTCCGGCTTGGTGACTTCGCCGTGCGACCACGACATGATCGTCTCGGGCGACGCCAGCGAAAGCTTCAGCGCGTCAAAGTTCTCCAGCTTCAGCAATTAGGCCTCCTCGCATGCCAATGACGCCGGGCGCATCGGGGCCCCCGCGAAATCGTCAGATTTCGTGGGGTGATCACAGTTCTCCAGCTTCAGCAATTAGGCCTCCTCGCATGCCAATGACGCCGGGCGCATCGGGGCCCCCGCGAAATCGTCAGATTTCGTGGGGTGATCACAGTTCTCTAGCTTCAGCAAGTTGTCCTCTTCTCTCCCTTACCTACTCCGCCGAACCTCGCGAAATCTGCGGTTTCGCAAGGACTCCGTCTTTCTTGAATCCCCTGACTCCGCGTCATTCGGCGGAGTCCTCACCAAGCTCCTCACGCTCGAGGCTGATGCCCAGATCGAGCGGGATCTCGGGGATGTCCTCCTCCGACAGAACAATCTGGCGCTCGTCCTCGCTCAGGATCTCGACCCCGAGCGCGAGCCCCTCGAGCTCCTTGACCAGCACCCGGAACGACTCCGGGATGCCGGCTTCGAGCGTGTTGTCGCCCTTGACGATCGCCTCGTAGGCCTTGACGCGGCCCACGATGTCGTCCGACTTGACGGTCAGGATCTCCTGCAGGACGTGCGCGGCGCCGTAAGCCTCGAGCGCCCACACCTCCATCTCTCCGAACCGCTGGCCGCCGAACTGGGCCTTGCCGCCCAGCGGCTGCTGGGTGACGAGGCTGTAAGGACCCGTCGACCGGGCGTGGATCTTGTCCTCGACAAGGTGAGCCAGCTTGAGCATGTAGATCATGCCCACGGTCACCGGCTCGTCGAACTCCTCGCCGGTGCGGCCGTCGCGCAGCCGGACCTTGCCGTCCGCCGGCAGCCCGGCCCTCTTCAGCTCGGCCACGATGGTCTCCATCGGGGCGCCGTCGAAGACCGGCGTCGCGACCTTGATCCCGAGGGTGTAGGCGACCCAACCGAGGTGGGTCTCGAGGACCTGGCCCAGGTTCATGCGGCTCGGCACGCCGAGCGGGTTGAGCACGATGTCGACGGGTGTGCCGTCCGGCAGGTACGGCATGTCCTCCGCGGGCATGATCCTGGCGACCACGCCCTTGTTGCCGTGGCGGCCGGCCATCTTGTCGCCGGCCGAGATCTTTCGCTTCTGGGCGATGTAGACCCGCACCATCTCGTTGATGCCGGGGCCCAGCTCGTCCTTGTTGTCGCGCGAGAAGACCTTGACGTCGACCACGATGCCGCGCTCGCCGTGCGGGACGCGAAGGCTCGAGTCGCGCACCTCGCGCGCCTTCTCGCCGAAGATGGCGCGCAGCAGCCGCTCCTCAGCCGAGAGCTCGGTCTCGCCCTTGGGCGTGATCTTGCCCACCAGGATGTCTCCCTGCTGGACCTCGGCGCCGATGTAGACGATGCCGCGCTCGTCTAGGTTGCGCAGCGCGTCGTCGGCGACGTTGGGGATGTCGCGGGTGATCTCCTCCGGACCGAGCTTGGTCTCGCGGGCCTCGGACTCGTACTCCTCGATGTGGATCGAGGTGTACATGTCCTCCTTGACCACGCGCTCGGATAGAAGGATCGCGTCCTCGAAGTTGTAACCCTCCCACGGCATGAAGGCGACCAGTACGTTTCGGCCCAGCGCCATCTCGCCGTCGTCGATCGCGGGCCCGTCGGCCAGGATGTCTCCCATCTCGATGTGCTGGCCCGGCTTGACCCGCGCGCGGTGGTTGAGGCACGTGCCCTGGTTGGAGCGCGCGAACTTCTGCAGCGGGTAGTGCCGATCGGCGCCACCGCCGTCCGGCTTGACGACGATCTCGAAGACCGGCGTGGCGTGCACGGCCTTCATGTCCTTCGGGTGGGCGACGTCGACGACCGTCCCGGCGACGTCGGCGACGATCATCTCGCCCGAGTCCTTGGCCGCGTAGTACTCGACACCCGTGCCGACCAGCGGCGCGTCGGTGACGAGCAGGGGCACGGCCTGGCGCTGCATGTTGGCGCCCATCAGGGCGCGGCCGGCGTCGTCGTGCTCCAGGAACGGGATCATGGCCGTCGCGACAGAGACGATCTGCTTCGGCGAGACGTCCATGTACTGGATGTTCTGCACCTCTTCGATCTTGAAGTCGCCGCGCGCCCGGGCGGGCACGCGAGGCTCCACGAAGCTGCTGTCAGGGGTGAGCGCGGCGTTCGCCTGCGCGATGCCGAACATGTCCTCCTCGTCGGCGGACAGGTATTCGACCTCGGTCGAGACCCAGGGCACGATGTCGATGGACGCGACGTGCGCCTTGATCAGCTTCTGCACCGACTTCGCGTCCAGCACCTCGTGCGCCGGCAGCACCTCGTTGCCCTTCGGGTCGAGAGCAGCGCGCCGCAGGGTGCGACCTTCGAGCTTCTTCGCCACGTCATCGTTGAGCGAGACGCGGTTGTAGACGCGGCGGAAGGGCGTCTCGACGAAGCCGAACTCGTTGACCTTGGCGTACGTGGCGAGGTTGCCGATCAGGCCGATGTTCGGACCCTCCGGGGTCTCGATCGGGCAGATGCGGCCGTAGTGGCTGTGGTGGACGTCGCGTACGTCGAATCCCGCGCGCTCACGCGAGAGGCCGCCGGGACCGAGGGCCGACAGGCGCCGCTTGTTCGTCAGCTCGGACAGCGGGTTGTGCTGGTCCATGAACTGCGACAGCTGGCTCGAGCCGAAGAACTCCTTGATCGCTGCGACCACAGGCCGCGCGTTGATCAGCGACGCCGACGTGACCGTGTGAGGGTCACTGATCGTCATGCGCTCCTTGATGATCCGCTCCATGCGGATCAGGCCCATGCGGAACTGGTTCTGGAGCAGCTCGCCCACCGCGCGCACCCGGCGGTTGCCGAGGTGGTCGATGTCGTCGGGGATCTGCTTCTCGCGCGGCGCGTTGTTCAGCTCGATGAGCTTGCGCAGGAACGCGATGAAGTCGCCCTTCTCCAGGATGCGCAGCTCACGCTGGCGGACGCGCGCGAGGATGTCCTCCTCGTCGCGGCCCAGGCGCTTGTCGACCTTGTATCGGCCGACGCGGCCGAGGTCGAAGCGGCGCGGGTTGAAGAACAGGCTCTGCAGCAGGTTGCGCGCGTTGTCCACCGACGGCGGGTCGCCAGGCCGGACGCGGCGGTACAGCTCGAGCAGGGCGTCCTCGGTCTTGGTGGTCGTGTCCTTCTCCAGGGTCGACTCCATGTACCGGTGCTCGGGGTTGTTGTCGACGTCGCCGAACATCTCGAGGAGGGCGCGCTTCTGCGCCTCGCGGTCGTTCTCGGTGCCCTTCAGCTGCGGCAGCTCGAGGGCCTTGAGCAGGACCGTGACGGGGACCTTGCGCTTCCTGTCGATCTTGACCGTGAGCAGGTCCTTGGCCGAAGTCTCGATCTCGAGCCACGCGCCGCGGTTCGGGATGAGCTTGGCGCCGAACAGCTTGCGGCCCGTGTTCGGGTCCTCGGCGGCCGTGAAGTAGACGCCCGGCGAGCGCACGAGCTGCGACACGACGACGCGCTCGGTGCCGTTGATGATGAAGGTGCCCTCGTCCGTCATCATGGCGAAGTCGCCCATGTAGACCTCGGACTCCTTGATCTCTCCCGTCTCCTTGATGGTGAGGCGGGTCTTGATCCGCAGCGGCGCCGCGTAGGTCATGTCGCGGTTGCGGCACTCCTCGACCGAGAACTTCGGCTGCCCGAACTCGTAGTCGAGGAACTTCAGCTCGAAGTTCTTACCGGTGTAGTCGGTGATCGGGTTGATCTCGTCGAAGAGCTCCCGAAGGCCGTCTGTCTTGAACCAGTGAAACGACTCCAGCTGCGTGGCGATGAGGTCTTTGAGCTCGACCAGGTTCGGGATACGGCCGTAGCTGAGGCGCGAGGGGGCTCTCATCTCTGAGATCAATTCGGTTCTCCTTCCAGGAAAAAGGGCGCGCTCAGGTAATAGGCAGAGAGCGCGGCCGGGCGTGCACGAACGGCCAGTATACGACTAATTCGCCCCTTGTGGGGACGTTGACTTAAGGCCAGCCGGAACGGCCGTCTGGCGAGGTTTCGGGCACTATACCACCGGAGGTGTCAAAGGGCAAAAGCATTCCTCCCGCGCGGTGGCGAAGGGTCGGGCGCAGCCCGACGGAGGGACCGAGTTAGCCTTACCTCGATGCCCGACTGGAGCGCCCTGAGATCGGAGTTCCCCCTCCTGGACCGCTTCATCTACCTCAACGCCTGCTCCCTCGGCCCCCTCCCCAGGGCCGGCCGCGCCGCCCTCGCCCGCTACGCCTCCGACTGGGACGCCGGTGGCACCCCGGTCTGGTACTCGGACTGGCTGCCCCTGCTCGCCCGGTTCCGCGAGAGGATCGCCGACCTGCTGGGCGCGCCGCCCGGCTCGACCGCGATCGCCCCCTCCGTCTCGGTGGCCCTCACCTCCCTGGCCACCGGGCTGCCCCTCCCGCCCGGACGGAACAAGGTCCTGATCGGAGAGCTGGACTTCCCGACCATCGGCCACCAGTGGCTCTCCCGGCCGGGCTTCGAGGTGGAGTTCGTCCCGAGCCAAGACGGCATGACCATCCCGCCCGAGGCGTTCGCCGAGCGCATCGACGACCGGACCGCCTTGGTCGCGACGACCCACCTCTTCTACACGACGGGCTACCTGCAGGACGTGAGGGCGATCGCGGACGCCGCCCACCGGCACGGCGCGCTGTGCCTCATCGACGGCTACCAGACCTGCGGCTGCGTCCCGCTCGACGTCCGCGCCATGGACTGCGACGCGTTCGTCGGCGGGTGCCTCAAATGGCTCAGCGGCGGACCGGGCAACGCGTTCCTCTATGTACGGCCCGAGCTGCTCCCCGACGTTCGCCCGCAGGGCACGGGCTGGTTCGCCACCCGCGACCCGTTCTCGTTCACCCTCCAGGAGCTCGTCTTCGCCGACGACGCGCGCCGGCTGGAGACCGGGACGTGGGCCGTCGCCTGCCACTACGCCGGGCTGGCGGGCCTCGAGCTGGTGCTCGACGTGGGCGTGGCCAACATCCAGGAGCGCCTGCGCGACCTGACCACCCGCATGCTCGAGCGATGCGACGAGGCCGGCGTCCGGACCTTCACACCTCGCGAGCGCGAGCGCCGGTGCGGGATCGTGACCCTCGAGTGCGAGCACCCCGAGCAGGTCGAGGGGCGCCTTCACGACCAGGGCGTGATCGTCGACTCGCGCCCGGGCAGGGTCCGCCTCTCGCCCCACTGGTGCGTCACGGACGAGGAGTGTGAGCGCGGCATGGACCTCGTGCTGGCGCAGCTCGGCGCGGCCAGCCCGGCTCGCTGAAGGCCGTGCCGAGGCGCCCCACGGCGTTGTAGAAAGGCATGGGCAGGAAAGCGATCGTGTCCGACCGCACGCAGCTCGGGCTCCCCAAGACCGTGAACGCGTGCCTGTTCGACCTCGACGGCGTCCTGACGCAAACCGCGTCCGTCCACGCCAGGGCCTGGAAGCAGATGCTTGACGCCTTCCTGCAGCAGCGCGCCGAGCGCGCCGGCAAGCCGTTCGTCCCCTTCGACCGCGTCCGCGACTATGACGAGTACGTCGACGGCAAGCCGCGGGCGGACGGGGTGCGGTCGTTTCTCGCGTCGCGGGGGATCAGGCTCCCCGAAGGGTCGGAGGACGATCCACCCGACCGCGAGACGGTGCACGGGCTCGGCCACCGCAAGGACGACATCTTCCTCCGGCTCATCCACGAGCACGGCGTCGCCACCTACAAGGGTTCCATGCAGTACGTCCTCACTGCCCGCGCGGCCGGCCTCCATGTCGCCGTCGTCTCCTCGAGCAAGAATTGCGCCGAGGTGCTGCGCGCCGCCGGGATCGACGAGCTCTTTGACGGAATGGTCGACGGCAACGTGGCCGAGGCCGAAGGCCTCAAGGGCAAGCCCGCGCCGGACACGTACCTGCGCGCGGCGCGCATCCTAGGCGCCTCCACGAAGGAGGCGGCCGTTTACGAGGACGCGCTCGCCGGCGTCGAGGCCGGGCGGGCTGGAGGCTTCGGGCTCGTGGTCGGCGTGAACCGCGCCGGCCAGCGCGACGCGCTCCTCGCCCACGGCGCGGATGTCGTGGTCGAGGACCTGAGGGAACTCATGAAAGGGTCGTGATCCACGACTCCTTCTCGGTCGAGCCGTGGGCAGTCCGCGAGACGCGCCTCGACCTCGACCTGCTCGCCCAGACCGAGTCGATCTTCGCCCTTTCCAACGGCCACATCGGATGGCGAGCCAACCTCGACGAGGGCGAGCCGCACATCGTCGCCGGCTCCTACCTCAACGCCGTCTACGAGGAGGTGCCGCTTCCCTACGCCGAGACGGCCTACGGCTACCCGGAGGCCGGTCAGACCATAGTCAACCTGACCAACGGCAAGATCATCCGGCTGCTGGTCGACGACGAGCCGTTCGACATCCGCTACGGCAAGCTGCACTCGCACGAGCGGGTGCTCGACCTCAGGAACGGGGTGCTCGTGCGCACGGCGGTCTGGGAGTCGCCCGCGCACCGGACGATCAGGGTCCGCTCGACCCGGATGGTCTCCCTGGCACACCGCGCCATCGCCGCTGTCCTCTTCGAGGTGGAGGCTGTCGACGGCCCGGTCGACGTCGTCCTCCAGTCCGAGCTCGTGGCCAACGAGCCGGTCACGGGCGTGGCGAAGGACGACCCGCGCGCGGCGCAGGCCATCGAGAACCCGCTCGTCTCCGAGTTCGCCTCGCACAGCAAGCGCGGCGCCGTGTTGATCCACTCCACGCGGCGAAGCCGGCTGCGGGTGGCGGCGGCCATGCAGCACCTGGTGCAGGGCCCGCGCAGCGTGAAGGTGGAATCGGAGGCGGCGCAGGACCGCGCGCGGCTGACTGTGACGGCGAGCCTCCGCCCCGGCCGTCCGCTGCGCCTCACCAAGCTCGTCGCCTACGGCTGGTCGAGCCTGCGCTCTGTGCCCGCGCTGCGCTCCCAGGTGGAGGGCGCGCTCGCGACGGCGGTGGAGCACGGCTGGGACGGGCTGGCCCTGGCCCAGAAGGCCTACCTCGCGGATTTCTGGTCGCGCGCCGACGTGGAGCTCGAGGGCGACGACCAGGTGCAGCAGGCCATCCGCTTCGCGCTGTTCCACGTCCTCCAGGCGGCCGCGCGCGCCGAGCAGCGCGCCATCCCGGCGAAGGGACTGACCGGCCCGGGCTACGACGGCCACAGCTTCTGGGACACGGAGACCTTCGTCCTCCAGGTGCTCACCTACACGGTCCCGGCCGCCGCGGCCGACGTGCTCCGTTGGCGCCAGGCCATCCTCGACCTGGCGAGACAACGCGCGCGCGACCTCGGCCTCAAAGGCGCGGCCTTCCCGTGGCGAACCATCCACGGCGAGGAGTGTTCGGGCTACTGGCCGGCGTCGACCGCGGCGTTTCATATCAACGCCGACATCGCCGACGCCGTGGTGCGCTACGTCAGCGCGACGGGCGATCGGCACTTCGAGCGGACGGTGGGGGCCGAGCTGCTCGTCGAGACGGCGCGCCTTTGGCGCTCGCTCGGCCATTACGAGCGGAGCGGCCGATTCCGCATCGACGGAGTCACCGGCCCCGACGAGTACAGCGCGCTGATGGACAACAACCTCTATACGAACCTCATGGCGCAGCGAAACCTCCGCGCGGCCGCCGACGCGGTCGACCGGCATCGCGGCATCGCGCGCCGCCTCAAGGTGACGAGCGCCGAGGCCGCGGAGTGGCGCAAGGCGGCCGACAACGTCTACATCGCCTACGACCAGGAGATCCGCGTTCACAAGCAGGCGAGCCAGTTCACCGACCACGAACGCTGGGATTTCGAGCACACGCCTCCCGACCGGTACCCGCTCTTTCTCCACGTCCCCTACTTCGACCTCTACCGCAAGCAGGTCGTCAAGCAGGCCGACCTGGTGCTCGCCATGCACCTCCGCGGCGACGCCTTCACGGCCGAGGAGAAGGCCCGCAACTTCGCGTACTACGAGGAGCTCACCGTGCGCGACTCGTCGCTTTCCTCCTGCACCCAGTCGATCGTCGCCGCGGAGGTGGGCCACCTCCAGCTCGCCCATGACTACCTCGCCGAGGCCGCCCTGATGGACCTCGACGACCTCGAGCACAACGTCCGCGACGGCGTGCACATGGGTTCTTTGGCAGGCGCCTGGCTGGCGGTCGTCGCGGGACTCGGCGGCATGCGCCACCACGGTGAGTCCCTCGGCTTCGCCCCCCGCCTGCCTCCCGGGATCCGCCGCCTCACCTTTCGATTGATGTTCCTGGACCGCCTGATCCGGCTCCGCATCGACCACAGCCGGGTCACCTACAGCCTGGTGCGCGGCCGGCCGATCACGTTCACGCACTTCGGCGAACCGATCCGCGTCGCCGTCCGCGCCCCGGTCGTCAGGCCGATCCCCCGCCTGAAGGCTCCCCCGCCGACCAAGCAGCCCGCCGGCCGGGCGCCCGCCCGCCGCGGCAACCAAAAGCCTCGCCCCCTGTCGATCAGTCCGGTCCGCGTGGCGGGCCGAAGGTGACGGTCGGCGCGCCCCAACCGCGCGCCAAAGCCACCCCAACCCGCCGCCGGCAACCCAGGGGCAAGCCCCCCGCCCCACAAAACAAGGAAGCCGGGCCCGCCCAGGCCCGGCTCCCCTACGCCAGAAGCTGGACTGCCCCTACTTCATCTCCGCCGTGGCGCCCGCTTCCTTGAGCCTCGCCACCGCCTTCTCGGCGTCGGCCTTGCTCACGTTCTCGAGCACCGGTTTCGGCG
>Ga0209580_10001309_pt1 | contig 11620 bp, 10 predicted proteins | sample Coa_R1_5_FD_187153 | JGI IMG/M metagenome (GOLD analysis project Ga0209580, IMG submission 187153) | Surface soil microbial communities from Centralia Pennsylvania, which are recovering from an underground coalmine fire - Coalmine... | ecosystem: Environmental > Terrestrial > Soil >...
CCAATCGATGATTTGTTGTGCGCGGGCAAACGCGCCGGGCCCCCACGCCAGCTTCGGATTCAACCGCCGTCGATGAACCTCAAAGGCTGCCTCCTTGGCAATCGTCTCTTTCAGCAGCGCTCGTTGAAAGTCTTCGAGCGTCGCAAATTCCCATTGTCTTTCTTCGACCTTGTCATTCACGACCGCCTTGCTGGTCCAAACGATCTTGCCGTCCGCACGCATCGTGTCCACGAAGTTGAAGCCATGCGGGTAGTATTTCTTCATCCGGGCCACGTCCGCCGAGTCGGCGATCTGCCGCACGGTTGGCACCGACGGCTTGACCCGCTCAAACGTGCGCAGCCACAGTTTGTCCCCTTCCTTGGTCTTGAACTCCGTGGGCCGCTCTCCTCCCGGTGGGCCGAGGAACAGGCGCAGCTTGTCGCCCTGGAACTCGTAGATGCCCTTGAACACCAGATCTCCACCAGTCGCGGTCTGATCCATCCACTTGGGCGTTTTCGATGGATCGATGGTGAAGTCGCCCTGCATTCCTCTCATGCCGGATTTGAAGTAGAAGGTGGTTCCCTCGAAAGTGAAGAAGTCGTTCGGGTTAATGTTCTCGGGAGCGAAGGGCTTGCCTCCCTCCTCACAGGCCACCATGTGCCAGGTACCCTGGAGTTTCTTGAGGTCATGGTGGATGGCGTCTTGCGTCGGCGGTTCCCGTTCGAAGAGGTTTGAGTTGACCGCGATCCGGGAGAGGGTCACCGCCACGAACGGCGTGGCGATCTCGCCGGTCCACACGTCTTTCAAGACAGTTCCCTCGCTGGTCGTGAACTCCTTGTCATGATTCCGATATCGAATGGAGACCCGGTAGCTGCCGGCTTCGAGGGCGTCCCTGGTCCCCCACTGGCCGCCGAAGCGCGAACCGCCGAGCCGCATTTTGCCCTCGTGCCAGGTGAGGCTTGCCTCTAGCATGAACGTCGCGCTTTCACCCGGTTTGAGCAGCGGACAGTCGGCTTCCTTTTTTAGCGGCGTACGAAACCGCTCGTAGCCGATGGAAAGGGCCTTCCCGTCGGGACCGGTCATTTCCGGGAAGAGGTTGTCATAACGACAAAAACGGAGCGGCTGCCCTGTCTTGTTGGTGATGCGCAGTCCCAGCGTGACCGGGTTGCGGGCCTCCGGCTTGTTCTCCGGGATCGGCCAGTCGCGTTTCGGCACGAGCAGTTCAAACTGAACGCCGTCTTTCTCAATCGTGTACTGCCGATCTTCCTTGGCGACGACTTCAAAGGCCGCCTCGTTGGATGGCAACCGGCCCTGCCAGCCTTCCGCCTGCTTCTCCTCGTAGACGTACTGCACCGTATATCGGCCCGGCTTGGCGAGGTCGTAGAGTTTCGTGAGGTCATACGGCTCATACGCCGCATCCTCTCCACCAGCCGGAACCTTCCACGGGACGTTCTTGCTCCGTTCCCCGCCGGGGGAGAACGCCTTGCGGCATTGTTCTCCGAACGGAGTCAAGGGAGGTTCCTTGCCGCCGGCATCCTTGACGATGATCACGTGATTGGGCCAGAAGCCGCTGTGCCACAGGGTCTGCTCTTCCTTCGAGACGTTCTTCACCACATACTTGACCGGGATCGCGACGCCGACCGCGAATGTTTCCTTGGCGAGGGATACCTTGGCCTGCAGCCCTTTGACCTTCGGGCCGATGACGTCGGCATTTCGTTGCGGCAAAGCGTTTCTTTCCGGCGGCGGGTCAGCTTTTTTCTCGTCGAGGGGTCGGTTCGGTCGCTCCTGGCCTCCGGCACCGGCGCTGAGCATGGCGATGCCGACGCCCAGGCCGCCTCCCACCAGCAGCAGCAGCGCCAATAGTAGCTTTCTTGCAATCATGGTGTGCAGCGCTCCTTTCGCCAGGACAAGGGCCCGTGCCGACGCGGCGCCGGCAGGGAGAGCCTGCCCGGCCGCGAACCAAGAGGCGGCCTGGATTGTGGACGCCACAAGTGGAGCCGGCAAGGCCGCGGCGGACACCGCCACCGGCCAGGCAGCCGCCGCCAACAGTGCCGTTGGACCTAGACCACGGCGCAGCAGTCGATTCTTTAGTAACCCCCGCCCGCGCTCCAAACGCTCGCGCAGCGTGCTTTTCGCCAGCTTGAGTTGGACGGCCGCTGCTTCCTGCGTGGCGCCTTCCAGATAACACAGCACCAAGGGCGTGCGGAAGCGCTCGGGCAATCGGTTCAGTTCTTCATGGACCACCTGCCGAACCTCCCGCCAGCTCAGTTCATCCCGGTTGGAAGCCTGCGGCAGTGGTGCGCCGGCCTCGTGCTTGCGCCTCGAGGCTGACTGGGCCCGCATCTTGAGGGCAGTACGGTGGGCGACCCCGTGCAGCCAACTCCCGAGCGACGCCAGCTTGCGGATCGAACCGGCCTTGCGAGCCAGGATGAGGAAGGTGGCCTGAAAGGCATCCTCCGTGTCGGCCTCGTTGGCCAACACGCTCCCGCAGACGTCCAGGACCATCTGCCCGTGTCGGCACAGCACCGCATGGAATGCGCCCTCGTCTTGCTGGGCCTGGAACTGCCGGAGCAGTTCCAGGTCCGTGAGTCCACGTACGCGCGGATCCGCTTCGAATTGGCGGATTAGCCGCAAGATCGGGCTGGATGCGGTTTCGATCATTTCTGCGGCCCCTTCGACCGGAAGCTGTCCTCCACCCATATAGTTCCTTGAGACCGGGAGAGATGCCGGCTTTTTTTTTCAACTTAACGCCCCGGTTGTCTTGCGGAAAGGCAAGGCAGTTGGTTGCGGCGTGGACGTCGCTTGCCTGCTTGTCTGTGAGGATGCGCACGGCCAGTACGTGATCGACGACCAGTGCGAGCCGATCCATGGCGTGTGGTACGTTTCTCGCGAAGTGTTGCAGGCTATGTTCTGCGATCAGCCGACCATAGTGAACGGTACTGACCTGGCGGATACAAATCCGTGAATCCTGCGGTTGGCCGTGAGGTTACGCGATGCCGATTTTTCTGTGTCCTTGTTGTGGCGAGTCTTACCAGATTCCGCTGGCTTTCTGTGAGTTGATCTTGGAAGAGCGACATCGACAGGGATGGAACGGGACAATTGCCCCTGCTCGATGTATCGCCTGTCAGAAAACGATCAACAGGGGTGATTCGGTTATCCTTCGCAAAGGCGCTGGAGTGACCCCAGAAGGCGAAAGACACGACCTCCCTGCCGGCAGCAAGGCTACGATTGTTGACGTATCAAGTTGGGAAGGCGAGGGCAGCATCTTCCTGGTGCGCCTCCCTGCAGGTAAAGAAGTTTATGTGGCGCGGGCTCAGATCGCTTCCGAATAGTTTGGGCCAGGCCGTGTCAAATGCCGACGCTGACCGCGACCGCGTACAACTCCTGGAAGGCCCCTACCATCCGCCCGCACTTCGCAAGGGCGATCGCGCCTTTTGCTTCTACCGTGACTGCGATGTCGTGGTCACCTCATGGAGCAATGGCCGCATCACGTGGCCACGGGCCCGGCCCATCGACGGTGGTGGCACCACCTATCTGGTTGAAGAAGAACTGCTTCGCGCCATACGCACCGAAAGCGCGCAAGCGCTGCATTATTGGTGGGGAGCCGCCAGGGGCGTTGTCGTTAAATGGCGGGCAGCGCTGGGCGTGCACCGACTCAATAACCCCGGTACCATGCGCCTAAACCAGCTCGCCGTGGAAGCGTCGAACGCGGTCACTCGTGGCCAACGACTCACTCGCAAGCAAGTCAAAGAACGCCGCGAGAGAGCGATCCGGCTGAATCTGGCTAAATACATGATGCCGTGTCCAAACCCTGGGGGAAGCCGACCGTGGACGAGAAAAGAACTGCGAGCGCTTGGAAAAGCGACTGATGAGGAAGTTGCAGCCAGAATCGGCAGGACCGAGATTGCCGTTCGATGCAAGCGCTGTCAGCTTGGCATTCCCAAGCACGACCCCTGGATGCGGCCGTGGTCCGTTTCGGAGCTGGCGTTGTTAGGAACCGATGACGACGAGGCGATCGCCGAGCAGCTCGGGCGCACCATTGAAGCGGTCCAGCTCAAGCGCTGGAAGTTGAGAATACCTCGAAAGCGGGACCGGCGTTGCCGGAAGTGATGGCCGCGCCAATCGGCTTCACCGGGCACGATGCAGATCAAGCAATTGGCCGGGAAACACTCAGGCGGCACAGCGAGATCCACTTTGCCGCGGCGAGGCCCCATGATGTTTCAGTGCCGGCCAATGCGATTCCGTCCACGCAGATTCCTGTCGCGTCAGCGTTTCACCTTCACGTTAAGTTGTGCAAAGAGGCGGTGCCATCGAATAGTCAGGCTGTTTTGAACCGCCTGCAACAACTGGTCAATGAGTAGTGGGTAACGGCTCCTTGGCCTCTCAGCTGGTGCGTTTAACGCAGCACACTTCGCACCTCTCGGAAAATCCAAAAAAATTCTCGCACCGGCGATTGACAAACACAAATCTGAAGCGATACTGTAGTGTACAGATTTACACATACGACCAAACGCTGGTCGGAATGTGGAACTCGCAGCGAGGTGCCATCATGGGCGAGTGGTTCATCGAATTTTTACAAACGCGAATTATCCCAGAGAACTTATGGAAGCGGCCCAAGCGCAAGACCTGGCAGCATCCGCCTCCACGCATTGGGCCTGGGTTTGGAGAACGAGTCTGGCACAAGCAGCAGGCAGGCGCTACTGCGAGTCCCTCGTTGCAGCTCTCGATGTTTCCGTGATCCACGTACTGGGCAGGCCGCATGAACGTTGCGAGACAATTCTTGCAACAATCCCATTTTTTTCTTGACAGCTACTTTCGCATCGGTTGAAATCGTACCCACGCTTTTTCAAGGTCGGCAGTTTTCGCCAACGCAAAGTTCTTCGTTCACGTTTTTTTTCTGAAAATCACTCTGAGCGGGAAGCCAGAGTTTAACTCGAAAGCCTATTGGATTGGGAAGAAACCCACCTAGGCTGAGGATGCGCCATGTCTCTCCCGTTGGCCCGCACTTCGTCCGTTTCGCGCTGGAACCAAATCATGAGTCGCTGGGGCCGCTTTGCTCGCGCCCTGGGTCTGTTCTCGCAACGACGCAAACCAATCCGGAGACCGCAGCCGATTTCTTCGTTGGAGCGGCTGGAGAATCGCGACGCACCTTCGGATACGCTGAGTGCGTTGCTCGGCCAGTTGGGAGCTTCACAATTACTTGCAAATGCGAACATTGACCTGCCCACGATGCCGCAACAATCATTCGGGCAACCGTTGAATGCCAAGAACTTGTCTTCTGAGAACACCGATTTCGTAGATGCGACGCCGCCTTCGCCGAATGCAAATCCGCGCCCGCTGACGCAATGGCTCGATGATGACGTTAGCATCGCCCCAAGAGACAACATTTCGCTCGATGATGGCATCGGCAGTTCTGGAAGCGGCGCTGGCTTCGGTTTTCATGGGTCATTTTCAGCGGGTTCATCTGGGGATGCAGGCTTCAGCGCGTCATCGTCAGGTTTCTCCAGTCCCATTACCGGGTTTTCGGGCGGCTCGTCGTTCGGCATGACGGCGAACTCAAATCTCTTCGACGGCTCCCCGCAAAGCACCACGCTCGCTAACTCGAATGCCAACTCGACGAGCAGCAGTTCCGCGGCGAATCAGAATAACACGAACTCGAGCGCCGCCCAGACTGCCGCCGCCAATGCGCTGGCTGCTTCGATGAATGGGACGAGCACAGGAAGCAGCGGATCGGGGACGGGGCAAGCTGGTGCCCGAAACATGTTCGATAGTGGTGGCGGCGGAAGTGCCAGCCCCAATTCCGGCGGGCAGCAAATAACCAATCCGATCTTCGTCGTCGCTCCGGATGCCGGCAGCCAGCCGCTGGTAAAGGTTTACGACACGAACCTCCATTTCCAGTACAGCTTCCTGGCGTTCGCGCAATCATTTACCGGCGGCGTGCGCGTGGCCCTGGCCGACGTGAACGGCGACGGCACGCCCGACATCATTGCCGGGGCTGGTCCGGGCGGCGGTTCGCAAGTGAACGTCTTCGACGGCCGCAATGGCCACTTGCTTTATGGCTTCAATGCCTTCGATGCCGGCGTTACGGATGGCGTATATGTGGCGGCGGGGAACCTGAACGGCGATGGCAAGCAAGAAATCATCGTGGGCACCGACGTCGGCAGCACCGCGCCGATGGTGAAGGTGTTCGACGGCAGCAATGGCAACTTCCTGTTCAGCGTTTTGGTCGATAACGGCAATGTCCACGGTGGATTGCGCGTGGCGGCTGGTGATGTGAAAGGCCTGGGCCACGACGATATCATTACGGGAGTGGCACCGTCGTTGAGCACGAGCTTTACGATCCTTACGGCGCTGCAACTTACCTAACCGCAACCTGGACTGCCGAAGGTAGCAGCGCTTACCTTTGGATTTACGATTTCCAAGGCGGGCGATTCGACATCATTAGCGGCCTCTACTATTTCGAGAACCGTGACTATTCATCCTTAGAAAGCAGATGGGCGGAATCGGACCCGATTGGCATTGATGCTGGCGACAATTCGCTGTATAGATTCGTCGGCGATAACCCATTGATCGGGACAGATGCCGACGGGCTCGCCCAAAAGGTATTCATCTACGCGATAACGGGCGCCTCTGCCTTCAAGGGGCATTTACCCCCTGCTGTTGTCCACGTTTTGACGGGTATCGTCAAGGGTATTGATCCGGAGGATGATCGACTTTCGAAAGCAGGAGCCGTTGGGAAGGCGGCAGTGGAAGGAGTCGAGGCAGGGGGCGTGAAAAATCCACCATACAAGGAATTCCTTTGGTGGGGCGTCAACGCGAACGATTGGGGTGCCCCCTACGATGTGGAGCAAATTGTAAAAGATATGAATTCCGTCAAAGGAAACCCGAAGGGCTGCAAGTTCATCTTGATTGGGTACAGTTGGGGCGCAACCACGGCAACCAAAGTGGCGAGCGACGTAGTTAAACAGACCAACCACAAATTTGACCTCATCTTTACAATAGACCCCATAACCTTTCGAAGAGTCGCAAAAAACGGGGAAAAACCCCCGATTAAACCGGTTAGCGATTTCACAGAGAATTCGAAATACGACGCTGGTGATTACGCCACGAATGGGAATTGGGTGAATTGGTATCAGAATCTGGACATCGACAGCGGTCCTCCTCCTCCGAAGGGGACCGCGCGCGGTGCACAAGTCCGGAATGCTCATAACACGCCCGCCACTGAAAACATGTTTAACGCGCTTGGGCCTAACAGCTGGAAAACAGCGCACCAGGAGATAACGCGGCTGCCGGATGTGCTCAATAGTCTAAGGGGTTTATCAAAGAGTATCGCGGAACAGGATTAGCGGCAGGCATCAGTGCCGATCGTCGCCCCAACACTCTTGCCATTCCGGAGGGGATAAAACGTGGCCAAGTATCTCGCGCAAGTTTCGGCGCTGGCGTGTGTCAGCCTGGCGTTTTCAGCAGCATCTCCTTCCCGCGCGGATGTGAAGCTCAGGCTCGAAATCTCCGTTGGCTATCCGGTCACGGACTTGGCCTATTCGCCCGACGGTTCCATAATCGCCGTTGCCGTCGTTAAGGGCGCTGATCAGGGAGGAAGCCCGCCGCTGGATGTCCGCTTGTTTTCGAGCACCGACGGCAAGCTCATCGCCACCCTTAAAGGACATAAAAAGGAGGCGAGCAAATTAGCATTTGTTCCAGATGGCCGGTTCCTTATTTCCGGGGCCGAGGACGGAGAATGCATCATTTGGGATGTTAAAGAGCATAGGCAAGTAGCCTCACTCAAAGGCGAATCTGAACAAGTGGGCTATGTGGCTGTTAGTCCCGACGGCAAGCAGCTTGCCATCTGCGATGTTAAAAAACATGTTGAAATTTGGGACATTGCCAGCCGCAAACGCGTTGTAGATTTCACTACCGGCGAGGGGATAATGTGCTTGGCCTTTAGCCCCAAGGGGAATTTGCTAGCGGGCGGTACCGAGAACGGGGCTCTTCGATTTTGGGACATGCGGAAACTTAAGAAGATTAGGGAGTCACCGAGCGACGACCGTCATACCAAAATGGTGCGCGCCCTGCTCTTCACTTCGCAGGGAAAAGAACTGCTTAGCGCTGGGCTGGACGGGCGGTTGACGATTTGGCGAGTCGAGAGCAACGAGCTTATTCTCCCCGCTGGCGAGATGCACCTTAGCGACACGCCCGAGACAGTTGCTGCATCCGCGGATGGGCGAGTAATTGTATTCGGTTGTAATGGGGGGCTCATCTTCTACGACTCTTCCTTCCTCAAAGAGCGGTATACACTGCCCGGCCCGATTTGCTTGTCCCATATCGCGTACGAAACGGATGATTACATTATGGCGACAAAGTTTCATCCGAAGAAAAATGAACTGATTATTGGAGGTGGTGATGGCAAGGTGAAAGTTTGGTCGGATCCGCCCACATTCAAGAAATAAGGGTCGCGGTAGGGACGCCGGTTGCCCCGAGTATCCCCCAATATCTCCGTCTCCACTCCCCGCCCATCGAACCGGGCGTGCGGATTTGGCCGCATTCGGGCATTCGTTGCCATCGCAGGTTTGTCGTAAGCGTTCGGCGGAGCAGTGATTTTTACGGCTTGGCGGTCTCAGTCGCTGCGTGCTGGGCTTTGGCCCAGGCGTCCGGCAGCAGGGTAGCCGTCCGGCGGCGCGCGATTCTGCCTGCACTCATCACGAATTCGCCGAACGATTACTCAATCAATGCAATGCGGGCTCGGCCGAATACATTCTTCTCCGGGCCGAGATCGAAAGCCTTTTGCATCGCGCTTTTGAAATCTTGCCAAATGCCAAGCCTGCGCTCAACTGTGCTCAACTGGCCCATGGAACGCCGACCGTCCACGCGGACCGACGTACTCGTATTGAACGTTCCCTTCTGTCGATCCCCCTTTACCAGCGTGACCGTAAGCGTCACTCCGGAGTCGTCGCCTTCCCGGTCCATCTCAACGGCGATGCCCTCAATTCCCTTCGGAAGCGGGTCGGTGATCTTCAAGCTCATTCGCGCCAGTCCTTCTATGTCCAGCGGCTTTCCCTTAAAGCGATCAAGTGTTTCTTGCGTTTCCTTGTCCGGCCGCGCCGAGAATCGCGAAAATTCGATCTCGCGGACAATGCACGCTAACCGCAAAACCATCTTTCTGAGTTCTGCATAGGCTGGGTGATCGGGTTTTGTGCCCGCGAGAAATTCTCTGGCCGCCGGAAGAGCGGGCAGTCCAAGTTCTTCAATCGCCGCAATCGCTTTCTGGCGATCCGCGTCATTTGTGGCCCCGAGCAGTGCGTCGAGCTTCGGCTTCACGACCGCGTCCGGCAGGCGCTTGACTCTGTGAGAGGCAGGAATCGGCAACAGCTGCAATCCTTGTCGCTCGCGCCAAGTATTGACCAAATCGATGCGATATCGTTCCCGAGTCAGCAAGGGACTGTGAAAGTCGAACGGCTGAGGCAGCTTCCAGAGCACGGAAAGGTAATAGGCGGCCAAATCGCAATAGCGCGGGTCATCGACCTGGCGTTCACTGCCCCAATGCCCCGCCGTGCGTGATCTCTCGGTGTTGGCGAGCGATTGCACCAACAGTTCGTCCCGAGCCGTAGAAACGGCGAACGGCAGCCTGTCTGAATTATCCTGACCCAAATTGCCAACGGATTCGACAATATCGATTTGCACTGAGCCGCTTCGGTTCAGCAAGTCGGCTCCGAGGGCCTTAATCGCTTCGGGTCGGCCGCATTTGACAAGGAAGCTAATGAGGCTGTCCAGGTCGTCTCCGTCTGAGGCTGACCGAGCAAGACGCTGCCACTCATCGATCATCGGTCGAACTCCATCGTCGATGCCACGCCGGCTAAGGCCTTCGGCAGCGGCCAGGCGAACGCAGAGCGCCGGCGATTTTTTCAATTGCTGCCGTAGGAGCGGCACTGGCCGGTCGCCTTTGATGCCCGCGAGGACATCGATCAAGTAACTCTTAGTTTGATCATCCTCGGCGTTCTCGATGCCCTTCGCCAACGCGTCGAAGGCGGCATCCGGAAACTTCTCACGAAGCATGATCGCTTGCGACGTAGTGCCCGGCTTTGCGGCTTGCACAACATCGATAAGTGTCTGTTTTTCGCCCTTCTTCTGGATGTCTGCCCACCATGCCTGGATTGATTTGGTGCTTCCATCGCTTACGAGCCCGCGCCCGGCCCAGCGCCCGGCAAGCTGTTCAAGGATCATCCGGGCGCAACCGCCGATCCGTAGAACGCTCACGTCCCAATAAAGGTTAAGAGCTCTGTATTCGACGACTCGCGTGAATCGCTCGTCGTCGAGAATGGCGATCAACTGCGGCACAGCGTCAAAGCCAATCTTGACGAGCTCGGCAGCGGGTCCGGACTTAAGAATCGACTCGTCGTCCTTTTCGGCAAGGTCCGCTTGATCCCGCAATCGGAAGATCAAGTCGGCAATGCGTTCTTTCTTTGTCAGCTCCTTTTCCGGCTTGGGTGGTTTCCGGGCATACTCGTCATCTTCCGCGATCATTTTCTTGAGAATCCGGACATATATTTTGGCCAAACCTTGGTGACCGCCGTACGACCATCCCCCGTATCGCTCCTGTTTCGGTGCCGGGTAGTTCTTGATGATCTTCTCGAACTTCGCCAGCAGTTCGGGCCGAGTTAACTTCGGGTTTGCAAAATCATTCACTGCGGCGAGAAGCTGCTTCTGCGCCAGATGATCGATCACGTCCTGGCGAAATGACTCTGCTTTCTCGACACGCTCGTCAGAGAAGTCTTTCTTGACTCGTCGAAAAAGGGCTTTCGACTCTTCGGCAAGGCCCCGTTGCTCACAAGCCCGAGCCAAAACGAAAGGCTCGACGTAGCCTGCCAGCCGCGCATCGAGAAACCGGCCGTACTCATCGGAGTTGCGATCCTTTGCCAACGAGTTCAAGTAATCGCCAACGCTTTTCTTCAGATCGACGACCTCATAACCCACTCGTGAGAGTTCAGAACCGTTGTCCGAACTCGTATACCATTCCGTCTTCAGTCCCAGCGTCAGGACCTTGAACGATTCACCCTCGGTCGTAATCAAAAAGGCCGGCCGGAATTCCTTCGCGGGAGGTAGACCGTCGCCGCTTCGGAACTGCCCCGTTGCGACCTTGACAAGCTGGGCCTTTGACAGGTCGGGGTAGCCGAGCGTATCGAACCAGGCGATTGCCGCTTTGACGTCGTCCTGTGCGGCGGCTGGCTGAGCCGTGGCGATTAAGGCAACAGTGAGTGCCCATGGTGCCACACCCGCGAACTTCGTTTGTCGTGCGTAGTCCGCTGCAATCACTAAAAACTGAGTGCTCATCGGATAGCTCCGCGTTCGCCGACGTGACCCAAGCTTGCTGGATTCCTTCAGTTTATCGGTGCGTGTCGCTTGATCCAGGCGTCGGGAAGAAGATCATTTACGTCGGCCGTGACAGAGCGGGCCGCGAGTTCATCGAGCACGTCGCGGAGATACAACCACGGGTTCAGTCGGTGCCGCGTCGCGCTGGCGCAGACGCTCAGCAGCACCGAGGCGGTTTTCAACCCGCCGTCGCCGCCCAGGTGCAGCCAATTGGCGCGGCCGACGGCAAGCGGACGAATGGCCCGTTCGGCCTCGCCGTTGTCGATCGCGAATCGCG
>Ga0209580_10001312_pt1 | contig 11611 bp, 12 predicted proteins | sample Coa_R1_5_FD_187153 | JGI IMG/M metagenome (GOLD analysis project Ga0209580, IMG submission 187153) | Surface soil microbial communities from Centralia Pennsylvania, which are recovering from an underground coalmine fire - Coalmine... | ecosystem: Environmental > Terrestrial > Soil >...
GATGCATGACTGTAAGTGTGATTTCCCAGCTCGAAACCGTAGTCGAGCCACATCTTCAGCGCGTTAATGCGCTCGTCAACTTCGCCCAGCTTGTAGAGCTTTTTCTCGTTTACGAAGCCGACGACAGGCACTTTCTGATCGCGAATCGTCGTCAGGAGTTTTGTCGTCATGTCGGTAATGGTCGCAGCCGACATGGTGGGCGCTGATGCGGCCGGCAGATCGTCAATTGTGATCGAGACGGCGCGGTCGGGTTTCTCGGCGGCAAAAGTCAGCCCAGAAAAAACTGCGCACAGGAAAACAAATGATCTGAAGATCGATCTCATTCTTGGGTCTCCCTTCGAGCTTGGCGGTGATTCGTCGGTGACGCTTCGCCGCCCAGCCCGTCAAACCACACTTGCAATTCTCCCGAAAAGATTACACTTGGAGTCCATGAAAATCCTCCTGCTCGGCAGTGGCAAAACCGGTTCCCTCGTCGCCCAGGTGGCACGCGAGCGCGGACACGAGGTTGAGGTGCTCCGCTCCGGGGAGAACGCGAATGCATCCGGACTGTCGAGAGATAGGCTGGCTTTGGTTGACGTTGTCGTTGACTTCACGACGCCACACTGTGTGCTCGAGAACACTGAAGCTTGCGTCTCCGGCGGAGCGAACATGGTGGTGGGCACCACAGGATGGTACTCCGAACTGGGCAAAGTTCGCGCCAAGGTCGAACAGCACCGTACTGGTTTTGTGTACGGCTCCAATTTTTCCGTCGGCGTGAATCTGTTTTTTGAACTGGTGCGGGCCGCAGCGCCGGCCTTGGAACATCAATATGGCGCGCAGATTTACGAGCGCCACCACGCAGGGAAAAAAGATGCTCCTTCCGGCACCGCCGCAACCATGCAGCAGATTTTGCAGGCAGCCTCCGGCGGCGAGGTGGAGATTACGTCATTCCGCGAGGGTGATGTCGTAGGCATGCACGAACTCGTGCTCGATTCCCCTAACGACTCGATTTACCTCTGCCATGACGCCAAGTCCCGGCGCAGCTTTGCCGAAGGCGCAGTTCGCGCCGCCGAATGGATTCTCGGGAAAAGGGGCTTTTTTGACTTTAGAGACGTGTGGCGAGAAATGTAAATTCTGCGTCTCCAGTTTCCGTCACCATGCCATTCGCGTTATCTTATTCCCATGCAAGTTCGCGGATGCGGCACCGCTCTCGTAACCCCGTTCCATCAAGATGGAGCGTTGGATGAGCCGGCGCTGAGAAATTTAATCTCTTGGCAGATTGAGTCCGGCATTGATTTTCTCGTCCCCTGCGGCACAACTGGCGAGACCCCGACGCTCACTCACGATGAGTGGCTGCATATTATCGACGTGACAATCGAGGTCGCGGCGGGGCGCGTGCCCATTGTCGCGGGTGCAAGTTCCAATTCCACGCACGACGCGGTAGCCAAGGCTCAGGAACTCGCCTCGCGCCCCGGTGTGGATGCGATTTTGACGGCCTCACCCTACTACAACAAACCCACGCAGGAGGGCCAGTACCAGCACTTCAAAGCCATCGCGGAGGCGGTCAGCAAACCGATCATCCTTTACAACGTGCCTGGACGTACTGCCGCGAATCTTGAGCCAGCAACAGTAGCGCGCTTGGCTGAACTGCCAAACATCGTTGGGGTCAAAGAAGCCAGCGGCAATCTCACGCAGATTGCCGAGATTTGCAGCGCCGTGCGCCCGGAATTCTCGGTGCTCTCCGGTGATGATGTCCTCATTTTGCCGGTGATCGCCGTGGGTGGCGTGGGGCTCATCTCGGTAGCCTCAAACGAAATCCCTCGCGAAATGGCCGAGATGACTCGCGCCGCGCTGAACGGCGACTGGACGAAGGCGCGGCAACTTTTGCGGAAGTATCTGGCTTTAATGCAGGCGAACTTTGTTGAGTCCAGTCCGATGCCGGTGAAGGCGGTGCTCGCGATGATGGGGCGCATTGAGGAGGCTTATCGTCTCCCGATGGTCCCAATGCGGCGCGACACTCGTTCCAAACTGCACAAGATCGCCAGCGAAGCCGGCCTGATCGCCAAAGCCGCGGCCGCATCTGCCGACGCGCCTAGCTTTTTCGTCTATGAGAATTGGGCTGCCGGACCACATAAGGCCGTCGTGCACCGCTCCAACTGCGGCCAATGTAGTAACGGGAAGGCGCGTCCGGCGGGACACTCGGCAGACCATTCGCGCTGGCACGGACCTTATGCGACCCTGGCTGAGGCGCGTCAAATCACCCAGACTTTGCCCAACGTCCTCATCCGCAGCGAGTGCAAGTGCATCTGATTTCCGGTTGAGGATTTCAGATTGCAGATTGAAAACCGGTGGAACTGAGTTCTAAATCTGAAGTCAACAATCTACAATCTGAAACCACATGTCATCCCTTCAATCTGAAATCGAGCGACTCGCTTCATCCGGCAGTATTGAGCAGGATGCCACCGCCCGCGCCGCTTTTCTCGAATTCCGCGATGCCCTGACCCGGGGCGAAATTCGCGCAGCACAAAAAACTGATGACGTCTGGAGAGTCAACACCTGGGTCAAGCGAGGTATCCTGCTGGGCTTTCGGCTAGGCCAACTGGCGCCGATGAGTAGCGGTGAATGCCTTTCGTTCGTCGATAAGGACACTTTCCCCGCGCGCAAATTCTCGGTCGAGGACGCGGTACGCGTTGTCCCCGGAGGCTCTTCGGTACGCACAGGCGCTTACGTGGCGCCGTCGGTGATCTGCATGCCGCCGATGTTCATCAATGTCGGCGCTTACGTGGATGAAGGCACGATGATCGATTCCCACGCCCTCGTCGGATCGTGCGCGCAGGTCGGCAAGCGCGTTCACCTAAGCGCAGCCGCGCAGATTGGAGGCGTGCTCGAACCTGTCAACGCGGCGCCGGTCATTATTGAAGATGATGTGCTGGTAGGCGGAAACTGCGGAGTCTATGAAGGAACTCTGGTGCGAGCGCGGGCGGTGCTTGGCGCTGGAACGATCTTGACTCGCTCGACGCCGCTTTACGATCTGGTGCGCGGCGAGGTATATCGTGCGTCGGACGAGAAGACGCTCGAAGTGCCCGAAGGTGCTGTAGTCATTCCAGGATCGCGGGGAGTGAACAAGGGAAAGGCCGCTGAGTGGGGCATCTCGTTGTATGCGCCAGTGATTGTGAAGTATCGCGACGAAAAAACTGCTCGCGGGATCGAGTTGGAAGATTGGCTCAGATGAAGCCACGCTTGCTGACGCTTCTGGTAGGTGCGACCCTGTCGCTCCTCGTTCTGTGTTCGCTACACTCTCAGGATGGCCCCACGATTCTATACCCCTGGCCAGCGCTAGTGTTGGTACCCAGCATTTTGTTCCATTTACGATGGGCAGCCGTCGCAGTGCCAGCCGTATTATTTTTGGCTTGGAATCCCGGCCTCAGTCGCGGTGACCGGGAGATCCCCAGAAGATCGTATATTTCGCTGGCCGTTGCTGCGGCATTAAGTGTCGTCTGGTTCTTGGTGGGCTGGAAAGATGGATTGGTGATTCAAGGCGCCAAATACACTTATTCAGTTGCTTTAATCAATATCATCTGGATGGGCCTTCTGTCTGCGCTTTCGATCCGAAGTCGCAGAACACCACCATCCTTCGAGATTAGCTTGCTACTGCATTGGCTGCTCTTCGCCTGGCTGGCCTGGTACGCATTTCCGTTCTTCGGCGAGATTACTTAGGTGCGCTTTACAATCTCCGGAACGACTTCCGTGATTCCTGGTTTTCCTTCGTGGATCTTCGTGTCCTTGGTGGTTGCTTTCTTTTCTGCCAAGTACCACCTTCTGCCCCACTCGCCAGCACATCGCTTCAATATTTCACAATCGCCGCAAACGACTTTGCATCAAGGCTCGCCCCGCCGACGAGCGCGCCGTCAATCTCCTCTTCTGACATCAGTGCTTTCGCGTTTTCTGGCTTGACCGAGCCTCCATACAAAATGCGGAGCTTGGTGGCAAATTCTTCGCCAAAGGCTTTGGCAGCCTCTCCGCGAATAAGCGCGTGCGCGTCAGCAGCCATCTGTGGCGTTGCGGTCTTTCCAGTCCCGATGGCCCATACCGGCTCGTAGGCAATCACCAACTTCGCGGCCTTCTTGGCAGAAATGGCGTGAAAAGCCCGGACGCATTGCCGCCGCAGGACGTCCTCGGTCAAACCGGCTTCGCGCTCTTCCAGCACTTCCCCGACGCAGACAATGGGCGTGAGTCCGTGCTCGAGCGCGGCTTTCAGCTTGAGATTTACGGTATCGTCGGTCTCGCCAAAATACTGGCGACGCTCGGAGTGGCCGATGATCGCATGAGTGCAGCCTAAAGCGGTCAACATGATAGGAGAAATTTCACCAGTGAATGCGCCCTCATCCTTCCAATAGACATTCTGCGCGCCAATTCCGATTTGAGAGCCTTTCGCCGACTCGATGGCAGCATGAAGATCGATGTATGGAGGGCAGACGACAATTTCGTCCCGGTCATGCCCGGCGACCAGCGGGAGAAAGTCGTTGAAGAATTGTTTTGTTTGCTCAGGAACTTTGTACATCTTCCAGTTAGCGGCAATGAGTTTCTTACGAGCCATGAATGAATTCCTTTCGAAGATCCGTCACCACAGAGGGCACAGAACGCACAGAGGTACACGCAGAGAATTCGTGCAAGGAAGTAATGTGCTGCGCAGGCACTGGGCATGCGGCAACACCAAGTCGATCCAGCCAGACAGATCGCATCCCTAGCCCGTGACTAGCGCCGACATCGGCTACGAGATCGTCACCAATGTGCACGCACTCAGCTGGATTCTTGTCGGCTTGCCGGCATGCTTCGAGGAAAATGCTACGATCGGGCTTCCCCAGGCCGAAATCTTCAGAAAAGACCAGCACAGAAAAATGGTGCAGCAGGCCCGCGCGCTTCAGTTTGCCGATTTGCTGATCACGGGTTCCGTTGGAAATGACTCCCAACTGATTTCCGGCGAGGCGCTCCAGGCATGGCGCGGCGTCTTCATAAGCGCGAGTCAGAGACTCGTACTCGTCGATAAAAATCCGGTAGCGCGAATCTGCTTCCTCGTCTGCCAACTCAGGCGCAGCGAACACTTCCCGCATGCGCGCCCGCCGCTGCTCCCAAATAGAAATTTCTCCCCGGCAGAAACGGTTGAAATGCTTGTTGAGGATGTCCTCCCAGACGGCAGGAAACTTGTCACGCTCGAACGGAATGGCTCCGGAAAAATGATCACAGAAACTCAGGCTCGCCGCTGCCGAGGCGCTGGCGTGATCGATGAGAGTGCCGTCGATGTCGAAAAAAATCATCTCGAGCTCTCGGCGATTTCATACGGCTCGCCTGTCTGTAGATTTTTCTGACCGCGAGCAGTGCGCGCGAAGGCATCGAATGCGGATTCGTCGAACAGTACAAGGGAAACCAGTGCGACACGCCTCGCCTCGCGCAGTGCCTCAATAAGAGCCGGGATCGCCGCGCCAGACGCCTGGTCCAGGGGATAGCCGTAAATCCCTGTGCTGATCGCCGGAAACGCGATGCTGTGCAGGTTAAGGTCGTCGGCTATGCGCACGGAAGCCCGGTAGCAACTCGCGAGCGCATCGGACTCACCAGCGCTTCCGCCGCGCCATACCGGCCCAACCGCATGGATCACGTACTTAGCCTCAAGATTGCCAGCGGTAGTTGTGGCGGCCGCACCGGGCGCTACCCTTCCTCGTTCACGCACAATCTTTCGGCACTCTTCCGCAATTCTTGCACCGCCCTTGCGATGAATGGCGCCGCAGACTCCGCCTCCAGGCTCTAGTTCGGAATTCGCGGCGTTCACGATTGCGTCCGCCGGATATCGCGTGATGTCACCGCACAGAAGACGAAGTTCACCTCGATCTCCAATCTTCAGTGACAAAGTGGGACGAGTTTCTTGGGACGGTGCCATTGCAGGTAAATTCTGTTGGAGTGATTTGAGCAACGCGAATCACTTCTTGTCGTTCAGCGCTTGCACTCCCGGCAACTGCTTCCCTTCCAGAAACTCCAGCGAGGCGCCGCCGCCGGTCGAAATGTGAGAGATCTTGTCCGCCACCCCGGCAGCTTTCACCGCGGAAACTGAGTCACCACCGCCAACAATAGAGGTTGCGCCCGCATTGTCAGCCACGGCGTGTGCGATCTTGAACGTGCCTTTTGCAAACGGAGGCATCTCGAAGACGCCCATCGGTCCATTCCAAACGATGGTCGCGGCGCGCGAAACTTCTTCGGAGAACAGCTCGACCGTCTCAGGCCCGATGTCCAGACCCATGAGATTGTCAGGAATGGGTTGTCCTGCGGCGATCGTGTGTGGCTTCGCGTTAGGGTCGATCTTGTCGGCCGCAATGTGATCGACAGGCAACAGAAATTTCACGTTGCGCTTCTTCGCTTCTTTCAGAATTTCACGCGCCAGATCAAGCTTGTCTTCTTCTACACGCGACCTCCCTACCTGCTGTCCCTGAGCCTTGAGGAATGTGTAGGCCATGGCGCCGCCGATGATAAGGGCGTCCACTTTGGTCAGCAGATGTTGAATCACGCCAATTTTGTCGCTTACCTTGGCGCCGCCGAGAATCGCGATAAACGGCTTCTCGGGATGCTCCATGGCACGGCCTAAATATTCCAGCTCCTTCTCCATGAGCAGCCCGGCCGCCGATTTCTGGACAAACTTGGTGATTCCCACCGTGGAGGCGTGCGCGCGATGCGCCGTGCCAAATGCGTCATTCACGTAATAGTCCGCGAGATTGGCGAGCTGTTTTGCGAATTTTTCGTCATTCGCCTCTTCTTCCGCGTGAAAGCGCAGGTTTTCCAACAGAAGGGTTTGTCCTTTTTCCAGCTTGCCGGCCATCTCTTCGGCCTCGACGCCCACACAGTCAGGACAAAAGCCAACGTTTTCGCTGGACGCCAGCTCTCGGTCGAGCATCATGCGCAGACGCTCGGCGACCGGCTTGAGGCTCATTTTCGGATTGGGCTTGCCCTTGGGACGTCCGAGGTGCGAGGCCAGAATCAGCCGCGCGCCGTGGCGCAGCGCGTACTCGATGCTGGGCAGGGTCTCGCGAATACGCGTGTCGTCCATCACCCGGCCGTCGTCGAGTGGAACATTGAAGTCGACGCGCATGAAAACTCTATGGTCGTTCAGCGGCAAATCACGAATCGAGAGCTTGGACATGAATTGGTCCTTCCAAGGAAGAATCGAAACGGGTGCCCCACCCTTCGAGTTTTCGAGGGGTGGGTGCGTGAACCCTACAGTCCCTTACTGCCGATAAAGTTGATCAGATCGCGCACACGGCAAGAGTATCCCCATTCATTGTCGTACCAGGAGACGACTTTGACCAGGTTGCCGATCGTGAGAGTTGAAGGCGCGTCCAAAATGGACGAGCGCTCGTCGCCCTTAAAATCCGAGGACACCAGCTCATTCTCTTCGTAGCCTAGATAGCCCTTCAGCGGCCCGCCTTCAGACGCTTTCTTCATCGCGGCATTCACTTCGTCCTTGGTGGCCTTCTTCTCCACTTGCGCCACCAGATCGACGACCGAGACGTTCGGCGTGGGCACGCGGATCGCAAAGCCATCAAGCTTCCCTGCCATCTCGGGAATGACCAGCTTCAGTGCTTTCGCCGCGCCGGTGGTGGTCGGAATCATGGACAACGCCGCCGCCCGCGCGCGTCGCAAATCTTTGTGCGGGAAGTCGAGGATTACCTGATCGTTCGTATAGGAATGGATCGTCGTCATGGTGCCGCTGACGATCTTGAAATTGTCATTGATCACTTTAACGATCGGCGCCAGGCAGTTCGTGGTGCACGAGGCGTTGGAAATGATGTTGTGTTTGGCGGGATCGTATTTCTCCTGATTGACGCCCAGCACCAGTGTGACATCTTCATTCTTCGCCGGCGCAGTGATGATGACCTTTTTTACCGGGCCCCGCAGATGCTTCTTCGCGTCCTCGGCGTTGGTGAATTTCCCCGTGGACTCGATCACCACCTGCGCGCCAACGGACTCCCATGGCAGCGCCGCCGGGTCCTTCTCCTTGAAAACGCGGATTGTTTTACCGTCAACTTGAATGGAATCGGCGCCCGCCGTGACCTTGTTCGGCAGATTGCCCAGCACCGAGTCGTACTTGAGCAGGTGCGCCAGAGTTTTCGGGTCGGTCAAATCATTGACCGCAACGAACTCCAGATTATGGTCTTTCAGGGAAGCACGCAGAATATTGCGTCCAATGCGTCCGAATCCATTGATACCGACTTTGATAGCCATTTCGCCTCCGATATGAAATATGGCCTGCCGACAACTGAAGTTTATGAGAAACAGTGATGTTAACAGTCACCAGCAAGCAGCCGCAAATTAGACCTCGTAAAGAATCGTAAGGGTTGGACTTGGCGCGCGGTGTGATTTCGATCACAGATTGATGTGTCGTGGACCGTTTTGAAAATCGGCGCATTAATTCGCAACATCGATTTCCAAGTACTCGTTTTTCTTGCTCCAGAATGGCAGCCGCGCCAGCCAGTATTTGCGATTGATGGCCTGCATGGCACTGCCCCACTGCTCGCGGGGAAGGACGCGGGCGGTGCCGAAGAAATCTGGCCCGGTGATTTTGCCTTTCATGTTGCAAGGTGCGACATTCACGTGAGGGTTGCTGCGGATGCGCTTGTATTTCCAGGAATCGTTGCGCGTCATAAAAACGAGCTTCCCGTCGCTTTCGGCAAACCACACCGGCGTGCGGACCGTAGTACCGTTCTTGCGGAAGGTGCCCAGCGAAATATATTTCCGGTCGTGGATTTCGGCTGGAATGGCCATGAGATGTGTATACCGGGTTTGCGGCGGCTTGTACACCTCGTGACTGAGGTTTTCAACCCTCTCGATACCTCAAATTTCTTCCAGGCACCGGTCAATGCGTGTAATCGCCCTGTTTTCGTCAGCAGACAAGACACAACGTAAAATCACCTCCACAACTGCATCCAACCCGCTATTCTCGTTGGCAAGTGGCGAGGGATGACGCACCAAAATGGCAATCAGACGAATTCGCATCGACTACACGGTTTATCCTCCTGACCATCGCCTCGGCGATCCGTGCTGGGATTTCCGAACTTTCATCAGGGCAAAGTCCGCTGCCCGCAGCTTTGGAGTTGGCGCTCGCGTTTATCGAAACTTTAACCAGACCAACAAACGAAACAAGGTCTTGGGCGACTGGTGGGATGACAAGTATTTCTGGACTTGGAGTGGAAAATGTTTTGAGCGGGTGTTCGATGCGAAGCGATTCGCAGGTACGGAAGAGGTAGAGGGACATCGAAATCGTAGTTGACGAAAAACCCCATTACACTCATTGCAGCCTTGTGATTGCGCCGTCTGAATGAATGTGTTTGCCGCCGATGCTGCTTTCCCCGGTCTGCTGACGCAAGTGTTCGCGCAATATCGGGAATTTGTAATAACTCAAGGGTCATTCACCTTCGTTACTTTGGGCAAAAACCTCACTGACACATACTGTTGCTTGAGTTCGCAGAAGTACGTGATTTCCGCGGGCTTTCTCATTCCCGACGACTCTTGAGGCTGTAATGCAGACAAATTTCCGCGTCTCGCTGCTTCTTTCCCTTTTTGCAATTTCAACCGCGACCGCTACCGCACGCGCTTCGTCCGCTACTGGAAGAGTGACGGTATCCTCGCCGACCGGGACCCTGTCTTCGGGCTCGATCCATTACACGGCTACTGCGACCACAACGTGCTCGAAGGGAATCTCGGCGATGGGAATTTATACCGCGCCCCATAAGCGAGTTTACGTGGTGCGGGGTGCCAAACTGGACACAGTGCTTAAGCTGGCGCCTGGCACTTACGATACCGTGGTTCAAGAATGGGACAATTGCAACAGCTCGGCGTGGAAACATGTGGCGGTCACAGTTCAGCCAATCACGGTTCAGCCAATCACGGTTCAGACTGGCACCACGACCTTGGCAGCGCAAACTGGAAACAATACCAGTGCGGCGGATGCATTCGTTAGTCAGACCAATGGCAATTTGGGCGCAAGCAACGTGAGTAAAGTAGATGTCCATTCCCTCTTGTACACCGGCGCCAGTACGGAGATTTATGCCGAATTACAGCCCTGGTTTGGGGACAAGCGCCACATGAAAGTTGGATACGTTTCGTGGGACCCGAATCAAGTCGATCAGCAACTGAACGACATGTTAAGCCGCGGGATCAGCGGCGTCGTAATCGACTGGTACGGACCAGCCGATCCTACTGAGCCTACAACCCTAGCCTGGCTGGCAGCCGCGCAAAACACTCCCACTTTCAAAGTAATGATCATGATTGATAAAGGGGCGGTAACTCTCAGCCCGTGCTCGGGTTGCAATGCACAGCAGACGATGATTTATCTGACGAATTATGTATTGCAGCACTACGCAACCTCGCCCGCCTACGCTACCTGGAATGGAAAACCGTTGATCACCGAGTTTGATCTCGACAAGCACTACACTCTGGACTGGTATGCAATCCAGGCCGCAACCTCGTCCAACATTGCCTGGATCTTCCAGAGTTCGGGCGGCTTCACCCATCCCGTCAGTAGCGGCAGTTACTCCTGGATGAATGCAACATCCACGGTGTATGGAATGGACTACCTGACGAACTTTTACAACGCGGCTATGAAAGCTCCGCAGCAGATGTCGTGGGGTGCAGGGTACAAGGGTTTTAATGACACTTTGGCTTCATGGAGTCTGAACCGAATCGTCGGACAGCAGTGCGGGCAGACGTGGCTGCAGACTTTCAGCAAGCTCAACAGCTACTACAACTCCGGTACCCAGCTTCCGCTGTTGCAGCTGGTGACCTGGAATGATTACGAGGAAGGGACAGAACTCGAATCTGGAATCGATAACTGCCTTGCGGTTTCCGCCTCGATTTCCGGTACGCTCCTGCAATGGAATGTGAAGGGGAATGAAAACACCGTTGATCACTATGTTGTCTATTTCAGTTCTGACAACCAGAATCTATTGGAGCTGGATCAACCGGCCGTCGGCACCCACGCCATCGACTTGAGCCCTTACAGACTGGCGAGCGGCAGCTTGTTCGTGCAGGCTGTGGGCAAACCTTCAATCAAGAATCAGATGTCCGGGCCGGCGAAAACTCCTTGGTAGGGGACGCCGAGCCTCTCTTGCTGTTCCACGTAAAACCTGATCCTCGTTGACGGTCACCATGGTTGAACAAAGGTGATAGTTGTTGAAATGATCCCTATATCGCTCATGACCTCTAGAATGACCCGCGCTCCCGCCGGAAAATGGAGTATCATTCCCCTGCGTCAGCATCTCTGGAACTTTTATGCGCCATCGACGCGGAAATCCCAACTGGGGTCGCGCAATGCCGTTCGCGCTCGCGCTTCCTACCGAATTTGAAATCACAGCCAAACGTCTACGCCTCACGCCGCAGATGTACGCGTCCTCCCGCGAATTGAAACGTTGGTGCGAGTCCAACCGCAATCGTTGCTATGTACCTGAATGGCTGCTCAAGGAATGGAATTTGCAGGTCGAGCTTTACTATGGGCCTGAAGCCGCATAGCAGGCCCCTACCTTTTTTTCAAAGCAAGCCACATCATAAGGTGACTCTCGCCGTTTGGTGATACATCCCCATAGCAGGCAATATA
>Ga0209580_10001313_pt1 | contig 11586 bp, 11 predicted proteins | sample Coa_R1_5_FD_187153 | JGI IMG/M metagenome (GOLD analysis project Ga0209580, IMG submission 187153) | Surface soil microbial communities from Centralia Pennsylvania, which are recovering from an underground coalmine fire - Coalmine... | ecosystem: Environmental > Terrestrial > Soil >...
CGGAATGGAAAGCTGCATTTGATGAGTTCCAGAAACAGGTCGGGTATCGATTCGTTCTGAAGAAGCTGGAGTATCCCACAAACGTCAGCCGCGGCTCAATGGCTCAAGTGAATATGTGGTGGTTCAATGCAGGGGTTGCGCCGGTATATCGCAATTATCTTCTGGCGCTAAAAATCGGAGACGCAGTTGTGCCGCTCGATGCCGACATCCGGCAATGGCTTCCCGGCGACTCAGTGTATGAGAACACCGTGCCCATTCCCTGGGAACTTGAATCTGGGAAGTATAGACTCCGTGTCGCTCTGCTCGACCCGCGTACGCATACGCCAGCCATACGACTGGCGATTGCCGGACTTCAGAGTGACGGCTGGTACGACCTGGGGGACATCACGGTGGATTAGAAAATTAGCCTCACGGCAACAACCGCTTATACCGCCAATCCTGAGCACTGTTTTGACGACCATCCACCCAAAACCCGTGCGCCTTTCGCTTCCCTCTTGGGAACGCCCTTGGTGTGGCAATCAATACATTTGACGGAATGTATGTTGTGCCGGCTCGTGGTTGACTTAAAAGTAGTATCCATCGTTTCCACGTCCAGGCCGCAGTTGGATAACTGCGGGTGACAGGTAGCGCAGGAAGGTCGGGTATTTTGGCCGTGTCCCTGGTGGCAAGCGAGGCAGCTTAGCCCTTCATGCACGCCCACCGTCGTTCGATCGTCGCCAGAGCCCACTTTCATGTTGGCCAGAGGTGCGTGGCACTGGTAGCAGAGAGCCTGGCGGATGTCTGGGCTGATCTTGATGGTTCTGTCGCCATCGTGCATCGTGGGTAGCGGAAGACGTCCAAGGGCTACGAAATCCATTTCTCGCCGGTCAAATAGCGCCAGCGAAGGCCGAGAGATTTCCTGGCTGGGGCCGTGGTTCAGAGGTTTCACTGCCGAGCGCACCAGAAGAGTTCCTTCGCGGTGCATTTGGTGACAAGCGAGGCAGGGAATGGCCGGTTGTTCCGCTAGCTTTGGGTCGCGCAGTCTCCAAGGACCTTTGGTGTCGAGTGGTGTCACCAAGTCACGAATACCGCCGTTGAAGTGCATGGCATGACAGCGCAGGCAATCGTCCATCAAATGCTGCTGGTGATTGTGGTTGTCGTCCAGAAATATCTCTCTATAAGTGACGGCGTGGGGTCCTGCCGCCCAATCCGCATACTCCTGCTGATGGCATTTCCGGCAACGGTTGCCCATCCGCAGCACATCGTCGTTCTTAAGTCGCACCTGTTCGGGTATCTCACCGCGCAAGTGGGCCACCAGGCGATGGACGTTCTTGAGGTGAAAACTGAGATCGAGCGTGAACACGTCCCCGTGGCAGTCAGAACAGGGCACGTTGCGGTGAGTTGAAGTATGCCAATCCGTGTAGGGCTGCCAGATTTCATGACACCGCGCGCAGGATCGCCCACCTGAGTACCGATAGTAAACGCTGGCGCCAGGCAGGAGCAGGACGAAGATCGCGGCCGGCAAGATGAGCAAGCCAAGGTAAAGACGGCGGTGCCAGTGCCTGCGGTCCGCGGTCATTGGGGCTTCACCCTAAGACGCGCCATGAGTGCCTTTCCAGAATTTCACCATGTGGTCGGAGGCGTAGTATGCGATCGCCATGATGGTCAGCGCAGGATTGAAGCCACCATTGGTGACGTGGACGCTGCCGTCTACCACAAACAGGTCCTCCACATCATGCACCCGGCAATACTTGTCAACGACCGAGGTTTTCGGATCGTCGCCCATGCGGCAGGTGCCAGCCTGATGCTGGCCGCCGCTCAGACCGGTGCCGGGCAAGGAGGTCCAAGTCTTGATCGCTCCGGCCTCTTTCAGCCACGCTTCGGCCTTGGAAGCCAGAAACTCAGCCACCACCTGGTCATTGGGATGACGATGTCCAGAAAGGCGAGCTACCGGTATTCCCCAGAAGTCCTTCACTTTCGGGTCCACCTGCACTCTCGACTCAAAGACCGGCAACTCCTGGACAGGGCCCATCACAGCTATGCTGCGCCGATACCATTGGCGCATGAACTGTTTGTGCGCCAGGCCCCACTTTGGCACACCGGGCGCCCGCCGACCCACAAACTGGTAGGGAAGGCGGATAAATTCGTTGGCCAGCATGCCACCGCCGATCAACCCCCGGTTGCCGTGGTTGAAGTCGCAGATGGCGATTGAGGCGCCAGGTCCCAGGTCATCGTAGATTTCGAAGTCAAAGAGCCCCATGGCGCCCGTGTAAGCGTGACCCTGAAGGTTTCTTCCTACCCAGTCGTATCGATTGCCAAGGCCGTTGGGGAATAGCCGGCTCTTTGAATTCAACAACAGCCGCGCAGACTCGTTGGCCGAGCCTGAAACCACGACTGCATCCGCTGTCTGCTCTTGGGGCCGCGACTGGGAATCAAAATAGGCCACGCCTTTCACTCGGCCTTGCGAGTCCGTGAGAATCTCCTTGGCGATGCATTCGGTCCGCAGTTCGCAATTCCCGGTGGCCAGAGCCGTGGGAATGACGGTGTTCTGTGTGCCATTCTTCGCGTCCACCTCGCAGGCAAAACCCACGCACCAGCGGCACCGCATGCAGGCTGCCCGGCCGTTATAGGGAACCGAATTGCGAAGCATAGGAATGTCAAAGGGGTGAAGTCCGAGGCGCTGCGCAGCAGGTTTCAGGATTTCATATTCACGGTTGGGGGAGAGAGGCGGCATGGGCAGCGGGCGCTGTCGCGGCGAGCGGAAAATGTTGTTCGAATCGTCGCCCGACACGCCGACTTCCCATTCTGCTTTCTCGTAATAGGGCTCCAGGTCGGTGTAGCTGATCGGCCAGTCTTCCAGCGTGCTGCCCTCAACCGTCCCATAGGTCGATCGCATGCGGAAATCTTTTTCCATGTAGCGCCACGCCATAGCGCCGTAACTGGCAGTGCCGCCCCCAACACAGGCTGCATTGTTGTTGTAGCCTCCGTCACTCGGCTTCAGGAGATGTTCCCGGCCTTGCTCATCGACGAAAACCCGTGGGTTGCGTTCCTCGTCGGGCCCGAAAGCATTGCCTAACACCGTGGTGCGCTGATTGCGCAAGTCGTCTTTACGGCAATCGAAGGCGGTATACCATTTACCCCGTTCAAGCAGCACTACGCTGAGTCCAGCCGTAGCGAGTTCCGCCGCGACAATGCCCCCGCCAGCGCCCGCACCTACGACCACTGCGTTGACGTGTTTGAGTGCCATCGACTTGACCTTAAGACATCGACCTACACAACCGACGTGCTCTTACGGCTTGCTTACGTCATAGTGGAACCGACCGCGAATGGGCGGGTAGGGCGTGCCTAGCATCTTCCAGCTTGTGCCCTCGCGGTTGCCGCCGTGGCGAGGGTCGCTATAGAAACTCTGCATCGTTTGATCAACCAGCAGCGCAAAGAATTCTTCCGAAGAGACCTTCTTCCACGCCACGCTCGGCGCCCACCCCTGCTCCATCATGCTCAGCAGTGCAACTTGCCTCGTCTCCGCTAGACCCGCGAAGGTCGCACCGTAGAGCATCCGGCTGCTTTGGTCCACGGCGGCAATCCCCTGGCGGTACGCATTGCGTAGATGTCGGAGAGGTCCGCAGAGCTGGCGGTCTACGTAATTAACTGCGCCTGCCCAAGCTGCCCCGGGGTGTTCGTCCGGAGGAATGATCTGATCACAAATTGCGGCCAGGGTTCGAGCCTCGTCCACAGTCAGAAACCGCCACGGACTTCTGTCGCCGGTACAGGCAACGCCGGTGCCGGCCGCTGCTGCGGTGGCCAAAGCCGCCTGCAAGAACTTCCGACGGCTGAGTCTGTAGGCTGGTTCCATTGTCAGTTCGCTTCAGATCTAAAGTGCAAATATGCTCCGAATCGGTGGTTTGGTCTGTGACGTCGGTCACGCAACGATCGGGGAAGTTGGAAGGGCCATTGGCGGTTGCTTACGATGGCTTGCGAACCGGAAGTTATTCCGGGCCAGAAGTCGGCTTCTGGGAAGTTGAGTGGGTTCATTCCGGTCGAATCAGGAGCCCCACTTGGTAAACCGGCAAACAACAAAACAGACAAGGGATCGCTACGAATCTCAAGGGAGGGTTTTGTTACAGGCTCTTAGTCTCGCTGCTCCTCTGACGATAACAGGCGCGACAGATATCTAGTCCCTGCTTTGTCGTAGACGGCTAAGCCGCCCCGAAGGAAAGCTTCGCAAATTTGGGCAACACTTCTGCTCTCTCTTTTTGCGACGGCTTCGAGCTTCTTTTTTAATTCCGAATCCACACGGAAAGTAAGCCTGCTATCCTTCGCCATTGATGCGAATTTTAGCACCACAAATCGACAACACTTTTGACAATCCGTGCGCCTAATGTCATCATATGGATGACAATGGATGCCACCACAAGAAAAATCTCGACTCTCTCGTTGCTGAAGGCGAACAGAGCACTTGCGCGAAGCACATGGGGTATCCAATCGCGAGTCGCAATTCGTCGGCTCTCTGAACTGACGATCCAGTTTTCGTTTTCTGTGTCGTGCGGCGTTCCGCATTCCGTCGATCGGCGGAGAGCCAAGAAGAGTGGTGGATAACGTTGAGGATGCTGGGTGGTCTCCAGATGGCAGCCAAATCGCTTTTGTTCGGTACGAGGGTGGAGAAACCAAGATCGGGGTTGCATCTCTGCAGGACGGTACTTCACGGGTAATTCATGACGTCGAAAACACGCATCTCCACTCACCTTCTTGGTCCCCGGATGGAAGAACGATTGCGCTCATCCCGGAGACCAATTCGCAGTCGTATCCGTAACGTTGCTGTTTTGGTGGAGGACATGCCGTCGCACCAGCCATCACCGCAGCAGGGTCAGCAAAGGCGGCTGCTTCTGGGTCTCTTCGTTGGCGTGCCCGCGACCACAAAGAGCATGTTTGACCTGCCGACGGGGCCCGATCACATCGTGTTTTATCAGAAGAATATTGAAGCGGTCTGCTCGAGCGAGGCCGAAATCCGCGAACAAATCCGCCTGACGGTCATCCACGAACTGGGTCACTATTTCGGGATGGATGAGAACCAACTGGAGGATGTTTAGCTAAGAAACGGCTGGACTAGGGGTTCCTCGGAGCGAACACGTAAAGAATCGAAGTGGCTGTGCGGTTGAAGAGGGTATCTGCCCCACGCCGTCGAACTCCGAGTCCTCTGCTGAAGATCCTGCATTGCACTCCTATCACAATCACAAGTGACGCCAGTCACAGCTTTTGGTGAACAGGAGGTGTATCTACCTAAATCACGATTATTTTGTCCTGGGTTCGCGACATTCGCATCAGCCGATCCCGAAAAATGGAGGTGATCTCATGCTCCCGTCCAAGCACGACCTCTTCCGGGCCCTGCAGGAAAAAGGAGTCGACCGCCGGCGCTTCATCAAGTTTTGCAGCGCGATGGTCGCCACTCTGGCTCTCCCTCCTCGCTATGTGGCGCAGGTAGCTTCGGCGCTCGGCAAAGCGAGAAAACCTGTACTGGTCTGGCTGCAATTCCAAGACTGTGCTGGCAACTCCGAATCCATCCTGCGCTCGAGCAATCCGTCGGTCCTTGAGATCGTGGTGGATTTGCTCTCCTGGGAATACCACGAGCTAATCATGGCGGGCGCTGGTCATCAAGCGGAAGCTGCGCTCGAACGTGTGGTGCGCGAAGAAAAGGGGAAATTCATCGCAGTGGTCGAAGGAGCGATTCCTCTAGCTGATGGCGGTGTTTACTGCACAGTGGGCGGTAGGACTGCGCTCGATATCGCTCGCCACGTTTGCTCGAATGCGGCTGCGACTATCGCCGCCGGGGCCTGCGCGTGGGATGGAGGGTTGGTCGCGGCCAGCCCCAATCCTACGGGGGCGGTGGGCATTGAAGAGGCAGTACCCACGGCTAACGTGATCAATCTCGGTGGCTGTCCGCAAAATTCGGCGAACACGGCTGCAGTGCTGGTACATTACCTGACTTTTGGCGAACTCCCGGCCACCGATCAATATCACCGCCCGCTGTTTGCTTATGGGCGGATCATCCACGATCAATGTGAACGCCGCGCGCATTACGACGCGGGGCGCTACGTGCAGGAATGGGGCGACGAGGGGCACCGCAAAGGTTGGTGCCTTTACAAGATGGGTTGCAAAGGTCCCGAGGCCACGTTCAATTGTCCCTCCGTGCGCTGGAATGATGGCACGAGCTGGCCTGTGAAAGCCGGGCACGGTTGCCTGGCTTGCGCGTCCCATCGTTTTTGGGATACCCGCTCGCCCTTCTACGAGCGGCTGCCTAAGGTTCCTGGATTTGGGGTAGACGTGACCGCGGGCGAAATCGGGCTGGTCGTAACTGGGGCCGTGGCTGGGGCAACCATTGTCCACGGAATCGCAAGCGCGATTCGCGATCGCACTCGCACAGCGCCGGAACCCACACCCGCAACCCTGCCACCGCCCCAAAGCAAGCAGCCGAAAGCCAAGTCATAAGGAGGAGTTATGGCTCGAATCGTGGTTGATCCGGTGACCCGAATTGAGGGCCACCTCCGCATTGAAGCCGAGTTGAATGGTGGCACAGTTTCAGACGCTTGGAGCTCCGGCACAATGTTTCGCGGCATCGAGCTGATTCTGCGCGGCCGCGACCCGCGCGAGGCGTGGATCTGGGCACAGCGCATCTGCGGCGTGTGCACCACCGTGCATGCCTTGGCTTCAGTGCGTGCTGTGGAGGATGCGCTCGGGATTGAAGTTCCCGAAAATGCCAACCTGATCCGCAACATCATCGCCACCAGCCAGCAGGTGCAGGATCACGTAATCCACTTCTATCACTTGCACGCGCTCGATTGGGTTGACGTCACCCTGGCGTTGAAGGCCGACCCGGGCAGCACTTCGCAATTAGCGGAATCCATCTCGCCTTGGCCGAAATCTAGCAAGGCATATTTCAAGGCTATTCAAGACCGCGTGAAGACGCTGGTGGAAAGCAAGCAGTTGAGCCTGTTCAGCAGCGGGTATTGGGGCCATCCTGCATATCACTTGCCGCCAGAGGCGAATCTGCTCGCGGTCGCTCACTACATCGAGGCGCTGGAGTTTCAAAAAGACTACATCCGCATCCACACAGTGCTGGGCGGAAAAAATCCGCATCCGCAAACATATTTGGTCGGCGGCATGTCCACCGCGATGGATCCTGATGAGCCGCAGGCGACGATCAATCCTGAGAGGATTGATTTCATGGCCGAGGTCGCTGCGAAAGCCCAGGCGTTTGTCGAGCAGGTTTACATTCCTGACGTCCTGGCCGTTGCCGGTTTCTATCGCGACTGGTTCGGGCGAGGCGAGGGCTTGGGCAACTTTCTTTCTTATGGCGATTATCCGCAGGGAAGTATCAAGGACGCATCACGTTTCTTTCTGCCGCGCGGGGCGATCTTCGGACGCGATCTTTCGAAAGTGCACCCGGTTGATCCAGCGAATGTCGCAGAATATGTGACTCACTCTTGGTACGAATATTCTGACGGCGATCAGAACGGAAAGCACCCGTACCAGGGCGAAACCAAACCCAGTTTCACGGGACCCAAGCCCCCTTACCAATACTTGCAAACCGACCACAAGTATTCCTGGCTTAAGTCGCCGCGATATCAGGACCATCCGATGGAAGTCGGGCCGCTTTCCCGCATGCTCGTGGCCTATGCGTCGGGACACCAGGAAGTGAAGACCTTGGTGGACGGCGTTCTAGCAAAGCTGAATGCTCCAGCGACCGCGCTCTTTTCCACGTTGGGACGCGTCGCAGCCCGTGCGATTGAAGCTCAGTTCCTGGCTGGCTACGTCAGCAAATGGATTGAGGAACTCGGCGTAAAACTTGAGCACGGCGATCTGCGAGTGCATAACGGGGAGAAGTGGGACCCGGATTCCTGGCCGAAAGAAGCTCAGGGTTTCGGGTTCCACGAGGCTCCACGAGGCTCCCTGGCGCACTGGGTACATATCGAACACAAGAAGATCAAGAATTATCAGGCCGTGGTTCCCACTACCTGGAACGCAGGGCCACGTGATGCTAAAGGGCAACGCGGAGCATATGAAGCTGCCTTGCTGAAAACTCCCGTTGTCGATCCGGAACGTCCGGTTGAGATTCTGCGCACCGTACACTCGTTTGACCCATGCCTTGCTTGTGCCGTCCACGTCGTGGATGCAAACGGACGCCGTTATCAAGTGTTGAACGCGAGTTGAGAGGAGGCCGTCATGAGCGGGCTACGACAATTTTCGTGGAGCGAAGCCCATAGTCCCCAGCCATCCTCGGCGCCGGTGCGCGTGTTTGTGTGGGAGCTGCCAGTTCGCCTTTCGCACTGGTTCATCTTCTTGCCAGTGGTCGTGCTTTCGTTCACAGGCTATTACATGCACGATCCGTTCATCGTAGCCAAAAGCAATACCACTTTTCTGATGGCCACGATACGTTTCCTTCACGTGAGCGCAGGTTTTGTGTTCATAGGCGCCTTTTTGCTGCGCGTGTACTGGTTTTTCGTGGGAAATGAATGGTCCAGCTGGCGCGCCTTTGTCCCTCTTCACCGCAGCCAGTGGAGAGGCATGGGCCACATGGTTGCTTACTACACTTTCCTTCGCAAAGACCTGGTACATCGAGTGGGGCACAATGCTTTGGCAGGAGTGACCTATCTCGTCATGTTCACCCTAATGCTGATCCAAATCCTTACCGGCCTGGCGTTATATACACAGGTCCGCGGCAATTGGTGGTTCGGCTTCTTGTTCGCGTGGCTGCCCAGGCTGATTGATATCCAGTACCTCCGGCTTATTCACTTCTGCACAATGTTCGTCTTCCTCGCATTCGTAATTCATCACGTGTATAGCGCCGTGCTGGTTTCCTGGGAGGAACGGAACGGCCTGATCGAGAGCATTTTCACAGGTTACAAATTTGTTCCCAGAGATGAATTGGAAGAGGGGCAGGCATTATCGAAGGAGAACTCAGAGTGACTGTGCAATCGGCGAAATCGGTAGTCCTTGGTTTGGGGAATACTCTGCACAGTGATGACGGCGTTGGTCCTCGGGCAGTGGAAAGGCTCCGAAGCGACGGACGTGTCCCCGAGGGGGTGGCTCTGATCGACGGTGGCACACTCGGCCTGGAATTGCTCCCTTATGTTTGGGATTGTTCACGCTTGCTGGTGCTTGATAGTGTTGACGTCGGCCAGCCTGCCGGTACACTAGTGCGGATATCGGGCGAGGAATTGGCCACCTTGGCGGGTAAGGGAAGCGTGCACCAGATGGGCGTTGCTGATTTATTCGTGGCTCTACGGGTGCTGGCGGACCGGAGTCCCGAGATTGTGCTCTTGGGTCTGCAACCGGCTACGACCGAGTGGGGCACCACGTTCTCAGGCCCGGTGCAGTCGGCCATGAACGGACTAGTCGAGGCTACAGTCAGAGAATTGCACGGCACGGCTTTCAATAAAAGCAATCCTGGAAACTCTTAGAGGCTACAACAGCGATAAGCAGACCGTCGCGCTGCCTGATGTTTTCGCCCCCATCGCTTTCTATCTAGCCGATCATAGCGTGCACATTCTTGGAGCAGAATTTCATGATGATCTGCTGTTCGCGGATCTTTTCTTTCCTCCCCAGCCTTCGTTCGACTAACTGTGGATCTGTTTGTAGAAATACACCAAAGCGAGGGGACCGGGGACAAACGGGTGGCAAGTTGTGTTCGCGAATTTAACAGTTGTGGTTTTCTTGAGTGGGGCCATCGTACACTGACGAACACTTTCGCGCCGGAGGGCGTTAGTGTACGCAAACAAGCGGTGACTCCTAGAGCTGCCGGGCCTTACGCGTTCCTAGCGCAAGCCCAGACGTGACCCAACGCCTGAGGCTGCTGAATCGCACAATTTCACAACTTAGAAAAAAAACAGGAATGACAAAGAGGCTGCTTAAGCAGAGCGAAGCCGCTTTTCATCGCATGTACTTTCACCCAAGCAGCCAGATGAAGCAGTTATTCTGTTTTCTTTTCTCCTCCTGAGAGCGCCGCAACTTCGCTTTCCAGTTTCTTGATTCTCTGCTCTAGTTCCGCCGGTTCCAGAGCTCGAATAAGAGAGTTCACCAGCGGAGCCAGCCCGGCAGCAGTTCTCGGATGCATTCGGTTCGCATGCACATCTTCAATCATTACCGCAAGCGCATCGCGTACTCCGGTTATATTGTCCAGCCGAGGGAGCGGACGGGCAGCATTTTCGACCACATGGCGGTTTTTCCTGCCTCCTTCTCGCCCGAGGTGCGATGCCCTCTCTGGATCTGAATGGAGGTGGCAGTAGCCGGTTTGTGTGGCAGGCGCACCGCAGGGCGCTCCTCTCTTATTTGTAGCTTTGCAAGAAGTAACATTCTCGAGCATTCTGTCTGTCCTCCTTTTACTTGTTACCTGCGTCTCGGACGCCTATATTCGAAATTCTTCTTAGAATCCCTCCTTGCTCCTAAAAAGCCGTCGGCCGGCGAGGGTCGAACCGGCCGACGTTTCGCTCCTTTTGCATCATCTGCTGATGGCGGATCAGCGCACTTGTGAGGTCCCCTTGCGCGGCTAAAGGCTGCACCGCCTCAGCGGCAATCTGCTCCACAGTCTTGACCGTAGGTTCAGGATGCGACATCAGGACGTACTTCATCGCGTCGCGCGCATGATTGTCCTTGTCCACGATCGCCTCAGCTGCATTGCGCGAGAGCAGTTGTTGGGCGGAAAGCTTTACGCGACGGGTGCGCATCAACTCCCAAAGTAAATTTGGGCAGTCCCAGTTATGAAGACCCGGCTGCGGCTTATCCCCATAATTGCGACACACAATTTTGACCTTAGGTTCGCGCTGGTCGAGATTTGCCCATTGGGCCATAAGACGCGCCGCAAAGCTCACGTCCGAGCGGTCCATCGAGAATGGGCTGAACAATCCGATACCTTGCTCAACATAGAGTTCATTCACCGACTTCGCGCGCTCCTGCGGGCGTCCGTGGATTTGTGATTACTGGAAATTTGCGTCGAAGATCGTAGGGTCGGCAGGGCATGCGGTGACTTTGCGTACATCCGCCATTCGCTGGATTTGGGGTGCATGTTCCCATATCTCCTTACCCGGCATGTAATACTCGCCGCAAAAATAGATCGTACCGTTGTAATCGATGTAGCAGCGTTCGAACGCGGTGGGATTTGTCCGGCCATGGTCGAAGCCGGCTTCGATTCGCCAACTTGGGTCAGGACGCCATTCAGGCGAGGTGATGACAATCTTCTCCCAGTACGTGGTCAGTGCATCGGCGAAGACGAGCTCGCCTCCGCCGGCTTCGTCAACGATTTCTTGTTCACGTTGCCAAGCTGCTTCCGAGGTGTAGAGTTTGCGTTCTGCACCCTTCCAGTCGGGATTGAATTCCGGGTCGCGCTCGGGATGCGCGGAATAGTGGAAACGCGTGACCTGAATGCCGCCCGCGGTTCTGCGTGTGCTTACACCTTGACGTATTTCAACGGCAGTTTGCGCAGGCAACTCTTTCGTTTTTCGTGCCGCATCTTGGGCCTTGCTCATTGCTCCTCGTTTCGAATGACGTCGTGCCGCGCATCCGCGTACCACCCTGGTCCGGCGGAAGAGTTGAAGATAATCTTGCCCTTTACGACGG
>Ga0209580_10001315_pt1 | contig 11579 bp, 14 predicted proteins | sample Coa_R1_5_FD_187153 | JGI IMG/M metagenome (GOLD analysis project Ga0209580, IMG submission 187153) | Surface soil microbial communities from Centralia Pennsylvania, which are recovering from an underground coalmine fire - Coalmine... | ecosystem: Environmental > Terrestrial > Soil >...
GGATTAGCACCGCATCGATCACGGCGGTCGCGACTGACAGCGCGCTGACACTAATCGCGATCGTGCTCACGACAGCGAGAGTCACACCCGGTCGTCGTCGGATGGCACGAGCGGCGACGGTGAGGTCGCTGGCCAGATCCGACAGCGGGTGAACCCGGGCAGACCGTGGAGCCGAACGGCCCCACTGAAGACGCGCGATGAGCGCGATGCCTGGCTGTTTCCATGCCCACTGGTCGGCCGCGACGTGGCCATGACGGCTGGCGATCGACCGGTAGCGTTCGAGCAGTTCGCCGACAATCTCTTCGCGGGAGTCGGCCGGCAGGAATCGCGCGGCCAAGCGAAGGGGGAGGGGCGTCATTTGAGCATCCCCTCGAGGCCGCTCCACAGAGCGAGTCGAGCGCGACGCGAGGCGCGAAGGAGCGGCAAGACGGTCTGGCGGTTCACGCGGTAGAACCGGCGGGGCCGTCCGCCCCACGACGCGTCGGCCACGTCCACGCGGGACTTTAGAAGGCCACGCGCCTCCAGCCGACGCATGACCATGAACGTCGTCGCAGGGGAGACGTCACGGCCTGTCATGTCGCCGAGCGTGTCGGCGACCCGGGCGGCAGAACCGTCGCCACCGAGCCGGATGAGGACGAGGAGAACCTGTTCTTCGAGTTCGCCGAGATGTGTCCGCGACACGGTGATAACGTCGTTACGATATCATAACAGTGTTATGTTACCGCCCTTGTTGGATCGACCGATAGCGGACACGTAGCGGTCTCGCCGCAATCCGATTTGGGTTCGTTACGCCCCTCGGATGGTCCGACGTACGGTTTCCCAGGTCCCGTCGGGCAGACGCACACGCAGCTCCGTCACGTGGCCTCCGGCATCTCGGTTGAACTGGAACCGCGCGTCGGGCATCTGTTCCGACGCAAACAGGTCGGGCGAAATGGCTACAAGGGTATGCACAGGGCCACCCGCTCGTTGGAGATAGAGGTGCCCGTCGCGGACCGTGATCGTGCGGTCCCCAAACTGCCCCGCATAGTCCGCGAGACCTGACGTCGCAACGACCGGCGCGGAAGAGGGCACTGGCCGAGCGCCTACCACGGCACCGGTCAGAATCTCACGCGTCTTCTGGATGACGGGTAGCGCAGCGGGGGGATCATAGTTGGCGAGGACCACCACGTCGTATCCCTGATCCGGATACATATCGAACTCGACATTCACGCCCGGAGCTCCACCGTTGTGGCCCACGATGCGAACCGCGCCCTGGGTGAAGGTGCCGAACCCGAACCCGTACATGATGGGGCCCATCGGGACGTGCCCTTTCGTGAACTCGGCCACGAGCGGCAGACCGATCAGTTTTCCCGCCCACAACGCGCGACTAAATGCAGTCAAGTCGTGCGCGGTGGAAAACGCCCCTCCCGCGGGACTGCCAGTGGCCTCGACGATGTCGCTGTTTTCGATGCGCGCGCCGGCCGACGGGCGACCGTCTGGCCCAGGCGGGTGGGTGTACCCAATCGCCAGGTTGCCGCTACCGGTGCGCTTGTCGAGGCTGGTGTCAGTCATGCCAGCCGGCGCAAACACGTGCCCCTTCAGGTAGTCGGCATAGCGTTCGCCGCTCGCCTGCTCAATGAGCAACCCGAGGACGACGTATCCAGCGTTGCTGTACTGGAAACGACTGCCAGGTGCAAACGACAAGGGGTCGTTGACGAAGAACGGAAGCAAGTCCGCCACGGTCGCGACGGAGGTACGGCGGGCATGAAAAGATGGACCGAAGTAGTCGCCCATGCCGGAGGTGTGCGAAAGCAACTGCTCGACGGTGACGTGGTCGGCCACAGCGCGGTTCGGGTAGTCACGTAAGTAGCGACCGAACGGCTGATCCAAGGCGATCGCTTTCCCCTCCACGAGTTGCGCAATGCTTACCGCCGTGAACATCTTGTTGACCGAGCCGAGATTGAAGCGGGTGTCGACCGTGTTTGGAATGTGTCGGCCCTGGTCGGCTTGGCCATATGCCTTGGCGAAGATCGGTTCACCGGCCTTGGCGACAACGACCGTTCCCGAGAACTCGTCGGCAGCAGCCCGCTCCTGGACGAATGGTTCAAGGTCTCGGGTGAGGCGCGACGAAATGGAATCGGGCAAACCCGTCTGTGTCGTCGTCGCGCCGAGAAGTAAAAGGCTGATGGTGAGGACGCGCATGGGGATCTCAAACACCTCTGGCCGCGGGCGGCCCGATCGCGCGATACCGAACCCTTCGGTCGCGCCCTATTACCGAGACAGCCAGTCCATCGAAAGCGTGAGGACTCGCTACGGCTCACACTTAAGCGACCCTCGGTGTCTCTGAGGGAGGGAGGCGATGGATCCGTCCGATGAGGAGCTCGTCGCCAGCGTCCTCGGCGGCGACCGGCACCGGTACGAGGTTCTCGTGCGTCGGTACTTTCGCGCGGCCTATGTCATCGCGTTGGCCGTGACAGGTCACCCCGAGGACGCGGAGGACGTGTGTCAGGATGCGTTCATACGCGCATACACGCGACTACCCCAGTGCCGCGCGCCGGATCGCTTCGGGGCCTGGCTCGCGAGGATCGTCAGGAACCGCGCGCACAACTACCGGAGGTATCAGATCCTGCGGCGCATGTCTTCGCTCGATGGGATCGCACCTCGGGCGACGACCGAGTCGCCAGCCGTGCGCCTCGACCGGGCCAGGCTGCGCAATCGGCTCTTGCGAGCGCTCGCGAAGGTGTCATCGATCAAGCGCCAGGTGGTCCTCCTTCACGATCTCGAAGGGTGGACGCACGGGGCGATTGCTCACACGCTGGGCATCTCGGAGCTGATGTCGCGACGGCATCTCTCTGAGGCGCGCCGCAGCCTCAGGGCCATTCTTGAAGGCACGACCTTCCGTGGAGACCGCTATGACTGACCAGCCGCTCAATCTGACTCCGCTCGACCCCAACGAGGATCCACCGCTGGAGGATCGAGTCGTTCGAGCGATCATGGCTCAGCTTGAGACCGAGGCCGCCTGGACCGACCGCGCGACGCTGATGACCGGCGTCCGATCGCTCGCCTCGCCTGTCTGGATCGCGGCGGGCCTGATTGCGTGCGTGGCCGGTGGCGTTCTGCTCCGAGAGCCTTCGGCACCCCCTCGCAAAGGACCCCAGACCATCGCGGAGTCTCTTGGTCTTCCGCGGGCCGTCGCCGCCTGGATGGCAAGTGAGTCGCGGGCCCCGGAAGGTAGCGCCGGGACTGGAGGACGGCAATGAAGACGTGGTCAATGCGCCGGGCGCGTCTCCTGGGCGCGGGATTGCTGGTCGCCGTGTTTGGCTCCGGCCTTATGGCGGGGGCCGCGGGCGAACGACTCCACGCGAGTCGGATGTTCGTGACGATCGAGACTCAACCTGGGCTCCCGGACGAACTAACGCGATTGCGGTTGAGCCAGGCACAGGCTGAACAGATCACAGGAATCCTGGAGCGTGGGAGGCCTCGAACGGCGGCGCTGCTACGAGACTTGGTGCCGCAACTGTGCGCCGTCCTGGCCGCCATCGACACAGAGGTGCGAGCGGTGCTAACGCCGGATCAGCGGACCGCCCTCGACGCAGCCCGCCAGCAACGCCCGGTATTTCTGCTCAAGCAGCGCACGGACAGCGGAACCGAGCAAATCGAGAATCTGACGGCACCCTGTGGGGCGGCCGACCGACGCTAGGACGATCGGCAGCCCTCGGCCTAGGCGCCATCGGGCGCCCGGTCGCGCTTGGAGGCAGCGATTGCGCCTCTCATCCTCACTCGGTTCGTAGTGCCGTCATTGGATCGACCTGGCTGGCACGGCGGGCGGGCAGATACGCGGCAACCGCGCAACCGATCGCGAGGATCCGCGCCTGCGCAGCGAACGTCGAGAGGTCATGCGCGCCGACATGGAACAGCGCCGATCGACCAGCGTCGTGCCCCAGAACGCCACAGCGACATCGATGACTAGGCCGAGCCCGGCGACGCCGAGCCCGCGTCTCACGAAACAAACCGCGGATGTGACGCGGATCGCCGCCGAGCGCGAGCCGCAGACCAATTTCCGCGGTGCGCTCCGTCACCGCGTACGAGAGCACGGCATAGATGCCGACCCGCCGCGAGAAATCCTCGTCTGGTAGCTCCCGGCCTCACAGCCTGCCATCAGTCGTCTCCAGAATGGATGCCGAGCCGAACTTCACAGCAAGGCCTGAAATGGCCCGTATCTGCGAGAGGCGGTGCGCGCTTGGCTTGTCTTTGCTGGACTACCTCTGTCGGGACGATGCCGGTGGGCTTTCGCGGCTCTCGTGGTGTGACCTTCAGCTGACGATTGCGCCGTACTTGGTCGGCTGCGCGGACGAATGCACGTTCGATAGCGGCCAGGGCTCACACCGATCAGCCGTTTGACTTCACGGCAGAGGTGGCTTTGGTCGGTAAATCCCGTCCTGGCAGCGATGTCACAAAGGGCCGCACGCGACTAACGCAGGGCGGCGCGGGCGGCCTGGACTCGGAAACGGCGGAGGGCCTCCATGGCGATCAACGATGCCGTGTCGTGCGTCTCGAGTTCATGGTCGAGACTCGCTGACACGCGTGCGCTCCCGGCGCCGGAACAGGGCAGCGGCTGCCGTAAGTGCTGTGGTGACAGTCGCTGTCTACGCACGAACGTGCGTGTTGGGCGCCTCATCCGCCCTCCATCGGGATATGTCTAAAGGTCACCAGCGTCCCGGGGTTGTTCGGCGAGGTCGACACCCTAAAGATAAAGCTAAAAGAGGCTACATCCCGCGTTACCAGCCTCCCACCGAGAACAGCGAAGCCAAACTTGACGGGCACTCTCGGCACAAGTTCACGGGGCCATCGATCGCCGGCCTCCACGATCACTAGGCCAGGGTTCCCGAGAGGCATCGGCCAATTGGTCAGCCGATACGCGTTGCCCTGATCGTCGACCGCACTTGCGCCGTCGTCAACGGTGACTTCCAGGCCATGATCACTCTCATTCGTAGCCTTGCCTTCGCAACCTAGGAACTCTACTCGGTCTGGATTCGAAAGTGTCCAGCGGCAGTCTTTCATGACCATACTGAGCTCCCCAAGTCGTAAGGGCACGCCAGCCTCAGCAATATGCGCTGGAAGAATGGCAGGGAGTTTGGGATCTGGTAGGGGCGTCACGATACCTCCATGTTCGCCTCGCGCCCCTGTGACCAGCGTGCTGCGGTGCGATAGCAGCCAGTCATGGGCTTCTTTGTTGAAGATGCCAGAGAAGAGCAAGGTCGCGATCGTCGCGATAACGCCGATGACGGCCACCACGAAGCTGCTCCGTTCAAGCCCCACGGCAATGCTCCCTTACAGCCAAGAGCGTGGCTTAGGAAGAGGCGATTGACCACGCCACGGTCTCAGGCATGTTACAACGTCCGACGACTTGCGCCACAGTCTATCGGGGAAGCTTACGGATGGATTAGCAAGAATTGGCAAGGAATCAGCCTGACTCACTTGATTCGCTCTCTCCGAGAGAACCGGCACAATTCGCGGTGTCTCGGATTACCCTGCAAGCACTGCTAGCGGTGAGCCACCCAGCGAAGGGTGGTGAGAGCATCGGTGTGCGGATGGATCGCGCAACGACCTATCTGCCAACCAGTTTCATCAGCGCGAGGAGCGCGTCGTCCCGCGTGCCCTTGCCGTTGAGATAGGGGAGCCACGTCGCCTCGAGCGCGGGCCGGTACCGCGGATTGGCCCCGCGCGCCCACAGACCGCCCGCCTCCGCTATGGGCACGTAGCCCGGAATCGCCCGGCGGACCGCCTCGCCAGCCGTCATCCAGATCATCGCGTGCGTCAGGCCGTCGGGCACCTTCTTGCCGATTGGCTGGCCGAGCTCCGCCAAGCGCAAAGCGATGGCGTCGTCCCATTGGTGAGTGGCCTCGTGGAAGACCGTCTCGAGCGCGGCCGGCCCGTGATCGGCGCCGGCATCGACGCTCGACACGACAAGTAGCGGTCCATCGGTCGAGTACGCCCCCGCCCAGTTCGTGTACGCGCACACGTGAACGGGATATCCGGCGGCTGGCCACGGAAGCTGATAGGCGTGTGTGATGAACGTCAGCACCTGCTGCCCGTGCTGATCGACGAGAGGCTTGGTCTCCGCGACCCACTGCTCGTTGGCATGACGATGCGCGGGCCACCAGGCCCGTCGATAGGCGGGCGCGACGCGCTCGAGGGTGGCGACCACCTCCGGCGAGAGGGTCGGTCCCGCGCCATCGAGCGTGGCGGCCCCGCCGATCGCCGCAAGCGCTCCGGTCATTGCGACCAGTTCGCGATCGGACACCAGATCGCGCCGACTGAACTTCTGCGCGTACAGGCTGACCGCGTCACGCCACCGAGTCTGTTCGACTGGACTCAGCGTCGGCAGCATGGCGTCTTGCTCGTGAGGCGCAATGGTGCCGAGTGCGTCCGCCAGTCCCGCTTGGGCTCGGCCAAGGACGTAAAGGAAGTGATGGAGGTCAAGCCAGAGGTCATCCACCGAGAATCTGACGAGCGGCGGTGGCACCCTAGGGGCAGGCGTGGACTGGCCTCCCGAGACGACGGAGGCCGCCACTCCCATGGCCATCAACACGACACCGACGGTCACGCGGAAATGACTCATGCGTTCATGCTCCTCCACGGTGAATTGGGTCGCGGCGTCCTCAGAGTCTTCGGCTCGCTCACGCCCACTACGAGCAAGTACCGGAGCACGACGACAATCGCGTGAATGGTCTTCGACGGCATGTTGGCACGTCAACGTGAATGGACGCGCCCAGATGGGGCGAGAAGCCCTCAGATGGGGTGAACCGGTCTCCACCGCGCGGCGGACAGCGGACGAACCTCGAACCTCTTCGTTAGCCTTTCGTGCGGCCCGCGTGCTTAGGGGCGGGGGCGGACGCTGAGGCGGCTGAAGTAACCATCGGTCTCGTCCCCGATCCACAGACCGATCAACCCCGGCGACGCCGGCCGCTTCAAGTCATTGACAATAAGCGTTGGTTGCGTCGCGCGATTGACATAGAGCCGGGCTTTCTGTCCGGCTACCTCGACACGCAGGTGTGTCCATTCCCCAGGCACAAGGTCCACGTACGACTCGTAGACGCCCGGCGCTTCAGTTCTCAAGCGGTTGAACTCAAAATCCGGTAACGACACGTATTGAGTCGCGTGATTGCGGCGGAGCTGATCGTCGGCACGCCCGTTGGTCGGGCGAATGTAGAAGCACTCGAAATGCGAGTCATCTGCGACCCGAAAGGCAATCCCGATGAAGCCGCGCGCGCCCGGGGACGAGCCGGCCTCGGGCTGTCCAATGACATCGACCTCGATGGTCCCATTGACGGTCGAGGTCCCGGACACTTCGACGATGGCATGGCCCCCGCTTGTGGGTTGGTTGACGACGTGCACGGCTCGACGGCCCTGGAACGTCGCTGCGTTGATGACGACGTGGTGGGGCACGAGGTTGTCCGTGGAGTCGAGGGAACGATCGATTTGCTGGCCCTGGATCCCACCGCTGCCCGCTACCAACAACTGCACGACGATCACGAAGACGGCTGTTCTCATCCCAGACGACTCCGAGCACCAGTGTAGCGACGCCATTGGCCTGCGTCTTGAACGGGAGAAGCGCGCTTGATGCAGGCTAGCGCCGGGTTAGCAGCCGGTACCGACCCGGTGTCACCCCGACCAACCGCTTGAAGGTGCGGCACAGATGACTTTGGTCCGCGAAACCGGCCAGCGCCGCGACGTCCGCTAATGGCGCTGCGGATTTCACGAGGGCCGCGCGGGCGGTTGTGATCCTGAGCCGGCGAACGTACTGGCCCACCGAGCAGCCGTGGGCCTGGCGAAACATTCGCGCGAGATGGACCGGGTGCACACCTGCCGCCGAACCAATCTCGGCGAGCGTCAGCGACCGCGTGTGTTCGCTGTGAATGAAGTCCACGGCGCGTTGGATCCACGGTGGCATCGGGCGCCCAGTGGCGCGTCCCAAGGCGCGCGTCACCTCGACGATGGTTTCGAGAAGAATCGCTTCGATCGCTAGTCCAGAGGCCGTGTCGTCCGTTTCGAATTCATCGTCGAGCCTGGCCGCCAAGCCAGCTGCCGATCCCGATTCCAGGCTCAAGGAGCGTGACAGCGAGATCTGATGGTGCTCCCACTGCTGGCACCAGTACGGCTTCAGCGAGACGCTGATCGCGACGACCGTCTGCGGACCGAATGATTCAGAGTGTTTTTCGCCGGGTCGCCGCAAGAGCACGTCTCCGCTGGAGCAGACGCGCTGGAAACCATCAGACCGCTCCGCAAATTCGCCGCTCAGGACGAATACCAAGCGCGCGTGGGAATGAGTGTGCTCCGGAAGCGTCCCGGGACCGTATTTGGTCTTGCTGAGGCGCAGACCTGGCATCGTAATGGTCTTGAGCGTTCGATAACCTCGCGGTTCCATCCTTCAGTCAGTGCAAGCACAGCAGGTGCCAGCCACGGCTCGGAAAAGGAAACAGACCGGGCCTCGTCCCCGCACGGCCGCGCGACCGACCCGGAACGACGGCTCAGAAATCGCGACGAGGCAGTCGCAAAACCGCGACAGCCGGCGCCGGGCGTGGGCCAGACGACTGGGGGCACGGTTTCGTGAACGGCGGGCCGTCCTTCGGCGACGTTATGCCTGTTCCATGGCGCTCCGACAGTTCCAGACACAGACCGGGGTCCGGGTTACTCTCTCAGCGATGAAAACGTGGCCAACGTCCGCGATGGTCATCCTCGCGTTCTTGGTCCACCCTTGGCCGCAGGACAGTATCTCCATACGCGACGTCCTCACGGCGCGTCTCCGGCCGCTCGTCGATGCGGGATTCGCAGGGCAAGTCATTGTTGTCAAGAACGGGCAGGTCCTGCTCAGTGACGCCTATGGCTCCGCCCATCATGACCACACCGTCCGCATCACTCGCGAGACTCGCTTCGATGTGGCATCGGCGACCAAAGCCTTTGCCGCAGCGGCGATCCTCAGCCTGCGTGATAGCGGCCGGTTGCAACTCCAATCCACGATTAGCCAGTGGTTTCCGGAGACCCCACCCGATAAGCGTGCCATCACGATTGAGCAGCTGTTGGAGCACACCAGCGGTCTAAGACAGACGTACGCCGCCGATGGTGAGGTGGATCGGTCGACCGCAGTTCGCCTGCTCTTATCGCAGCCCTTGGGCAGTGTCCCAGGGCAGGAGTTCAGCTACTCGGATGATGGATCCGTGATATTGGCGGCTGTGATTGAGGTCGCGTCGGGAGTCTCGTACGAGCAATACCTTCGAGCACACGAGCTCACGCCGGCGGGGATGACGCACACTGCCTTCTGGGGTGAAATCGATTTCGCCGATTCGTCAAGGACAGCGCCTTTCGTCAAACCGCTCGACACCAGGCTGCTTCGGCCTCAACGGGGTCAGCGTGGGTCTGGTGGGCTCCTTTCGACGGCCGATGATCTGTTCCACTGGTGGACGGCCCTCAGTGCAGGTCGCGTCGTGAGCAGAAGTTCCGTGGACGAGTTGACGCGCGAGCGTCGAAAGCTGCCGAGCGGCATTGGCGTCGGCTACGGCTGGTTCTGGTCGACAACCGACACGGGCACTCGCACGCTGTGGAGCAGAGGGAACGAAGATTTCGGGCCCAATGCCATCGTGACGGTGTACCCCCAGAATCAGATGCTCGTCGCCGTCACGTCAGACGATTTCATCGACGGCGTGCCCTGGAGCCGGCGCATGAGCAGCGCAATGGAAGCGGTGGTCCTCACGGAAAAGTAGCTCCGCTATGGGAAGCGATCGAGCGGTCGTGTCGCCAAACGCCGTGACGATCGATCGCGTCGATCTCCCCCAAGGGACGCTCAACCTGCTGATTCTCAAGACGGTCGCTCGCGCGCCGCAGCATGGCGGGGCGATTTCCGAGTGGATCTACCAAACCTCCAGCGAAGGGCTGCACGTGCGGCAGGGGTCGCTCTACCCGGCGCTGCATCGTCTTGAACGGCGAGGCTGGATCAAGGCGCGATGGCGCAGGTCGGAGAACAACCGCCGAGCGAAATACTATGAGCTCACGCCGAAAGGACGCGAGCACCTTGCCCTTGAGACCGACGCTTGGTGTCGGCTGGTCGCCGCGATGGGTCAGGTATTGGAAGCCGCGTAGGAGGAGTACCGCGGGAACCGTGCCCATGGAAGTCACGTGCCCTCGCCGAGACGCGAGTCTTCTACCTCGGCCGGCCGTTCATGCTGGACGCAAGAGGGCCGCGTGACTGACGGCTAGATGTTCTACCGGGTGCCCTAGAGCGGTTCTGGTGCCAGCAGTGGCAGCACCATGAGGTCTCGTTGGGGTGGTCGTTGAGCTGCCGTCGGGCGCTGGCTTTTCATGCGGTCACTGGCGAAACGGCACGCAAGCTGTCGCGAGGACACCGGTACGCCGCGGGCCCGCGCTGACTACTTGATCGGCGTCGATGCGTAGATAATCGTGACGCCGGGTTTGGTCATGCCCATTTGGAACGTCTTCGGCATGGGGCCGTCAGGTCGGGTGTAGGTCACGGCGTACTGGCCGACGATGGCCGCCGCAATTTGGGACAGCTTCTCGGTCAGGGCCGTCGGCACGGCGATCTGCAGACGAAGGCCGCCGGTGCCCTGGGGGACCGCGTGTAGCAGCTGGTCGAGCACCTGGCTGCCGGCGCCGGTGCCGACGCCGCCCTGGTTCCCACCGCTGCTGATCGCTCCGGCCCCGCTACCGCCGGTGTTGTTCTGCAGGTTCTTCGTCGCGGTGTTCTGGTAGGTCACCGCCCAGAGCGAGGCGGCCGATGACACGATGGCCTGGATGACCTTCTGGCCCGGCGTGGTGCTTGCCTCGGGCACGCCGTCCATGTTGACCATCACAATCGCGCGTCGGGCGATCGGCGCCTTGGCCAACTGCTTCGACGCGTCGACCAAGCCCTCGAGCATGACCGTGTTGCCCGCCCGATCGGCGAACGTCTTCGCGAGCACCTTGTCGACGTCGGCCGCCGTCTTCTTGTCGGTCGCGACCATCACGTCCGCGCCGGCGACGTTCATGATCGACATGGTGACCGGGGCGCTCCCCGCAAACAGGGCATCGGCAAACGCCTGTAATCCGGCCCGGAGGTCCGAGACCGATGACTGGCTCGTGTTCGACGTGTCGATCATCAGCACGACATCCAGCGGGTCCGTGGCGACCTTTGCGTCGGCCACGGTTCGATCGGTGCCGTCCTCACGAACAGCCCAGGTGTCCTTGGTCAGGCCCGACACGGGCTTGTTGTCCGCGTCGAGCGCCGCTACGAAGACGGTCTTGTTTCCACCCGACTGCGCTGGGGGTGCCGCAGCTGAAACGGCGATCGAACCGACCACGGCGACTGCCGCGGCCAGAGCGCGAACACGAAATAGGTCGCCACGTAGCACGGACATAGCATCCCCTCTCCGAGTGGCCGGCGCTGGCTGGCCAGCCACCTAATACGTGTCTTACGGTAGTTCGTCTGTCACACTAGTGTCTGTCATCTATCTGACGAGCAATGCTATTGGCTGGTCTGGAGAGAGGCGCCCGTTTACGGTCACTTAGAAACTAGTGGTAGGCATGGCTCGCTGCTGGTCACCTGTCCT
>Ga0209580_10001317_pt1 | contig 11576 bp, 13 predicted proteins | sample Coa_R1_5_FD_187153 | JGI IMG/M metagenome (GOLD analysis project Ga0209580, IMG submission 187153) | Surface soil microbial communities from Centralia Pennsylvania, which are recovering from an underground coalmine fire - Coalmine... | ecosystem: Environmental > Terrestrial > Soil >...
CCTGCACCACAGATCGCGAGATTTGCTCCAACCTTAGCGCGATGCCATACCCATGCACAGGCTCCAGCGATACGATCTGGAGAATCAACATATCCAATGTGCCTTGCGGGATAGGGAATCGTGATGGCGGCATGGATGCCTCAACCTTCTACCCGTAAGTATGCACCTCGATAGGTAGAAGGTCAAGGGGTGTGGCTCAGCCCAAAAGCACCAAAAGCTACATGGACAAGACTGCAATCCTAAGTGGCAGTGGGGATGCCGATTGTGCTGCGGAGCGAATGGTCGGCGATTGGGAAGTTAACTTCCGGCTTGTTGGTGATCCAGGAGTTTCTGGAATCGTTTCCTTCCCTTCGAGGCCTTATTCGTACGCAATTTCCCGCTTCAAAATTGTGAGAGTGAGCAATTGTGAACAGTTCAGCCATGGCCGCCAGGCCTATAGTTGCGACCGGCGGCGATTGCCCGGCAAAAGGAGGGACGAATGAAGAAAATCTGTCTAGTTCTATGCCTTACGTGCATGGTGTCGAGTCTCGTGCTGGCTCAGGGGAAAACGAAAGTCCAGTGGAAGTGCGACAAACCTTCAGGTCAGCAGAGCATTCCCCTCGGCGACAAGCCGGGGCACGCCTATGCGATCGAACAGATCAACTGTACGGCTATGAAAGGCGACATCGGCGGAAACAAAATGAAATCCGGCATGGGCACCGAGTTTCTCGATGTCAGAGGCGATCACGTAACCGGTCACGGTGAATTCATCGAAAGCATGGAGAACGGTGATAAGAACCTCTATAAGTACGAATTCTCCGGCACCACGAAGGACGGAACATTCGAGTCGGGGACCAACAAATGGTCTCTTATCGAAGGTGGGGGAAAAATGAAGGGCGGCAAAGCGAACGGCACCTGTAAAGCAAAAGCCAATCCCGACCAGTCCACCGCCTTCGACTGCATGGGAACATACACCCCTCCCGCGATCTAGAGCGGCTGCAACCTGAGCCACCGAGCGAGGGGTGCGCTGTCGTGGCCACGCCTTTTTTGTCTTGCCTGTAAAGGAGCCCACAGACTTTTGAATTCTCAACAAGTGAGGAATGTTTATGAGGAGAACGTGGATGTGGTGTTTAGTCGGTTTGCTCTCATTCGGGAGCGCCGCATTGTCGCAAGACAGTACTGCTGGGAGCGGGAGCGAGAAAGCTGTAGCGGCACTGGAACAGCAATGGCTTCAATCGCAGAAGACAAATAACCCTGACCTGGTCGCCCCTCTGCTGGCCGACAAGTTCGTAAATACGGCACGCGATGGGAAAGTCACCAGCAAGGCCGAGTCGCTTGCTGCAGCGAAAGCGACCAAATACGAAGCTGTCGCTTACGACGATGTGAAGGTAACAGCATTTGGGCGTGCCGCGATCGCTACGGGCGACTTCAAGGCGAAGGGCACCGATTCGTCAGGAAAGCCTCTCGATACTCATGAGCGCTTTACTGATACATGGGTGAAGATGCCGAATGGACAGTGGCAGTGCGTTGCAAGTCATCAGTCGTCGATCGAAATGTAATCAACCGAACAACTCTGAAAGGAATCTAAAAATGGCAACCAGAGGAACTGCTTTAGTCGTTATTGTCGCGCTCAGTTGTGTCGCTTTGTCCGTCAACCTTCATGCTCAGGGCGACACCGCCAAGCAGATCAAGGAGCTGCAGCAGCAGTCCAGGGATGCCCAAATGAAAAACGATGCGTCGTGGGCGCAACAACACTTGGCAGATGGATTTGTCGCTGGGAATAGTTGGGGCGACTGGGAAACAAAGGACGACTTCATTAAGGATCTGGAGAATAAAACTAACAAGTGGAAGAGCGGCAACATTAGCGAAGTGCAGGTCGCCACATTCGGGTCGAACACTGCGGTTTCACATTACACATTTACCTACGACGCTGAACTCAGAGGCACTCACCGAGCGCGAACCGTAATATGCAGCGACACCTGGATCAATGATTCGGGGACATGGAAAACCGCTGCGACCCACTGCTCCATGGTTAAGGGAAAGTAGCAGTCCCCATCCACCGCGCACGTCGGATGGCCACGGCCGACTGGAGCTCTGCCGCTTCCTCACGCCACACCTGTCGTCGCGGATCACCGCAACGCCCCGGTGAACGCTCTAGGATACCCTCCGCGTCATGTTCGCCGTGGACGACATCGACGAGACGGCTTGAAAGGCTCCACAAGCGCGGCGGGCAGTTCGTAGGCGAAGTAGTCCAGTACAAAGCCGCGTATAGGCTCTGCTATATCCGCGGGCCTGAAGAACTTCTCATCGGACTCGCCCAAAAACTGAGCTGAGCGCAATACGAAGACGTCGGAGAGAACCCCGCTTTTAGATCCCGAGTCGTCGGCAATTCGGAAGTTAACCCGCCGGTTCGAGAGCGGTTTGCTTAGGGCGTAAGCGACCACAGGTGTGAAACACAAGGGAGCGACGCCACCAGATTACTTCCGCATAGCCTGTAATCCGGGAGTGGTTGTGATCGATTCAACCCGAGTTCCTGGTACGGATACACGTAGATCGCCGAGCTACTACTTCCTCGTGAGCACAGCCGCCAGATACCGCAGTTCGGACTCCACTTCTGCGGCATCGGCGACAGTGTCCGCGATTTCTTGGCGAAAGAGCTCGCGATAACGTTTGCGAAGCCTGTGGATGGCTACTTTCAGGGCTCCTTCTGATGTGGTCATTTCGCGGGCCAGGTCGGCATATGGCGCTTCGGACTGACCGAGAAGAAAAACCTTCATCCGTTCGAAATTCTCCGGGCTGCCATGCTGGACGAACTCTTCGCGCAATCTCTCCATGACGCGTTCAAGCATCGATAGGGCCCAGCGGCGCTCGAAGATCCGATCTGGAGTGTCGTCGTGACCGGGCTCCCTTTGATACCGTTCTTCACCGGATTCACCGGATGAAAATTCAAGGGATACAACTGCTCCGCCACCGCGTTTCTGGGCGCGCTGACGGTCTTTTTCGTCCGCCGCGAAGAATTTCAAGGAAGTCAAAATAAACGATCGAAATCGACCCTTTTCCGGATCGGCTCTATCGAGATATCGCCCTTCCAGCACGCGCATGAAGAACTCCTGCGTGAGGTCCTGCGCCTGATCCGGCGCATAACCACGCCGGCGCAGATAGGCATAAAGCGGATACCAGTAGTTCTCGCACAGAGAAACCAGCGCGGAACGAGCGTCCTTCCGTTGTGGATCGCCAGCCGCGACCACTAGAGTCCACCGCGTCGTCGGAAACTGTGGTGACCCAGGAAGGGTGTGCACTGTCTGGCCGTTGGTCATGGTCTTATCCTCACGAGACCTCTAAAACAGGATAAGGAATCAGAAGTGAAAAGTTACAGCGCAATCGCTACAGCTTGTCGTATTCTGCTCTGGCACTTTTCAGGATCGGAACATCGGGGTCGGCGTCCTTCCAGAGCGTGAAGAAATCCTCGTACGCGTTTTTTGCTTTGATCTTATCGCCTGACAATGCGTACGCTCTCCCGATTTGCAAATGCGCCAGTGCGCCAATGGGTGAGTTCCAGACAATTCCACGATGGTCGAGAATCTCCTGAAACTCTGCCGCTGCGTTGCTGCCTTGATGAGCGGACAAATAGGCCTCTCCTCGAACAAAAACAGGATACAAGCCATTCCATGCGTACTCGCCGCTAAACGTGGTCTGTCCCAGTTCAGACGGCAGGGCGGCTCGAAGCATCTCCAACGCCGCTGAAGGATTTCCTCGATCGAGCGCGAGTTTAGCGCGGACGGTTGGCAGATAATTGAACTGCACGGTCGTGGCTTCGGGGAACCGCTTGTTCAACTCCTCGGTCAGGCTCTGTGCGCGCCCCGTATCTCCGGCATATGCCAAGGCGAGCGCGGAGGCATACTGCACATCGACGCCAGAGGAACTTGCCACAGCAAGCGATGCGCGCCGCCGCGCTTCCACGGCGTTACCAAACAGGGCTTCCCTCAGTCCAGACGTGGCGGAATAGTTAGCAGATATTTCTTTTTCCTCTGCCCATTCGGCTGAATCTATAGCCCTCCGAGTCAGTTCTTCCGATTCGCGCAGTTGCCCGTAATAAGCCGCGCTGTCTGCTTCGTATGCAAGCAACGTATTTTCTACTCCAAGCTGACCCGCTGATACTGTGACCTGCTGTTTCATCCCCGCTGCGTCGTTCTGCAAAAAGGCAAGGTGGTAGAGAGAGGCAGGGTAGTAGTGGTGGTACATTTTGCGTTCGATGGCTTGCCTATACACCGAGTTCGCCTCATCAAAGCGATTCAAAGCCATGTAGCCATCCATGAGGAAGACGTAGGGGACAGGGTAGTCCGGTTTGAGACGAATTGCCTCTCTGGCTTCTGAAATCACTTCATCGTAGCGACCCATCGCCGGGTAAATTGCACCCGACAAATAAATATGCGGCATCTCGGAGCGGGGATAAGCCTGCATCCAAAGCCTGCAGGTTTGTTCGGCTTTTTCGAGGTTACCGGGAACCTCTTTGTAGTAGATGGCTGATACGAAATACCTCTCGGGCTCACTTGCGCGTTCGCGCAGTTCGTATGCCTTGCGGGTATAGTCCGCCGCGATGCTAGGTTCTCCAATAGAGGTATGCCAGACGCCCAACCACGCGTAGGCAACTGCGAAATTTGGGTCGAGTTCGACAGCGCGCTTGTAAAAGGTAATGGCAAGTGGTGGGGAACTTGCACGTTTGCCGGAGCTAAAAGCTTTCAGGGCTTCGAGCGAGGGCGTTGTCGCTTCTTCGAGAGGGGTATCGAATTTTTCTACCGTGCTCAGCGACTCGCCCAGTTTGTTCCGCATCTCCGCCGCGGTCTTTCCCAGTGCGTCGAGCACGTGATTCTTGTCGCTCGCCTGTGCCTCCGCGCTTGCCAGCATTTTCCCATTGGAACAGTCGACCGCCTTCACGGTCAGAAGGTATGGCGTACCAATTTGCGCGATCGAGCCATCGAGCGCAGCGGCGCTTGCCGTCCGCTGGCACAGCTCCCGCGCAACCTCCGGCGTCAGCCTAGCGTCTGGCTTCTGGCCCATCAAGCCCAGTGTCTGTTGGATTTGCTGGTCCGAGATCAGGCTCAAGAAGGGTGACTGTTCAAGCTGCACGGCTAGGCCCTGCCGCAGCGTGCCATCAAACACCGCATCTCTCGTGGTGTTGGTGAAGTCGGCGAGCACAATGGTGTCCCTGTCAGTCAGCTTGGGTCTTGACGAGGTGTTGCGGTGCACAAACGACCAAACCGTCAGCCCGGCGAAAGCGATGAACACGAGACCGGCGGCTGCACCGAAGACGGCGGGCCTGTGCCTGCGGACGAACTTGCGCGCCCGGTACAAACCGCTTGGCGGCGATGCAAGGACCGGCCGGTGCTCAACATATCTCTCGATATCGGATCCCAGCTCGGCCACGGAAGCGTATCGACGCTCCCGCACTTTTTCCAGAGCCTTGACGGTGATCCAGTTGAGGTCGCCATCTACGAGACGGCGCAGGGAGGCTGGATCGGTCTGGCGTTGCGAGGCGATGTCGGCCGTCGCTGCGCCCATTGCACTCAGCTTTCGCGAAAGCGATGGGGCCTCTTCTTCACGAACGATGCGCAGCATCTCGGCCAACCCTTCCTGCCGCAATTTGGTTGGGTCGAAAGGGACAACTCCGATGAGTAGCTCGTACAAGATCACGCCGAGCGAATACACATCCGAGCGCTCATCGACCTCCCCGGTCATCACCTCGGCCTGCTCCGGGCTGGCATATTCCGGAGTGCCAACCATCTGGCCGAATTGAGTGAGCAGAGTCTTCTCCACGGCCCATTGGTCGGTAGCCTTTGCGATGCCGAAGTCGATCACTTTAGCAACAGGCTTTTCCTCCTGTTCCATCACTAGAACATTCGACGGCTTGAGGTCGCGATGGATCACGCCTTTCTGGTGCGCGTGCTGAACCGCACGGCACACCGAGAGAAACACTTCCAGCCGTTGGCCGATTGTCATTCGCCTGCGGTCGCAGTACTGCGTTATGGGCACGCCCTCGATGTACTCCATGACGAAGTAAGGCCGGCCCTTCGGTGTGGCGCCTGCGTCGAATATCCGCGCGATACTCGGGTGGTCCATGATCGCCAGTGCCTGGCGTTCATTTGCAAAACGGGCCAGTACCTGACCGGTATCCATTCCGAGCTTTACAACTTTGAGCGCTACAAGACGGCGAATAGGTTCGCGCTGCTCGGCGAGGTACACGGTTCCCATACCGCCTTCGCCAAGAGGTCGAAGGATATGATAACGGCCGAAGTCGTCATCAGAGACTCCTGGCGTCACTGTGTCGACGGTTTCAATTCCGGAGTCGTTGCCGCCAAGCGAACTCTCGAACACGCCCTGCATCAGGCACTTGGGGCACAGTCCCGCGGGATCATCAGAACCCAATCCCGTTCCGCATTGAGGGCAGTTCGCCATCTGGGATACATTTGCAGCGCCTCATTTTAGTCCCTTCGCTGAGGCTTCTGTAACCTTTCGCCCCGCGATTCCTTATTCGTGCCAGGTGCGCCGAATTGATGGCCACCCAATCGTTCAAGTCGAAAGGAGATCGTCATGAGAAACGTTTTGTTTGGTTGTCAAGTTGTGTGTCTTTTGGCAGCTTCCGCGTTCTATGCGCAAAACGTGGTCGCGCAGGAGTCCGTAAACATGAGATTTTCGGGAACTTCTGCGCCCAGCACCATCAATCTCCAACAACCCGATACAAGTAATGACGGTGACAACTTCGCCGGGCAAGGTACGCTCGGTTCATTTACCGTCACGAATGTACGAGCTATCTCAAATTCTCCGGGGACATCCAGCACTTGCTCTGGCAACAATCTGTTGTTTCTCCCGGAACTTGCCGGCGCGGGTGTGTTTCGTTTCCAGGACGGCAGTCTACTGGAAGTCAGTCTCACGCAGGGAGGGGATTGCATTAATCTCAACAATGGCGTGGCCCACTGTGACGTGACGTTTCAAATCACAGGTGGAACCGGCCGCTTCAAGTATGCGTCCGGCATCCTTACGATGACTGAAACTGTGGCGACGGTGGCGTCCGATGCCTTGGGCAACCCCGTCCTTTTTGCCGCGCGGGGGAAGTATACGGGAACGATTTCCGGTGTAGCCGATAAGACCGCCAAGATCGCCACGAACAATTGAAGAAGTGACCGACACTGCTACGCTCAGGGTTTCCGAGTGGATGCTGAAGAGACCCTGAGCGCTTCTTCTAGTGAGCGAACGACACCTTGAAGGCGCCAGGCGCTCGACGATGGCTGTGTGGATAATAGGACGATGGCTGCGTGAAAGGTAATAGGTTGTTGGCAATACCGAAGTCAGGGCACCTGCGTGCCTACTCGGCAAAAGATGGCACCATGATTTGGGATTACGACACAGCTCGCGAGTTCACGACCGTCAATGGTGTTTCCGGTCGTGGTGGATCCATGGATGGGCCAGGGCCGGCTATTGGCCGTGGAATGATCTTTGTCAATTCCGGATATGCGATCTGGGGCGGGATGCCTGGTAACGTCTTGCTCGCGTTTTCTGTGGACGGTAGGTAAGGCATGGCTCAAAGGCTAAAATCGTAGTGAGCGCTGGCGGATGCGACCTTGCTGGAGAATCGATGGGAACCTCGAACAAAACGCATTTAAGGTAACGCACCGATCGCCCACCAAGATCGTGCGGCGCGACAATCGGAAGCAACGGGTCAACAAACGAAGTTGTGGAATGCGGAACACAACACTCTGGCCGAATAGTCGTCCACTCGGAAGTTGAACCTCTGACTCGCATGCTGGCCACACAAGTTGGATCTCCTCGACGGGGAATGACGCGGGTAGAGCGGTAGAGCATCAATATTCCGCCCACGTTCGTCGGCGTTTCAATTGATCACTGAGCCGTGATCCGTTTGTGATCCGTTAGTACTGCTTACCGGTGCCTTCGACTGCTTTACGTTGCCCTCCGTGCGCTCTATGTTGTTGAAACTACGTTTTCGAGTAAATTCGAATCCCACTCTCTCCGCCATGTTATTAAAAATAAACAAGTTGCTTAAAATTATGAACCCACTCTCAGGGGCCTGTTTCGTCTTCGGAATGATCGACATGCAGTTTTGCAAAGTCTAGGTGCGTGCCGTTAAGGCCAAAACCGACTGATTGGGAATCAGTTTTTCGATCTGCGAAGGAGGAATTTTGCAGTCACTGCGTAGCCATAGTCAAGGTGCGAGTGAATGCGGTGCGTTCCTGTCTCCCGTTGCCTTTTGTCCCCTTGCACTTCTACAGCAGCTGGTGTAGCTTCTTGTAGAAGCAATAGGGGAACCTGATGCCATCTCGATCCATTGATCTTCCGCAGGGCACGCTCGACCTGCTCATCCTCCGCACCCTGTCGCTCGAGCCGCTCCACGGCTGGGCCGTCTCTGAACGGATCCAGCAGATCTCGAGCGACGTCTTGCGAGTCCAACAGGGCTCGCTTTATCCCGCGCTGCATCGCCTGGAGCGCCGCGGCTGGATCAAAGCGCGCTGGGGCACATCCGAGAACAACCGCAAAGCAAAGTTCTACGAGCTCACCAAAGCCGGACGGCGCGAACTCGAGATCGAACAGAACGCATGGCAGAAGCTAACGGCAGCTGTGGGCCAGATCCTCGAAACCGCTTAGGAGGTCGCGCGTTGCTACACGACTTACTCTTCCGCCTGCGAACCTTGATGCGGCGCCCTGCCGCAGAGAACGAACTCAATGACGAGTTGCGTTTTCACATCGAGCGACAGACCGACAAGTATGTGAAGTCGGGGATGAGCCATGCCGAGGCCCTGCGTCGCGCCCGGCTGGAGTTTGGTGGACTCGATCAGGTCAAGAACGAGTGCCGCGAGGCTCGCGGTGTCAGCTTGGTTGAATCGCTGGTGCAAGACTTGCATTACAGCGCTCGCACTCTGCTTCACTCGCCCGCGTTTACCGCTTGCGCTGTGCTGACGCTGGCATTCGGGATCGGGGCCAACACGGCGATCTTCAGCGTGGTAAATCAGGTTTTGCTGAATCCGCTGCCATATCCCAACCCGCAGGAGTTGCTGGCTGCACGGGAGAATGATTCACTGCCGAATCTTGAAGACATTCAGCGACAGACCAAATCGTTTGCCAGCAGTGGTGGAATCAACATCGAGCCTATGGACTTCAGTGGCACTGGTGAGCCGGTGCGCGTGCACGGCGCCTATGTTGATGTGGGCCTGTTTACGACACTCGGCGCACAACCGGTGTTGGGCCGTTTGATCTCAGCCGATGAAGATGTAAAGGGCGGGCCGCGGAACGTCGTGCTGAGTTATCCGTTCTGGCGGGATTTTCTGGGCAGCGATCCTCATGTGCTGGGCAAAGCGATCCGGCTGAGCGACAACAGTTACACAGTGATCGGCGTGATGCCCAGAGATTTCACTCTACCGAAGGAGCTTGCGGATGTCTTCGTTTCGTTGTGGGTGGGATATCCCGATGCGGCAGCCGAGCGTGACGTGCATTTCATGCACACCTACTGGCGGCTGAAGCCGGGCGTGCCGCTTGCACAGGCGCAAGCAGAGATCGCACAGGTGGACCGCCGGCTTGCGGAGGAGTTTCCCCACACCGAGAAGGAGCGCGCGACCTTACTGATACCGCTGCATGAGTGGTTGGTAGGCGATGTCCGCCCGGCGTTGCTGATTCTGTTCGGAGCGGTTGGGCTGGTGCTGCTGATTGCCTGCGCAAATTTCGCGATGCTGCTGATGGTCCGGGCCGTGGCACGCCAGCGCGAGTTGGTGATTCGCGCCTCGCTGGGAGCACGGAATCGCCGCCTGATTCGGCAAAGGCTCACCGAGAGCACGCTGTTGGCACTAGTCGGCGGAGCAGCAGGACTGATCGCTGCGAAGGCGGGCACAACTTTGTTGCTGGCGTTGAGACCGGCAGAGTTGCGTCGCTTGGACGCAATTCCCATGGACGCGCGGGTCTTCCTGTTCGTATTCGCTATCTCGCTACTGACGGGGCTGCTGTTCGGACTTCTGCCGGCTTGGTCCGCATCTCGCGGCGATATCGCTGAAGCGTTGCGGGAGAATGCACGCACCACAACTACGGGCGTTTCACGCAGTCCTTTGCGCAGTTTCCTGGTGACCGCGGAGCTTGCCCTGGCGCTCATTCTGCTGGCGGGTGCGGGATTGCTGATCAAAGGCTTTCTGCGCCTGCGATCCGTCGATCCGGGATTCAATCCCGCGAACGTCATCACCATGTACCTTCAACTGCCGGGAAGCCGCTATCCGCAGATTCCCATGCAGACGAATTTCCGCAGAGAGTTGCTGGCGCGGATCAACGCCTTTCCCGGGGTGGAAGCCGCGATGATAACTGACCTCCCTTTGGCCGGAAATTATGTAGGCCATCGCGTCGTGGTCGACGGACAGGCGACCCGTGCCGAGGGAACCGAACCAGTGGTGCAAACACTATCGGTGATGGGTGAGTACTTCGGCGTCATGCAGATACCGATTCGCAACGGACGCGACTTCAGTGCGATGGACCGCGAAGGACAACCACGAGTCGCGATCGTCAACGAGGAGTTTGTGCGGCAACTTCTTCCCGGCCAGAACGCGATTGGAACCCGGATTGACTGGACCCGATCGAGCGACCCCCACGAGTGGATGACGATCATTGGCGTTGCGGGCGACGTGAAGCATTCCGGACTGAACCAGCCAGTGGATCCCGCCGTCTACTCCCCGTTCAGCCAGAATGACGAGGCGTGGCGGAAATTTATGACGCTGGTGATCCGTTCGCGAGTTCCGGAAGCAAGTCTGGTCGAGGACGTGAAAAAGCAGGTCTGGAGCTTGGATAGCCAGATTCCCGTCAGCGGCATTCAATCCATGGACGATTTGTTGGCGGTCTCGGTAGCGCAGCAGCGCTTCAACATGTTGTTGCTCGGGAGCTTTGCCGCGCTGGCGGTGGCACTGGCCGGAGTAGGCATCTACGGTATGGTTGCGTATCGCGTCACACAGCGAACGCAAGAAATCGGGGTCTACATCGCTTTAGGGGCGCAACACCGAGATGTCCTGCGGCTGGTAATGAAAGATGGAGTGAAGCTCGGGCTGCTGGGCATTGTGCTCGGGCTTGCTGGCGCAGTCGCGCTTACTCGAGTGATGGTCAGCGTGCTCTTCGAAGTGAAACCTACCGATCCCGCAACACTGATTGGTGTGGCGTTGTTGCTTGCTGTAGTCGCTATGCTGGCCTGTTACATCCCGGCACGGCGGGCGTTGAGCATCCATCCTATGACCGCCTTGCGCCGCGAATAAGGAGCCGCGCACTGGACAACTTGAGGTGATCTGCAGATTCAATCGGATCAGCTGTCGGCAATCCGGAGGTTGGAACTCTGACTCAGATGCAGGCCATACAGATTCGACCTGCCTCCCAAGGAATGACACGGCGGAACATCAATGTTCCGGCCAACCAATCACTGAGCCGTGATCCGTTTGTGATCCGTTAGTACTGCTCACCATTGTCTTCGAACTGCCTTACGGTGCCGCCGTGCGCTCTATGTTGTTGAAACTAACGTTTTCGAGTAAATTCGAATCCCACTCTCTCCACCAAGTTATTCAAAATAAACG
>Ga0209580_10001318_pt1 | contig 11568 bp, 17 predicted proteins | sample Coa_R1_5_FD_187153 | JGI IMG/M metagenome (GOLD analysis project Ga0209580, IMG submission 187153) | Surface soil microbial communities from Centralia Pennsylvania, which are recovering from an underground coalmine fire - Coalmine... | ecosystem: Environmental > Terrestrial > Soil >...
TCGCGCACGCCGGATCCTTTTTTGCGACCTCGCTGAACTGCTCCCCTGCCTCTTCGTATCCAAAGGAATGCAGCAACGCTACTCCGCGCTCAAAGGCAGCCTGCGACCCCGGCTCGCAGGAAATAGGAAACGAAACCTTCCCGAGCTTCTCGTTCGGGTCGTGATGATGCCCATGCATGTCGTCATCAACCGCAAACCCGGGCAAAGCGCAGACCGTCCCCAGCAGCAAACAACCAAGCAGTTTCACGCGGATCATCTTCCCCTCCCACAAGCGCAGATGCTTAACTGTAATCAACTTTCTTAATTTTCACCACCAGGGGTCAGGATTGTTGGACCGAGCAAAGGTCAAGAGTCAGGCGGGTGTCCCATGCGGGCGTGACGCCAGAGTCATCCGCAGATTGAGCGAGTCTTGCACCACTGCACATCGAAATTCCATTTGACTGTTTCACCGCCCTTGAAATGCAGTTCGTAACGGCCGCGAGCGCCAGCCCCCTCTTCGTACTTCTCGAATACGATCGTTCCCGACTCGGCCCGTTGGCAGTCACCCTCCTTGGCACAGCGCGACGCGAAGCCCGCGTCTGACGCACCGCCAAACTTGACAGTTTGGCCTGCATGGATCGGAAGTCCACGCCAAACTCCCATGCTGATGTACGGCCCCTTCACTCGTTCGCACTGTGCCGGTTCCGCCGTGAGCGTGATCTCAATCGCCGGTCCATCCCAGGGCGCGCATGAACTCTGAATCAATCCGTAGGCAAATGGTGACGCTATAGAAAAAGCGACTCGGCCCAGGGTCAATAACATGATGACTGCAAGACCATACGTATGCGCGCGGGATTGCATAAAGAACCTCCAATATCGACCTAATCGAGAACAATCTCACGGACTCTGCCGGTGATCGAGTTACTTCGGTACACGCCAGGAGCTTGATATCCGGGATCGCGACACAAATTCGTAAACGACTTCGCACGCGGGAAGGAGTCTACTTGTTCACCGGTCAGCACCGCTACATCGGAATCTGGGTTGTAGTCGTCAGAGGGCGCTCTCGGTCCCCGGAGTGCGAATAAATGTTTATGCGTGCCTGATTAGCGACCAGACGCCTTTTAATAGCCCCGCCATCGAGTCTCGCAGTAGCCGTCCACCCTCGGCAGGCGCTTCTCAAACGCCGTTTTCTCGAGCATCCGGACCTGCGGTGCGCTAACGCGGCCAGGCCAGCAGCGATCCTGGGGTGCACCTTGCCTGTGCAAACAATTTGGAGATCAATCGCGCAACCGTGTCGTGCTGAGGCAAAGTCTGAAAATCGGGGGACAATGTATTAATCAGGCTCCAGCTGCCGCCGTACGCACTTTGAAACGAACTCTCTCTTGCGCTGAAGATAGTTGACGACCTCGAAGAGGTTCCGTTCATATTGAGGCCTAGCGCAGTCGTGTTGGGAATGCCTTCGGCTTCGCGCGCAGGGCCGAGAGCTCAAAACTCTGATTAAACGGTCAATGCGTGTAACCGAAATTTAACGTCAACCATCCCTCACACGCGCATCCAAGCTCTGCGCCGTCATTGACTTGCCCTGGCTCCAGCCCTAACATTTCAGTGCAGTGATCGGGCGAACCATCTCGCATTACCGCATCCTCGAGAAGGTCGGTGGCGGCGGAATGGGTGTGGTGTACAAGGCTGAGGACCAGCGCCTTCACCGCTTCGTCGCGCTGAAGTTTCTGCCTGAAGATCTCGCCAAAGACGAACAGGCTCTTGCCCGCTTTTCCCGTGAGGCCCAAACGGCTTCGGCGTTGAACCATCCGAACATCTGCACGATTTACGACATTGGACAGCAAGACGGCATGGCCTTCCTTGCCATGGAGTTTCTGGAGGGGACAACGCTGAAGCATCAGATTGGCTTGCATCCCATGGATCCAGACCTGGTCTTTGCACTCTCGGTCGAGATCGCCGATGCCCTGGATGCGGCCCACGCGGCGGGCATTGTCCATCGGGATATCAAGCCGGCGAACATCTTCGTGACGAATCGCGGCCACGCCAAGATTCTCGACTTTGGAATCGCAAAAAAGGAGGACAGCGTGCCGAAGCGAGAAACGGGCTCGGATGATCCGACGGTCGTCGACCTCGACGTTACCACCCCCGGCACCACCGTCGGAACAGTTGCCTATATGTCGCCGGAGCAAGTAGCCGGCAAATCTCTCGATAACCGGACTGATTTGTTTTCGTTCGGCGTCATCCTCTACGAAATGGTGACCGCGCGCCCGCCGTTTGTGCGGGACACCACAGGATTAACGTTTGCCGCGATTCTGCATGATGCGCCGATTGCACCCTTCCAGTTGAACCCGCGAGTGACTCGTCGCCTGGAGCAAATCATTCTCAAGGCGCTGGAAAAGAATCGCGATTTCCGGTATCAGCACGCTTCCGAAATGCGAGCCGACTTACAGCGGCTCAAGCGAGATGCCGAGTCAGGGACGGTTTCTGCCGTCATCGAGCCGCCCCGCGTTCCCCGCAGAAGTTGGCTACCAGGCGTCGCTCTGGGAACGGCCCTCGCAATTGTCACTATCCTTGCGTTTTTCTTCCTTTGGCAGTCGAAGCGTTGGCAATCCCCGCGTCCTGGCGCCTTTCCAGCGGAATCGACGAGCGCAAGGGCGATTGCGATCCTGCCATTCGAGAATGTCGGGTCCGACAAGGCAACTGATTTTCTGCAATTCGCCTTGCCCGATGAAGTTGCGACGACGCTCAGTTACGTGCCGTCGTTCTCCATCCGCCCGTTCGCAACCACCAGCAAGTACAACGGACGGAATGTCGATCTGCAGCAGGCCGGCCGAGAAATGGGCGTGACATCAATTGTGACGGGACACTACCTGACCGCGGGGGACCAGTTGGAGGTGACCCTCGAAGCGGTCGACGTCACCAATAATCGCAGCGTATGGCGAGACACAATCAATGTCCCTGCAGGCGACAAAATCGCCATGCGCGATCTCCTCACCTCGAGAATTCGCCAGGGCCTGGTCCCCGTTCTGGGAGGATTATCGGCTTCCGGCGAGGCCGGTACTCGTCCCAAAAGCGAAGAGGCTTACGACCTGTATTTGCGCAGCATCGGCATGGCGCATGATGTTGCGCCCAACAAGGACGCAATCGCCATGCTGGAGAAGGCGGTAGCGATCGATCCCAGCTATGCGCCAGTTTGGGAAGCTCTGGGAGTGCGTTACTACTACGGCGGAGCGTATGGCGAGGGCGGGGAGGCGATGCTTCAGCGTTCGGACGCAGCCATGCAGCGCGCATTGGCTCTGGATCCGAATCTCGTTTTTGCCGCCGGCGTGCTGATTACGCAACAAAGCGATCGCGGCGAGATCGGGACAGCCTATGTGCAAGCTGCAGCCCTGGTGAAGCGCCGGCCTAATGACGCGATGTCCCATTTTGCCCTGTCGTATGTTCTGCGCTACGCAGGTTTGTTGAAGGAAGCCGCTCGCGAGTGCGACTCCGCGCTGGCCTTGGACCGAAACAACTACCAGATCCGGTCATGCTCGGGCCCGTTTGTGCAGCTGGGTGATACCCAGCGGGCTATGGAATTCGTTCGCCTCGATGCCGGTTCAGAATACGCCGCCATGCAAACTGCCGTCGTTGCGCTGGACGAGGGCAAACCGGCGGAGGCGCTGCAGGCGGTGCAGAGAGCGCAGGCTTCTCCGTTGGCGGGGCGTGACTTGCTGCAGGCCTGTCTTGATTCTCCGCAATCCTCTCGTTGCGACGACGCCGCTCACAGGATCGAAGCCACAGCACTTGCCGGAGTTGACGTGGAGCCGCGGTATTCCGTCGGGGCATTGCTCGCGTACTGTGGTCGGCAAGATGCTGCCGTTCGCCTGCTTAGAAGTGCGATCCAGCATCATTATTGTGCGTACACCGCTCTGCAGAAAGATCCGTTGCTCACGAAGCTGCGCGGGGCTCCGGAGTTCAGCGGTTTGCTTCCCGCCGCGAAATCGTGCCAGGAGGCATTTCTTGCACAGCAAGGCCTGAGCTCGCACTGATCGGTGCATCTGACAATCGCGTGGCAGAGGAACATCCCGTTGTCGTTGAACAACAGCTACAATCCGATCAGTACCGATTACTCGATGGAAGCCCTTAAGATCGCTGCCACTTGCGTCGTCGCCGCGGTGCTCTACGGGATTGTACGACCAATTCACGGCACGAATCCGTATCGAGTACTTCACTGTTTTTCACCCGCCAATCTTTCACACTCAGTCCCCAACCCTGCTGGGTGTCGGTTGGAGAATCGTAGCCATGTGGTGGGTCGGTGCATTTTTCGCTGTGCCGATGATTCACGCAGCAAGGGCGGGGCGTCGCACTCCGCTGCCAGCATCTGAACTGCTACGCCCAGTTGTATTCTTGCTGGCCTTCATGGCCGCCGTCGCGGTGCTCTCTGGAATCACTGGGTACGTACTTGCTCGAAACGCGATGCGAACGATCACAACCTACTCCTAAAGGGGCGCCCTTTTATAATGCGGTTTCGACAGTTACCTGACAAAATTCCTCACACCTAGGCTGTGGACCACCCCAAATGTTTTGATGCTGATCAGAATTTCCCTCTTTCATCGCGTTAGTAGGTGTTGAGCGATTTTCGAGAAGCAGTCTATGGAACTTGCATCACGGCTGTCGAAGGTAGTTTTCCAAATCGTTTTCTGGGCCGCCAGCCGTTAACAAAGAGACTTCAATAGTGCGTTTAACGATGACTGGGTGGACTGAGGAAGCTCCCGGGTGCCGCGAAAAGCTTGTCGTCAAAATTCGACACGCCGAGTGTAACGATTGAATTCCAAACGTCACTCTACAAACAGAGGTCCTCCCCAGCTTCGAAACGGAGAAAAAGAGTTAACGGCAGCTAGGAGGTACCATGCAGGGAAGGATCCGCGATTGCTGTATTGGCTATGCCGTAAGAGGCTGGCTAACCCTCATCTGGCTTCTCATCATCTTGTCGGGAAGCCGGGCGATCGGCCAGGAAGAGCCGAAAACCGACCACATCAAAACCCCGACGTGCCGCGTTGCTAACAGTAAGGACTTCAGGACGTTCGGCCTCCACTACAACGTTTCGTACACCGATAACAAGCCGCCCTACGAGCTGTTTGTCGAATCCAACTCCGACCCAGACATTCTTTTCGAGCAATGCAGGGCATTTCTTAAAGCGATGATCTCCGTCAAGATCGACGAAGCCATTGCAAACGGCAAAGCCGAACTGGCGAAGCGAAAAGACGAACATCTCTTCCTGCGGGTCGCAAAGAAGTAAGCCCGGGTCTTCCTCCGGCGCTTCTCCAAAAGCGCCTGTACACCACGGTGCTGCCCATGGTTGGAGATAAATCCCGTGGGTGTTGAAAAACTCTTTCGCCCGAAATTCAAAAACAAATTCCGCTAGGACCACAGACGACTTTTTCAATTTTCGAGACATTTTGTATCCCCACATTTTGGTGGGTTTGGGAGGAAACTGGAGTTTTTCAACAGCAAGGGGCGCGGCCGGTGGCCGCGGCAAAGCGGAAAGGAACTTGTCTTGGCCGCGCCATTTCTGCATCCTGACATGGAGCGACAGGCAATGGAAGTAGGCCGTAGTGGCAGTGGTGGGTTGTAGAACACCGAACAACAGCGTGGCTCCAAGTTTCGTGCGCAGAGCAGTGGTTAACAGTTGGCGCAAGCCAACTGATTCCGTTTGGAAGAGTACCTTCGATTGCACAGCTTGGCCGTTGCTTGCAGCTGAGAAAGCGAGCGAGCAGTGAACAAGAGACAGGGCGAGAATCTGCAGCCGGCGAGAGCGAAATCCAAGCGGCGGAGGCGAAACAAAGGGATGTGGACCGGCCGGTGTTGGAGCCCAATGCAGCCGGTATCGACGTTGGCGCACGAGAAATGTTTGTGGCCGTACCTCCAGGGCGGGACGAGAAACCGGTGCGGGTATTCGCGACCTTCACCGAAGATCTGGAGCGCTTATCCGATTGGCTCGAGCAGTGTGGGGTGACGACGGTGGCGCTGGAATCGACCGGAGTGTATTGGATTCCCCTGTTCGAGATTCTCGAACAACGAGGCATCCGCCCTTGTTTAGTGAATGCCCGCCACATGAAGAACGTACCCGGACGGCGCACCGACTGGCGCCGGCTCTACTTGAGCGGAAGACTTGGGGAGCAGAAGCCGAGCATGAAATTGCTTCCCGTGCGAGTGAGTGAAAGCTTGCCGCCAGTCACGACCCATGCCAGTAACAAAGCCTCGACGTCGATCGAGGTTGCGAACCCAAAGCCCGTTGCACGATTCACATCAAACTGCGGCAGGCACAGTTGCGTATCGAAGGCTCTGCTGATCCAGGGTTGGTTCGCATGTTGCTGGAGTGCCTCACGCGATGATTGCTCTGCCGACCAAAACGCGGATTTGGATCGCAGCGGGTGTCACGGACTTGCGCCGGGGAACTCAACCGCCCGATACACACTCGGAGGACGAGGCAGTTCGGGCCTAAATTATTGACTCAAGCGTCCGCTTGATTTCGGCGATCTGCGACTCGGCTTCTTCGATCACGCCTCAAGCATTGCCCTTCCGAGGCCATGACCCACATAGTGACAAATCTGCTTCATGCCTAACAAATTCGATTCCATCTGCGCGAGGCATTCCAGCGCGGCTGCTTGTTGGATGCCGCCAACCGCGTCGCCTTTGTCCGTCACTACGCAACGCCACTGAAAATTGCATCGACCTCAATCCCCCATTCCTTGAGTAGCCATTCTGGAACATAGCATCGATTTCGGTTGAGTTCGCACCACCGCTTTAGCTGGGGTGATGCGACGTACTGTGCTTTTGACAGTCCTAGTCGTTCGACCTGCAATTCGAACTGCGTCAGCATTACGGGGAGGGCCGGGAACGGCTTACCCCAGTTCGGATTTCCGCGCCCCCGCTTCGTACCCGGCAGAACGATTGGTCTGGTCATTGGAGTGAACTCGCAACGCTGGAAAACGCATTGTTTGCGTTCGAGCCGACGAGACGAATCGTGCCCACTACCAAAACGAGGATGACGGCCAGCATGACGGCGTATTCAGCAATGTCCTGCCCGTCGTCTGTAAGCAAGAGCTTTCGAAAGAGATGACGCATGTTGCACCTCTACTGACTGCCGCTCGCCCGCTTCAACTCCACTTTCAGAACGTAACAATCCTCGTGGAACGCTCTGCCGCTCTCGTCCACCTTTGCTGCCTCAAGCGGAATCGGATGGTCACAGATTGGGCACAGCAATTCTGAATGGTAGAGTGATTTGGTGGAGTGAAGTACCAGAAGTTCGTGTGTCACGATAGACCCTCATTTCCGCACGATCAATCGGGCCTTGGAGATGTTGAGGAGAACGCGCTTGCCGATAGCTTAGACCTTGCGGGCCGTTATGCAAGCCCTAAATGGAGCAGACGGGCAAGCCAGAAAGAGGGATGCTCTTGGTCGATTCTTTGACCGTGCGAATTAAATTCAAGCCGGAATAGCGCGGCTGCAAGGATGAACTTCGAACAGTTTTACGGTTGTGTCGTATCGCGCCTCGGCTGGAAACTCAATTCGTAGTTGGCAGTTAATACACTCCAGAAAGCGCCCTGTGGGACACATCAGAATACCAATGCGGTGTTGAACAAGCGTGATAGGACCGACGGCGGACATTGCATATTCCAACTCTCGAAATCCAAGTCCATCATACGCTCAACGTCAAGCGGCCCCGGAGCCTTCTGAACTCGCGGGGCCTTGGTGCGACGGGGGAGGATGACACTCAATGCATTGGTTGTTGTTGGTTTCTTGTCAGGCCCGATCCAGCCTTTCGCGTCTTCGCATCCACTTCTCTCTGAATCTCGACCAACTCCTTTGCGGTTGTTTCAGCTATGGCACGAATCAAGGTGAGTCGTCTCGCGTAGTCAGTGCCCTGTACCGTCTGTTCTATGAGAAGATCACAGTGTCCGGTAATAGCACCCAATTGATTAATTAGATGGTGAGCCACCATGTGCACTGGCTGGTGACGCTGTCGTTTTGCAGACATTTCAAAATCATCATCCCTTCTCCCCTCCATTGGGAGTCTGCGCCTCCAAACGCCATTCGATGATAACTATTAAAAGTGTTACGAATTGCGAACTTAGTGCCGACATATCGGCAGTGTGCTCGCGAAGGGTCATCCACAGCAGTTGGACGACGGCTACGAGGTTCTCCCCCCAAACGTTGGAGATATTCGTGGCCGGGTTTGGTTATGCCGATTGTTTCGATGTGGAAACGCGTTTATCGTTCAAAGGAGGCTTTTTCCTTGCCTCCCGCAGGATCACTTCAAGGTCACACTGATGCCCAAGCAACTCGTCGGCCATGCCCTTCGCAATGCTGCGAATTGCGTCCAAGCCTTTTCGGCACTTCGAATCTTCAAGCGCATCGTCCTTCAGCAGATCGCAATAACCAACGATTACTGACAACTTGTTGACGAGTCCGTGAGCTAGGTTGCAACTTGGCTGATACCTTCCCAGATCAGGCTTGTCTACCATTACCCCACCGCCTTCTCCCCCTCGCAGTACATTGTTGATTTTTGCGTCACTCAACTGGAGCGCCTGTGATTAGAATCACATGTGCTTGTGATCGGCAATGCTGACAGGCCGATTGCGCCACACCAGATGACGAACAACATCGGATTTAGGGTTTTGAAATGGCGACACCGAACACCACTGCTGGCGGAGTGTGAACGATGTCACTTGAAATTCATAACGCCAGAGCGGATGCTGAGAGATGATCCACAGGTTGTGGAGCATTACCTGAGGGAGAAACACAAGTATCACCCGTGCGACCTCCCGGAGCTGTCCGAAACTCCCCGAAAGGGCTCGTAGTCCTGCTCGCGGGCTGAAAATGATGAGCGAGACTACACCATCCGCCAAGATGATGCGGCGAGTGGCCTTGACGTACCCTGCATAGCCTCAAATCGCCAAGCAATCAGTTCGAGCAGCGTCGCCACGCTCAAGCCCGAATCTAAAAGCTCGATCATTTGTTCGAGGGTAAAACCCGCCTCTTCGCCCGCAACGGCCAGTTTGCTTATGGCTACTACTTGAGATGCCCGCATATCCCCGTCTGCCTACCGCAGAATTGTGGCGAGGATCGCACGCGGACGAAAGCAGGTCTGTGATTAGAATCACACCGGTTTAGGAGGAGGTTTGGGAAGCCGCCCTTGCCGTCATTGAGGAAAACTGATGCGGTGTCGCTGTCCTGATTCGCGGTGATAAAGTCCGGATGCCCGTCGCGATTCAGATCGGATACGGCCAGTCCAAAGGATGTTTGCCCACCTCGAAATACATGCGCGGAATCAAGGGTAGACGACGGGAAAAGTTCCAAGCCCCCAAAAATGGCCGATGGCCAAACATGCGGATGCCGTCCCTGTAGATCGAGGAGACGCACCCCTCCCGAGATCTCCCCAGCGAGCTTCTTGTGAAATGCTAACGACCTTCGAGGTAAGTTCCTTGCCGCCGAGCCTAGCCAGCACGCTGACCAGTACGACGACAAAAGCGGCGAGAACGAGGGCAATGCGGAGGCTCCGTTTCTGGCGGAAGAGGATCACTCCAAAGATTGCCCACTCGGCGAAGACGGCGAGTATTCCGTCGCACGATTCGGAAAGGAAGATCGCTCTCCTGTGGCAGCGAATGGCTGAAGCTTTTGTGGTGGAACGACGTTGACCGATAGCGTTGGTCAGGATCGCCCGCCCATGGCGGAGTGCAACCGATTGGCAGAGGAGTTTTCCACCGAAAACGGCGCCACTCGCGCGAAAGGCATTGACTGACAACAACTCAGGAGGGTACGATTCGGATGAAACGGTCACCAAGTTTACTATTAACTCCTCGGGGACAGCCACGTCTGCTCTTTCGCACTTGTAGGCGGCGTCCCTGCGGGTAACCATAGTCCAAAGGTTGCGTTCGAGGAACGGAAAAATGATGAGGCCTTTGTATCTGAAGACCCTGAGCTGGGTGATGGTCATGGTTTTTCCGGCGGCCCTGTTTGCAGCGGACCAACCTGCTGCCATGCTCTACAGCCATGGGACCGCATTGCTGAATGGCAACACCATCGCAAGGTCCTCGGCCGTCTTTTCCGGTGATTTGATACAGACGAATAGGGACTCGGTTGCCAATATCAATGCTACCGGTTCAAGCGTGCTGGTTCTGAATGAGTCGCTGGTTCAGTTTGAAGGCAGCACCCTCAAGTTGGAGCACGGAGGGGTAGCCATATCGACCTCAAAGTTGCTAGCGACCCGCGCCGGCGATGTGAAAGTGTCCCCGGTTGCTACTGTTTGGACCGAATTTGAGGTCAGAGATGTCGATGGTAAGGTCCAGATTGTAGCCCGAAAGGGCGATCTGACCATCAGTGATGACACCGGGACCACTACACTGGCGCAAGGCCAAGAGGCCACGCGAGACGAGTCTCAGTCGCAGGACGATTCCCAGGCGCAGAAGGGCGGCAAGAAAAAGAAGAAGGGAGCAGGACCAGCACCTGCAGCCGCTCCTGGCGCAGCCGGGGGAGTATTGAACTCTCCTATAGCAATCGGAATTGCCGGAGGAATTGCTCTGGGTGGTACCGCATGGGTGTTAAGTCACGGCGATGACCCCGTAAGTCCGGCCAAGCCCTGAACTCGAAGGGCATATCGGACGCTGACATCCGTGTTCGTCGATGCGCCGCCACGGGAAGCGATGTCCCACAAGGGGTTTGGACCCTCGCCCAGCAAATCCTGAATGTGAAAATAAAAAAGGGCGAGTCGCCATCAGCTCGCCCCCTCTCCTGAAGGACTTTCAGTGCTGCGCTGAACCCACCAGATCGTGCTTCATCAGGCTGACTTCCACCCGCCCCCCGCTGGTGTGCTTCGCCATGGTTCCATCTGCGCTAGCCGCCGGAGAGTTGCCCATGCTCATCACGTAAATGCGGTAGACCGGGATCTGGTGGTTGAGCACCAGGTAACGCATCACCGAGTCCGCCATCTTCTGTGAGCTTGCAATTGCAGTCTGTCCATGACCTGACGCATACCCGCGGACCTCGATGATGTAGCCGCGTTGATCCTTCAGCGGAGCCGCCATCTCGTCGAGCGCATCCTTCGCCGCCTTGCTCAGAACAGTCTGGCCGGCGCGGAAGCGAATTTCAGTCTGCCCGCTCCCTTTGTATTGATCGAGGCTCCCCACCATCTGCTCCGCAGCGGAAACCCGCGCCGTGACTTGGGTCGCCGTAGTCTGGGCCAGCTGCGCCTTGTTGCTTGCATCGGTGGCATGCTGGTCGGCTAGGCTGCTCTTCTCCGACGCCAGCTGAATGCCCTGTTGCGCGCGCCCATCTACGTCCTTGATCGTCTTGCCGTTTTCTGAGGTCAACTCATCCAGTTCGTTGATGCGGTCCCGGATAGGCCCTACCTGGCGCTGCACGTACTTCTTGTTCGCAAACGGGTGGGTGACCAGATTCACGAGGTTGGGATCATCGCCGTCCCAGAAATCTTTGGGAGTCGAGGACGGGATCGGTTCTCGCTCGCTGACACTCGCGGGCTGCGAAGCGGAAGCAGTTGCTGTCGGCTTTGCGTTTGAGTTTGAGTCGAGTTGCTGCGTGAACGCC
>Ga0209580_10001320_pt1 | contig 11567 bp, 9 predicted proteins | sample Coa_R1_5_FD_187153 | JGI IMG/M metagenome (GOLD analysis project Ga0209580, IMG submission 187153) | Surface soil microbial communities from Centralia Pennsylvania, which are recovering from an underground coalmine fire - Coalmine... | ecosystem: Environmental > Terrestrial > Soil > Unclassified...
CAGGCCAAGCTCCAGTCGTTCGGCTTCCTGCCGGCGTCCTGATGACTGTGCGGCGCGAGCGCGTACCGCTGGTCGTCGTCGGTCTTGCGGCGGTCGGGGCGGCCTTCTTCATCGTGCCCCTGATCGGGCTGGTCGTTCGCTCTCCATGGGGCGACGCCATCTCGGCGCTGACGGCGCCCGAAACGCTGGAGGCGCTGAAGCTGTCGTTGGTCGCGTCGCTCTCCGCCACGGCGGTTGCGCTCGTGCTCGGTGTGCCGCTGGCGTGGGTCTACGCCCGGCTCGAGTTTCCAGGCCGCCGCCTGCTTCGCGCGTTGACCACGCTCCCGATGGTCCTTCCGCCGGTGGTGGGCGGCATCGCCCTCCTGCTCGCCTTCGGCCGGCGCGGGCTGCTGGGCTCGTGGCTCTACGGCACTTTCGGAATCACATTCCCGTTCACCACCGTGGGCGTCGTCATGGCCGAGACATTCGTGGCCATGCCGTTCCTGATCCTCACAGTCGAAGCCGGCCTGCGCTCGATGGACATGCGCTATGAGGAGGCCGCTCGTGCCCTTGGGGCGAATCGCTGGCGAGTGTTCACACGAGTCACGGTGCCGTTGATCGCGCCCTCGCTGATCGCAGGCGCCGTGCTGTGCTGGGCGCGCGCGCTGGGGGAGTTCGGTGCCACCATCACGTTCGCCGGGAATTTTCCCGGCGTGACGCAGACGACGCCGTTGGCGGTCTACCTGCTCCTGGAGACCAACCAGGACGCCTCGTTCATCTTGAGCCTGGTGCTGCTGCTGGTCTCCCTGCTGGTCCTGGTTGGACTCCGCAACCGCTGGCTCGGCTCGGCGTGAGCCTCGATGCAGCGATCCAGCTCACGCTCGGCCCGCTCGACCTCGACATGGCCGTCAGCGTCGAAGAGGGCGAGGTGGTTGCCCTGCTCGGCCCGAACGGGGCCGGCAAGACCACGCTTCTGCGGGCCATCGCCGGGCTCGTCGTCTTTCGCTCGGGCCGCGTGCGGCTCGACGGGCAGGTGCTGGAGGACACCGCCGCGCGCGTGTACGTGCCGACCGAGCGCCGGCCGATCGGCTTTGTGTTTCAGGACTACCTCCTGTTCCCGCATCTCAGCGCGCTGGAGAACGTTGCCTTCGGCCTGCGCTCGCGGGGGGCGTCTCGCAGGGCCGCGACCGAGAAGGCGGAGCAGTGGCTGGACCGAGTCGGACTGCGAAAGTACGCCGGGGCGAGGCCGGCCCAGCTGTCAGGCGGCCAGCAGCAGCGTGTCGCGCTCGCCCGGGCGCTCGCGCCCGACCCGCGCCTGCTCCTGCTCGACGAGCCGCTGGCGGCTCTCGATGCGACCACGCGGGCCGAGGTCCGTCGCGACCTCAAACGCCACCTCGACTCCTTCCGAGGCATCCGCCTGGTCGTGACCCACGACCCGCTCGAGGCCGTGGCGCTCGCCGACCGGCTGATCGTGATGGAAAACGGGCACCTCGTCCAGACCGGCACGCCGGCCGACGTGACCGAGCGGCCCAGGTCGCAGTACGTCGCAGACCTGGTCGGGGTCAACCTGCTCCGCGGAGAAGCCGGCCACGGGTCGGTCAAGCTGGCGAGCGGGCCGGTGGTCGCGGCCGCGGGCGCCGAGGTGGGCGACGTGTTCGCGGTGGTCCATCCCCGCGCCGTCGCGATTCACCACAACCATCCCGAGGGCAGCCCGCGGAACGTCTGGCGCGGCCGGGCCACGAGCATCGAGCTGCTGGGCAATCGCGTGCGCGTTCGGATCGACGGTGAGGTTCCCCTGGTCGCGGAGGTGACGCCCGCCGCCTTGAAGGAGTTGAACCTTGTCGAGGGTGGCGACGTGTGGCTTTCCTTCAAGTCCACCGACGTCGGCGTGTACCCGGCGTGAATCGGGAAGGGAGCACGGGTCCGCGACTCACCTGATCACGAGAAGTTGCGCAGCCGCCCCCAGAAGGTTGCGATCGGAGCCTTGAGCTGACAGAGGGTGACCGGGGCGCCCTGCTCCAGACCCGCGACGTGGTATGGCACGGTCAGGTGCGCGATGAGCGTCGGCGACGTGCACATCCAGGCCACGTCCGACGGCTCGTAATCGATCATCAGCGCGTAGGTTGCCGTGAGATCTTTCGGCAGCCAGTACCAGTCGCTCAGCTGCGGACTGACGACGGCGGGTAGGACTTCAGGATCGCCGTAGATCCAGAGCGCCCCCGGCACGCCGTAATAGGCCGAGACGATGACGGTGCTCGCGCGCTCCGACGGGGGGAGACCGACATAGATGGTCGAAACCTGCTTCGCGATGTCGTCCCACCCCACGCTGTCGGCGAAGAGCTCGTTCTGCGCGTCGAGGCCGGCGGCGTGGACGCGGTCCGGAGGGGTGATCGGCAGGACGAGCTGAAGGAAGACCACCAGCTGAAGCGCGCTCGCGACGACGACACCGACCTGGAGGCCGGAGCGAAGCCTGGGCCGCTCGACGTGCGAGACCGCGATGAGCCCCTGGGCCAGGGCGATCGGGACCACGCCGATCGCGTACGAGGACTTGCCGACGAAGAGGAAGAGGAGCAGCGGGACCGCGCATGCGATACCGATCGGGCGCAGCAGCGGGCTGCGGAAAAAAGAGACCATGCCCGCCAGCCACAGCGGAATGACAAAGAACAGGTAAACGCCGAACTCGATCAGGAAGGTGACCGGGCCGCCGCCCGCGCCTCGGTGGTTGACGATGTAGATGAGGGTCGGGAAGCCTTCGACGACCTGCCAGGCGAGATTCGGGGCCCAGATCAGAAGCGCGATCGCCGCGGCGATCCACGGATACCAGGTCCTGAGCTCACTCCGCAGCGACGGCGTCAGCAGCACGGCGAGTCCAATACCGGCGATGAGGCCGGCGATCGTGAACTTCACCTCGAGCCCGATCCCGAGCGTGATGCCGAAGTAGATCCAGTGGCGCGGCCGCGGGTCGATGACGAGGCAGAGGAACCAGTAGAAGGCCACCATCCACGTCACCTCGTCGAAGGTCACCGTTTGGTAGACCCAGTTCGCGCCCAGGAAGTACGGCGCCGTGACGGCGATCAGGAGCGCGATCGCCTGGAGCCGCAGCGAGCCTCCGAGCCGGCGCACGTAGGCGGCGCTGAGCACAACCAGGAACCCGCCGCACAGCGTGGGGAGGACACGCAGCGTCCAGGGGCTCACGCCGAGGAGGAGGGTTTCGAGTCGCGCGAGCAGCGGTACGACCGGTGGAAAGTCGACGTATCCAAACGCCGGATGGCGACCTGAGTCGAGGTAGTAGAGCTCGTCGGTGTGGAAACCCAGCGTGCCGTTGGTCGCGAGATGGAGCGCGACCACGGCTGCCGCCGCGCCTCCGTAGAGAAACGCCCCCGGGGGAAGCTGCCGTCGGGCCGGGCGAGGGCTGAGCGACATCGCCGGCAGGTTAGCAGCCGCCTGGAGAGCAGGTCCAGGCACGGCCAGCCCCTGCCAGCGCGCTCCCGTTTCTGGTGGAATCTGCAGAGCGTGATGGTCCTCGAGGTCGTGCTCGGCAACATCGTCCACGAGCGGGTCGACGCGATCGTCAACGCGGCCAACCAGAGCTTGCTCGGCGGCGGAGGCGTCGACGGTGCGATCCATCGCGCCGCCGGACCGCGCCTGCTCGAGGCGTGCGCGCGGCTGGGCGGGTGCGAGGTCGGCGACGCGAAGGCCACTCCGGGTTTCGACCTGCCGTCCCGATGGGTCATCCACACCGTGGGGCCTGTCTGGTACGGCGGATCGAGGGGCGAGAGAGCCGCACTGGCTTCGTGCTACCGCCGCGCGCTCGAGGTTGCCGATTCGCTCGGCGCAGGCTCGGTGGCCTTTCCGGCCATCTCGACCGGCGCGTTCGGCTTCCCGGAGGAGGAGGCGGCGGCCATCGCGGTCAGCACCCTGCGCTCGACCAGCACGGAGGTTCGCCTCGTGCGGCTCGTGGCTTTCGACCAGGGCGCCTACAAAATCCTGCAAACGTACGATTCGCGGGCGGCCGGCTAAAAGCATTCTTGGGGCGACCGCGGTTGGCCCCGCGGACTTGCGAATGGGGTGGTGATCGCCATGAGAAAGCTCGTGCTTGCGCTTGCCTGCTGCCTCGGATTGACGGCCGCGTCCGGCACCGCCGGCCTCGCGGACCTGGGTGGTACCGCCGTCGTCCTTTCGTGCAACGACGGTCACAGCGTGGCGGCGACGGTGGACCAGGCGACCCTGACGAACCTGCTCGCTGACGTCCAGGCGATCGACGCGAGCGGAACCGGCCTCAGCTGCACGCTGGACACGCCGTCGATCGACCCTTCGTTCGAGTCGTCCGACTGGACCGTCTACGACTACAACCCCTCCGGCCGCGCGATCTCGCCGCGCCAGTCGGCCGGCGACTTGCCCGCCTCGAGCCCCGACGGAGGCACCACGTGGCAGTTCAACTTCAAGCCCAACGTCTACACCGCGCTGTTCACCACCCGCGACCCGTCGCTGACGGGCAACCTGTGCCCAACCCCCCTCACGTGCAAGACCCTGAACGACAGCATCAGCGTCAACGGGTCGGCGGGGACCTTCATGACTCAGTCCAACGGCGGTGACTGCGCGAGCAACTTCCCCGCCAGTGTCAGGTTCTTCTTCAGGTCGCCCTCGGCCTCGGGCCCCAGCACCGCGCCGTCCACGGGCTTCTACACGCAGTACTGGTGGTCCAACCCCGTCCACCTGGACCTCGTGAGCGGCATGCAGAGCGGCGTGATCGCCGAGAGCCTGGCCAACCTCCACGGCTGGTCCGACTGGAACGGCCAGGAGGCGTACCTGTTTCCCGAGGCGTTCACGGAGGCGACGCAGAACGTGCAGGCGATCGGCCTCTCCTTCGGCGGCGACTGCTTCTTCGAGACCGGCGTGACGGCGGACCCCGGGACGGTCAGCGACGAGCAGTTCGGCAGCATGTTCTTCGAGAACTAGGCCGCATCGAGAAGGCGGGGCGGCGGGGTTTGACCCGCCGCCGGCGCGTTCACCCTTTACGCGAGCGCCGATCGCCTCGAGCTCGACTCGCCTTCGCGCGCGGGGAGCGTCGCCGGCCGCCCGACATAGATAAGGAAGGCGGGCCGCCAAACTTGGCCCTTGCGCAAGTCCCGAGGTAGTGCTAGGGTGCGGTAAGCGCTTACCGGTAAGCGCTTACCGAGTTCGAATCGCGGCACTCCAGGAGCACCAGGGGAAGGTTGGCTGAGCCCAAGAAGGCCAAGGGGACCCTCACCATCTACGACGTCGCCAACCGCGCGGGCGTCTCCATCGCTTCCGTCTCGCGGGTCCTCAACGGCCAGGGCAGCCCCCGTCCCGACACCCGCAAGCGCGTGATGCAGGCGGTGAGCGACCTCAGCTTCGTCCCCGACGGCGCTGCCCGCGCCCTCTCGAAGAACCTCAAGGAGGTCGTGGGCGTCGTGTTCCGGCGCGGAGCCGAGGCGCTCTTCGAGGACGAGGACGAGAGCCTCCTCTTCATCGACGTGATCAACCGCGGCATCGAGGTGGCCGCGCAGCGCCGCGGCTTCGACGTGCTCATGAGCTCGGTCGGCTACAACAGCGACAACGTCGCGGGCCGGATCGGCGGGATCGCCGGCAAGTCCGACGGCATCATCCTGCACGACCGGATGCTGTCCGCCGTCGGGATCGCGCGCCTGGCGGACATCGTCCCCATCGTCACGCTCGCGGGAAGCCCGACCCCGGCCTCGATGAACGTCCGCTGCGACAACGCGGCCGGGATGCACGGCCTCGTGCGCCACCTCGTCCGCGACCACGGCTACCGCAAGCTGGCCTACCTCGCGGGCCGCGCCGACAGCCCCGACAACCGCACGCGATCGCGAGCCTTCGAGGCGGAGGCCGAGGTGCTCGGCGCAAAGGTCGAGGTCGGCCCCGAGTGGCAGGGCAACTACAGCGCCGCCGGCGGCGCCGGCGTGATCACCGCGCTGCTCGCCAGGGGCAGGACGCTGCCCCGCGCTATCGTCTGCGCCAACGACCAGACCGCCCTCGGCGTGATGCACGCCCTGGCCCGGCACGGGATCAAGGTCCCCGACGAGATCGCGGTCACGGGCTTCGACGACGTCCCGGTCGCCCGCCACATGCACCCGCCCCTGACCACTGTGCGCCAGCCGATCCTCGAGCTCGGCGCGACCGCGTTCGACGTCCTCTACTCGCGCATCAGCGCCGGACGGGGCGAGCGCGACACGGTGCTGCCCGTGCAGGTGATCCTGCGGGAGAGCTGTGGCTGCAGCCGCAGCCAGACCCGCTCCCGTGCCGCGAGCAACGCGGCCGCGGAGGGCGCCTAGGGTGGGAGCGATCTTCCGCCGGCTGGCCGTCTACTTCCTGGCCGCGTGGGTGGCGATCACCGTCAGCTTCCTGCTCCCGCGGGTGGTGCCCGGCAATCCTGTCGCGGGCGCGGTGGCGAGGGCCTCGCAGTCAGGCAACTGCAACGAACAGTGCGTCATCGCGGTCGAGGAGCAGCTGGGCTACAACGTCCACACGAGCGTCTGGGACCAGTACGTCCAGTACCTCGGCAATCTCGCCCACGGCGACCTGGGGCATTCGTGGTCCGAAAGCGCGCCGGTGGGCAGCCTGATCCTCTCCTATCTCCCGTGGACGCTGGCCCTCCTCGGCGTCGCCACCACGGTGAGCTTCCTGGCGGGCACGACCCTCGGCACCGTGCTCGCGTGGCGCCGCGGCTCGTGGTCCGACTGGTTCCTGCCGGCGGCGACGTTCTTCCAGGCGGTTCCTTATTTCTTCCTCGCCCTGGTCCTGGTCCTCATCTTCGGCCAGACCGGAACGATGCTCAAATGGTTCCCGAGCCTTTTCGGCTACGACATCTACACCGTCGAACCGGGATTCAACTGGCCGTACATCGCGAGCGTGTTCGCCCACGCCATCCTCCCCGCGGCGACGGTGATCCTCGCCTCGATGGCCGGCTTCATGCTGGCGATGCGCAACCAGGTGATCACGACCATGGACGAGGACTTCGTCCTGGTCGCTCAGGCCAAGGGCCTGCCGAGGCTGAGGGTGATCTGGTACGCGGCCCGCAACGCGCTGCTGCCGGTCGTCTCCAACTTCACCATCGCCATCAGCCTGATCGTGTCCGGGCAGATCCTCGTCGAGATCGTCTTCAACTACCCCGGCATCGGCTTCCATCTCTTTGACGCGCTGGGCAAGCTCGACTACCCGCTGGTCCAGGGCATATTCGTGGTCATCACGCTCGTGGTCCTGGCGGCCAACCTGCTGGCCGACGTCGTCTACCTGCTGATCGACCCGCGCACCAGGCAGGTGGCGTGAAGCGATGACGATCGACAGCACGACCCTCACGGCGCCGTCGGCCGGGCCGGCCCCGCAGGCCATCGTCGTCAACCGGGCGCGCATCCTCCACATCCCGCGATCGCCCAAGGTCATCGCCGGCCTGGTGATCCTCGGCCTGTTCGGGATCGTCGCCGTGATCGGAAGCTGGATCGCTCCCTACTCGCCCAACGCCACGGACACGCAACACTGGGTCCAGCGCATCCTCGTCGACGGAACCGGCCCGGGCACGCCTTTCCCCGCCAATTACTACCCCCTGCCGCTCCCGCCGTCGGCGGCGCACTGGCTGGGGACCACTGTCTTCGCGCAGGACGTGATCTCGCAGCTCCTCGCCGCCACCCAGGCGACGCTTTTCGTCGGCCTCGTGGCGGCGGTGATCTCGACCCTTCTTTCGATCCTCTTCGGCGTGACCGCTGGCTACATCGGCGGCGGTACCGACGAAGGGCTGTCGCTGGTGGCCAACGTGTTCCTTGCCATCCCCGGCCTTCCTCTGCTCATCGTGCTCGCCGACTACGTCCCGTCCGCGGGCACGAGCATCCTCCTCGTCGCCGCGATCATCGCCATCACCACCTGGGCCTACAGCGCGCGCACGCTGCGAGCCCAGACGCTGTCGCTGCGCAACCGCGACTTCGTGGAGGCGGCGCGGGTGTCCGGGGAAGGACGGATGCGGATCATCCTGGTCGAGGTCCTGCCCAACCTGATCCCGATCGTCGCCGCCTCGTTCCTCTTCACGACGCTGTCCGCCATCTACGCCTATGTCGCTATCTCGTTCCTGGGGCTCGGCGGCTCGCCGACGGGGTCACCACCCGGGCTGTGGAACTGGGGCGAGATGCTGCGCGAGGGGTTTGCCAACAACGCGATCCGCGGCGGGTGGTGGTGGTGGTGGGCGCCTCCGGGCATCTGCGTCGCCGTGCTCGGAACCGGCCTCGCGCTGCTGAACTTCGGGATCGACGAGTTCATCAACCCGCGCCTGCGGGTCGCCGGCCTGACCCGCAAGACGGCGAAGGCCGCCGGCATCAAACCGCACGCGACGCTCGGCGCCACGCCTGTGGTGAGGCAGGTGCTCGACGCGAACAAGCTCGCGCCGGCCCAGGGCGCGAAGCCGACCGCCGGCCTGCCCGAACCGGTGCTGGAGATCAAAGGGTTGTCGGTGGACTACGGCTACGGCGACCAGGCCGTGCACGCCGTGATGGACTGCGACCTCGTTCTGAGGCGCGGCCGCGTGATGGGTCTGGCGGGGGAGAGCGGCAGCGGCAAGACCACGCTTGCCCTGGCCGCGATCCGCCTGCTGCGCACGCCGGCGCTGATCACGGGGGGCAGCGTCCTGTTCCACTCGAAGCCGTTCACCGGTGACGGCCCGCGGGGCACCATCGACATGCTCGCGGCGGGTCCCGCCGAGCTGCGCGCCGTGCGGTGGTCCGAGATCGCCGTCGTCCTGCAGAGCGCGCTCAACGCACTCAACCCGGTGACGCCGCTGGCTGCGCAGTTCGACGACCTGCTGCGCGTGCACCGCGCCCACCTCGGTCCATCCGCCAGGCGGGACAAATCGGCGCAGCTGCTCGAGATGGTGGGCATGAACCCGGACCGCCTTCGCAGCTATCCGCACGAGCTGTCGGGCGGCATGCGCCAGCGGGCCATGATCGCCATGGCGCTGGCCCTCGAGCCGCAGGTGATGATCCTCGACGAGCCGACCACAGCGCTCGACGTGGTGACGCAGCGGGAGATCCTCGAGGAGCTCATGGGCCTGAAGGAGAGGCTCGGCTTCGCCGCTCTCTTCATCACGCACGACCTCTCGCTGCTGGTCGAGCTGGCCGACGACATCGCGGTCATGTACGCCGGCCGGCTGATGGAGCGCGCCCCCGCCGATTCGCTTTTTCGCGCCCCTCGCCTGCCCTACACGTACGGGCTGCTCAACTGCTTCCCCCCGATGCACGGCGCCCGTGCGCGGATGGAGGGCATCGCCGGATCGCCGCCCGACTTGCGCGAGCTGCCGCGCGGCTGCGCCTTCAACCCGCGCTGCCAGTGGGCGATGCAGCGGTGCCGCGAAGAGGTGCCGCGACTGACCGCGGTCGGCGGCGGCGGCCGGGAGGTCGCGTGCTGGCTGCACCACGACGGCGCGACCGTCCCCGCCGAGCTCGCGAAACCCGACCCGCGCGCGGCGTCGGCCACGCTCGCTCGGCGGGCCACCCCTGAGTGGGTCCAGTGAGCGAGCTCACCGCGCCGCTCCTGGAAGGCCGCGACCTGGTGAAGTACTTCTGGGTCAAGCAGGGCCGCGGGCCATTTGCCCGCAAGCTCCCCGTCCACGCGGTGGAGCGCGTGTCGGTCCGCCTCGACGCCGGCAAGGTGACCGCGATCGTGGGTGAGAGCGGCGCCGGCAAGACGACGGTCGGGCGCCTCCTCGCCAGGATCATCCGCCCCGACGGCGGCCAGGTGCTGCTCGAGGGCAAACCCGCACCGGCGGGACGTCCGAAGTCCTACGCGGCCAAAGTCCAGATGGTCTTCCAGGACCCGTTCGCCTCCCTCAACCCTGTGCACCGGGTCCGCCACCACCTCGCGCGCCCGCTGGAGATCCACCACATCGCCAGCGGCAGCGTGGAGGTGGCGGTGGCGGACCTGCTCCGGCGCGTCGCACTCAAGCCACCCGATCACTTCACCCAGAAGTTTCCGTACGAGCTCTCGGGCGGCCAGCGCCAGCGCGTCGCGATCGCGCGCGCCCTCGCGGTGCGGCCCAAGGTGCTCATCGCCGACGAGCCTGTCTCCATGCTCGACGTCTCGATTCGCCTCGGCGTGCTCAACCTGCTCGCCGACCTGCGTGACCGCGACCACCTGGCGATCCTCTACGTCACCCACGACATCGGGTCCGCCCGCTACCTGGCGGACACCATCCTCGTGATGTACGCGGGCCAGCTCGTCGAGTCGGCCTCGAGCGTCGAGCTGACCGACCATCCCGCGCATCCCTACACGCAGCTTCTGCTCTCGGCCGCCCCGGATCCGGACCGCGCAAAGCCGCCGCACCTCGACGATCGGGGTGCGCCGCCCAGCCTCAGCGCGCCGCCCAGCGGCTGTCGTTTCCACCCCCGATGTCCACACGCGATGGACATCTGCCGCCGCCAGGTGCCGCCGAGCATCGCCGTCTCGGCCGGGCACACCTCGGCGTGCTGGCTACACGTCGACCCCGCTCAGCGACAGGCGAGCGAGAACGGTGTTCTGGCGACGGCCGGAGTGACGGCGAGCGATGAATCGAAAAAGAGGTGAGGAAGGATGGATTTGCGTCTGGCGTTTCGGTCCCCGCCCGTATGCGGGCGAGCGGGGACGAGGGAGGGTGGTTTCTCGTCGGCAGCCGTCAGCAGTGCCGCCCTTGGCGGGCAGTTCGTCACGGAGGTGACATATAGATGAATCGGAGACTCTTCAAAGGCCTGCTCGGGGCGGCGGCGCTGGCCGTTGTCGTGAGCAGCTGCCAAAGTTCGTCCAACGCGCCGACGACCTCGGGTGGTAAGCCGCTGATCGCGGAATCGACCACCGGAGTGACTTTCGCCAACGACTTCAACCCGTTTGACTCCAACCTGTCCTATCCCGTCAGCCTGATCAATGAGCCGCTGATCGAGTTCGACCAGCTCGACCCGACGGCGGCCGGCACGCACTACTGGCTGGCGACGGCCTTCCAGTTCCAGAACAGCGGCAAGGACCTCCAGATCACCATTCGCCAGAACGTCAAGTTCAACGACGGCTCGAGCTTCGGCCCGGCCGACGTCGCGGCCACGTTCAAGGCCATGGAGAACCCCAAGGCCGACCGGCCGGGCGTCCCGCCGCAGGCGTCCGACCCGACGGTCAACGGCAGCAACGTGACCCTCCACTTCCAGGATCCGCAGTACACGGGGCTGTGGGCCATCCTGGGCACCACCTACATGCTCAAGGCGTCGGTGGCGAGCCAGGTGGCCGCGAACCCCACGATGATCATCACGAACCCGATCGGCACGGGCCCGTTCATGCTGAAGAGCTACTCGAGCTCGGTCATCAAGTTCAAGCCCAACCCGAACTACTGGGGCGGGACTCCGCCTGAGTCCGAGATCGACTACCCGTCGATCGCCACCAACGCCGCCGCCAGCGACGCGCTCGTGAGCGGGCAGCTCGACTGGGCCGGCAACGACATCCCCAACGTCTACGCCAACTTCGTCAACCTCGACCCCCAGACCAACCACGCGTGGTTCGCCTCGGGCAACACGGTGGTCCTCTGGTTCAACCTGAACCCCGGCAACGGC
>Ga0209580_10001321_pt1 | contig 11566 bp, 10 predicted proteins | sample Coa_R1_5_FD_187153 | JGI IMG/M metagenome (GOLD analysis project Ga0209580, IMG submission 187153) | Surface soil microbial communities from Centralia Pennsylvania, which are recovering from an underground coalmine fire - Coalmine... | ecosystem: Environmental > Terrestrial > Soil >...
CTCTCTCCCTGAAAAAATCGCGGGCGCAAGAAACTGGGACTATCGCTTTTGCTGGCTCCGCGATGCCGCTTTCACGCTCTCAGCGCTCATGGGATCCGGATACTTTGAGGAAGCCGCGGATTGGCAGAAGTGGCTCCTCCGGGCCGTTGCCGGGAGCCCGGAACAGGTACAGATTGTGTATGGCCTTGCGGGAGAGCGGCAGATGACGGAGCGGGAGTTGCCCTGGCTCCCAGGCTATGCCAACTCCAGACCGGTGCGAATCGGCAATGCCGCTGCCGAGCAGCTTCAGCTCGATATCTATGGTGAAATCTCCGCGGTGTTGCACCGCGCCCGCCAGGGAGCGCTTCCCCGAAATGAACAGGAAGTGGAATTGCAATGGAAGCTGCTGGAACACCTGGAAAGGATCTGGAGAGAGCCCGATGAAGGAATCTGGGAAGTCCGCGGGTCGCGGCGTCATTTTACCCATTCCAAGTTCATGGCATGGCTGGCATTCGATCGTGCCATTCTGAGTTCCGACCAATTCAACCTGGACGGACCGGTGGAGCGTTGGCGCACCGTCCGGCAGGAGATCCATGAAGACGTGTGTCGAAAGGGATTTGACCCCGAACTGGGCAGCTTTGTTCAGTGTTACGGATCAAAAGAAGTGGACGCCAGCCTCCTGTTCCTGATGAAAGGCCGTTTTCTTCCACTGGATGATCCCCGCATTACCGGGACTCTTCGCGCAATTGAACATAATCTTGTCAAGGATGGTTTCGTGCTGCGCTACAACACGCACGCGGTGGACGACGGATTGCCTCCTGGCGAGGGCTTCTTTCTGCCGTGCAGCTTCTGGCTGGCGGATACCTATACACTCTTTGGAAGAATGAGCGAGGCAAACTCCCTCTTTGAGAAATTGCTGACGCTCCCCAATGACGTTGGGCTCTTATCTGAGGAATATGATTCTGTGGGAAAACTCTTGCTTGGCAATTTTCCACAGGCATTCTCGCACGTGACTCTGGTGAATACCGCTCTGCGCCTCACTGCCGAAGCAGGCCAGCAAACCGCCATGCCCAAGATAGCCTGACTTACCTTCTTGCTTAAACCGATGGCTATGAATTGCACTTTCAGCCGGTGTTGCGCCAGTGCGCGTGCCTGGAGTAAAAGAAGTGGTTGAAGACACCTCCAAGCACAAGAGAATTTTTTCGGCGCATAGGGCTGAAAGGCTGGCGAAAGAGCGCCTACTTCACCTTTAGCTCACGCTATCCGTCACTGCGGCGTTGGCTTCTCGCCCAGCTTATTCAGAAGGATAAGACTATCCTCTCCATCGGGTGTGGCAGTGGAGAACTGGAAGCCGATCTGGCCAAGTCAGGCCGCCGGGTTGCCGGGCTCGATCTGTGCTACGAGCTGCTCGCGCGGGCGCGCAAACGGGGCCTCAAAAACCTAGTCCAGGCGGACGCGCTCAAGCTCCCTTTTGTCCCATCATCTTTCGATCTGGTCGTATTTCCTGAATCCATTGGATACTTCCCGCTGAATGAAGGGCTCCCAGGCGTGGCCCGCGTGCTTAAGCAAGGCGGGCGGCTGCTGATTACCGCCTATGCCACGAATTTTGCCTCCGATGATATTTACAAGAAGAGCACGGTGCAGGACCTTACCGGCGAATTGCAATTGGCCGGCTTCAGCATCCTGGACCATAAACTGCTCATCGTAAGAAAAAGCCGCGTGATAGAAGTTTCTTCCCAGGATGACGCGGAAATCATCTATGTTCTGGCGCGAAAAGCATAGCCTTCAGGCAAATCCCTGGGCCACTTCTTTGCGGCCACAAAGCCAGAACAAAATTCTCATGATCGCCCGCAGAACGGCCTAACCCCGGCCCCATATCTAGAGTCTAACTTCCTTATATGTCACACTTCGCGATTGAATCGCTGTTTCAGGATTTGCATTACGGCTTTCGCATGTTGAAGAAATCGCCCGGGTTCGCCGTAATCGCGATTCTCACGCTGGCTCTTGGTATTGGAGTCAACACCACAATCTTCTCCGTGGTCAATGGCGTATTGATCAATCCACTGCCATTTCCACAAAGCCACCAACTGGTCTCTCTGTTTGAGAAGATTCCCAACTTCAAGAATGGCTCCATTTCTTATCCCAACTTCGTTGACTGGCGAAGCATGAATCGCACATTCTCCGGCATGGCCGCATATCGTTCCCAGGGACTCAATCTTTCCGGGTCGGGCGAACCGGAGCGGCTCGAAGGCGAAATGATCTCTCACGGCTTCTTCGAAATTCTCGGCGTCAACCCTCTCCTGGGACGGACCTTTTCTGCGGATGAAGACCGGCTTGGCGCGAATCCAACGGCCATGATCTCTGAAGGACTATGGAGGCGCAAGTTCGGATCGGCGGCTGACATCATCGGCAAGCGGCTGATCCTGAATGGCATTGGCCGGACGGTCATCGGCGTTGTGCCCTCCAGCTTTCATCTCCATATTCAAAATTTTCAACGAGGCACGCCTCCCATTGAGGTCTACACCCCGGTGGGCGAATACAACGAGCCGCATTTTTACAATGCCCGGGGCTCTGGCTGGGGCCTGGATGCAATCGGACGCCTCAAACCCGGAGTGACTCTGGAGCTGGCGCGTGAGGACATGGACCGAGTCTCCCGCGAGCTGGCCGCTGCCTATCCGGACATTGATTCCGATAAGAGCGCCAACGTGCTCATGCTGAAAGAAGAGATGGTGGGCAGTGTGCGCTCACTCCTGCTGGTGCTGCTGGGTTCAGTGGCGTGCGTGCTGCTGATTGCGTGCGTGAACGTTGCCAACCTGCTGCTTGCCCGCTCCACCACGCGCCAGCATGAATTCGCAGTGCGCATTGCCTTGGGGGCCGGTCATACCCGTCTTATCCGGCAACTGCTTACAGAAAGCGTATTGCTCGGCCTGATGGGCGGCGCAGTAGGCCTGTTGCTGGCCAAATTCGGAATCAGGGCGGCGCTCGCCGCTGTCCCCGGCACGCTGCCTCGCCCGGAAGATGTAGCACTTGATTCCCGCGTCCTGCTGTTCACCTTTTTCGTCTCCATTGCCGCCGGCATTATCTTTGGACTTGCTCCCGCGTGGAAGACGGCCCGCGCCAACATCGGATCGGTCCTCAAGGAGAGCGGCCGCACCGTTGCCGGGGTCCGCAGCCGTACGCAATCTTTCTTTGTGGTTGGCGAGATGGCCTTGGCCCTGGTGCTGCTCATCGCCGCCGGCCTGATGATTCGAACGCTGGTGCGCCTGTGGGGCCTGGATCCAGGGTTCAATCCGCATAATGTAATGACTTTTCAAATCTCCGGACCGGCTTCGTTCGAACAGCAGCCTGCCGAAGCTTTGCGCTCAACCTACCGCCAGCTTCACGACAAACTGGCTGCGACCCCGGGAGTGGAAGGGGTGTCTTTCAGTGGCGGCGCTCATCCCATGGGAAGCGATGACGAAGAATATATCTGGTTTACGGGCAGGCCCAAACCGGCGCATCAGAGCGATCTTCCCCTGGTTTTGGAGTATGTAGTGGAACCGGACTATTTCAAGCTGATGCAGATCCATCTGAGGCGCGGCCGTTTATTCACGGCAGCCGACCACAACAAGGCCCCCGCGGTTGTGGTGATCGATGAAAGCTTCGCGGAAAAGTATTTTCCCGGACAGGATCCAATCGGCCAATATCTCGATCTCAACAACGATCCGGTGCAGACTGAAAAAGTCCCCAATCCGGAGATCATCGGAATCGTGGGACACGTGAATCAGTGGGGGCTGGATTCAGATGCCTCCTTCCCGCTGCACGCGCAAATGTATTTACCTTTCGCGCAAATACCGGACGAATACTTGAAACGCGGCGGACTGGGGGGAAGCGTTTTCCTGCGTACCCAACGTCCGGGCGGAGTTACCTTTGAAACTCTGCGTCATCGCATCATGGAACAGAACAACGAAATCGTGGTCTTTAACATGGAAAACATGGAGCAGACGGTGCTCGATACCATTGCCGGCAAACGCTTCACCATGACGCTGCTTGGCATTTTTGCTGCGCTCGCTTTAGTGCTGGCCAGCATCGGTATCTATGGCGTGCTCTCCTACCTGGTTGGCCAACGCACGCAGGAGATTGGCGTGCGCATGGCCCTGGGCGCGCAACGCTCAGACGTGCTGCGCATCATCCTGAGCGATGGCGCGCGTATGACGCTCATCGGCGTCGCCATTGGCCTGGTGGCCGCGCTGGGACTGACCCGGCTGATGAGCAGCGTGCTCTTTGGCGTGAACCCCACCGATCCCATCACTTTCATCGGAGTGCCGGCCGTGCTCTGTGCCGTAGCCCTGTTCGCGTGCTACGTCCCCGCGCATCGCGCCATGCACGTGAATCCCGTAATAGCCCTGCGGCACGAGTGAGCTTGGGGGGCTGGCTTCAAAGTTCTCGTAGTCGCCAGCATAATGGCCTAATTCGTCTTGCCGTTGACTGTGTTCAACTGTGCTTGCGTGGCGGCCCGCATTTTGGCGTAGTGCTGCCGGTCTTCAATCTCGCGCCCGTGGAGCTCGTTGAGAATCATAGTATTGAGCCCTGAGCGAACTTCCTCCACGACCTCCGCTTTCTTTTGCACATATTCGCGCGAGAGGACCCCTTCCTCGCGCAGAACGTTGAGCGACTCGAGCACCACATCAAAACTGCGGTTCAGGCAGGCCAGAGCATTGTAGATTTCGGCTTTCATAGCGTCCTATCCATTACCGAATTCCGCTGCGGGGAGGCAAAACCGTCAGTTTTCTTGCTACGCAAGGACCGCAATTCCGGCCTCCCGCCCCCGCGGATGGTTCTCCCCGGTAAAATATTCTACCGTTTATCGCAGGGCCTATTATATACCACATGAGATGCTAACACTTATGGGGTAGATTTCTATAAAAAATGCCGAAAAACTTATGTGGTGGAACGCGCCCGCGTGTTATTCGGCAAGCAAGTCCGATCTCTCCGTGAAGAGCGCAAGCTCTCCCAGGAGAAGCTGGCAGAACTGTGCCATGTGCACAGGAATTATCCCGGACGGGTCGAGCGGGCCGAGGTCAACATCCGCTTTGACTATGTTCTGGCGCTCGCCTACGGGCTTCAAGTAAGGCCGGAGAAACTCTTCCAACTGGTTCAGGTTCCCAGGACTCCTCCCAGGCTCACGAAAACAAAAAAGAAGGCATGGGAAGCGAGGTAGCCATCTTTTCGCACAACAACCCGAAACAGTGCCGCAAACTTCGTTTGTGCCGGCGAAGAGCATCACCATCACGATCATGACCGTGATGGTGATCACGATTCAATAGCCTTATTGTTCGTCTGGGCCGAGTCCGAATCTCCGCAAAGCCTGGTGGCCAGCATGCGCGGGTAAATTGGATTTTGGGTGTACAGGCGCGACATCTGCAATCGACCTGCCTACGCTTGCGTTTACAGGAGTTGCCAGAAAGGAGTGGATGTCGCCCGCGTGGGGCCCGCTGAGCACCGTTGCCATGCCCGTGATTTGTCCGCGCTCATTGATCTTGGTAGCCGAGATTACGAAGAGGTTGGAATCCGCGGGGAATAGCGTGTTAAGGTCGGTCATCACGCCATCTTGCCAAATGAAGCCACCGGACCAGTTGAGGTTAGCGTCAAAGCTGCTTCCCACCACTTGCCCCCGGCTGTTGATGCCGGTCGCAAAGCCGGCATGCTCTCCCGGCAGAGTACCGAGGTTTGTGAGGACGCCGTTCTGCCAAAGAGCGGCTGAGAAGGTTGTGTCGTCAGGGCTGCGGACTTGCCCGACAATTTGGCCCTGGTTGTTAATGGCGTAAGCGATATTGGAATGTGCATGTCCGTTGTCAGGAAGCGGAACGGCAGCGCCGTTTTCCCACAACATGGCGTGATGCGCCCTGATGCAGTCTCCCGAGTAGCCTACGACCTGGCCCTGGTCGTTGATGCCCTGCGCTTGCCCGTCCGGATCGCCAACCACTGTCGGAAGAGCCTGGGCTTTGCCGTCTTCCCATATCACCGGCGAATCCGTCCTGGAAGGCGCAGAAGCTGGGCATGAGGGATCAGCGACAGCCGTTTCCGCAAAGCCTGCGACTTCTCCGCGATTGTTGATAGCGCTGGCCTGCCCGTTGTTTCCGCCCACTGTCGGGAGAGCGCTCATGTGGCCGTCTCGCCAAAGAAACGGAAGGCAGGTAAGTCCCGTGCCGAAGCCGCAAACGTCTTCGCCGTCCGGATCAGGTACAGATGTTTCGGCCATACCAACCGCTTCTCCGCGGTCGTTGATCCCGCCCCAGACGATCCAACTGTTCTTTCCTCCAAGCGTGCCGAGGTCGATCTTGAGTTCGCCGATGTTGATCACCGCGCGGCCTGTCGCAACGGTCGTTAAAAGCGAATTGATGGGAGGGTTTACGACCCCATCCATGTTCTCCGTCCAGCCGTGATTATTGAGTCCCATGCCCATGCTGAAGTTGTCATTGTTCAGAGTTCCCAAATCGATAACTTTGTAGCTCGTTTGAGCGACCGCATCGCTGAAGCAGGCCAGAACAATCGTCGTAATCCACGGTATCCAGAAATTCCGCAACTGTCTAAGTATGTTCATATTTTCTCTTTTCCTCCAGTAAAGTGGCGCCGGAATAACCGGCGATTTACGTCAGGTACCGCCCGGCGCTCTAACAAGTAAGGAGCACGTGGTGTTCCACGTTCACAACGATTACGCAACCCAACAGGGGCAACATTCCAGAGTTCGAAAACGAGTGGCGGCCTCACAATCTTCTGGGACGATCCCAAAACGGCTGGAGCGACTGTTTCTCCCGCTTTTCATACAGAACCGGCGAGAGGTTACGAAATTCGAGAACGCCGGGCAGCCAAAAGCCAGGCCGCTCAATGGTGATTGACTTCCAGGTCATCGAACATACATACTGGTTGGTATGCTAAATGCGCGTGACAGGAAGCACAGGAAACGAAGGTTGCGTGATCCACGGCACACGCGGGAACACTTGCTGCAAGCGGCTTTTCGGGAGGTGTTCCGATACGGCTTCCAGAGTGCCGGGATCGATACGATTCTGGCCGCCACCAACGTCACCAAGGGCGCGCTCTATTACCATTTCGAAAGCAAGGAGGCTCTGGGATACGCCATTATCGAGGAGATCGTCGCAAAACTTACCGCTGACAGGTGGATGCTTCCCTTGCAACGGAGCAAGGACAAGGACCCCATTGATGCTTTGATCGGAATTGTGCAGGCGCTACCCCATGGGACAAGAGACGTAAAACGCGGTTGTCCCCTGGTCAATTTGGCGCAGGAGATGTCTCAGCTCGACGAACAATTCCGCAAGCGATTGGAGAGAATCTTCCATGCCTGGCAAGAGGGCATCGCCGCGGCTTTGCGGAGAGGGCAGTCGCAGGGAAGAGTGCGCCGCGACCTGGTTCCGGAAGAGACTGCGAGCTTTCTGATGGCGATGGTCGAAGGCTACGAAGTGTTGGCAAAGAATGCCCAGGATCCCAGGGTATGGAACGTGGGAATCAGAAACATCGTGGACTGGCTGAAGTCTCTTCGTCCGCCGGCCAACTACAAGCGGAGCTGACCGCATCGCCCGCCACGGAGGTAGTTTGATCGCGTTACACACCAACCGGTTCGCAGGCCCGGACAGTTCGCAGCGCGATCGGGCTAAAGCATTTCAAACTGCATCATGAAAGGAGAACCAACCATGACAAGGATCACAATGTCGCGCAGGAATCTGCTCGCAACGGGGGCCTTCGCGCTGGTGAGTGCGGTGGCCCTGCCGGGACAGGCAAGGGCCAGCGCCTTGGGAGGGCATGACTTAACCAACGAGGAGATCGTCCATAAGTGGTACGCGGCGTGGGAAAAGAAGGATTTGGACACGTTCAATAGCCTGCTCGCCGATAACTTCACCTTTACCAGCGCGGCCGGCGACGACCACATCAGCAAGAGCGCCTTCAAAACGCAATGCTGGGACACACAGGTTGATTTCATTGGACACTTCGACCTGGAGCGGATCACCACAGGCGCGGAGGATGCTTTTGTGAAGTATCTGTGCCACACCAAAAACGGCAAATCGTTCCGGAATGTGGAGTATCTCCGAATCAAGAACGGAAAGTTGGAATCCATTGAGTGTTATTTCGGCGCGCAATCCAGCTTTCCGTCAGCAGTAAGCACAGGTCAGAAGTGACCCATTTAGAAGCAGTGGACTCGTCAATCTCACTTTAGGTGGCAGGAAGTGGAAACGAGAAAGCAAAGGGTTTCATCATGAGCGCCCGCGAGATTCCGGATCAGAAGGCCATAGCAGATAAGATGCTTGTTCAACAAACTGCTAACGCTAATGCGGACGTTTCGGCAAAACGACTGGCGCCACGGATTGCGTTCAAGGCAAAGGGTAGCATCCTGCTCTTAGAGTTAGCCGACATCCTGGCAGTGCAAGCCGAGGGTAATTACGTCTCATTGCAACACCGAACGAATCCTTACCTGGTGCATGAGTCCCTCTCGTCCATGGCGGAGAAGCTCAGACCCTACGGTTTTATTCGCATCCACCGCTCAGTCATCGTGAATATTTCGGCCGTGGAGGAGATCCAACCTTTACCGACGGGAGAGTACAGGCTGCGTGTAAAAGGTGGAAAGGAATATCTTGTAACGCGTACATACAAACAGAACCTCAGAGACTTGGCTCAATTGTGGGTAGGTCCAGAGCGGTTTTGCGGCTAACCGGCAGCATTAAGGAACTGTGATGGTTTCCGACGCGGTCAGCGCGTTGCCGTTCGCCTGGTATGCAACTACAACCAAATGGTGTGATCCGGCAGCCATGGAAACCGAGGTTGAGAGCCTGGACCCGCTAGTCGTGAATTTGGCGACATTATCAACGTAGAGGCGGACAGCGGTGATGGAGGTCCCGCTCGCCGGACTCGATGCGGCAACCACCGAAACCGGGGAACTCACCGTGGAACCTGCCGTCGGCGTGCAGATTCTCACGCCCGCAGTTGCCGGAGCGCTGCACGAGATGGCCGACAAAGAGAGGCTCTGCTTCGAGATGTTATTCAACACGTCCACAGTGACAATGGTGAGCGTGTGCGACCCCACGCTGGTGCTGATGTTGTTGCGAAGCTGATTCGAAAGACTCTGAAAAACCTTCTTTCCATCCAGCCACTCTTCCATCCGGACAATCTCAACCGGGCCGTTTCCGGCGGCGCGGACGGCAAAAGTCGAGTTCACCTTCTGCCCGGAAGCGGGCAGGCAGACCGTGCTCCTAACAGTGCTGGAATTGGGTGGGAGACAGTCGGGCTTGGCCGAGGTGTTCAGTTCCACCAGTATCGAATTCAAATCCGAAGAAGTTGAAACGATGTCCATCAGACCGTCATTATTCAGGTCATGGCTCAAAAGCGGGGTGAAGTCGCCGCTGAACTGGCCGTTCAGCGTGCCCACCTGGTGCACCGAGCCGAACGTTCCGTTTCCATTGCCCAGCGCATATTCCAGTTCCTGGTCGCTCTCGAACACCATGTCGAGCTTGCCGTCATAATTGAGATCGGCAAGTACACCGTCATCGTCACTGGATCCGGTCGGCTGCAACGATTGTTTCAAAGTGAAATGACCGGCGCCATCATTGACCCAGGAGTCAAGCGATTTGATGGAGCCGCAGCCTTCGCCGCAAAACTGGTCATTGGTCAGGAAGAGGTCTGGCGCCGCGTCTCCATTAACATCACCGACCGAACCGTTGATGTAAGTGCCACCGTTGGGCGCGTTCAAGGTCTGAGTGTTTGTAAAGGTGCCGTCTCCATTGTTCAGGAAGACCGTGGCAGGCGAGCCCAGGTCAATGAGGTCAATCTTGCCATCTTTGTTCAGGTCGCGCGCGATCACGTTGAATGTTTGGATAGCCCCGAGCGGCAGCACCTGGCCTGCGGTAAACCCGCCTTCGCCGTTACCCAGATAAATCTGAATGTAAAAGCCCCCTGTATCCGGCTTGAATGACGAAAGGGCGAAATCCAGCTTGCCGTCGTTATTGAAATCTCCGACCGCGACCCAGGAAGGCCAGTCGGGCGTGGAAATGGATTGCACCGAGAAGGTGCGATTGCCTTGATTGATTAAGATGTCAACGAACCGGCTCTGCCCGGTAGGGACGATGATGTCGAGTTTGCCGTCATTGTTGAAATCTCCGACAGCGATGTTTCCGGATATCCCGTCGAGATGGCCGATCAACTCGGGCGACCCGAACTTGCCCCCGCCCGTTCCATACCACACGATAAGTTGAGGGTTGGAACTGTCGGGTGAGATGATATCGGGATTTCCGTCCCGATCAATATCGGCTGCAATCGAGGGGCCGGGCGACGTGTTCGACGGCCCCGGATAAGTTGCGGAGTTGAATTTGACCTGGGCAGCAACTGGAAGCGAAAGACCGAGCACAATAAGGCATGAGAGAAAGCGGCGTGATGGCATGATTCAACTCCGGAGACGAGCATGATTACAAGGTGTGAGTTCAGCGCCCGGAAGGCCCTGTTCCAACCGGAAAGCTTTGCGCGAAGAACTCCGGCCAAAGCAGGTGAGCGAACAACAAAAGCGAAACTGCAATAACAAAGAGGCGTTCATGGGCGACTTGGATTGGGAACGAACTCGCGTAGTGTGATGTACTACATAGTAAACAGAGTTGCCGCTGGAAATCCCTGATAAATTACCTACTACGAATCAATCCGGAGGCTGATGAAGTTCCAGAGTGAGGCCGGAGTTGGCGCCGAATGGATTCACCTTGGGGATGCCGCGCAGCCCGCTCAGGAACCTGGCGGGATTTTTCTTTGCGCCCAACAGACGATTGGATTCAGGTTTGGGATTGCCTGAATGTCTCCCGCGCACGACCACCAGCTCAGATCCTGCCAGGTTTTGCGCCAGCAGACACAGCGCCCGCATGTAGTACTTGTTAAATTCATCCCAGGCAAAGGTCTGGGCGGCATTCCTGGGGCTGTTTTCCTGAAAATAGCCGGGCACATTCAACGATTGTTCCAGCGTGTCAGGATTTCCAATAGCAAAGGCGTTCTGCAGCAGCAGAGGATATTCTTTGCTCCCGGCGGCAGAGAAATGCTTGCTGTAATAAAACTTGCCATGCTCCACCGCCCAATACAGCTCCGCAATCATCAACCGCCGAACCTCTGGCGCAAACTCATCATTCAAATGCCGTAACTCATACCTTTGTACCAGCATGGGAATAATTAAAGATCCCAGCCTAACCTGAATGGATCGGCAATTGCCTGGCTGATCACCGCTACGGTTTGACTGGAGGTTCGATCCGATCATGAAACCGGGTGAATAATTTTTGGGCTGCTTCCACCAGATGCGCGTCTTCAGCTTTGTGGCGCACGGCGAACTTTGGTTCTTCCCGGCCTATCCACAATACCTTTTTGTTCTTGTCGTAGACCGTAAAAGTGATTACGTCCACTGTCGGCTTTGGGCTGGAAGACTGTTCTTTTTGCTGGCCGCCGCCGTAGAGGCTTGTCTTGTTTCCCTTGGAATCTTTCTCTTTGTCGTCCGAGCCGTCACCCGGCGACTGGATCTCAATGATCAGGTCCGCGTTGTCCGGAGAGTCCACTAGAATGTAGTGCCCCCAACTCT
>Ga0209580_10001324_pt1 | contig 11537 bp, 10 predicted proteins | sample Coa_R1_5_FD_187153 | JGI IMG/M metagenome (GOLD analysis project Ga0209580, IMG submission 187153) | Surface soil microbial communities from Centralia Pennsylvania, which are recovering from an underground coalmine fire - Coalmine... | ecosystem: Environmental > Terrestrial > Soil >...
GGTTCGCCGTCGGGAGTCCTGATGACTCGCGAGCGCGCGCGCCGATGGTTCCGCGCCAGTCTTCTGATGGTGCCGCGCCCGTTGCGCGACCGCCACAGCGCAGACATGGAAGCCGACTTCCTTGACCGCTTCGACCGTGCGGCCGCCGCCAGTGCGTCGCAGGGCCGAGCGGTTGTGTTCAGCGCTGTGGTCGACGCGGCACTGGCGTCACCCCGCCAATGGCGTGCCCGCCGCACGCTCGCGCGCGCGCGGCGCGAGCCCAAGGGCGTGATTGCGGGCAGCCTTCGGCATGACGTGCGTCTTGCTCTGCGTTCGCTCGCCCGAGCGCCGGTGTTCTGCGCCACCGCGGTACTCACGCTGGCGCTTGGCATTGGCGCCAACGTCGCAATCTTTTCGATCCTCGATAGTTTGCTCCTGAAGACTCTGCCAGTTCGTGAGGCGGATCGCCTCGTAGAGTTGGAGTTCGACCAGGACAACGACAGTTGGTCGAACCCTCTCTGGGAGGCCATCCGCGAGCACAAGGACCTCGCCGCCGGCTCGTTCGCCTGGAGCCCGACCCGATTCAATCTCACCAATCGCGGCGAGTCCGACTACGTGGACGGCCTCTGGGCGAGCGGCGGGATGTTCGATGTGCTCGGCGTACGGGCGATTCTGGGGCGCACCTTCAACGAGAAAGACGATCTGCGACAAGGTGGACCCGACGGGCCGGTCGCCGTCATCGGGTACGGCTTCTGGGAGCGCCGGTTCGGGAGCGCGAGGGACGTCATCGGCCGGACGCTCAACGTCGAGGGAGTGACGTTCACGATTGTCGGCGTCGCGCCACGTGGATTCTTCGGTCCTGACGTGGGCCGCGCGTTCGATATTGCGGTGCCGCTCGGCGCCGAAGCGATCGTCAAACGGAGCGAATCGGTCCTGGACCAGCGATCATCGTGGTGGCTCTCGATCATGGCTCGGCTCAAGCCGGGCCAAACGGTCGCCGATCTGCGCGCTGACTTTCGCCGGATCCAGCCTCAGGTGCGGCTGGCGACGATCCCGCCGGACTGGCCATCGAACCAGCTGAGGCGCTACCTCGACCAACCGTTCGACGCGACGCCCGCAGCCACCGGCGACTCGTCGCTGCGTGGCCGCTACGGACGGCCGCTCGAAATCACGATGGTCGTCGTCGGGCTCGTGCTAGTCGTCGCTTGCGCGAACATTGCGAATCTCCTTCTTGCCCGCGCCAGTTCGCGCCGGCGCGAGGTGGCTATCCGGCGTGCGCTCGGTGCGTCGCGCGGCCAACTCGCACGCCAGTTGCTCATCGAGAGCTTTGTTCTGTCAGGGCTCGGCGTCATCGCGGCGCTCGTCGTGGCGTGGTGGGGCAGCGCCTTCCTTGTGCGCCTGCTCTGGACCCGGCCCGGTAGCGTCGTGCTCGACCTCGCCCTCGACTGGCGTGCGCTCGGCTTCACGATGACCCTCGGTGTCGGCACCGCGCTTCTTTTCGGCACGGTCCCGGCCCTGCGAGCCGCGGGGGTCCAGCCGAGCGAGGCGTTGAAAGAGCATGGCCGCGGCACCATCGGGGACGCTCGGATGATTCTGAACCACGGCCTCGTCGTCGTGCAGGTGGCGCTCTCCCTGTTGCTCGTCGTCGCGGCCGGTCTCTTCGTCCGAACGTTTGTCACTCTGACCGGACGCGACCTCGGATTCGATGGCGCGCCGATCATGGTGGTCAACGTGGATGCGTCACATACCGCCACTCCGGCCGCCGCCCGGTCTGCGCTCTTTGACCGCGTACGTAAGGCGGTCCTCGCCGTGCCGGGCGTCTCGGCAGCTGCCGCCTCTCTCGTCACCCCGGCGAGCAGCAGCGCCTGGATGTTTACGGTCCACGCGCCGGACGGCTTGGACGTTCGGGATCAGGGGGCGTACGTCAACACAGTCACGCCCGGCTGGTTTACGACATACAACACCGCCGTCCTCGCTGGGCGCGATTTCGACGATCGTGATCGGAAAGGCGCACCCGCGGTCGCGATCGTCAATGAGACGTTCGCGCGCACGCGCTTCGGTTCCGCCAGCCCATTGGGCCAACAGTTAACGCGCCGAGGGGCGCCGAACAGGCCCCCGCCGCCAGATCTCGAGATCGTTGGTGTCGTCCGCGACGCCGTCTATCGCTCGCCTCGCGACCCGGTGCCGCCGACGATGTATTTGTCATTCACCCAGAATGAGGCCGGAGCGTCGGCCTACCTGTCCGTGCGGGCGGCGGACGGCCTTGCGCCAACGCTATTGATTCAGCCGCTGGCGAAGACCATCGGCGAAGTGGATCGAGATCTCGTGACGACGTTTCGGCCGCTTGCCGATCAGATCAGCGCCACGCTCGTGCAAGAGCGGCTCGCAGCAGTGCTCTCTGGATTCTTCGGCGCTCTGGCCGTCCTGCTCGCTGCAGTCGGGTTGTACGGCGTTACTTCGTACGGCGTCGCGCGGCGGCGAGCGGAAATCGGCATCCGGCTGGCGCTGGGCGCGCACCCCGGGCGCGTGCTGCGTCTGGTGCTTCGTCGAGTCGCCGTTCTCGTGACCATCGGCGCGGCGATTGGCGCCGCTCTCAGCCTGTGGGCGAGCCGTTTCGTCGCGACGCTTCTCTATGGACTCGCACCGCAGGACCCGGCGACCCTCGCGGCGGCGGTCGTTGTCCTTATGGCCGTCGGCGCGCTGGCCGGCTGGCTACCGGCGCGGCGGGCGGCGAGCCTGGACCCGGCGCGCGCGCTGCGCGACGAATAGACGGCTTCGGGTAGCGGGCTACTTTGAACGCTAACCCCTGTCAAGAGTGTGACATGGACAGTCTGGCGCTGTCAGTCCACCAATGCTGCACGTGGAAACAAAAACAAGCTGGTTGGAGTCATAAGGAGGGGAGAGACTTAGCGGGTTGGCCTCCCAATTGCTCGTGAGTCTTCTTACCGTGGTCTGTGGCCCCTTGCTGGTGCTGCAAAGCGTCATTAAGGCCACTGCGTTTAAACGACTTAGCACAGATGAGGCTCTGATTACATTAATGTAGCCAGATGGCCAGAAGTGTCATCAGCGGAAGACTATAGGCGTCGAACTGAGGTATGATCTCTGTTTGACCTGTTGGCCAGAACGGGCGAGCGGCCGACAGAACCGGAGGGGATGCCCGACAGCAGGAAGATGAGGACGACAATGACGACTCCCAACATGGACGGAGAGATGACCGCCAGTGTTGGTATCGCCTTGCAGGTCATCCTCGCGGAGCAAGAGAAGAACGCGTGGGTGGCCCAGGGAATTGAGATCGACTATGCCGCAGAGGGAGAGACTGCGGCTGAGGCGAAGATGCACTTTGAGCAGGGCCTTTGTGCGACGGTTCTCGCGCACATGATCCAACAGAAGCCGCTGGGTGGGTTCATGGCCGGCGCGCCGCCGCACGACTGGACCCACCTGCTAAAGACGGGGCACGTCTACCTCTACCAAACGACGGTTGTGAATACGTTGCCGGAACTGGCAATGAAGGTGTGCAAGAAGGACTCGATCCCGTTTGAACTGATTAAGTACTTCTCAGTTTCCCCGGTCGCGACGCTGGAGGCGACGCAGGCGTAGGATGGTCTCCTATGAGCGACTTCGTAAGTCGGGATACGTTAATCCACGTCTTGCAGGCCAACGGCGCCAAGGTTGGGGCTGGTGACGACGGGCGCCACACCGTGACGAAAGGTGGTGTTCTGGAGGTTCATTACCTTCCGAGCACCATCTCTCGTCACCTCATCGGTCGGTTCGCGCGCAAGTTTAATATTACGGTCACCGCCTTCTGGAACGCGATGCCTCCAACTCCGGGAGGACCCGCCTCAGTCGGACAGCCAGTCAAGGGCCAGTAATCCCCTAACTTACGCGGCTACTTTTCTCTCGGCCTCCGCCAGCATCGCGACAAGATCATTCACATCGTAGACGCCGTTCACGAGCTGAGCCGCCATCGCCGGCGTCACACGTAGCGACGAGTGAATCTTGATGAAGTTGTAGGCGAAGTAGTTGATCGCCACGGCGGCCATATGATTTTCGACCTTGCGCGAGAACCCGTTAGACAGTCGGGAGTAACGGCGCATGGTCGTCCGCGCGGTCCAGTTCTGGCGCTCTACTTGGCTGGTCGTGATGTGCGCCGGATCAGGGCGTCCCGCGATCACGTTCTTCCTAGTCGCCACGCCGACAGGCGGTGAGTAACGGCGCGGGCCCTCAGGGTCAGATCCGTAGAGTTTAACCAGCTGGGCGTAGTCGATATCGCCGCCGAATGCCAGTTCTACGGCCTCAAGGTATGGGTTATGCCCGTCGCTCGTCAGTAGGACACGATGCTTGAGGCGCGACTTCAGGTCTCCGATGCTCGGCGCGCGACGTAGCGACGTCGCGAAGCTCATTCTTCGAGGCGGTGTCGGCATGGCAGTCGTCGGCAGCCTCCTCGGCTGTGCGGCCGCCCTCGTGGCGAGCCGGACGGTCGAGTCGCTCGTATTCAATGAGTCGGGCCGGGATCCCTGGATCTACGGCGGAGCTTCGCTCGTGATCGTCGCCGTGGCGGCCGCCGCCGGCGTGCTGCCGACCCTCCGCGCCAACCGCATCAGCCCACTCCTGGCGCTCAGGGCCGAGTGAGGCCCAGACTACTTCGTGGTGAAGAAGTCCTGACGGAAGTGATTGATGGCGTTTGTATCGTGATCGCCCAACGTCGGCCAAGAGGCCAGAGAGTCCCCGTAGGGATGGCCTCAGTTTCCTCTCGCAGCGTCTGGTGCAAGACCTCATAGCCTGACGGGATGTCGGCCAAACCGAGCACCAGGTTTCGATAGAAGTGTCGGAAACGCGCTCGAGATGAAGTCGAGGCGGTTCGGATCCGGATAGTCGAGCGGCCGAAGCAGCACGCCGTTGACGACGCTGAAGATCGCGGTGTTGGCCCCAATGCCGAGCGCCAGAGTCAACAGGATGACGAGCGCGAAGCCGGGTTGCCGCCTGAGAGACCGTAGGGCATGGACGAGATCCTTGCGGAAGGAATTCATGAGAGCCTCAGGGAAATCCGAATACGGAGCACAGCGATTGGCATAACCTACTGGTGAAGTGACTACGAAATGATTGATTCCGCACGATCCGCCGCGTGAACACGCGCCCGAACGACGCCGCCCGCCCGGATCCGCATCGAATCGATCAGTCCACTTGCTCACCGAGGGGGAGCGGGTTAGCTGTCTTGTAGAATTCTTCTCCACTCCCGCCGACCGCCGGTCTTCGTCGTCAAATTTAGTGTATGTTGCTAACTAAACAAGTGCGAGCGGCGTCTGATCCATCCGAGGAACGCGCATGAGTCGATCCGCGCTCGGCGATCTCGAACACCTCGTGCTGCTCGCCTTCGTCCGCTTGGGCGATGAGAGCTACGGGGTGCCCATTCTCGAGGAGATCGCGACCCGAACGGGTCGGCCGGTCTCGCGGGCGGCGGTGTACATCGCTCTCCGGCGGCTCGAGGCGAAGGGCCTACTGCGGTCGCGCCTGGGCGAGGCGACGCCGGAGCGCGGCGGCCGAGCCAAACGCTATTTCCGAATCACCCGGGCCGGTCTGCGGCAGTTGCAGACCTCGCGGCAGGCGCTCGTCAAGATGTGGGATCGAATTGAAGCCAGACTCGATCGGGGCCGATCGTGAGCCGGCCCCCCAGGCTGGCCAGCCACTGGCTCGAACGGTCGCTTCACCCTGATGAACGAGACGAACTGCTCGGCGACCTGCAGGAGCAGTTTGAGCGGCGCGTTGCCCTCGACGGTCCGAGCCGGGCGCGACGTTGGTACTGGCGGCAAGCGCTTGGACTCGCGTGGGGCTTCGCGCGCGAGCGACGTGACGTGATATCGACGGCGCATGAACGTCGGCGGGGACACTGGGCCGTCTCTAACCTCGCCCTCGACTGGACGTACGCGTGGCGCTCACTGCGCGCGTCACGCTCGTTCGCTGTCGTGGCGATTCTGACCCTGACCTTCGGAATCGGTCTGTCGACCGCCGTCTTTTCGCTCGTCGACGGCGTGCTACTCGCTCCCCTGCCGTACCCGGATCCCGATCGCCTGGTTCGCCTTGCGGAACTCCTGCCGCCGACCACGGTTCGAAGCCGAATGCAGGCCGTGGCCGACAGCGCGCAGCACTCGAGCCTCTCTGACGTCGCGATTGGCGCGTGGCTCGGCACGACGCGGTCGCTCGACACGTTGACGCCGATGTCGACGGGCAGCCGACGGGTCGACACGCCACACGGCGTCGAACAGGTGGACGGCGCGGAGGTCGGCAGCGCCTTTTTCGGGTTGCTCGGCGCGCGTCCAGTGCTCGGCCGGGTCCTTGTCCAGAGCGACGGCGACCGCAACGCCGCGCCCTCGACCGTCATCAGCGAACGCCTTTGGCGCTCCCTTTTCGACGCCCGAGCCGACATCGTCGGCTCGTCGGTCGCGATCGACGACACGACCTACACCGTCGTCGGTGTCGTTCCTGAGATGACGTTCCCCGAGACGGGTATCGCGGTGTGGACGGCGGGCCACTGGCAGTGGCCGCCCATCGGCCCGCGACGGATGTTCTCGGTAAGCCTCGACGTGATCGCGCGGCTGCGGCCGGGCGCCACGTTGGATCAGGCCCGCGCGGAGGGCGCGGACGTTATGAAGCGCATCGCCCTGGCCGACCCGGCCTTTGCGGACGGGACGGTCCCGATTTCCACGGCGCGCGTCCGAACGCTGCGCGATGACCTCACGGCGCCGGTTCATGGCGCGCTCGTGACCCTCGTGGTCGGGATGGTGTTGGTGCTCGCCGCCGCCGCCGTGAATCTCGCCGGCCTGCTCCTGGCCCGGGGCACGGCGAGGCAGCGGGAAATCGCGGTTCGCTTGGCGCTGGGGGCGTCGCGGTGGCGACTCGTTCGGCCGCTGCTCCTTGAGCAGGGCCTCCTGTCGGCGATCGGCGCGGCGGTCGGAGCGATCGTGGCCTGGTGGATTCTCCGCAGTCTGCGGGCCATCGCCCCTCCGGACCTGCCCCGCCTGTCGGAAGTCCATTTCAGCATCACTTCATTGGCGTTCGCGGCCGGTGGCGCGCTCGCGCTCGGATTGGTTTCTGGTCTCTGGCCTGCGTGGTACTTGCCCGGCGCGAGCCTGCGACAGCTGACTGCTACGCGAGTGAGCGATGATGGCCAGGCCGGCTCCGGGGACCGCACTCGACGAACGCTGGTTGCCACGCAAGTGGCGCTCGCAGCGATCTTGCTTGTCGGTGCCGCCCTCATCGGCCGGACGCTCGTCGCCCTCCTCCAGGTCAATCCGGGCTATGACCCGAAAGGCGTACTCACGCTCCAGGTCGCATGGCCCGACGGGTGGCTACGCCAGCCGGGCCGAGAAGGTCGGTTTTTCAACGGCCTCCTCGCGCGCCTCGAACAGAACCCGGACGTTGCCGCCGCCGGCGTTTCCACCACGCTGCCGCTCCTCCAGGTTGGCTATGGCGGCACATTCAGCATCGTCGGGCGGCCCAAACCGGAAACGCCCGAGGACACACCGATGGCGATTCGGAACGCGATTACGCCCGGCTACTTGAAGGCCGTCGGCACGCACATCCTTCGCGGTCGCGACTTCACTCTCGGCGATTCGAGCACATCGGAAAAGGTCGCGATCGTCGATGAGGCGCTCGTCCGAGCGTACTTTCCTGGTGAGGATCCAGTTGGCCAGCATATCGGGTGGTCAGCGGGGCGGGTGTTCACGGTGGTCGGCGTGGCCGAAGGCGCCCATCAGGGGCCGATGTCGGAACCGGTCCAGCCGACGCTCTACATGGCTGCGGCCCAATTGCCGGACATCCTGGTTTTCAACATGTTCACCGGAGGCGTGGCCGTCCGCACGAAGTCGGATCCGATGAACATCGTGCCGTTCGCGCGTACAGCCGCCCGCGAACTCGAGCCGGACGCGCCGATCTACGACGTGATGCGGCTCGAGGATCGCCTGAACCAGACCTTTGTTGGCCCGCGCTTCTACGCGATCGCGCTGGGGCTCTTCGCCCTCTTGGCGCTGTCAACCGCGATTCTGGGCGTTTATGGCATCCTGGCGTACCTCGTCGAGCGCCGTCGAGTGGAGTTCGGTGTTCGACGCGCACTCGGCGCCGATGAACGCCAGATCAGCTGGCTGGTCCTCCGCGAGAGTCTGCGGCTCTCGGGTACCGGGTTGGCCGTTGGACTCGTCACGGCAGCCAGCGGCGCCAGCCTCATGCGCTCGCTGCTATTCGGCGTGCGGCCGGTCGATCCCCTCACCTTTGCGGGCGCCGCCAGCCTGATAGTGGTCGTCGCCGCCGGCGCCGCGTGGTTTCCGTCTCTCCGCGCACTGCGCGTGGATCCTGCAGAAGCCCTGCGAATGGAGTAACCGATGACACGCCTCTCCTCCGTTGTCGCCGTCGCAGTCGTTACGGTGAGCCTCGGCATGAGCCTAGGGGCACAGTCGCACCCCGATCTGACCGGTGATTGGGTCCTGAACAGGGACATGACCGCCGGCCTGACCGACGCCAAGACCGGAGCACGCGCCAACGCGACCGGCGGCGGCGCCGTGGCGCGTGGCGGCGCGATGATGAGCGACGCTGCGGCGGTCACGCCGGAGTACCGGGTCACTGCCGCCGCGGACGTCGTCACGATCGATCGCGTCGGCGCGCCAACGCCGCAGAAGTACGTCTACAAGCTCGACGGCTCCGAGAGTATCAACATCGTGGGAACGACCACAACGCGCACGAAGAGTCACTGGGCTGGTGCCTCCCTTGTCACCGAGGGCACCCGGGAGATCTCAACCAGTCAGGGGAAGATCACGGCGACGATGAAGGACACGCGTTCGTTGGACAGTAACGGCGCGATGGTCGTGGAGATGACCCGGCAGGTCGAAGGCCAATTGGCGTCGACAACTTATCAAGTCTTCGTGAAGAAGCCGAAGACCTAGAAAGCTCTCGGCATCGTGGTTCCAAGTTAACGGCTACGACAGGTCACAACAGGCGTCGACTCCCACTCGTCTGTTCAACCTTTCTCCTCGTTGCCTTCTAGTACTTGGCGTTGCGCTGACGGGCGGCCAACCGGGCGCCGCGGCCCGTCGTCTAAACTACCAGTTTGTAGAGGATTATGTCCAAGGGCGACTGGCTCGGCGAATTCGAGCTCTGCGTTCTCCTGGCCGTCGCCAGGTTGGGGGAAGATGCGTACGGGGTCCGGGTCCGTCAACATCTTGAGGCCGAAACCGGTCGCGCCGTGACGATTGGCGCGGTCTACACGACGCTCGGACGGCTCAAGGAGAAAGGACTCGTCCGGTTTCACCTCACCGACCCGCAGCCCGTCGCCGGCGGTCGGGCACGGAAGATCTTTGCGCTTAGCGCCGAGGGCCGCCGGGCTCTTGCCCACGCCACGACCGTCCTCACGCGGCTCATCGTCGGCTGGAGATCGCGGAGTTAGCCTCATGCGGCTCTCCCGAAGCCTCGAGGCGATCGTTCGACTGCTCGCCGGACACGACGATGCCGAGTCGATGCTCGGGGACCTCCAGGTCGAAGCCGCCGAACGGGCCACCAGAGACGGCGAGGGCCGGGCCCGCCGCTGGGTCTGGCGGCAAGTCGCCCGATCGTCGCCGACACTAGTCGCTCGACACATCGTCCGGAAGACCCGATCGCTCACGAAAGGACCGCCCATGCTCCTCCGTGGTCTCTGGCTCGACGTCCACCACGTCCTGCGACGCCTCCGCCGCTCTCCGGGATTTGGGCTGCTCGCTGTTGGCATGCTCGGACTCGGCATCGGCGCGGCGACGTCTGTGTTCAGCCTCGCCTATACGCTCTGGCTGAAGCCGCTCCCCTACGCAGCTCCGGATCGACTGGCGTCCCTCGTGTTTCGACAGGAGCGCACAGGCTTTCGTGCCGGCTCATCGGGCGCCGAGTTGGAAGACATCCGGGCTAGCGTGTCGAGCTTCAGCGGCGCGTCGGGCTATCGCTATGGGGGCATTTTCGTACGTTTCGACGGCGAAAAGGTGCGGCTCGTGGCGGACGCAGTCTCGCCGAACCTGTTCGGTGTCCTTGGGGTGCCACCCCAGATCGGGCGGACGTTCACGCCGAGCGACCAGGGCCACGCGGTCGTCGTGCTGAGCGACGCCCTCTGGCGCAGCCGGTATCACGCCGATCCGCAGATCGTGGGTCAGACCATTCGCGGGCTCGCCGAGGCGTACACGATCATCGGCGTCATGCCGCGGGACTTTCACTTCCCGCTCCAGCTCGAGGCCGACTGCTGGGTGCCGCAACTGGCCAAGGCCGACGACCGATCGATGCGTCTGACCGATGTCGTGGTGCGTCTGGCCCCCGGCGCGACCTTCGAGCGGGCCGCGGCCGAGCTCAACTCGCTCGCCTCCCGCCTCGCGACGGTCTATCCGGCCAGTAATACGAGCTGGACGATGCGCGCTGAACCGATTGCCGGTTCCCCGTCGGCGAGCTACCGGGCAGCGTTTTCTACGCTGCTGACGATGGTCGCGCTCTTTCTGTTGATCGCGTGCGCCAACCTCGCGAGCCTCTTCGTCGCGCGCAATGTGGCGCGCCGCATGGAACTCACCCTGACGTTGTCGATTGGCGCGCCGCGGTGGCGGCTCGCGCGATCGGTCCTGATCGAGAGCGCCCTCGTGTCGCTCCTCGGCTGCGCCGTAGCGCTGGTCCTTGACGTCGAAGCGCTTCGGGCGTTTGCCCACTGGCTGCCACCCTCAACACCGCGGCTGCACGATCTGCGCGTGAACGGCGCGGTGTATGGATGCGCGTGTCTCATGGCGGTCGGGACCGCCGCGGCCTGTGCCATCGCTCCGATTGCCGGCATCCGTTCCCTGCGGCTCGCCGAGACCTTGCTCGAGACCCGTGCGGTCGGCGGATCATCGAACCGCGGCCAGTACACGTTGGTGACGGTGGAACTCGCCCTGGCGGCCGTGCTCCTCATGGGTGGTGGGGCGATGGTCCGGAGCTTCACGGCACTTCTCAACCGCGACCGGGGGTACGTGCCCGCCGCTGTGGCCACGATGACGGTCCTCCTACCTTTTGACCAGAAGGTCTATGAGACGAGTCAGGCCCGCGCCTTTGCCTTTGGCCAGATTCTCGACAGCGTTCGGCAGGTGCCGGGCGTGACGGCGGCCGGGGCGGCGACCGGATTTCCGGGGAGTTCGCTCGGTGTCCTCGGCGTGGGTCCGGTGACCGCTCCGGGGCGGACTGATCCGCCGGTCGTCGCGGTTCTTCACAACGCGACGCCGGACTACTTCCGCGCCATGGGCGTGGCCCTCAAACGCGGGCGTTTCTTCGCACCGACCGACACGGCCGCGAGCCCGCCCGTCGTTCTCATCAACGAGGCACTCGAACACCAGATCTGGCCGGACGGCAAGAGCCTTGGGCAGCACTTCACTTTGCCGCCTGCCCCTGGTCTGATGAACCACTCTATGGAAAACGCTGAGGTCGTCGGCGTCGTGGCCGACATGCACCTGAACGACCGCCGCAACAACGACGTCTTCGTGCCGCTCGCCCAAGTCCCGGGCTTCTGGGCGGATGTCGTGGTGCGGACCACCGGGAAC
>Ga0209580_10001325_pt1 | contig 11537 bp, 9 predicted proteins | sample Coa_R1_5_FD_187153 | JGI IMG/M metagenome (GOLD analysis project Ga0209580, IMG submission 187153) | Surface soil microbial communities from Centralia Pennsylvania, which are recovering from an underground coalmine fire - Coalmine... | ecosystem: Environmental > Terrestrial > Soil > Unclassified...
TGCTTTCTTCGCCTAAGGCCTGACGCCTGGGTTCTAGACCCTTCCCACGCCCACGTACTCAAAGCCCATGGCACGCAGACGGACGGAATCAAGAATGTTCTTGGTATCGACGATCAGGGGGCGACGCAGCAGAGTCTTGATCTTGGCGAAGTCCAGCGCGCGGAACTCCGGCCAGCCGGTCCCCACGACAAGAGCTTCGGCGCCTTCAGCTACAGCGTAGGGCGACTCGCAGTAGTGCACGGTGCCGTTGAGCTCCAGTTTCGCGTCCGCCATCGCGACAGGGTCATAGGCTCGGACGCGAGCGCCGCGAGCAACCAGTCCTTGCGCAAGTTGGATCGATGCCGATCCCGCAACGGAGTTTGTGTTCGGCTTGAATGCCAAGCCGAGAATGCCAACATCTCTATTCTGCAGCGACTTCAAGCAGGCGGCGATTTTATCTGCCAACCCCTCTGCCAGCGAATGGTTCACCTCGCGCGCTGCCGACAATATTTTCAACTGAACATTATTCTGCTGCGCCAGGCGTGAGAGTGAATCCATATCGGACTGCGCAAACAGGCCGCCCATGGCGGCCCCGGCCTGCAGACAGCGTGGTCCGATTTTCTTGTCGAGGCCTAATGCCAGTGAAAGGTGAACGGCGTCGCCGTTGACGCGCTCGCACAGTCCCGCCAGTTCGTTAATGAACGAAATCTTTGTGGCGACGAATGCAGTTGCCGACTCCCTCACCAGCTCTGCTGTCGCGTGGTTGGTCACAATCACTGGCACGCCGCGCATCACCAGCGGGTGGAAAATCTGCTTGATGGCTGCTACTGCATCATTCGAGGCTGTCCCCAAAATGATGCGATCCGGCCAGTTGAAATCCTCGACCGCACATCCCGCAGTGAAAAACATCGGCTGCGAAACGATAACCGCCTTCAGCCCTGCGTCATGCAGTTTCTGTTCGAGCGCCGCGCAGGTCCCCACTGGCACGGGTGTGACGATCGAAAGAATTGGTGGTTTGGGTACGGCCTTTGCAATGCGAAGAACAAGATCGGGGAGTTGCTGCAGAGTGTCTTCTGCCAGAAAAATGACGGCTGATTTTCGCGCGAATGCCTCGACGTCGGTGGAATAGGCCAGGCGGCCGGAACGCACGTTGCGCTTAATGACCTCGGCCAGATTCTTCTCGTGGAAGGGCACCTTGCCTTGCGCCATTTCCACCATGCGGGAGCTATCGGGATGGCAGCAGGTAATAGGGGTGCCAAAATCTGCCAGACAGGCTGAAATCACGGTCCCCAGATACCCCGCGCCATAGACACCGATCTGCATTCGCTCCTCCGGCAAATTCGAAGAGAGCTGGCCGGGGACGCCGAACTCCCAGTCTTTTATTTACGCTGTGAATCGCGGAATGGGCAGAGTACGGGAGGGACATGTACTGCACGAAAAAGTACAGGTAAGGGGCAGGTAATCGCGGAAGGTAATCAGCGCGCCAGGACTGCGTTTGGGCCGGACTCTTCTTGGTCTTGTGTCATTCGCTTTTATGTTCGTGCTTAACAATTGACGGAGTGCGCCCGGAATTCTAAGTGGAACACCTGAAAAATCGGGCGATTTCAGCAATTTTCCTTTGCTTCTGTGCTGAAAGTGCTTCTCCGAAAACGACGCGTAGGTGATACTTACCTCACCCACTCTGGCTCGCTGTCTCGATGCTCCGCGCGGTCGGGCTGTCTCAAGCCGGGTCTCAATCGATTTTGGAGTCTTTTGCTATGCGTTGCGGGCGCTTTCTAGTCACCGTTTGTCTTCTGATGCTCTTTTCTTCGCGTGCTACACTCGCCCAAACTCCCGGTACGGGGTCGGTGACAATCAGCGGATCTCTTCAGGGGCCGATTTATCCGTGCGGAAATACTTCGTGCCCAACCTACGATTCAGGACAAATCGCAATCACAATTAACGGCTTCACCGTCAAAACGAATTACAGCCACGCTGCAGGACAGCGGAGTGCGAATCAACTGGCGAACTCACTCACCACCCTGCTGAACGCTGCGGCATCGCCGGTCACGGCCAGCGTTTCGAAATCGAAAATCACAATCACGAGCAAGATAACTGGCAGCGTTTCGAACTATCCGCTTTCAACCTCAGTCACGTACAGCAGCTTGTTCGCAAAGGCATCGTTCACCGCGACTGCATCTGGGCCGACACTGACAGGCGGCACTGGGGGGCCGGCGCCTGTAGGTGCTCTGCTCCAGCAACTGTCGAATGACACCAGCGCCTGCTCTTCCTCCAGCGATCCTGGCGGGAACTGGCCTTATTGCTTCGCTTTCTTCAGTGGGTTCAATACAAATCCAAACGATACGGCTGCTGAAACTCCGGTCCCCGATTCGCCCGCAGGCCATGTTTCGAACATCAGCGTGAAGCAGCTTATGTATCCGGGATGGATCGGCCGGCTTATCTGCGAATATCAGCCATGGTTTGGGCTGAGCAGTCACAAAAGCGTTGGCTACAACGAAAATAATTCAGCCACGGTTGCGGCGCAGGATTCTTTCATGATCGCGGAAGGTTGCGACATCAACCTCGTTGATTTCTATGGCGCGCTTAATCCGAATCAGAGTTTCAATCTGGCGACGACCAATGCAGTATTCGCAGACTTGAACGGGCGCTCAGGATCTCCGCTGAAATTCGGGATCATGGAAGATAAAGGCGCCCTAACCGCCACCTGCCCGACGTCAAACCAGACAGAAAGCGCCACAGTGACCTGCCTGGAGAATGCGCTGATCGCGGAGATGGATTACATCAACACGCATTACGCGAATAGCGGAGTCTATTTCACCGATGCGGGACACCCGGTCATTTTCACCTTCATCCCGCCGGCCGTCTGGCCAGTGCTAACTTCCACGGATTGGAGCACAATCTGGTCGGCAGTGAAAGCGCACACCGACACCTACGTAGCGTCATTCAAATACACATTTGAATTCGGTTCATTTACATCTGCTTCGTATGACAACGGGCGCTATGGCTGGCCACAGCCCCCAGCCTACAGTTCCACCCAGCAGTTTTGGTGGGGTTCGAGTACCAGTTCTTCTCCTACCTATCTGGATACTCTTTACAGCGCCGGGATTGCGCACCCTTCCCAGCTCACGATTGGAGTTCTCTACAAAGGCTTCGACGATAACAACGCCTCGTGGGGCGGCAACCGCGTGGTTGCGCAACAGTGTGGGCAAGTGCTGCTGAAAACGGCCAATGAAATTTCCAAATACTTCGGAGGCGCCAATCCGCAAATTCCGTACGTGCAGATTGCAACCTGGAACGATTACGAAGAAGGAACCGCCGTCGAGGACGGCATCGACAACTGCTACACGGTGAATGCGTCGCTCTCCGGCAGCCTGCTCACCTGGTCGCTTGTGGCTTCGGATTCAACCTACGCTTCCACTTCCACCATTCATCATTTCGACGTGTACTACGCCGACTCTGCAGGAAATCTCTACGCGGCGGTCTCTAATCTTCCGGTCACGGCCACGAGCTTCGATCTCTCGACGGTGGTCCCATCCGGAACGTGGAGTGTTTATGTGGAGATGGTCGGCCAGCCGCTCATCATTAATCGAATGTCAAATGCGCTGACGTACATTCACTGAAGCAAGCTCAAAGCGCAGGATCTCATTTTTGACAGAAGTCTTTTAAAGGCTTTCCCAATTCCTTGCTCACTCAGAATTTTCTTCAATTTCCGAATGCGTTGCACAATCAGCGGGGTTGGGTCGGGGAAACTCCCCACGTAACTTGCCGCACGCCGGCTAACCAGCCGCCCAACCGTGATTTGACCAAGCATCTGATTAGCAATGTAAACCCGCGGCCCCTGGACCTTATTCATGATGCTCGCGACACGCCGCATGTAGCTGGAGTCCATCTGAAAATACATGTGGCCATGCAGCAACTTGACTTCGCCGTTCAGATAACCTTGACCGCGAAATTTGCAGTTGTACTCGCGAGTGAGCGTCGCGATGCGGGCATCACCATAGTAGGCAGCCTCACGGAAAAATGGCTGATCGTTGACTGGTAAATTTGGGTTTTGATTTCGGTAATCTCGATAAAGTTCACACCAGCGTTGCAGGACTGAATCCATCGCCGGGGAACGCTTATAAACCAGCACACCGGTGTTGAATTCGGGGAAACTCGCTGGAATGTCCGGGCAGGGATAACGGTTGTGCCAATCCGTATTGACGTATTCTTCATGATTGGCTGCGCAGTCAAAGCGATCGAGAAGGGCGAACAGTTCCGGGAACGGTTTAGCGACATAAATATCCGCATCGAGAAAGACAGTTCGCTCATAGGGAGATTCCAGCATCAGGCGCGCCTTTTCATAAAAGCCATCGGCTGTCTTCAAAGTGCCAAAGCTGACGTGATTAGCGGCCTGAATATCCTCATCAAGCGGCGACAGGTCTTTTTGTTCGTGCGTTGGCAATATGCGCACTATATTCGCAAAAGGCAGGTCCATCGGAAACTGCGAGTAGACGGTGACGGGAAGGTCGGGCATTGAGCGGTGCAGGCTTTCGGCCGAAGCCCTCACCAGTCCTGAGTAACGCTGGTCTTGTGTGACAATGTAAATTGCGCCATTCAAGAATTTTCGACCGGACTCACGAGTGCCCACACCTGCACGAAACATCAATCTAACATGAGTACTGCACGTCCGCGCACACGTGCCGGCGCGGAAGGCCGCATACCCCTTTGTCTCCGACTTGGAACGGTCGTTGATCTTCGATGGAGGTCTTAGATTGCAGTCTGCTGCAATGCCGTACAATCTTTGCTCTGAATGATTCTCGACTCTCTGCATCGCATTGTGACTCATCGTGAATCGCTCTCGCGGGACGAGGCACGAACCGTAATGTCCGAAGTGTTGACCGGCAAGTGCACGGATGCCCAGATAGCGGCGCTGCTGGTCGGGCTTCACATGAAGGGCGAGACGGTCGAAGAGATTGTTGGCTTTGCTGAAGCTATCCGCGCTGCCGCCACGCCAATTCGCGTTCACAACAATTCCGTGCTCGATGCCAGCGGCACCGGTCGCGAATCTTTGGTGGACACATGCGGCACCGGCGGCGATGCGGCCGGTACATTCAACATTTCGACTGTCACAGCATTCGTGGTCGCAGGCGCCGGAGTGCGCGTGGCGAAACACGGCAACCGCAGCTCGACGCCCAAAGTCGAGGGACAAACCATGAGCGCCAAATGCGGCGCGGCAGACGTGATGGAAGCTCTCGGCGTGAACATTCAGCTGCCGCCGGCTTCGCTGGCCCAATGTTTGGAAGAGGTGGGGATCGCATTTTTGTTTGCTCCCGCGATCCATTCCGCAGCGAAGTACGTTCAGGCGGCCCGTCGCGAGACCCGGCTGCGCACGGTATTCAATCTGCTCGGACCATTGACGAACCCTGCAGGCGCTTCGGCGCAAGTGGTTGGCGTGTATTCGCTGGATCTGGTCGACAAAGTGGCCGAGGCGCTGAGCATGCTGGGAACGCATCGGGCTTTCGTTGTGCATGGGCTGGATGGTTTGGACGAGATTACCATTACCGGTCCGACACGCGTCGCGGAAGTGCGCGAGGGATCAGTGCGGTCGTACGAAGTTGATCCGGAGGAATTTGGATTGGAACGCGCTTCGCTGGGCCAGATTTCTGGTGGAGATGCGGCGGAAAACGCCCGCATTGTGCGCAGGATCCTAGGCGGAGAAAAGTCGCCGCGGCGAGATGTGGTGCTAATGAACGCGGCAGCAGCGCTGGTGGCCGCAGGGAAAGCAGAAAATCTGAAAGCTGGCGGAGGAATGGCCGCGCAATCGATCGACTCAGGCAGGGCGGCTCAGAAACTCGAAGCTCTGGTGAAATTCACTCAACAAACCATTCAGCAAATCTAGAAATTTTGTTTTCTCTGTGTTTCCGTGTCTCCTTGATTCCGCGCAACTGCAACTCGCGGGCGAGCCAGAAGAAGTTCCTGCGCGTTCTCCCTGCCGGAGCCTGCCCTGAGCGAAGTCGAAGGGTGTCTTCGTGGTGAAAGATTCTCACTTTACTTCCACCTTCTCCATCCACTGCGCGACCTGCACATTCCATCCCAATTCTTTCGTCATGGCGTCACGTAATTGGCTTGAAGCTTCCGGTTCGCCGTGCACCAAATAAGTTGCAGACGGCTTTGCTGAGAACGTATGTAGCCACTCCATGAGCTCGGGCGTGTCTGCGTGATCGCTGAATTGCTCGAGTGCAGCGACTTGGGCGCGAATCGGCACCATCTGGCCAAAGATTTTCACCTGTGAAGCTCCACTTTTAATCGTGAAGCCACGGGTGCCGGGAGCTTGGAATCCGATGAAGATGACGGTGTTTTTCGGGTCCGGCAGGCGCTGCGTCAAGTGGTGTTGAATGCGGCCTCCAGTCACCATTCCACTGGAAGAAATAATGATGCAGGGAAATCGGCTGTCATTGATCTTTTTCGATTCCTCCGCGGTTTGTGCGAAGGTAACGCCTTGCCATTTCAACGGAGAGCCATACTTGGCGATGAGCTGCTTGGTCGCGTCGCTGTATTCCTCGGTATGCTTGAGAAAAATCTCGACCGCCTTGATCGCCATCGGGCTATCACAGAAGACAGGCACGCGCGGCGCCTGGCCGGACTCCATCAATTCCTTCAGCATAAAAAGGAATTTCTGCGTGCGCTCAACCGCAAATGCGGGCACCACTACGCTGCCGCCACGCTCAACGGTCTTACGGATGAGATCTGCTAACTGAGGACGGGGATCATCCTTGGGATGTTGCCGGTTTCCGTAAGTGGATTCCATAACCATGACGTCTGCGGATTCTCCCGCCTGCGGCCCCGAATAAACCACCTTGCCGGGCGCGACATTTTGGTCGTGAACGCGGCCAATGTCTCCTGTGAACAGCAGGCGTGTGGAGCGGGCGCCATTTGCCGACAGCGTGATCTCGGCCATCGACGATCCCAAAATGTGCGCGGCGTGTACGAAGCGGAATGAAAGCTCGGGGGAAATCTGTTTGGCCTCGCCAAATGCGACCGGCTGGAAATATTTCAATGATTCGTTCGCCTCCTCCTCGGTGTACAGCGGCAGCGCAGGATCGTGCTTCGACGTCTTGAACTTGTTGTGAAAAGCCGCATCTTCTTCCTGTAAATGTCCTGAATCTGGAAGCAGCACCCCGCATAGGTCGATGGTGGCGGGAGTCGCGTAAATCGGTCCACGGAAGCCCTGCTTTACTAAGCGTGGGATCCAGCCGCAGTGGTCGAGATGCGCATGGGTCAGAATGAGGCAGTCGATTTCTTTCGCGTCCAGCGGCAGGTTCTGCCAGTTGCGCTCGCGCCATTCTTTTTTGCCCTGGAACAGACCACAATCCACCAGCACTTGAAGTCCGCTTCGGCCGGAGATATCGCCAGAAACGTTGATGAGATGCTTCGATCCGGTTACAGTTCCGGCTGCGCCAAGAAATTGAATGTAGGACAAAGAGCCTCCCAGAATTGGTTCGTCGAATCATTGAGTGATTGAATCACTGAAAACCAGAGCAGCCGCGTGACGATGATTCAAATGACGAAATGAATCAATGTGTCAATTGCTCCGCGTCAATCTTATACACGTGATTGCTAGTGCTGCTCTCCGGCACGCTGCCGTCGTTCACACTGACTTCTTGCGGAGCAGCGGGTGCGACGATTCTAACTGACGCCCTCGCCTTTCCCGGAATGATGAGGCGCTCAGTGGCTTCGCCGGTTGCCATGTGCACGGTCGCGGGAACTTCGGCGCCGGCCTCGCCCAGGTTCTCCACCGTGACCGTAGTCATGAAACTGCCCTTCTCTATTTCGCGCGGATACGCGGATACGATTCGGAACTGCGGCAGCCCGCGGTCGCGATAGACCCAGTTGTCGAAGAACCACTGCAGGTCTCGATGTGCTTGCGCCTCGATCAACTTTTGCATGTAGCGCAGGTCGTCTTCGTTGGCGTTGTAATTGTGCAGCGCGGCGGACAGCGCCGTGTCACCAACCATGTCTTTGAGCATCCACCAGATGTCCATGGCTTTAGCTTGCACGTAAAAGTCGTCAGTTGCATTTATGAGAGAGTGGTCGGACTCGCGATTGGCTTCGCGAGAAGAGTTTTCTTTCTCCGCTTGAAGTAATGCGTCTCTGTGACTTTGAAGATACGCAAGTGCCGCGGCACGCCCTTTTTCTTCCTGGAAGTAGCTGGCCTGCGCGTAAGCCGCCAGTCCGTCGCTGATCCACCCGCGGGGAGACGGGAAATAAAGGTGAGTTATCCGCCGGACAGCGGAAAGCAACATCGTGGTTTCGTCGACGGTCAGCGGCATCAGCAGCATGTTGCCGGATTCAAACGGAGCATCATCGGCGTCCGGTAAGTCGATGACTTCGGCCTTCGTTGCCGGCGTGTCGCGGTGATCGCCAAACCACTTGCTGACAAGCGGCACGACCTGCTCAACCGCGAGAACATAATCGTCCGCGCCGGACTTGTGATCTGGCAAGTAGGAAATATTCACATTGGGTTTGTCGAGTGCCCCATAGTGGCCGATTACGAATAGCGGAACAATCCCATCCAGCGACTCAAATGAGCACTCGGTTTGGACGGAATACGCCCTCCCCATCTCCTCGTAGAGCAGCAAGCGTCCTCTTCCATCGCAGAACAAATTCGATCGAATTCCCGAAGCACCAGAGTGAGTGAATTTGATCTTCATTTCCGACTGTGCTTCCCGCTGCTTCCACTTCCCTACTTCTTCGAAAACGCTGTTCCCGTCTGACAAACTCACCGCCTCAGTCGCAATTGGATACCACGCGACATAGCCAATCCCGCGCACCGCGGTGAAAGCACTGCCGATCTGGTCCCAATCAGAGTGCTTTGCGATATCCGCGGGCACACCGATGCGGGTCTGGCGAGTCGCATCCTGCGGAATGGTTCCCTCGTATCCAATTTCAAGATCGATGCTTTGTTTTGGTAAAACCGGCCGCGGCAGCACGACTATGGCCTCCGTCAGCGCCCCGCTGTGGTCAATGTCCGAGGTATAAGTCTGCGATACAAACTCAACGGGCTTGCCCTCGAACTGGATCGAGCTCCAATGCAAGGTGGAAGAAATTTGCAGCGAGAGATTCTTCTGCGCTGAATCTGAATCATTCCGCAGGGTGATTTTTCCCCGAACGCCCAGCCGCTGCTGCTCCGGCTCAATTCGTGCGTTCAGGTCATAGTGGGTGAAGGTGAAGGCGTGCCGGTCTAAAGCAAAAGAGGAAAGAGCGGAACCGCAGAGGACGGAAAGCACGCAGAGGAACCTTGTCACGCCTGCCGCCTCTGGCGCACTACTTCATACAGCACCACCCCCGCGGCGACGGACACGTTTAAGGATGGCACTTTGCCGAGCATGGGAATCGAAACCAGAAAATCACACTTGCTCGCGACCAGATCGTGCAGCCCTTTGCCCTCTGCGCCCAGCACGACCGCACAATTCATCTTGTAATCGATCGCGTCGTAATTTTGTTTTCCGCGCTCGTCTAAACCAACAACCCATATATCTCTGGCTTTGAGTTCCTCAAGCGATCGCGAAATATTCGTCACCTTGGCGACGGGCAAATGGGCGCTCGCTCCCGCTGACACCTTCGCGACCGCCCCCGTAACGCCAGCCGCGCGCCGTTCCGGAATCACAATCCCGTCGGCTCCAGCAGCATCGGCGGTGCGCAAAATCGCGCCAAGATTGTGCGGATCTTCAACCCCGTCGAGGACAACGATGAGCGAATGTTCGCCGCGTTTGGCGGCAATTACATCATCCAGATCGGCGTATTGCTTGGAAGACGTCACCGCAACCACACCTTGATGTGATCCAGTCGCTGCCATGCGATCGAGTTCCACGCGCGGCAAAAAGCGCACCGGAATGCTGTTGCGACGGCACTCCTGAATCAGCTTCTGCAGGCGCAGGTCATTGCGTTCTTTCGCCACGCCCACCCATTCGAAAGCGCGACCCCGCGCCTTCAAGGCTTCGGCGACCGCGTTGATTCCAAAAATTACGTTCATCGGAAGAGTTAGTCTAAATGCTTTGTGCGAAATTGTTTCCTGGGCGCTTCCGTCCAAAACGAAGCGCATCCCAGGGGGAAGGGCACTAGTCTTTACCTACCAAGCCAGGCTTTGGAGTATTCGGCTTTAGCCGCTGAGTTACCTTGCGCGCGAGAGCGTGTACAGCCATGCCCTTCCCGCTCGTGTCTCATCAGCTATACTTTTCTCAGCGAGGAACTACGAGTGTCTCTATCCGCAGTGATCGTGGACGACGAGCAACTGGCCCGCGACGAACTAGCCTATCTTCTCAAAAATATCGGGGATGTGGACGTCGTGGCACAGGGCAAGAATGGCCTCGAGGCTGTGAACCTCATCCGCGAACACAATCCCGATCTGGTTTTTCTCGACGTCCAAATGCCCGGTCTCGACGGCTTCGGCGTGATCAAAAAACTGCTCGACAAGAAACATCCGTTGCCGAAGATCGTTTTCTCCACAGCCTTCGATCAATATGCAGTGCGAGCGTTCGAGGTTAATGCGGTCGACTATCTTCTGAAACCGTTTGACCGCAAACGCGTGGCGCAATCAGTCGAAAAGGCCCGCAGCAAAATGGAGCCGGCGACTTCGTCATCCGACAAGCTGGATACGCTTGTCCGCATGCTCGAATCGCAGAAGCCGCAACAGGCCAAGATTCTTCTCAAAGCCGGCGGAAGACTTTTTCTGGTCAGTCAGCGTGATATTTGTTTTGCTTCGATCGAAGATGGGATCATCAGCGTCGTCACCACCGGCATGAACGGCATGGAGGGTCAATCCAATTGCCGCACGCTCGAAGAGCTGCTGGATAGTCTCGATCCCAATCAGTTCTGGCGCGCGCACCGTTCTTATCTGGTGAATATCAATCGCATCAAGGAAGTCGTGCCCTGGTTCAAGAGCTCTTACCAACTCCGCATGGACGACAAAAAGCAGACGGAAATCCCGGTCAGCCGCGCCCAGACAAAACGGCTGAGAGAGTTGTTCCGGTTGTAGTTCAGATCCCCTAACAGCGCTTCCAGGGCCGCAGCAAGTTGTGTTGCGAGCGCAGCCACTCTTTACTCGCTCAATTGTCTTTCACAAATGAGCTGAGTCAGCTGCGCTGGCCGGCGCCGGAGAACATCGCTGCGTAAGGACGCCCATCAAAAGCCGATCGCGCATGAAATATTTTGCCGTCCTTTACCTGATGCCATTCAGCCACCAGGACCCGGGCCTCTGCCGGCGCTTTGGTCTCCAATTCGAAGAACACCGCAGCGTCGTCGCCCTGGCCAATGATCGTCTTCACATCGAGCCGCACTGTAATTTGCAGCAACCCGGCGAAGGTCTTCATGTATTCGTCAGCGTTTCGGTAAGTTTCAAAAAGACCCTCGAAGACCATGTTATCCGCGAGACATCCGCGCGCAGCTGTCAGGTCCCTTTTTGCCACAGCCGCGTAAAAGTTTCTGAGAACGTCACCTGCGTTGTCCATCTCTCATCCTTTATCTTCTGAGTCAGAATTGCGGATTGGAAGGCGAATGATTCTCTTTGGCCTTCGTTA
>Ga0209580_10001326_pt1 | contig 11530 bp, 6 predicted proteins | sample Coa_R1_5_FD_187153 | JGI IMG/M metagenome (GOLD analysis project Ga0209580, IMG submission 187153) | Surface soil microbial communities from Centralia Pennsylvania, which are recovering from an underground coalmine fire - Coalmine... | ecosystem: Environmental > Terrestrial > Soil > Unclassified...
CGGACGCGTCTGAACGAAGAACTTCCACTCCTCGGCCACCGCAACTGGATCGCCGTCGTCGATTCTGCCTATCCCTTGCAGACGAGCGCAGGCGTCGAAACGATCGAGACCAACGCCAATCAACTCGACGTCGTCAGGACGGTCCTCGACCAACTCAGCAAGGCGAAGCATGTGCGCCCCGTCATCTTCACCGATGCCGAGCTGAAGGTTGTGCCCGAAACCGACGCCGCGGGCGTCACCGGCTATCGCGAATCCCTGACCACTCTTCTGGGAAAGACCGAAGCGCAATCCCTCCCGCACGAAGAAATCATTTCCATGCTCGACCAAGCCGGCAAGACGTTCCACGTGCTGGTTCTGAAAACGAACATGACGATTCCCTACACGTCAGTCTTCATCCGTCTGGAATGCGGCTACTGGACCCCCGACGCGGAGAAGCGCCTGCGGGAGAAGATGTCGGGACGGTGAGGGGATTCGAATTCAAAATCCCGGGAATCGGCGTCTGGATTTCCCACCGCCTTTATCAAGAACGCCAAGAGATACCCCCATCTGGCGCCAGTTATTGACATGCCATCCTAATTCCGCCTGAGGGGAGCGATGGACCATGTGGGGACAGCCGCCCCGGCTGTCCGGCGGCCGAGGTGTATCGGGCCGCAGGACTTTGTTTTCGGATTGTCGTTCTCACGGAGCACGTGGAGAACGAGAACCTGCCAGGGCAGTCGAAAAAACTGCCCTAAGCGCTGCGAAGAAATCCCCACAAGCTCAACCAGCCTTGTCTTCCTGAAGGCGCGCGCACTTCGCGCACCTGAAGGACCTATGGAATGTTCATCAGGCAAAAAAGCTGTCGTTCGATTGAGACGCGAATGGTTTGGGGAGACGGTCGCTCACTTCGGCCAGCAACGCCATCTTTGACGCAATGTCACCATTCAGGTGGTTCTCTTGGATGCGCCACCGCCAATTGCCGCCGTGAAGGCTGGGTGTATTCATGCGGGCTTCGCTGCCGAGTCCGAGAATGTCCTGCATGGGGACCACGCTGAGGCAGCCGGGCGAATCTTGAGCGGCACGAATGAAAGCCCAGTGAATGCCATCTTCGCAGCGGCCGAGATACGATTCGGCATTGCGGCGTTCGTGCTCGGCGGCGCCGGAGTGCCACCAGCCAACCACGGTGTCGTTATCATGTGTTCCGGTATAGATGACCTTGCCCGCGGCGCGATGCGGCAGATACATGTGCGCGCCTTCGTCGCCGAAACCAAATTGCAGCACCGACATCCCAGGAATTTGCAGTCGGTCCCGCAGAGCATGTACCTCCGGCGTGATGTAGCCGAGGTCTTCGGCGAAGAAGGGCAGTCCACCCAAGGCCTCGCGGAGCTTGAGGAACAAATCGTCGCGCGGGCCATCGACCCAGCGGCCATTCACGGCCGTCGGATCGGCGGCGGGAATCTCCCAGAACTGATCGAAGCCGCGGAAGTGATCAAGGCGGATGTAGTCGCAATGCTGCGTGGCCCAGCGCAGGCGCTGTATCCACCACTGATAGCCCTGCTGCTTCATTACATCCCAGCGATACAGCGGATTTCCCCAGCGCTGTCCGGTCTTGCTGAAGAAATCGGGAGGAACTCCCGCCACCACCTCGGGCTCCAACTTGCCATCGAGGCGAAAGAATTCGGGATGAGTCCAGACATCGGCGCTGTCGTGGTTCACAAAGATGGCAACATCTCCCACGATGCGGATAGCACGCTCCGCACAATATCGACGTAACGCGCGCCACTGCTCATAGAATGCGAACTGCACGGCGCTCCGCACCCGAAGGTCATCCGCGAGTTCCTCCGTGGTGTTTTTCAGTGCCGCTGTTTCACGAGAGGCAAGTTCGTGCGGCCAATGATTCCAGGGTTCGAGCTTGTGGCGGGCGCGCAGCGAGTCGAACAGGACAAAATCACCGAGCCACCAGTCGTTTTCTGCCCGAAAGGTTTCGAAACAGCCAAGCGCTTCATAGGAGGCGGATTTCAGGAAACGGTGTGCCGCTTCAAACAGGAGCGGAAGTTTCTGCGCGAAAACGTGGTCGTATTCGACGGCACCGGACGCAGACGGAAGCGTATCGAGTTGCCTGTGGTCGATCCAGCCGTGGTCGGCCAGGCGTTCGAGGCTGATCAGCAGCGGGTTTCCCGCAAAAGCGGAGGTCGAGGAATAGGGCGAATTCCCGTAGCCCAGAGGGCCCAGAGGCAGAACCTGCCATACGCCCTGACGTGCCGACGCAAGAAAGTCCACGAAGCGATACGCGGCGGGACCGAAATCGCCGATCCCGCCGCGTGAAGGCAATGACGTCGGATGCAGTAAGATGCCTGCGGCGCGAGCAAAAGACATGACCGCGCCGCTACATTCCGGACTCGCTGGCGGCGCGGGTCAGCGCTTTGAGCTCTTCCTGATTCCGCTTGATCTTGCCGGACTTCGTCATCTCATCGACGAGGTTCGAGACAAACAGCCCAAAGCGCTCCTGCTGCTTTCCCTGCAGCAGAGAATCGCGAATCTGATCCCGCTTGGCGGCATAATCCGCGTCGGTGGGTTGCTGGTTCTCAAGGATCTGAAGTACAGCAGCATCCGTACCGCTGCTGATCGGACCGCTGATCTCTCCGGGCTTCATGGTGAACGCAACCGCAGCCTGGCCAGACATGGAACCAACGTCTGGCACCTGCCCATCGGGCAGCACAGGATCACTGGTCTTCATCGTGGCGCCGAGCTCTTTCGCCGCCTTCTTCAGATCATGGGCAGCCTTGGCGCGATCGGAGAGTTCCTGAGCCTTCTGCGTCAAGAGAGTCTTCGATTGCTCGTTCTTGAATTCGTCCTCAATGCGGCTGCGAATCTCTTCAAAGGTCGGCGTAGCTGGCGGTTTGATGGCTAGCAGTTCATAAACCGCGGCTCCCTGCGAGGTCGATGCCAGGTCCGGTGGAGCTTTTTCCTGCGCCGCAAAAACAGCTTCCATGAATTGAGGGGACGGGCCCAGGCCCGGCAGCATGTCGCGGCGAGCGAAGAAGTCCGACGTGACTACCGGAATGTTTTGCTTGGCGGCAGCCGCGACGAGACCCTGGGTACGCGCCTCCCTCAGCAGGCTCTCCGCCTGGCGCTGAGCAATCTGCTGAGCTTTTTGATGCTTGAGAGCGGGTTCGATGTCGGCCTTCACCTCGTCAAGCGACTTCATATGCGCATCCTGCTTGTCGTCAACCCGGATGATATGAAAGCCGTAGCTACTCTTGACCAGGTCGCTGATCTGGCCTTTGGGAAGCGAGAATGCAGTTTTCTCAAATTCGGGTACGGTCTGTCCGCGCCCGATCCAGCCGAGCGATCCACCTTCCTTCGCGCTGCCTGGATCCTCCGAATATTTTTTCGCGAGATCTTCCAACTTCGCGCCGCTCTTCAATTGCTTCAAAAGATCCTCGGCACGGTGCTGCGCTTCGGCCACGCCCTTCTCGTCCACCTTGCCGTCTGGACCGGGCAAAGGCGTCTTGATCAGGATGTGACTGACTTTCACCTGCTCCGGCACGCGATACGCATCACGGTGTTGCTGGTAATAGCTCTGCAAATCATCCGGGGTAACTGTTACAGCGCTTTCGACGTCGTTCGTGTCGATGACGGCGTACTTCACCTTGCGCTTTTCGGGAATCGAGTTGGCATAGTTGGCAAGATGGCTTTGATAGTAGGCCTTCAACTCGCTTTCGGTGGGGTGCAGGCCTTTCTTGATGTCGTCCTGCTTCAAGACTGCATAGTCGAACTTGACCTTCGTATTCTGTTTGACGAACTGATCGTGAATTTCGGAATCGCTCACGCTGGCGGTGCCTGAGATCAGCGCCTGAAGCTTGGTCAGGAGAAGGTCATGTCCGACGGACTCCTCAAACTTCGCGGGCGTGAGATTTGCCCGCGCCAGCATGTCCTGGTATTCCTGTTCCCCGATGAAATTGCCGCCGGGAAAGAAGGTCGCGGCGTAGCGGCCATGCTGCAATTCTTCTTTCACTTCCTCAGGAGTCACGCGCAATCCCATGCGGGCTGCCTCACTGAGCAGGGCCTGGCGGGTGATCAGTTGCTCAGCGGCACGCTGGGAAAAGAAAGGCAGCAACATGCTCATGTTGGCGGTGTTTCCTTGCATCTGCTGCTGCAGCATCTGTTTGGCGGTGGTGCGCACGTCATCGGAGGAAATGTCGTTGCCGTCCACTTTGGCGACAACGCCCTTGCCGGGGGAGTTGCCAAAGACATCCCCTCCCAACCCGCCGGGAATCAGCGTGATGACCATCGAAGCACAAATGATCAGCAGCAACCCTCCGAGGATATACTTCGTGGTTTGGCCAGACGTTTGTAGAAAGCGAATCATGTTCTTATCACTCCAGAATAGACAGGCGAATCCTTAATTATAAACTACGTCGGCGGGAAGACCAGTCCGGGCAGCCCTTTCGAAGAAGTGCTGCTCGCAGTTTGGTTCGGCGAGGGATTCGTGCTCGCTTCGCCGGGGCAGGTTTTCGGCAGTTGTGATGGTTCCGCCTTGCTTCGCATCGGCGGGACGGCCGAGGCGGCCGTCGCCACATGTTCCGTTGTCGCTCACAGGCAGGCTTCAAAAAATCCGCTATTGAAACGAATTAATAGAAGTGTTATCCCTTTCTGCGACGCTTTTCCAAGATTCTCCGTGCCCAATCACGACGCGCACCTGCAAAGGAGCCCCATGAAATCCGGCAAGCTTTTGTCTTTTACTGTCTTCCTTCTGGCGCAATTCCTATTGAGTTCGTTTCTGGCAGCCCAGCAGAAAACCACGGCTGCACCTGCCGAAAAGCCTGCGGCGGAAGGCAGGCTGATGCTCCGCGAGGGCTGGACCCTGCAGACTTCCGCGAGAGTCGAGGCCAAGGGGGAAGTGATTTCGACTGCAGCGTTCGCGCCCAAGGGATGGCATACGGCAACCATTCCGAGCACGGTGGTGGCAGCCTTGGTCAAGGACAAGTCTCTGCCTGATCCGTTCCCCGGAATGAACCTGCGCAGCTTCCCCGGTGTGAATTATCCCGTCGGCGCCAACTTCTCGAACATTGCGATGGCATCCGACAGCCCTTACGCCGTCTCGTGGTGGTACCGCAAGACGTTCAGTCTTCCGGCATCGTACAAAGGGAAGACGATTTGGCTGAAGTTCAAGGGGATCAACTATCGCGCCAATATTTTTCTGAACGGGAAGCAGATTGCGAAGTCAGATGACGTCGCGGGGGCCTGGCGGACTTACGAATTGAACATCACCTCTTCGGCAAAGCCCGGCGCTGAAAATGTGCTGGCGGTACAGGCATTCGCGCCCACCGACCACGATCTGGCCATCACTTTCGTCGACTGGAACCCAGCGCCGCCCGACAAGAACATGGGACTTTGGCGCGAAGTGTACGTGACGACGAGCGGGCCGGTCGCGCTGCGCTATCCGACGGTGGTTTCGAAGCTGAATACGCCGGCTAACGACAGTGCGCAACTCACGGTTACCGCGCAGGTGAAAAACGGCACCGAGCAAGCGGTGAAGGGCAAACTCAAAGGCAAGTTCGAGAACATCACATTCGAGCAGGATGTGGACCTCGCGGCCAACGAGTCCAAGAATGTCACATTCGCGCCTGACAAGTTTTCTCAACTGGTCGTATCGAATCCGCGGCTGTGGTGGCCGGCGCAAATGGGGACACCGAACCTCTACAAGCTCAACATGGAATTCGAAGTCAATGGCATGGCCAGCGACAAGTCGACCTCCGAATTCGGCATTCGCGAGGTCACTTCTGACCTCAATTCCGTTGGCGGGCGCGCCTTCCACATCAACGGCAAGAACATCCTGATTCGCGGCGGCGGATGGACTCCGGACATGATGTTGCGCGAGAACTCGGAGCGACTGCAGGATGAATTCCGCTATGTCGAGGACATGGGGCTCAATACCGTCCGTCTGGAAGGCAAGCTTGAGTCCGAGGAGTTTTATCAGATCGCAGATCGCCACGGAATTCTAGTCATGGCGGGATGGTGCTGCTGCGATTTCTGGGAGCGCTGGCCGCGCTGGCAGCCACAGGATTTTGAGATCGCGAAGCAGTCGCTGCGCGATCAGATTTACCGGCTGCGAAGCCATCCCAGCCTGGTGATGTGGCTGAACGGAAGCGATAATCCTCCACCGCCGGATGTGGAGCGGATGTATCTCGATATCGAGAAAGAACTGCTCTGGCCGAATCCGGTGGTGTCGTCAGCCACCGGAAAGAAGACCAGCGTCACGGGCGACAGTGGCGCAAAGATGAGCGGGCCCTACGAATATGTCGCTCCCAGTTACTGGCAGGTAGATACTCCTGAGGGCCAACCCGGGCGCAAGCTATGCAATCCCGGGGGATGTGGCGGTGCTTACGGATTCAATACCGAAACCAGCATGGGACCGGCAGTTCCGCCGGTTGAGAGCATTCGCACGATGGTCGGTAAAGATCACATGTGGCCGATCGATGATGTGTGGAACTATCACGCGGGCGGCGGCGAGTTCAAAACCATCAATGTGTTCAGCGAGGCGCTGGCGAATCGCTACGGCAAGTCGGACAACGTGGAAGACTTCGCAATTAAGTCACAGATGCAGACCTATGAAGGCGTGCGTGCCATGTACGAGGCGTACAGCCGGAACAAATATCAGTCGACTGGCGTGATTCAGTGGATGCTGAACAACGCGTGGCCGTCGATGATCTGGCACCTGTATGACTACTACCTGCGTCCCGGCGGCGGATATTTCGGCGCTAAGCGGGCAATGGAGGCTCTGCATCCGCTTTACGGGTACGACGATCATTCGATCTGGGTGGTCAGCAGCCAGTACACCGATGCCAAGGGGCTCAAACTCACAACCAAGATCTACAACCTCGATGCGACCGAGAAGTTTTCGCAGGAGAATTCGGTCGATGCCGCGGCCGACAGCACGGCGAAGGTCTTCCCATTGCCCGATGTCTCCGGACTGAGTAACACCTATTTCCTCGTGCTAAAGCTGGCAGACTCCGCCGGAAAGCTCGTGGGATCGAATTTCTATTGGCTCTCGACCAAACCGGAAACGCTCGATTGGGCAAAGTCTACATGGTGGACGACGCCGACTGCTTCTTATGCGGACTTCACCGCGATCTCGCAACTTCCCAAGGTCAAGCTGAAAGTCACCGACCGCACGGAGCACAAAGGTGAAGAGGCAATCACGCACGTGACGATTGAAAATCCAAGCAAGAACCTGGCGTTCTTTGTGCGATTGAAAGTTGATAAGGGCGTGAAGGGAGAGGAGATCCTGCCGGTGGTTTGGGAGGACAATTACATTTCGCTGCTTCCGGGAGAGAAGCGGGAGATCACCGCCAGTTATCGTGCGAGCGAGTTAGGTGCGGCGAAGCCGGTGGTAGAAGTCAGCGGTTGGAATCTCGAGTGAACCAGCGTTCGGCTGCGTTAGAGAGTCTTGTCATCCTGAGCGCAGCTTTTTGCGGCGAAGGACCGGTGCAACTTCTGGCAGCGACGATGGTGTCGGCCAGGTACATAGGTCCTTCGCTTCGCTCAGGATGACAAATGCGTTCCCCCGACGACATGGACTAATCTACGTGTTGCGAGACTGACAGGATATTTCCGTCGGGATCCTTGAACCACGCGACTTTGTCGCCTGTAGGTGCGGTCCAGATTCCGAGTTCGTCTTGCTTGAAGAATCCGAAGATTTCGAAGTGCACGCCTTTCGCGGCGAGCCCACGCACTACCTGCTCGATATCTGACACCTGCCACCCCAATATGGTGAACTGCACCGGCGTGAACTCTTTCATCTTCGCGGCACGCACCATGATGCCGTTGGCTTCCAAGACGAGCGCGAATCCGTCGTCCTTGACGAAACGCAGGCCCAGCACGCCTTCGTAGAAGGCCCGGGCCTTTCCCGAGTCTTTGATCGGAACAAACGCGACGATGTTCGTCGATCCCAGCATGATTGATCTCCTCTTGAACCATGAACGTGACGCAAAGATTAAGCTATTGCCGTGGATACGTCATTACGCTATTGTGACAATGAATGTCGACAAAGCGACAGCGCGTTCACGTCTGCCCGAAGCTTCCGTCGCCAGTGACTGCGCTCGCCTACGATCTTGGACACGGCCATGCCATCCCGGAGCACCTGCATCCGGAGGATCAGTTGGTCTATGCCTGCCAGGGAGTGATGACGGTTCGCACGAACGCCGGAACGTGGGTGGTTCCTGCGCAGCGGGCGGTCTGGATACCCGCGCGCACTCCGCACAGCATTCTCATGTCGGGCGCGGTGTCGATGCGGACGATTTACCTCCGCGCGCGTCTGGTGCGACGGCTTCCACGAGAATGTTGTGTGGTGAACGTTTCGCCTCTGTTGCAGCAGATGATCCTTCATCTTTGTACCGTGGGAAAACTGAATCGAAGATCGAAAACTCAGGCGCATCTGATTGACGTTCTGATCGACCAGCTAGAAACCGTGCAGGCAGTTCCTCTACAACTGCCCACTCCGTCGGATCCGAGAGCCGCACGCGTCGCGGCAACACTGCAGGGCAACGTCGACAACTCCAGCTCCCTGAGTTCGGTGTGCGCGCAGGCCGGGGCAAGCAAGAGAACCATCGAACGCCTCTTCCAGCAGGAGACGAGAATGTCGATGGGAAAATGGCGACAACAGCTCCGCTTGCTGCGATCGCTGCAACTTTTAGCAGCGGGAGAAAAAATCAGCCACGCCGCTCTGGAAGCGGGCTACAGCTCGCCCAGCGCATTCATCGCGATGTTCCGCAAGGCGCTGGGAACCACACCACGGCGGTACTTTGAGAATGGCGCGGCACGATCTTAAGCCTCGGCTCGTTTTCTACTGATCGCTGAAGTCGATCATCACCGGGGCGGAGCGGAACCAGTTTGTCTTGTAGCCGACGTAGAGGATTCCGACGGCAAACCAAATGCCACCGACGGTCTTCGCCAGCGCATTGAGATTCCACCAAAAATAGCTGCATACCACGAAGCCGATAAGTGGCAATAGAGCATCGGCGAGAAGTCGACGTCGATATCCTGCCCGCACCTTGACCGAGAACTGCCAGAAGCAGGCAAAGTTCACACCCATGAAGGCCAGAAAGGCGCCGAAGTTGAGGAGTTCAGCCGCATGCTCGTAAGCGTTGCCGATGTGGTAAAGAACAATGGCGCCCAGAAACGCCATACCGCCAATCAACAGGATGTTATTGGCGGGAGTGCTAGTACCGGGCTTGAGTTGACCAAAAAACCTCTTCGGCAGCACGTTGTCACGTCCCATGCCAAACAGCAGACGCGCTGCGCCGAGCGTGCCCGTCAACCCGCTGCCGAAGGCTGCCACAATCAGGATCGCACCCATTCCATGGAACAGTACCTTGCCGCCCACGCGGCTGCAGATGTCCATGAAGGCAGTTTCAAAATTCGGGAACGAATGCCAGTCTGGCCAAACACGGGCCCCGAGGTATGCCTCAACTCCACTGCAAGCCCCGGCAAAAATACAGGTCAGGACGACGGCCAGCAGAACGTTGCGCTTGGGGTTCTCGACATCCTCTGCGAGTGTAGTCACACCGTCGAAGCCAATGTAGGTCAACGCTGCAAATGAACTGGCCTTCAAAATCTTATGTGCGTCGAAGGTTTTTGGATCGTACAGGGGCTGTAAGGAGAACAGCCCGGCCCATCCCTGCCCGCCATACAAATACTTCAGGGCCAGCACGACGAAAGCGACGACCACCACCGACATAATCCCCAGGAGCACTTTGTTTGCGTTTGCGGACGCCTTCACGCCAATCAGGTTTAGCACCGTCATAATGCCCGCGATCAGTAACGCCCAGACAGCGAACGGAACCTGCTGAACATAGCGCTCATGCAATGCCGTCGAAATCCAGACCGTGTTGATCAGTGGTTGCAACAAGTAATCCAAAATCATCGCCCATCCCGCTAGAAATCCCAGATGCGGGTTCAGTCCCTTGCCGACATAGGTGTACGCTGACCCGGCGGTAGGGTAGAGCGCGCCCATGCGCCCGTAACTCACGGCCGTGATGAGCATACCGAACAGCACAATCAGGATGATGGTGACGAAGTGACCGTCGGAGAGTTTCTGCGCGACGCCGTAGAGAGGAACGGGCGCAATCGGCTGGATGAGGACAATGCCATAGAAGATCAGGTCCCAGAGAGTGAGAGTGCGGCGCAGTCTCGGGACAGCCGGTGCTGCGGTAGAGGTTTCCATGAGAACGGCTATTGGATTATGGCAGGGGCGGAAGTGTCAACATTAAAACGATTCTGTAGGCTCATGCGGTTGCTTGCTGGACTGCTGTCATCGAGATGTCTGTCTGAGCAGCGGGGCAACACTTGGAGGAGCTTTTACAAAGGTCGACTGTGGCCTGACGGTAGACGGGTCGGCGTGATGTCGGCGGCCTGGGCAAACCCTTCGGCCGCATCCACAACCGACGCTGTCGTAGGGTCCCTCGACCCCGGCTTTGCCGAGTTTCAGGATGACATTGGTGAAAAGACTGAAGCGCGCGGGACGGTCAGCGGGGAGCACGCCCGTAATCGAACCAGTATCCGCGCTGCTCGTTGCCTGACATGTGGCGCGTGTTGTATTCGAGCAGATAGTTCACGTGCGTGTCGTCGAGGGGAAATGACTTTTTCGGGGTATAGGGATATTCGCCCATGCTCAGGAACGGCAGCGGCGCGACGTAGTTTCCCTCTGCGGCGTAAAAGTCCATGTCTTTTTCGTAGCCGTTGGCGGCGAAGAAATAGTCGCGCACCCAGCCTCGGGGAAGCGGGGGAAGATTGCTGGGATCGAAGTCGAGACGGACTTCGTCGCCGGAACCGAAGACAGCGAGTTTGTCGTCGGTGGCGGTGAGCAATGGGAGGACGTCGCCATAGCGCGTGTAGGTTCCCTGCGGACGCGTGTATGGACCGGTGGCGCTGGTCTTCTCGTAGATGTATTGCACGTTGCCAGGTGGGGTGCCTTCGATCTTGTATGGATAGCCGTGGAATGCGAGATCAGCGTGGAGGAGAGGCACGGGAGTGATGGAGTACGACGGAGACTGTTCAGTTCGGCTGATCAGGATGCTGTCCCAGTAGACTTGCAGATTTGTCGTGATGCGAATTTTCTTTGTGCCGCGCAGAAGCTTGCCGGTGAGGTCAGCCGTCATGGTGCGCGGGCCGCCGGCGGGGAAACCCATGTCATCCATGACGCGTTTCCATTTTCCGTCGCTGCCCAGTGCTTCGACGTAGGGCGCGATTGGCTCGAGTTTGGACTGTGCAGCGGCGTACATGCTGTTGGCGGTGAAGTATTCAATTTCGCCGTGCAACAGCAGCCAGAGCGGGCCTCCTCTATAAGGGTCGCCGAGATCGAGCGTGAGAGTGTGCGGCTTGGCGAATCCGGCGAATTGCGTTAGTTCGAAATCGCCAAAGAAACGGTGGGCGCGCAGATCAGGGAGCACATCGTGGCCGTGCTCGTCCCAAGCACCGGCGGGCGGGTGGGCATCACGGCTGACGACGACTTTGAATGCGGGATACGGCGGGTTCGAAGCGAAATATT
>Ga0209580_10001328_pt1 | contig 11511 bp, 7 predicted proteins | sample Coa_R1_5_FD_187153 | JGI IMG/M metagenome (GOLD analysis project Ga0209580, IMG submission 187153) | Surface soil microbial communities from Centralia Pennsylvania, which are recovering from an underground coalmine fire - Coalmine... | ecosystem: Environmental > Terrestrial > Soil > Unclassified...
CGGAGAAAGGGGGCAATCGTAGGTCCGTCGAAATAGTTTCGGGCGTCGAAAACGCTGTCGCGGTCAAAGAAGAATGCGGTTCCGTGTACCTCGTTGGTGCCCGATTTGGTAATCGCATTGATAATCGCACCCGATGTTCGCCCGTATTCCGCAGTGTAGCCCGTGGTAATGACGGAGAATTCCTGGACTGCATCTACTCCCAGATTCAGTCCCGTGGAGCCGCCGGGGGCCGCGTTGGTGTAGTCGTTAATGCTGACGCCGTTGAGACGGTAGCTGTTTTCGTTGGGACGGTGACCCGAGTCGCTCAACTGGTTTCCAAAGCCACGATTTCCCTTGTTGGCATTGAACGACGTCGTAGCCTGGTTTGGGATATTGACGACGCCCGGCTCCAGGGTTGCCAAACTCGTCCAGTCGCGACCGTTCAGCGGCAGTTCGCGGACGGTTCTGGAATCTACGGTCGAACTGACCGACGACGATGAGGTCTGAACGTCGGGCGGAGTGCTCATCACTTGGATCGTTTGAGTTACCTCTCCCGGCTTCAGGGCGATGTTGAGGGATTGTTGTGCGCCGACTGTGAGAATGATTCCCTTCTGCACCGCTGTCGAGAATCCCCTACCGGACGCAGACACTTCGTAGGATCCAGGCAAGAGATTGGGGGCTGAGTAGAAGCCGTCACCATTCGAGGTCGACTCGCGAACCTCTCCGGTGCCGACGTTCTTGATCGAGACCTTGGCAGTTGCGATCGCCGCGCCTGACGGGTCGGTGACCGTCCCAGAAAGAGTGGCACCCGCTACCTGCGCTTTGGATTGCACTGACCAGAACAGGCCGACAAAAAGAACGAGCACCCAGCACGTCTTGCAACCTACCACTGCTCCCAATCTGTTTTGGATTGTCATAGTATCCTCGCTTCGCGGCTAGGAATGAATCTGTGGCGCCCTCTGCAAGGCGCTGCTAGAGTTCGTGTAACCACCATGCTCGGCCCCCCACAAGGTACTGAGCATTCAGAAGAGGGCACTCAAGCGAACCCCGTCACTTTGCACACTGCGAGGCTTCGGGCGCAATCCTTGAATAGTCCGATGCTGGACCTTTCCACATCACCGTGCTTCTATCTGAAAATAAAGAAGATGCGGTTTTCTCTCTCCGATTTTGACGTTGAGAGTTGTAAGGGGATATACTCGCCCACGGCACTTTCGGTCTCATGGGTACTCCTGCCCCCGTCGTTAGGATTCTCCATTTCGGTGTTTTTGAGATAGACCTCAAGGCCTGCGAAATCCGGAAGCACGGCGTCCGGCTCAAGCTCTCCGAACAGCCTTTTCAAGTCCTCGCCGTACTTCTCGAGAGCCCGGGCGAGATTGTCACCCGAAACGACTTGCGCAGCCGGCTATGGCCCAGTGACACATTCGTCGATTTTGATCACGGACTGAACAACGCTGTGCTGCGGCTTAGGGAAGTCCTGGGCGATTCTTCCGAAAACCCCCGATTCGTGGAAACAATCCCGCGGCGCGGTTATCGGTTCATTGCGCCGGTTGCGGGTCCCTTTCTCCCGGGAAAGTTCCAGAGTCAGATAAGGGATGGGGTCGTTCCCGTCCCAGTGGAGGAGCCGCACAGCCCTGAACCGCTGCCGGAGGATGTTCGCTCGGAACCAGCAGGTCTCCCATGGGAGCCCACCGCGCGTTTTCTGGTTGTCAGCGCTGCGGTCTTATTGGCCTGCATTGTAGGTGCGACCGTCCTCTACCACTACCGGAGGGCTGGCGCCAGCGCGATACTTCCGACGCACAACAAGTCGCTCGTCGTGTTGCCGCTGGAGAATCTTTCCGAAGATAAGGATCAGGAATACTTCGCCGATGGCATGACTGACGACCTGATTGCCAATCTGGCGAAGATTCATTCTTTGCGAGTGATTTCGCGCTCGACGGCGATGACCTACAAGGGCACGCACAAGCCCCTGTCGCAGATCGCGAGTGAACTGAACGTTGACGCGGTCGTCGAAGGCACGGTTCTTCGAGTCGGGGATCGCATCCGAATCACGGCAGAACTAGTGCAAGTGTCGACCGATCGTCATCTCTGGGCCGACACTTACGAAAGCCAGATGGGCGACATCCTCTCGCTACAGAACCGTGTTTCTTCCGCCATTGTTAACGAAATTCGAATCAATCTGACTCCGGAGGACCAGAAACGGCTGGCCAAGAACCCAGCGGTAGCGCCAGAGGCCTACGAGAACTATCTCAAGGGTCGCTATTATTGGAACAAAAGATCGGATGAAAACCTTACCAAAGCCATCGGATACTTCGAAGATGCGACCCACCAGGCCCCGAATTATTCGCTCGCGTATGCTGGCCTTGCCGATTGCTATGCCATTATCAGTGCCGAAATTTTCGGAACTATGTCAGGGGAGCAAGCGGCTCCGAAAGCCAAAGCGGCTGCCCTGCGGGCTCTTGAACTCGATCCTACTCTGGCGGAAGCAGAAACTTCGCTCGCTACGGTGAGTTTTAACTACGATTGGGATTGGAGTGCTGCCGCCGCTGGCTTTGTCAAGGCGATTAAAGATAATCCCAGTTATGCCACCGCTTACCAGCGATATTCACTTTACTTGATGGCAATGGGTCGGCCTGACGATAGCGTCGAGCAGATCAACAAAGCGCGAGAACTCGATCCGCTCTCCATCAGCATCAACTTCAGCCTGGGATGGCGATTCTACATGGCACGACAGTACGACCGGGCCATCCAGCAGCTTCGCGACACTCTTGAAATGGACCCGTCCTATGAACTGCCCCATCTAGTTCTCGGTTTGTCGTATGCAAAGAAGGGTGATTTTCGGCTCGCCATTCCAGAATTGCGCAAAGCAGTCGAGCTATCTCACGGAACGCCGCTCATGAGCTCGGCCTTGGCAAACGCTTACGCCCGCGCCGGAAACGTGGCGGAGGCCCAGAGACTCCTTGCAGAGCTTTCTTCTGAGTCCAAACAACAGTACGTCTCTCCGTACTACTTCGCGGTTGTATATGTGGGTTTGGGGAAACCTGAAGAAGCCATCGATTGGCTAGAGAAGGCTTTCCCTGACCGATCCAATGGTCTGGTGTTTCTAAAGGTGGAACCCGGACTCGACGACCTGCGCTCGAACCCGCGTTTTGTTGCCCTACAACAGAAGCTTAACTTCCCAAAGTAATGCTTCCGCAAGAGATCGCCAAGTGATCCACTTCACCCGTTTCCGTCCGTTGATAGTGCCGTGGGTGCAACCCCCACCACAATAGAGGCCATCGACACGGTTGTTAAGCCCTGTTGGAATTGTTCTTTGAGTCCGGAGAAAGCGGGAACCGGGCAGGGGGATGTACCGACCGCAAACGACAAGCTGTGCTGCGGCGAAAACGGTCACGAGCTAGCGCCTGCAGCAGGAGGTGCAGGTGCGCGACAGAGAGGTGGTCCACCCGAAACTGTAATTACCCGCAGAAAATGCCTCGCGAGAGATGATCGGCCTTCGGAGCAAGAATTATTGTAAAAACGAGAGATGCGATCTGCGAACTATAGTATGGGTACAGGTAGGCGAAAGATGAGGATAGCCGCATGCAACCGCTCAAGCTGCTTATCGTAGAGGACAACATCGCGAGCTTGGAACTAATGACTGAGGTCTTCACCTCTCTAAAGGCCGAAGTCCGCCCCATCAGCGATAGCGAAAAAGCGGTCGGAGTGGTCAATCAGGAGAAATTTGATGGAATTTTCCTGGACTTGGAAATGCCAAAACTGAATGGTTTCGAGCTGGCGCGCCTTATCCGCAAATCGTCATGGAACAAATCTACTCCCATCGTTATCGTAACAGGACGAGACGAGAGGCAGACTATGCGAGATGCGTTTGCGCTCGGAGCAACCTTTTTCCTTCAAAAACCGGTGGATAGACAGAAGCTTAGCGTTCTCTTTCGCACTGTGAGCGGCGGAATGCTGGAAAATCGGCGCAAATATGTCCGCGTTCCAATCCAGGCCGGGGTGGCGTGCACAGTGGGTTCTCGAACGCTCCGCGGGGTATGTTGGAACCTGAGTCAAGGAGGGATGCAGGTGGAAGTGGCTGGGTTGAGACCCAAGGATGCTGTACGATTGTCATTCCAATTACCAATCTCCGCGATGACCATTGACGTGGGCGGTATCGTCGTGTGGGGCAACGAGCAGCGGCAAGGGGTCCAATTCACAAATGCAAGTGAGCAGTGTCAGCAGTCGATTCGTCAATTTATAACAGACGTGGAAAAAGTCGAACCCTAGGATCCAACTCCAGCAAACTGATCAGATGCCGCTGCCGGTTGTGCCCAAACCCCCTGTTTTTTTTGCAGGTTGACCCTCTGGAGTCTGATCTTGGTTGGCGGACTGGACGCCCCTATCCAATAGACGATCGAGCTCCTGAATGAGGGAGGACGGGTTGATCGGTTTCGACAAATAGCCATCAAACCCGGAATTGAGGATCCGTTCCTGATCACCTCGCATGGCATACGCGGTAACTGCCACTACCGGCAGCTTCGCCAACCGAGGATTCTCGCGGATTCTCCGTATGACTGCAAATCCGTCCATTACCGGCATGCCGATATCGAGAAGCAGTAGTTCTGGCTGACTCTGTTCAATGATTCGAAGCGCTTCTTGACCGTCACATGCTTCGAGAACTGTATATCCAAGCAATTCCAGCAGCTCGCGAAGCAGTTCTCGGTTGACCGGGTTGTCTTCGGCAATAAGCGCTTTGATCATGGTTGTCCCGCAGATTTTGCCAGACCGCGGCCGCGAACTACTCGGCCAACTTCGGCAATGAGTTGCTCCTTCCAGGAGCCTCCCTTTTGCATTAGGCCCTGTGTCTCGCGGTTTAGAAGAGCAATCTCATCGTGGCTCAAGTTCTTGGCCGTCATTACGAGAATCGGTAGTTCCCTGAAAGCTGGTTCCTGTCGAACATGGTGAATGACTTGAAACCCGTCCATGCCCGGCATCAGTAGATCGAGCAGGATTGCGCCCACAACTTTGTTCGCGAGAACCTCCAAGGCTCGCGCACCGCTGCGGACGGCCTGAGTCTCGTATCCGGCAGAGCGCAAGGACTCCTCCAGCAGTTCCAAAGCCTTGGGGTCATCGTCCACCAGCAGAATGGACGAATCGTCGTCAGCCGGCGACGGGACATGCCTGCGAATCGTATCCAGCAGGGCAGGCTTGAGAACCGGCTTGATGAGATAGTCCGTCGCACCCAACGCGAAACCCACCTGCTTCTGATCCACGATGGAGAGGATGATGACCGGGATGTTAACCGTTACGGGGTTCTTGCGCAGCGCTGCCAAGGTTTCAAAGCCATTGCTGCCGGGCATCATCACATCTAGGGTGATGACGTCGGGACGCAGGCATTGAGCTTCTTTAAGAGCTCTGGCTCCGGACTCGGCCATTGCAACGCGGTATTGTGGCGCGAGGTAGCTGGCCAGGAGCTCACGGGACGGCGCCTCATCATCAACAATCAGAACCAGTGGGGTGAGACGACCTGAAGCCATAGTAACAGAGGCTCTTGCTAGCTCTTCAACCGCAGGGACTGCGGATCCCGCCTCGACGGCAAGGAGAGAGAAGGTAAACCGGCTGCCTTTTCCAAACTCGCTTTCCAATGAAATGCGGCCTCCCTGTTGCTCGACCAATCGCTTGGTGATGGCCAGCCCCAATCCTGTGCCCTGCTGAGTGTCGCCAGCATTCCCCTCGACTTGCCGGAACTCTTCGAAGACGAGCTTTTGATCTTCGGGCCGGATGCCGATCCCGGTATCGATAACCGATACCCGGACGAAGTCCCAATCGTCGACGCACTCGATGCTGATCCGCCCGCCCTTGGGCGTGAATTTGACCGCGTTGCTGAGCAGGTTGTAGAGGATCTGCTTAAACCGTACCCGATCTGCTTTAACCAGGCACTTGTTCTGCACTTTCTGCTCAACCCGGATGTTCTTGGCCATCGCCAGCGGATGAATCGTGGAGAGCACCTCTGGTAAGGCGTCGTTCACTCGAAATAGTTCGGTGTGCAACTCCAGTTGCCCCGCCTCGATCTTGGAAAGATCCAGAATATCGTTGATTAACTGCAGCAGGTGCGTCGAGCCCTGCTTGATGTGATCAACGAATCGCTTCTGCTTGACGTTCAGCGCACCTGGAGTCCCTCCGGCCAGCAAATCTGAGAAGCCCACGATCGCATTCAGCGGGGTGCGCAGTTCATGGCTCATGCTGGCGAGAAACTTGCTCTTCATCTGAGTAGCGCGCTCCACCTCGCGGTTGCGAAGCCCGAGCTCTTGATTGGTAGCAGCCAAGCTATCCATGATTTTCCGCTTTTCTGCTTCGTCCCGCTTCCTTTGCGTAACGTCAACCGCAACCACAACACGCGCGGGTCGACCCAAGAAGGTTAAAGCGTAAGAGGTGTTCTCTGTGTCGATGACGGTTCCGTCCTTGAGTCGGTGCCGCCAGGCACCACTGCTCTCATTTCCGTCTCCCAGAGCTCGCACCGTCTCTAGCAGGGCGGGAACATCCTCGGGCGGGCGAATGTCTTTGAGGGTCATGGCCAGGAATTCGTCCCTGGAATAGCCGTACTTGCGCACTGCGGCGGCGTTCACCGCAAGAAAACGCAGTGTCTCCCGGTCAAAGACCCAGGTCGGATGTGGATTGTTGTCAAACAGCTTGCGGTGCCTTTCTTCGCTCTCACGGAGCAACGCTTCGGCCTGCTTGCGCTCGGTGATGTCACGAGCCACGGCATAGATCGCTTCTTTTTCGGACACGGAAACAGCATTCCACAATAGCCACTTGTAAGAACCGTCTTTGCACAAATAACGGTTTTCAAATGCGAAAGTGACTTTTCCTTCTTGCAACCCGGCCTTCTCTACGACAGTCGCCGGGCGATCGTCCGGATGTATGAATTCCAGGTAGGGCTTTGCCATAAGATCTCTCGTGGTGAAGCCCAATGTCTTCTCGAAGGAGGGGTTCAAGTTTTTGAAGAATCCGTCGAACCCGGCGACACAGAACAAGTCGACCGACAATTCCATGAAACGATTGCCGGTTTCCAGCTTGGAATAGAGCGAGCCCATGAAACCGTTTATTACCAGGCCGACCATAAAGGCGGCCAGCAGGGAGATAAAGAGCACAGCGACGATGATTAGACCGTAGCTTTTCAGCCGGTCATTCATCGCTCCCAAATCGGAGCAGATGTACACGGTTCCGCTTGATTTGCCCTGGAAGATGATCGAGCGCGCCAGCCCCAGTTGCCCGTCCTTGAACCAGTGAGTCTGTGTCTGACCGGAGGGAATAATGGGCACGGGCCGAGCCTCGCCCGCACGATCGCGCCAGTATCCCGCGAAAGGCTGACCATCACGCGTATAAATCTGAGCGTATGTAAGATTGTGGTTCGCATTCAACGCTGACAGCGTCATCTCCGCGGAATGGGGATCGTTAAACAACAGCGCAGAGACGGTATTGTCTCCGATGATCTGCGCCTGCACTGAGACATTGCTTATGAGTGCGGCACGAAAGCTGTACAGGTCATAGGCACAAAAGCCACCACTAGCAAGAAGCAAGGCCACAGCACTCACCAGCACGTTCATCAAGGTGAGTTTCTTGGAGATCGAGTATTGTTGGTTTCTGGGCATGGTGTGTCAATATCCAGGCTGTGGATTCCTTCTGACGACGGTCGCCACCTTGAGCAGTTCGGAACTGAGCGTCAGGCCCGCGTGCTGGGTTGCGGTCAGGTTGACCTCGAAGCGAACTTTCTTCCCTTCCAGGACAAATTGGATCATGCCGCCACACTTGACGAACTGCGGCATATCGCTAACGGTCAGAACAGCTTTCTTGTCGAGGTCGGCGATGATCTTGTTAAGACGGCTGGCTTCGGTAAGGCTCAGAAAAAGAATCTGGCAATCGCCCGACTCCTGCGCACTGGAAATTCGTTTGGCGATTATGGTCTTGCCGCCGATCGTCTCGCCAGCAAGAGTGGCGTCGAGGCTGGGGCCGAAGGGATCCTGCCCGAAAACGCAGACAGTAAAAGGGCCGCCTTGGTTTGCCGCAGCCTTCTCAGGCCATTCGACGAATCGGCCAAAGTTGTATAGGTAAGCGGCTTTTACTTCGTAGTCAGTGGGCCTCGGATTCTGCGCGTGGAGGGCCGGAATGGCAAGGAAAGTGCACGCTGCGGCGACAGCTATGAGTAGTGGACGGAGGCTAAGAACGGGCCTCGTCGCTCGATCACTCGGAATGCGGCGCACGCCGTCTGTACCATGAAGATGTTTCATTGATATCAATCCGCAGCTCGTCTCCAGGTGATCTGCGCGTACGCGCCCCTCTCGACGAGCACGGGACCGAACTCGGCATGACGTGGCTGGAACAAATTTTGTCCCGCCACGGACAGCTCAAATTCCTTTGCAAAGTGCCAACCCAGCCGGGCATCTACTGTGTGATAAGCATTCACGCCCAGGGCTGGCAGCGCACCCACATAACGATAAGTAGGATCGAAGTCAAGTCCTTTGTGCAGATGGAACAGAAGCTGTGCGGTTGCCTCATTGTGCGGACTGGATCCCTCGTAGGAAGACACCTGACTGGTTTTCGTGTGGGTCGGTTTATCCAGAAAATTCAGGCTCACATAGGAATATGTGGCCTTGAAATCCATCCAATGGGTCACTTTCCAGTCTGGCGAGATTTCGCCCCCGTTGGTGGATCCCATAATGCCGTTGAGAGCCCGGAGCGAAATGAGAGTGTAGGGGGGAGGCGGCGATGCCACGGTCGAAATCGATTCATTCCCATAACTAACGAGGTCGCTGTACTTGTTATGAAAGGCGGCAATGTCCACGTAAAAGTTGGACGTCACCAGCTTGCGATATCCCGCTTCATAGCCGAGCAGCGTTTCCGAAACGACTTGGCGATTGTCGCAAATACAAGCAAACACTGGCGGGGTTGCCTGTACCAGCCCGGTCAGTTGCAGGTCCTCATCGATACGAGAAGGCGTGCGTACCGCGCGTGTCACGGCCGCCCATAACGTCTGATGGGAAGTCGGCGTCCACAACAAACGCGCGCTCGGCTCGGTTTCCCACCCCGTAAAGATGTTGTGTTCAAACTTCGACCCGACAGTCAGCCAGAGTCGGTTTTCGAAGATCGCGATCTGGTCCTGGACGAACGCACTGTAAATCTTGTCATCTTGGTGATGCGGCAGAAAGTTGAGGCTAGAGACAGTCTGGATGAAATCGCTAGGACTCCATCGAGCTCCCAGCCCCCAGATAACTTCATTTCGCTCCTTGAGGACGAAATGGTGAATCAAGTCAATATCAAACGTGTTGCGAGCTTCTCCTAATAGTGGTCCGATACGATAGGTCCGGTCATAATAAGCCTGGACTTGGACGTCAGAAGTATTGCTCAGTTCACGGCGCCAGCGTCCCAGCAGATTGCCGCCCGATACGTCTTGCGTTGCGTTTACGGTGAGTTGAGAAGGTGGCGAATAATAGGCTACGCCCACTTGCTGTCCGACGCTCCCCTTATAAAGATCGCCCTGAACTGTGAGCGTATCGCGGTCCGTCAGCTGAGAGTCCGTTCGGAAACCGGCTTGTCCTAGTTGCCAGGCGTCATAGTTGCCGCCTCCGGGGTGGAATTCGGGATTTTGGCCAAATCCCACGGCGTAGGCTCGATAGTTAAGATTGCTTCCGTGCGTGCCGCCGTAGCGAATTCCGCCTTGGTTTTGATCGACGTTTCCGGCCCTAGTAGATGCGTAGGTTCCGCGAGTATCCTTAGAATTCTGAGTAATAATGTTGATCACGCCATTGACCGCGTTCGAGCCCCAGATCGTTCCCCCGGGACCCCGAATCACTTCGATACGCTCGACATCCTCAAGCAACACATTCTGTACGTCCCAGTACACGCCGGCATAAAGGGGTGTATAGACGCTGCGGCCGTCAATCAATACCAACACCGATTTCGAGAAACCACTCCCAAGTCCGCGAATGTTCACAGACCACTGATTGGAGTTGATTCGTGCTACCTCTACTCCCGGCACAAGACGCAGTACCTCCGGAATGCTCGTGGCCCCGGAACGGCGAATGTCTTCCTGAGTGAGGACGAAAATTGCTGCTGGGGTCTTCGAGATCTTCTCCGGCTCCTTAGAGGCGGTCGTTACTTCGACATTGCCGAGTTCCGCGAGACTCAATTGTTTGAGCGGCTCGCTACTCGCTTGGTCCTGTTGCGGAGCGGCGAGACTCTGGTTCATCAGCCCCGTGAGCACTAATAAGACGATGAGAGCGGCGCGCTGCACAACTCTTCCAGCGGGCCGTGTCTCTGCGTGGCGCGTCACTCCAGCTGCGCCATGCTTGAAGCGCGATAGTGACGTGCCCAAGACTGGCCTCATGTTCGGAAAACACTCCTGTTCTTAGGCGTTCGCACCCGCAGCCGCTGCGCCACGAGAGAGGAAGTCTGCTGTTCTGGTCCTGACGAGGTACTCGAATTGATCGAAGATGTGCGGATCCCACCAGCCTTTGGACACTTCCTCTTTCATAGTTTGCAGAGCATTGGTGATGGAGAAGGCCTTCTTATACGGTCTGTCCGTGGTCAGCGCGTCATAGACGTCGACAATCTGCAGCACACGTGCGGTAATTGGGATTGCCTCACCACGGAGCCCATCGGGATAGCCTGATCCGTCGAGCTTCTCGTGGTGATGCCGAATGATCGGAAGTACATGCCGAAATGACTTTAATGGCGCGCAAATGCGCTCGCCAACCACCGAATGCTCGCGGATAATGGTCCATTCGTCCGGCGTCAAACGACCAGGCTTCAGCAGAATTGCGTCGGGAACGGCAATCTTTCCCACGTCGTGCACGATTCCAGCCCGACGCAAAGCGATGATTTGATCCTCCGGGAGTCCCAGTTGTTCACCCAGGCGAGCCGAATACTCCGCCAGGCGTTCACAGTGCCCATGCGTGTACGGATCCTTGCCTTCAATGCTCTGCGCGAGCGAGAACAGGACCGCCTCGGCCCGCTCCAACTCATCTGTACGGTGTTTAAGCTTTAAAAGAGACCTTACGCGAGCCAGTAGTTCAGTTCTATCGACCGGACGAGTCAAGAAATCATCCGCTCCCGCCTTAATACCCTCGATCCGATCCTGCTTGTCAGAAAGTGCGGTGATCAAGATTACGGGTATTAAATACGTGTCTGGGTTGTTTTTGATTTTCTCGCAAGCCTGAAAACCCGTGAGACGAGGCATCATTACGTCCATTAGCACCAGGTCGACTTGAGCCCTGATTAACTCCTGGCTGACATCTGCCCCGTCGGAGACGGTGATGACTTTGAATCCCTGAGTGGTGAGAAGTTCGTCTAACAACTCACGGTTCGCGGCTTGATCGTCGGCGACTAGGATGGTGCCGGTGATAGGTTGGTCCGACTGATACAACATGTATCTACTCCCCACAGACTTGGTAAAGAGTGGCACAGGGAGAGAGGTCACTCATAATTACCGAGGTCACGTTTCTCTGATTGTGTTCGGATTTCGTAACAGGAGTGGGGTGGTAACTAGAGGCCTTG
>Ga0209580_10001331_pt1 | contig 11489 bp, 9 predicted proteins | sample Coa_R1_5_FD_187153 | JGI IMG/M metagenome (GOLD analysis project Ga0209580, IMG submission 187153) | Surface soil microbial communities from Centralia Pennsylvania, which are recovering from an underground coalmine fire - Coalmine... | ecosystem: Environmental > Terrestrial > Soil > Unclassified...
TGCGGTAGCGGCGAATACTAGGAACAACGCCCTCAACTTCCCGGCGTCTCGTCTCGCTTCCCGGGCGGGTTACGACCGCCAGCTCGTCCAGCATTAGGGCAGTGTCTTCAAGAAAGCAGCAATCGGGGCAATCATCCTGGGCGGGGATTTCTGTGACCGAGACCCCAAGACTTCTCAGTAACTGCTGGTAATTTTGGTGCTGACGCACTGCCTGATCAAAATTAATCGGCTCGCGGTCAATGAAGGTCAATTCGCATTCATTGATACGAGAAGAGACTGCTCTGGTGAGCGCAGTAAGCACGAGGGATTAGTTTCGGCCCGGCGATCTCGTCGGACGACTGTATTGTAGCCGCAATCGTCCACGGTTCTACTGCTGCACGGTTGTGGCACCGGGGTTTGCAGAATTCCCGATCGCATCACCGGATAGAACAAGCTCTACGCGGCGATTCTGCTGACGCCCTTCCGGAGTGTCATTGGAAGCGATGGGTTCCGTTTTTCCGAACCCACGTGCCTCGATCGCATCCGTCGAAACACCCTGCTGCACGAAATAATCCCGCACCGCATCGGCGCGTTTTTCTGAAAGCGTCTGATTGTATTCGTCGGTGCCCACGCTGTCGGTGTGGCCCTCGACCTGAAGATGAAGGCTGGGATACGCCAGCACGATGCCGGAAACTTTCGCCAGGCGCTCGCGGGCGGCGGGCATGAGTTCGAAGCTGCCGGTCTTGAAAAGCACGTCGGACATGTTAGCGATCAGGCCTCGCGCGGTGTCGCGGGTGGCAAGAACTGCATTAAGTTGCTGAAGCAGACGGGCGCGGAGTTCTTGCTTTTCCTTCTCCGCCAGCTGACGCAATTGCTCAGACTGTGCAGCCGCCTGTTGGGCCTTTGCCGTCTCTGCGGCCAACGCTTGCTGTTGTGCGACCGCTTCGGCTTTAGCTTTTTCCGCTTCTTCTTTCTGTCGCGCGGCTTCCTGCGCCGCCTGCACGGCTTCGGCCTTCAGACGCTCGGCTTCCGCCTTTGCAGCCTCGGCCTGCTTCTGAGCTTCTTCGGCTTCGGCGCGGCGTCTGCCTTCGGCTTCGGCATTGGCACGGGCTTGAGCTTCGCGTTGTTCCGCAGCTAACTTGTCGGCTGCGGCCTTGGCCTGCGCTTCATCTTCTGCCCTCTGCTTCACGGCCATGACGCGAGCTTCCTCGGCGGTTTGAGTGGTCTCGCGCGCGGACGACTCCACCGCGGCCTTGCCCTGTTTCTGCCGGTACGCGGTCTCTGCCTGCATCAATTGCTGATCGGCCTTGGCCAGGATCGAAGTCGCATACTTGTCTCCCGCGGCAATGTGCGCGATTCGTACCGCATTGCGAGCTTCGAACAACTGCATTGGGGTGGTGCGATCGATTCCAAAAATGGCATTTTGAATGCGTTCGTTGGCTGCGTTATAAGTGCCGCGACCCAACAATTCATACTTCGCTTCAATGTTCTCGCCTTGCGCGATATTTTCCGGCACAACGCTTTCCAGGACGACCGTATTGCCAGGCTGGTTGACGGCGAAATATGGCTCAGCAGTCACGATCAAGCCGAACGTCTGCATGTCGGTAGAAGTTTTCAGGTGCGCATTGGAGTGATCGAGAACCAGTTCTCCCAGGTTGACCGCCCGGCCTTCAGGCGAGATCGCCCACAGGACATAGGTCAAGTATTCCAGTCCGAACTTTGTAGCCTCTTCCATGCCCTGAAATTTTGCGTCAATCGAGATGCTGGTCTTCTTAGCCTCGACCTTGGCTTCGCCGCCGGCGTTCGTCATCAACTCGGTCGCGCGAAAACTGACCTTCACGTTTCCGCCCTGGTGATAGTGCACCGCCTTGGCAGTGCGGGACACGCTGCCCGCCGACGGGCTGGACGAGGCCGTCGCGCTTGTGGTCTGGCACGGCGCCGACACGGAAAGTGCGATCAAAGACGAGATCAGAAGACGCAAGAATGTTTTCACGTTGCCCTCAAAGCGATTGAGTTTTAGTGGGGGTGGTTAATGTCTAATGATCTTCGTGAACGGCGGGAAATGAAAGGCCAGAAGGTGTTGCAACTTTGGTTACCTCGGGCTGCTAGAACCGGAACACGATGCCGGTGGAGATGCGAACGTTGTTTTGCCCTCCGCCGAAAAAGCCAGTGTGGATATCGTCGCCCTGCACTCGCCAGGCCACGCCCTTAACTAGTTTGTAGTCCAAACCGCCTCCGATAGCAGTTGAGAAGCTGGTATCGGAATTGGAGACGCCTCCGCCTGTGTCGGTCTGGTGCGCGATTCCGAGAAGGAATTCTGCGAAGGGCGTATATCTGCCGAAAGAGATCGAAGCGCGTGGGCCGAACAGGATGGTGTGGCGGCTCGCATTCAGTCGAAATTTCTCGGGAGTGCACGAGAAGCCACTGCAGCCGATAAAGTCGCGACCGCCGTAGTGCCAGTCGAAATCTGCCGCGACTCCGATCCAAGGCAGAAACTTGGCTTCCGCGGAACCTTCCCATCCGTTCATGTTGGCGCCACCGCTGCTCAGGCCGGTGAACGCCTGCCCCTGCGAGAAGGAGTAGCCAAAAAATACATTTCCGCCGGTCGGGAGCTGCGCCCAACCCGCTGCGCTAAGAACGAGGAACGAGAAAATGACAGCTGCAATCTTTCGCAACAATCTCTCCGGACAGTCGGCGAATCGGTTTGGATGCGCTCCCGACGTGAGTAGGATGCCAGTCTTCCCCCTTGTTTTTCAAAGAGAAATACAGTTTCTTTAATGCGATTTTCACAACTCTGTACGGAGGCGTGCCGATATATTTGTGGAGAGTAGGTTCTTATCGATGTCTTGGAAGTTCGCCGCCTCGTCTGGAAAAGGGAAGCTGGTCATCAGGTCCGTAGAAGCGAACGAAGCGGCCGTTTTGTACTTTAGCGGACAAATCTGTCTTCGGCAGGAAGCCGCGCGGTTTGGCCAGACCGTTAGTAAATTCCTGAATTCCAGGAAAAATATCGTTCTCGAACTTTGCGCAGTTGAAGCCATCGGCAGCGCAGGACTGGGTGAGTTGGTGCTGCTGAGCATGCAGGCGCGGGCTGCGGAATGCGAACTACGGCTGGCGGCGCCTTCAGAAGATCTGTTAAATCTTCTGCGCTCCTGTAACATCGCTTCTCTGTTCGAGATCTATCCAGGCGTCGAAGAGGCGCTCGCCTCCTTGAGAGATCAGGTAACTGCCTGATTCGGCGGAGTTCGCGTGGGCTGGCGGAGGAAAGCGGTCGTTGCCCCTGCTTTTTTGCGCGAAAAGTGAAACAATAGCGCCCTTGTGTGCATCAATGCTGGAATGCACATTCGGGTTAGGTTGCGCGATTGAGCAGCCTATGTGCTCTGGAGAACGCCATGGAAGCCAGCCGGGCGCAAGCTCACTATTCCAAAGTGCCGCGAGCAATGACGGCCAGCTCTCCCATGCTCCGCCGGTATCAAGAGATTCGCCGGACATCGGTCGAGTTAAGCCAGCCGTATTCCGCGGAAGACCAGATGCTGCAGTCGATGCCGGATGCCAGCCCGCTCAAATGGCATCTGGCTCATACGACATGGTTTTTTGAGACGTTCATTCTCGCGGCGCAGGTTCCGGGTTACAAAGCGTTCGATTCCCGCTACAAGCATCTTTTCAATTCCTACTACAAGCAGCTGGGTTCGCATCCTTATCGCGGTTCACGCGGGCTGATGTCGCGCCCCAGCCTCGAAGAGGTCCACGCCTATCGAAATTGGGTTGACCAAGAAATGGAACGGTATGTGGACCACGCCAGCGCAGAATCGACGGCATTGATCGAGTTAGGACTGAATCACGAACAGCAACACCAGGAGCTTATTCTCACCGACATCAAGCATGCGCTGTGGTCGATGCCGCTGCGGCCAGAGGCGGCAAGGAAGATGCACACAGTTGCCGCTCCTGTCCCGCTGGAGTGGATTGAAGTGCAGGGCGGTATCTATAAGGTCGGCCACTCGGGCGAGGGTTTTGCTTTCGACAACGAAAGTCCGAGGCATGACGTGCTATTGCAGCCGTTCAAGATCGCATCTCGGCAGGTTACGAACGCGGAATACCTCGAGTTCATGCAGGACAACGGTTATCGCCGGCCGGAACTGTGGCTCTCTGATGGCTGGGACGCGGTGTGCGCGCACTCGTGGAGTTCTCCATTTTATTGGGAGCAAGCTAATGGTGCCTGGCGAGAGTTTACGTTTGCAGGATTGAAAGAAATTGATCCGGCTGCTCCGGTGTGCCACATCAGCTACTACGAAGCTGACGCATTTGCGCGGTGGCATGGTGCGCGGCTTCCCCGGGAAGAAGAGTGGGAAGTTGCGGTTGCGCAGGCCGGTTCGGAACGTTCGGGCGAATTCCTCGATAGCGGGAAGTTTCAGCCTGAACCGGCGCAAGGCGCAGGGCCGCATTGGTTCGGCAATGTCTGGGAGTGGACGGCAAGCCCTTATGTGGCATATCCGGGCTTCGTTCCCGCTGAGGGACTCATTGGCGAATACAACGGCAAATTCATGTGCAATCAGTTTGTGCTGCGCGGAGGTTCCTGCGCCACGCCTGCAAGTCATATTCGCGCGACCTACCGCAATTTCTTTCCTCCGCACGCGCGCTGGCAATTCATGGGAGTAAGGCTGGCCAAATGATCGCCCGCGAACTCGTTGCAATTCCTGATTATGCCGAGGAGGTTGTGCGCGGGCTGAGCGCACGGCCGAAGACGCTCCCTTGCAAATTGTTTTATGACGAACGCGGCTCGGCGCTGTTCGAGGAAATCACGCGGTTGCCCGAGTATTATTTGACGCGGACCGAGTTCGAGATTCTGCAAGAGCGCTCTTCTGAAATGGTTCAGGCGTCCGGTTCGCCCATTTCCATTGTTGAACTAGGCGCGGGCACGGCGACAAAAACATCTACGCTGTTACGCGCGGTGGCGCGGCGGCAAATCCGGGTGAAGTATTTTCCCGTCGATATTTCTCCTTCGGCGCTGGCCGAGGCTCAGGAACGAGTTCGGCGAGATTTGCCGGGCGCGCATGTCGAGCCGGTAATTGCCGATTTCGGTAACGGTTTCCGTTTTCTGAGTGACGTGCCGGGTCGCAAGTTGGTTCTCTATCTCGGATCAAGCATCGGAAATTTCGATCTTGACGATGCCGCTTCACTGCTGCGAAAAGTGCGTGATCGGCTCTCCGAGGGCGACGCGCTTCTGCTTGGTACTGACATGGTGAAGAGCCCGCGTGTGTTGGTTCCCGCCTACGATGACGCGCAGGGCATTACGGCGCAATTCAACAAGAATATTCTTTGGCGGATTAACCGCGAGTTGAGCGCGAATTTTGATCTCGACGCGTTCCACCACATCGCGGAATGGAACCCGAGGCGCTCTCGAATGGAAATCTATTTGGAAAGCGAGCGTGCACAGTCCGTGGTTTTGAAACTCACCGGTAATACCGTTAAGTTCGCTGCTGGCGAGCGGATTCATACGGAAAACAGCTACAAGTACACGCTGGAAATGGTAGAGCGGATGCTGTGCGTAGCGGGGTTCAAGCTAGAGAAAAGCTGGTTCGATCGGCGCAAGTGGTTTGGGCTGCATTTAGCACGGGTGGGGAAGGTTCGCAATCAGATTCCCCTTGGCTAAGCTCGTTCACCCTCTCCGGTAAAGAGCTCAACCTCGGCAACGCATCGCCTTCACGACTCTTGCCGTCGTGATCGCCTGGCCAACGTGGCGCTGCGTATGATCGGCTACGTGGATCAGCAGGCCCGCGACGGTGGTAGGCATTTGCTGGCGGCCGACAGTGCGCGTCTCAGCAAGGGTCTCCGGCGAAAAGGAGCGGATGCGAGCGGCACTCACGTCTATAGTCTGGTTCAGTTCACTCAAAATATCTTCGCGGGTCGCGCCGGGATCCAACTCGGATTTCATTTGCGCGATCTGCTCCGAACTCAACGCGATCCCTTCCGCGTAAGTCAGCAGCCGGTCCATGCTGCGTGCGATGTGCCGAATATGAAACGCGACCGGGGCAATATCGCAGGGCCGGGCGTTGAGTTCTTCGTCGCTCAGGTCTCCACACCAGCGCTCCAAATCTTCTTTGGCGTGTTCCAACGCGTGAAGGATGGCGCGCTGTAGGGGCGGAACATCGTTTAGCGTGCCTCGAAGCCACGGCTCAAGTTGTTTGGGTTTGTCCATAAAGCACTCAGCAATCTGCAGTCAGCACTCGGTCAAAGCTAACCTTGAGGGATTGCTCGCAGAAAGCCGCGGATCAATCGCTCAAAGCCCAGGGCCCGAAGCCCAAAGCCTGAGGGCTGACCGCTGATTGCTGGCTGCTCTGCGAGTATAAGCGAAGGGCTGATCACCGCCGTTGAGACTACCTGCCCCCCCGTTATATGCTTGCGCAGTGCAGCCTTCAGCGGGGCGATCTCCCACAACTCCACTTTACATCGGCCTGATTATCACACTGCTGGCGGTGGTGGGATATTCGTTTTACGTGAGCCGCCGCATCGCCAGCCTGCGAGAGCTGCAAAACAACCTGATTGACCGCAATCGCAAAGATTCACTCCAGCTGCTGCGGATTCAAAATGAACTCAATTCCATCGGTATGTCCCTGCATACCATGCTTGACGTTGATCCGTTGGACACGAGCCCGCGCTATCCTCTGACGGCGTGGCAGCCGCAGTTCCAGCGCATGCGCGATGATCTGCAAGATGCGTTCGCGCGCGAGCAGCAGTTTTCCTCCGCGGGTAGAACGCCCGATCAGCAGCAGTATCTGCTGAGCTCGCTGACCCAATTCTGGGACGCGGTAGAGCGCACGTTTGCAATGGCGCGCGGCGGCAAGGAGCAGGATGCGCGCGAGCAGATCAGGCTTTCTCTTCAGGCGAGACTGGCAGCGCTGAGTAACGCAGTGGCCCGGCTTCTGGTGCAGAACAATGAGAGTGAAGAGCGTGCTGCAGCGCAGGTGACGGAAATTTACGATCACGTGCAGCGACAGGCGTATTTTTTCGTGATCGGAACACTGATTGTGATTCTTCTGACCAGTCTGTATTTGATTCGCTCGAACCGCATCGTCTTCAACCAGCTCGCCACGCTTTCTGCTCAGCGCAGCGAGCTGGCGCAGACGCTGATTTCCAGCCAGGAATCGACGCTGCGCTACATCTCTCGCGAATTGCACGACGAGTTCGGACAAATTCTGACGGCGATGGGCGCGATGCTCGGCCGGGCGCGCAATCTGGCCCCAGAACAATCAGCTCTACGAGCCGAACTGCTTGAAATCCGTGAAATTGCGCAGGGCGCATTGGAGAAGGTACGCAGCCTTTCGCAAGCGCTGCATCCCGTCATGCTCGACGAAGCCGGACTGGAACAGACGATCGAGTGGTATTTGCCGGTGGTGGAAAGGCAAACCGGAATTGGCATATCCTACGAGAAAAGCGGGACACCGTTCCCGGTCAGCGGCAACTCCGCCGTGCACGTGTATCGCGTGCTGCAGGAAGCTTTGAACAATGTTGCGCGGCACTCCGGCTCGAAGCAGGCCTGGGTTCGCTTGCGCTTCAGAGCGGACGGACTTGAGTTAGAAGTTGAGGACCGGGGATCGGGTTTCGTTGCTACGCGTTCGCGATCGGGGCTGGGCTTGGTGGCCATGCGGGAGCGTGCGGAATTGCTGGGCGGCGTCATTTCTTTCGAAAATCCAAATGGACCCGGTACGCTGGTGAGGCTGCGGGTTCCCAAAGAGAACGTGACCCGTGAAGCTCAGGAGTCGCATGCCTGAAAAAATTTCGGTGCTGCTGGTGGACGATCACAGCCTGGTGCGGCGCGGATTCCGTCGCATGCTGGAGGACGAGCCCGACATTCACGTGATTGGCGAAGCCAGCGACGGCAAAGAAGCGGTTGAGCTCACGCGCGCGCTGAAGCCCCGCGTGGTGATCATGGACTGTGCGCTGCCGGAGATCAACGGCCTGCAGGCGACGCGAAAGATTCTGGCATTTGCGCCCGACACTCTTGTTCTTATGCTCAGCATGCACACCGAAGATACCTGGGTGCGCCAGGCCATGGATGCGGGCGCGCGCGGTTACGTGCTCAAGAACGCAATTGATCTCGAGTTGGGATCGGCGATCCGCCGCATCGTGAATGGCGAGACCGTGCTCGATCCTTCCCTTTCCCCCAAAGAAAACTTGAAAGGTGAGCGGAATTCTGGGCTGACAGCACGCGAGGTCCAAATCCTGCAACTGATCTGCGATGGCAAATCGAATAAAGAAATTGCCGCGCAGCTGGACCTCAGCGCGAATACCGTTGCCGTGCATCGCGCCAATATCATGGACGCGCTGGGAATCCACAAAACTGCGGAACTCGTGGTTTATGCCATTCGCAATGGGCTGGTAAACGTTCCGTGAACCGCCGTTCGTTTCTGCGCGGAGCTGCGGGCGTAACGTTAGCGGGCTCCAGTTTTCTTGAGCTGGTTGCGAGAAGCTGGGCATATCCCCCGGCGCCTCAATCTCAGCTCGGTTTTCATTTCACCGATGTGACCGGTGCCGCCGGAATTCATTTCCATCACAACAATGGAGCTTACGGAGGAAAATTTCTGCCCGAAACTCTCGGCTCGGGCTGCGCGTTTCTCGATTACGATGCCGACGGGTGGCAGGACATTCTGCTGGTCAACAGCATGGATTGGCCGGGCCATGCGCGCCAACGCTCCACCCTCAAGCTCTATCACAATAATCGCGACGGCACCTTTGCGGACGTAACCCGCGCAGCTGGCCTGGAAATTGAAATGTACGGCATGGGCGTGGCGGTTGGCGATTACAACAACGACGGATTTCCCGACATTCTGATTACGTGCGTCGGCCAGAACCGGTTGTTCAAAAATACGGGCAAAGGCACGTTCGTTGATGTGACGAGTTCCAGCGGGCTGGGGAAGCGGCAGGCCTTCAGCACGTCGGCGCTGTGGTTCGATTACGACCGAGACGGACTTCTGGATCTTTTTGTCTGCAACTACGTGAAATGGTCGCCCGAGCACGATGTGTTCTGCAGCCTCGACGGCAAGCACAAATCCTATTGCACTCCCGAAGCCTATGTTGGCCAGACTTGCTGGCTTTTTCACAACCGTGGCAACGGCACTTTTGAGGATGCCACCGCCGCGAGTGGAATTTTTGATAGCAGTTCTAAGTCGCTAGGCGTGGCCATGTTCGACTATGACCAGGATGGCTGGCCGGATCTTCTCGTCGCCAACGACACCCAGCCGAATAAGCTTTATCGCAATCAGCGCAACGGCTCGTTCAAAGAAGTTGGAGTCGAGGCTGGAATTGCCTTCAGCGCGGATGGGAAAGCGCGCGCCGGCATGGGAGTGGATGTCGGCGATTTCGACAACTCCGGTCGCGCAGGCATAGCCATCACAAATTTTGATAACGAGATGATTGGACTCTACCGCGCCGATGCGAGCGGAGAATTTGCCGACGTGGCCGTGCAAAGCGGTATCGGCCTGCCGTCAAAGACGACGCTCGGTTTCGGCTGCGCGTTCGTGGATTGCGGTCTCGACGGTTCTCTGGATCTAATTGCCGTGAACGGGCACATTGACGACACTGTGCGCAATGTCCGCAATGTTGGGTATGCGCAGCCGCCACAATTGTTCTTGAACGATGGAAAAGGCAAGTTTACCGAAGTTGGCGACCAGGTTGGCGGAGGCTTCAACCTGCCCAAAGTCGGCCGTGGGCTTGCCATCGGAGACTTCGATCGGGACGGCGACCAAGATATTTTGATGACTACGAACAACGGGCCTGCATATTTATTTCGAAACGATCAGAGCGCAGGAAACCGGAGCATTCGTTTTCGCCTGATTGGAACCAAGTCCAACCGCGATGGCATTGGCGCTCAGGTGAGAATTTTTTCCGGTGGAGTGACACAGACCAGAATGGTGCGAAGCGGCTCGAGTTATTTGTCGCAATCCGAATTGCCGGTGATGTTTGGATTGGACAAGCACGACAGGATCGAGCGGTTGGTCATTGATTGGCCAAGCGGCCGCAGCGAAGAATACAAGGACCTGTCCGCAGGGCGAATGTATGAAATCACGGAGTCAAAGGGGATACGTCCCGAAAACGGCTTCTGACAAGGCGTACGGGGATTTCAGTGTCGCGCAGCCGTGATTTCTGATTCCAACTGTTCCGCTGCTGACCGCCCTTGCGGTGTGTCAATCAAATTTCTTGTTTCCCCAGGATCGCTCGTCCAGTCATACAACTGCCCTCCCTGGGTCTGGTGCACAATCAATTGCCACTGAGCGGACACAACGGTCTGCATCTGACCGCTTGCCGCTGTCGGGATCATTTCATCCGCTTGCCGGTCGTGCTTGCCGGGATATTTGTTTTGCGCCAGCTCGGAAATCGGGTCGGACAATTGCTCGCGCGCTCCGGCTCGCCAGGCGCCTCCCAGCCCTGGACCAGAGAATGCTCCTGGCCACCCACCGAGTAGGTCCATGATTGTTGCCGGAATCGCGGCATTGCTGACAGGCTGGCGCACAACGGTCCCGGCCGGTACGTGCCCCGGGTACCAGATAATCAGCGGGACGTGGATGAGTTCCCAGTAAAGCGCGCGGCCGTGCGTCATTAAGAAATGCTGGCCGAGAGATTCCCCGTGGTCGGAGGTGACGATCACCAGCGTGTTCTTGGAAAGTCCGTCTTTGTCCAGCGACCGCATTAAGCGCCCTAGACAGTCATCGGCGTATTTGACGCCATCGTCGTAGCGATCAATGTCAGAGCGCTGAGGCCAGGCAGGTTTGGGATACGAAAAGGGCCCGCCGTACGGATCGTGAACATCGAAGTAGTTCAGCATCGCGAAAAATGGACGCTTCGATCCGCGGTCAATCCAACCCAGCAACTCACGATTGACCTCGTCGGCGTGTTTGCGAATCCCAAATGCTCCGCCGTAACTGCCCGATCCCTCAGCATCCTGGTCCAACAGCGACGTTAATCCTAGGCGCCGCAAAATTCTTTTCATCAGACTCTTCTGACTGCGGTTCAGGTAAATGCGCGCGAACTCCCGGCCATAAAGCGTGCGCACAAAACAATCGGATGCCGAGTTGAAATAATCTTCGAACTGAATGAATCCGCGGCCAAAGCCCAGGTCACGCGAAAAGTATGTGCGGTTGGCAGAAAAGGCTGCCGTTCGATAGCCTGCCTTCTCGAGCGCCTCTCCAATTGTGGGAAATCCTCCCAGTCCCGAATTTCCCCAGCCCAACCACGGCTCGGGCTGCACATCTCCGACCTTGTGATCGTGTAGATATTTCCCGGTAACCAGCGATACATGCGATGGCAGGCTCCACGAGGAGGGCGATATTGCGTTCTGAAATAAAATGCCTTCTTTGGCCAGGCGGTCGAGATTAGGCGTGGTTGGGCGTGAATACCCGTACGAAGAAACGTGGTCCGCCCTGAGCGTGTCGATCACAATGACGAGCACGTTCGGCGCGCCGCTAACTGCGGGCGGAAGAGCGGCCGTTGCCGATCTTTCAATCCACCACTGGGTGCCT
>Ga0209580_10001332_pt1 | contig 11489 bp, 11 predicted proteins | sample Coa_R1_5_FD_187153 | JGI IMG/M metagenome (GOLD analysis project Ga0209580, IMG submission 187153) | Surface soil microbial communities from Centralia Pennsylvania, which are recovering from an underground coalmine fire - Coalmine... | ecosystem: Environmental > Terrestrial > Soil >...
CTTTGGATCTATCCAGGAAAGTGGGATTCACGCTGACCGGGTGGGCCTGCGTACTTTCGACCGTGGCCGCATTGAAGGAAAGCGAATCCACGGGATCGTGCGCCACAGCGTCGAAGCTGCGTTCGGCGCGCAGGAAATCACCAACCTTAAGCCCCTGGTTGGCACCGATATTCAAGTAAACTTTGCCGCCGGTGCCCAATTCCGAATCGAAGTCTTTCGCCAGAATAATGCGCCCGTTGAGCTGGCCGTTGGCCGGCGCGAACCTGTCGAATTTCATCGGAGGGTGGAACGCGACTGATGGCTTCTCCACGAATGGCAGAACGTAGTCGCCGGGTATCACTGGCTCGCAACTAAATTCGACGCGAGCGACGGCCATCTTATTCCGCGTGTCCACGATCTGTATGCGGGCCAATTCTTCGTAGGGCTGACCTGCGGCTTTGAGCGCCGACCATTGTCCCTTGAAAAGTTCGTAGCGGTTCGGGTCCTTGAGCTCCCGAACGACTGTATATTCCTGGCCGGCTTCGAAGCCTGTGCCGTGGAGGAACACCGCCTCGCCATTAGCGTATTTCGTGGTAAACGGCGACTCTAATCCGCCGGTCACGAATTTGCCCTGGGCATCGATCTTCTTGCTGACGAAGCCTGCGCAATTGAGATCGACGGCCGTAGGTGTCTGCACTCGCTCAATTGGAAAGGTGACGGAGGTGGGGACCGTGCCGGACGGGTCGGCCGCGCCGCTCTGCTGTGCCACTGCAATCGCCGGCAGCAAAAACAATAGTAAAACCGCTTTCTTCATGGTTCCTCCTCCGGCCATTCGCGCCGGCTAGCCAATGCTAAGTTGCTTAAAACAAAGAATGTTCCAAGCTGGAAGGTAACAAGCGGCAGCACCACGGTCAAGGTTACGCAGGTGTCAGGTTACCCCCTGCTAAAAAGTTTATTGCCCTGAAATAGTTGCATCTGTAGTTATGTCCCTGTAATATCGCGCTGCCAATGTCGGCAGACAATAACCATTACATTTCCAGGATGTCCCACCTGCGTCTGCTGAGGGTTTGTGTGCCAATTGTGGGCTCCGACCCTAACGCCATGCTCGATAAAGCCGAGGCCGTGTCGCGCGATAACCCTTTTATTGAATTGAGGTTAGACTATCTTCCCCGCCCAGGCCTGGCGTTCGCAAAGATGAGGCAGTTCACGGAATCGCATCCTCACGTAACGGTGATCGCCACTTGCCGCCGGGTAGCCAACGGCGGGAAATTCCGCGGTTCTATCGCTGCCGAACTGGACGTTTTGCGGAAGGCGGCCGATGCCGGTTGCCAATTGGTGGACATTGAGCTGCAAACTGCCAGCCGACTGAAGGCGTCGCAAATTGAGAAATTGCGCTCTGAAGCGGCAGTAGTGCTCTCCTTTCATGACTTTCGCGCTACTTCCAAGCTAGACGAGACTTTGGCTAAGATGTCCACTCACCCCGCCGACTTCTACAAGATCGCCGGCACCGCCAAGACCCTCTACGACAATATTTCGCTGATGAACTTTCTGGAGAAGCACCGCGACCGGCATTCGCTGATCGGGCTGTGCATGGGGGAACAGGGGATCATCAGCCGGGTCCTGGGAGTGCGCTCGGGAAGCGTCTTTACCTTCGGCGCGCTCAACGCCGACGACAAGACCGCACCCGGCCAGGTGACTGCTCAGGACCTGCGCAGCACTTACCGAATTGACCAGGTGGATGCGGCCACCCGAGTCTATGGAGTTGTTGGGGACCCGATTTCGCATTCGCTTTCTCCGGCGATCATGAATGCCGCACTGCGCCGTGAGAACGTGAACGGAGTGTTTCTCGCGCTGAATGCCAAGTCGCTGCAGGACCTGCTCGCTTGTGTAAGGGAGATACCCATTCACGGGCTGTCAGTGACGATGCCATATAAAGAGGCAATCCTTCCGTATCTGGACAACACCGACCCGCATACATCCAAGATCGGCGCTTGCAACACGGTGGTGCGATCGCAGGAAGGAAAGCTGTACGGATTTAATACCGACACCTCGGGAGTCGTACGGCCGCTCGAACAGCGTATGCCTCTGAGCGATGCGCGGGTTCTGGTGATCGGCGCCGGCGGTGCGGCGCGGGCGGCGGTGTTCGGGTTAAAGGAGCGCGGGGCGCAGGTTTTTATTATGAACCGCAGTGCCGCGGCAGCGCAGAAGCTGGCTCGGCAAGCGAAGGCACGCACCATCAAGCGTCCAGACCTTAAGAAGCTCGATTTTGATGTCATCATCAACGCCACTCCGGTTGGCATGGGGAACACTCGCGAATCGCCGCTGAACGCGGAGGAGATCAAGGCGAAGTTTGTCTTCGACATGGTTTACGATCCGGCAGAAACGCGGCTGCTGCAATTGGCCAAAGAACGTGGCGCGGAAATAATTCCCGGCGCCGAGATGTTCGTGCATCAAGCTGCCCGACAATTCGAGATTTGGACGGGCAAGCCTGCCCCTCGCGAAGATATGCTGCGCATCGTAAACTTGGCGCTTGCCGAGCGGGCCGCAGCGCGGAACGGCACCAAGCCAGGAAAGTCTTAAGTTCCCAGACGAGCCGCTTGCTCCGCATTCCTCAGAGGCATCTTTTAGCTTCAACACTCCAAAGCTGTTGAGATTTATGATTTCTCAGGGATTCTCATGCGAGTTCTCTTAATTGGCGGAAACGGATTCATTGGTTTCCCTCTGACGAAACAGCTGCTTGCTGCCGGGCATACGGTCGCGATTTTTCATCGCGCGCCAGCACTCGGCAACGACAGGAACGACGTTCTCCACCTTTCAGGCGATCGAAATCAGTTGTCGGCGTATCGGAGCCAACTGCAGGAATTCGCTCCCGATTCGATCGTGGATTTGATTTTGAGTTCCGGCGAGCAGGCTCGCGAGCTAATGAACGTTGCACGCGGCGTCACTGGGCGAGTTATCGCCCTCAGCACCGGCGACGTCTATCGCGCGTGGGGTGTGTTGCACGGAGTTGAAAGTGGAGCGATCGAACCGTTGCCGATTAGAGAGGATTCCCCATTGCGGACCAATAGAAAACTGTACTCGCCAGAAACACTCCGAATGATGAAAAGCATCTTTCCCTGGGCGACCGAAGATTACGACAAGATCGCAGTCGAGGAAGCGGTGATGAGCGATCCCGCCGTGCCCGGTACGGTCCTGCGACTGCCGATGGTTTACGGCCCCGGCGACTTGGCACACCGTCTCTTCCCCGTGTTGAAGCCGATTGCCGACCGACGATCTTCGATGATCCTCCCTGAAGATTTCGCTGCGTGGCGTGGCCCGCGAGGATACGTCGAGAATGTCGCTCATGCAATCGCACTGGCTATAACGTCCGATCGCGCTGCGGGCCGCATTTACAACATCTGCGAGGAACCGTGCATCTCCGAACTGGAATGGCGAACCAGCATTTCAAAGCAGGCAGGCTGGATGGGAAAGTTCGTGTTATTACCCGTCGAGCGCACTCCGCAGCACCTGTTGTTCCCATTCAATGCTGCGCAGCAAGTAGTGGTGAGCTCGCAGCGAATTCGCAGCGAACTTGGCTATGAAGAAATCGTCTCCAGGGAAACAGGGATTCGGTGCACGATTGCCTGGGAATCGTCCAATCCACCCCAGACCGTCAATCCAAAGCAGTTTGACTATGCAGCCGAGGACGCCGCTCTAAGCAACGCAGCCTGATTTTGAGAGCAGAAGCCATCCTGCGCGCAATTACGTCAGTTGTTAGAATTCCTGCATGTTCTATCGCTCCGATAATCGCGCTCCCGACCAGATGCGGCCGGTCAATATTCTCCCTGACTACATCAAGACAGCTGAAGGCTCGGTGCTGATCGAGGTGGGCAACACGAAGGTCATTTGCACCGCCTCTGTGGAAGAGAGCGTTCCGGTATTTCTGAGAAATAGCGGGCGTGGCTGGATTACGGCTGAATATGGCATGCTGCCGCGCTCGACTTTAACCCGTTCGCCGCGTGAAGCAGCACGCGGGCGCGTGGGTGGGCGCACCCACGAGATCCAGAGACTGATTGGCCGCTCTCTGCGTGCGATCGCCGATCTAGAGAAGCTCGGTGAGCGATCCATTTTGGTCGATTGCGATGTGATCCAGGCGGACGGCGGAACTCGCACCGCTTCCATCACCGGGGCTTTCGTGGCCGTGGGGCTGGCGCTCGAAAAACTGGTCGAGGCCGGCACGCTGAAGTCAGTTCCAGTCAAAGACTATGTTGCTGCTGTAAGCGTTGGGATCGTGGATGGCACTCCGCTGCTGGATCTCTCCTACGAAGAAGATTCTCGCGCCGACGTGGACATGAACTTTGTGATGACTTCGTCAAATAAATTCGTCGAAGTGCAAGCCACGGCTGAGCACCAAGTATTTGACGATGATCAGCTTCAGGCTATGATTCGCCTGGCGCGACAAGGCCTGCAATCGCTTTTGGCGAAGCAGCAGGCGGCGCTGGGAAGTCTTGCGCCAGCTACATCGCCGAGATGAGCTTGGGAGACAAAAGAAGCTGACTCGACTACTTGCGCGATCCAATGCGTGCGCTCGTTCCCAAAATGGCCCCCCCAATTCCACTGGAACCGTTCGTTTTTCCCTAAATCTTGTTCCGTTTTCGTAACAAGATTACTTTTTTTGGGGACACCTGCCCGAAGTCGTGCAAAATTTCAGAACTTGCAGACCGCCGGGCGTGGTAAACAAGGACGATGCGTTGACCCCCTCGAGACGCTCATCCGATATCCAAGCGCCACGTCCGGCAGCTTTTTTCCGTTGTAAACTCCACGCTCTTGCATGAAACGCCGTGACTGCTAGAATCAGAATGTCTTTAGGGCGGGAGTAGTTCAGCGGTAGAACGCCAGCTTCCCAAGCTGGATGTCGCCGGTTCGATCCCGGTCTCCCGCTCCATTCTTTTCCGAATCATCTCTCGGCCTTTTCTTGAATCCCCCACTCGTGCGCAGTCCACATTTTCCGAGAACGTCGTTCACGCCAAATTCACCAACTCTTCATTCAGTTCTAACCGCACCGCAACATCGTGGTTGGTAGCTTGGTGCACCGGGCACATCACACACTCGCGCCCGAAACTCCGAAACCGCAAAGGTGACTACTATGAAAAGCAAAGCAGTCCTTGGCCTGTCAATACTGGTCCTGGCAGGTACGATGTTCGCAGCCGAGGGATCTGTTCCCACAGGCGTGCGTCATCTCGACCACGTTTTCGTCATCATGATGGAAAACCACGGCTTCTCGCAGATCGTGGGGAACCCCAACGCGCCGTTTGCGAACCAACTTGTGAAGTCGGGAAATGCGGCGATGAATTACTTTGCTATTGGCCATCCCAGCCTCACCAACTATCTGGAAGTCGTCGGAGCCTCGAACTTCGGCATACGAAGTGATAATAATCCGGACTGGCACAATGCCAACTGTCAGCCCAATCTGGCAACTGCGACGCCAAACGTAGACGGCCCCGTAGCTAGCGGAAACGTTTGCCCCATTTCGGGAGCCGGAACCGATGCGGAAACGCCGGCCATTGACTCGAACGATGAATGTTCATCCGCCTCACCATGCAATGACATCAATGGCCTTCTGTCGGTTCCTGCCGCCGCCAACACTGTGAGCAAAACCATCGCTGACCAGTTAGCCGAGCGCGGCCACACATGGAAAAGTTATCAGCAAAGTCTTCCACCAACGGGTGCCGATGGCGTCAATGCCAGCGACGGCTTTTTCACTGACAGCAGCAACATTACAGGTGTGCTCCCGTCCGAAACGCAATCGTTCATTAAGCTTTATGCCGCCAAACACAACCCTTTCGTTTATTTCAAAAGTATTCAGGAGGGCGAAGTTCCAGGTTCGAGTCTGAAGAATGTCGTGGGATGGGAAGGCAAAGGCGGACTATTTGAAGACCTCGAGTCCGGCCATGTGCCGGCATTCTCCTGGATCTCACCCGACCAGTGCCATGACCAGCACGGGCGTGGGAATGCAGGCCCGCAATGCGACTTCGATCCCAGCGATACCGGAGCACAATCGGGGCTGAACCCCGCGTTGATCTTCCTCGGTGATTCCACGCTGAGAAATATTGTGCACGCGATCCACAGCTCACCGATATGGAAGGAAGGCCACAACGCCATCGTCGTGTTGTGGGATGAAAACGACTTCAGCTCCGTTCCCAACGTCAACCAGGTGCTGACTATCGTCGACCTGAACCACGGCCCGCATGGCCGGAGCAGCGGCCGCTTCTATACGCATTTCTCTCTGACCAAGACACTAGAAGGTGCTTTCGGGCTGCCCTGCCTGAATCACGCCTGCGACGCTGACGTGAATGTCATGTCTGACCTCTTCAATTTCGGCGGCGACGACCGATAAACTGCTTCCCCACTCCTGGCCATTGCTGGGAGTGGGCTTTTTCTTTTCTGCAAAGCTCGGCGCCAAGCCAGTTACTGCTGCTGATTGCACGAGCCTGCCAAATGCTACTCTCGATATCGCATGCCATTAGTGATTCGCAGGTCCAAAATCCATGCCGATGGGGTTTACGCGACTGCTCCGATCAGAAAAGGCACGGTCGTCGTCGAATATACCGGGCCACGGCTGACCAATGCCGGAGCTGATGAACTTTATGATCACTCGCCGCGCACCTACCTTTTTGGACTGATTGACGGCGAGCACGTAATCGATGGCGATGGCATTGCCGCGTTCATCAATCACTCCTGCGATCCCAATTGTGAGGCCGATGAAGTAAAAGGTCGCGTGATCATTCGCGCGATTCGGCGAATTTCAGCAGGAGAGGAGCTTGCTTACGACTACAACCTTTACGACGGCGATCTCGACGATGCAGCGCTATGCTTCTGCGGGACCAAAGAATGCCGTGGCAGCATGTACTCGGAAAAGGAACTGGCCCGCAGAAAAAATTTAGGCTAATTCCGCAGGTGCAACAAGTCAGACCAGAACCTCTCGCGATTGGTTCCGGCTCCATGAGAGCAATTGAGCGAATTACCAGCTCTCAATTTCCAATCAGCTCTTTGACTTTGGCCATCAGCTCGGACGGCGTGAATGGCTTTTGCAAGAATGAGGAGTCGCGCAGAAGACTCTCTAGTTCCTCGTCGGAGTAGCCCGACATATAAAGCACGCGAATCTTTGGCCAGCGCGCCCGCGCGAGATGCGCCAACTCCTGCCCACTCAGGCCCGGCATAACAATATCGGTTAGAAGCAGGTCTATTTTCTCGGAATACGCATTCAGCAAAGACACCAGTTCCTGAGCGTCTGGCGCGGTGAGGACGTTATAACCAGCCTGCCGCAGAATGGTCTCGCCGAGTTCGCGCAGGAGCGCTTCATCTTCGGCGAGCAGAATGGTTCCAGCAGTGCGCTGCGGAGTTGCTGACATTTCTGTTCAACCCTCGATTGATGCGGAGCAGACTAACCGTCAGAAGCAGCGCGTTGGCGCTAGTGTAGCATTGCACAATGAATTGTGCACCAGTTTTTGCCAAGTGCTCAGGGCATCTTCCTACCTCACCAAGCGGTTATATCTCCTGAGCACTTCCCGAAGCTTGTCATGCGGCAGAGCCGGCACGAAATGGTTGTTCACGCCTTTCATGTCTTCCGCGGCAATCATGGCGTTGACGACGGCCTCCTCGGTGGCCTGAACTGTCGCCAGAAAAACTGGATCGAGCTGGCCATTGGGGACCATCGTGATCTGGCGCAGACCTTTCTGCTTAATTGCACCCGGATTCGCGGTCGAGAACGCGATGAACAGATCGCCTGATCCGTCGCCGGAATAGCTGCCATTCCGCCCCACACCTAACGCTACCCGCCGCGCTACGCGTTTCAGTTGCGTGGGAATGAGTGGCGCATCGGTGGCGACCACTACGATGATCGAGCCGGTATCGTCATCCCAAATCTTTGGCCCAGGAATTTCGCGCCCAATGGGAATTCCCGCGATGCGTAGCTGCTCGCGCTCGCCGTAGTTGCACTGCACCAGCACGCCGACGGTATAGCCGCCGTCCTTGGGGCTGAGCACGCGGGATGAGGTTCCAATTCCTCCTTTGAATTCGTTGCAGATCATTCCCGTTCCGCCGCCGACATTGCCCTCCGCAACCGGCCCACTCGCGGCAGAATCCAGCGCGTGGATTGCGTCTTCCGACTTCACGTGAAAACCATTAACGTCGTTCAAATACCCGTCCCAGGTTTCGGCGACTACGGGAAGCGACCACCAATAGCCTTCCTCGTCTGCCTCACCGCGCTTCACCTTCCACTGGATAACCGCATCGCGCACCACTCCCACGCTGTGCGTATTGGTGATCATGACCGGGCCGTCGAGAAATCCGGAATCCTCGACCCAAAGCGTGCCAGTCATCTCGCCATTTCCATTGAGGCTGAAATATCCGGCAAATACGGCATCTCGGGAATTTTTTCCGCGCGGCAGGATTGCGGTCACACCGGTGCGCACCGGGCCAACGCCGACCTTGAGCGGCCCATCACCCGAGATCAGCGTGGTATACCCAATCTCAACCCCTTTCACGTCGGTGATGGCATTCAGCAGACCGGGATTGCCGTCGAATGGAACACCTAAATCCCGTGCTCGCGGTTTCGACTGCGCCGGCGCCGAGACGCAACCGAAAACAACGATCAAGTACCACATCCCAGCACTCAGTTTGCGCATCCAACACCTCCTGAAGAATGCAGCAGTATAGTCGAGGGATCACCATGAGACGACCGCGGAGGAAAGAAATGGAAAGCTGGAAGCGTGCGGTTCTTGCAGGTTCGGCTGGATTGAGCGTGATTTTCTTGCTGAAAGGCAATCGCACCGGCGGGCTCATTTTTGGCGGAGTGGCCTTGGCGGCCCTGGCTTCGGAATATCCGGAGAAATTTGCCGAGATTCGTAGAAAGCTGCCGGACTACGTGGAACGCGGTACCGCATTTCTTGAGGTGGCTTCCCGGGTTGGGGAACGTCTCGCAGACCTGGCGGAGAGCCGCAGCTCGGCGTGGTACGAGGCTCTGCTGAACGGGTAGATGCCTAATTGCTGCCCTCTCGGATTTTGCGATAATTACTGTATGAGCGACAAGATCAGCAAAGCCGAATCCGAGTGGCAGAAAGAACTCTCGCCTGAGCAGTTCTACGTAACCCGTAAAGCAGGCACTGAACCAGCCTTCACCGGCAAGTACTACAAGACGAAGGATCCTGGGATGTACACATGCGCCTGCTGCGGGCAGCCGCTGTTCAGCTCCGAAACCAAGTATGAATCCGGATCAGGCTGGCCGAGCTTCTATCAGCCGGTGGACAAGGGCGCAGTCGAGGGCCACTCTGACGTGTCTCATGGAATGAGACGCACCGAAGTCCGCTGTTCACGCTGTGAAGCGCACCTTGGTCACGTTTTTCCGGATGGGCCGAAGCCTACGGGTCTGCGGTACTGCATGAACTCCGCTTCCCTGGAATTGAAACCGGAAGAGAAGAAGTAAAAAAACTCGGCCCTTAGCAGTTGGCACTTTGCATTTGGCCCGCGAGGATTGAAACGTCGCTTGGGGGCGAATTGCTGAGTGCCAAATGCTAAGTGCGTATTTAGTTGCTCTTTCCGGCTGCCGCCCCAAACGATTTCGGCACTTCTTTCTCTTGCTTGTTCTGCTTCGTTTCAGCGGGCGTCAACTGCACGCTGCCGCGTAGCAGAGCGCCATCTTCCACGCTGATGCGCTGGCTGACGATGTCGCCGGTGAGCGAGCCTTCGCTGCGGATGTCCACGCGGTCGCTGCACTCAATGTTGCCAGTCACCTTGCCCATAATCACAACTTCACGGGCGGCAATATTGGCCGCGACGACGCCGTTGCGTCCAACCGTCACGCGATGATCCTTGAACGTGAGTGTGCCTTCAATGCGGCCGTCAATGTAGAGCGATTCGTTGCCGGAGATTTCGCCTTTGATCACAAGAGTACGGCCGATGCTGGCTTGTTCGATGGGCGAAGTCACGGTCTTCACCGGCGTGACTGGGTTGAGGGTTGAAGGTGTGAATTGCGACTTCGGAGCATTGTCATTCGAGTGCAGCATTGCGAGCCATCCTTTGTTAGTGTCCGCGCGTTGCGGCGAAATCGTCGGTGACAGTAACTATGGCACGGGATTACCAAAGAACGGCAGGTTACGGAAGGAGTGGTACGGGTGCGGATGAACGGGGGCTGGTGATGAATCAAGAGCTTTCAGGCAGAAGCCTTTAACCGCAGGTCGCAAAGAACTGCCGCCAAGATCGCGAAGAAATATAATTCAGGATTTTCTTTGCGTCCTTTGCGTCGCGTTTGCGTACTTTGCGGTTAAAGGCTCTTGACTGCGAATTCACTTTCGGGCTCGACATGGTTATTGACGAGCCGTTTGATTTCATCTTTCAGGAGGACCACGTACCGATTTGGGAAGGAAAAGCTCTTAACCGCAAAGGTCGCAAAGAACTGCCGCGAAGATCGCGAAGAATTCTCATTGCGGCTGCCGTGATTGCGAGTAAAGGACAATTCAGTCTTCTTTGCGGCCTTTGCGCCGCCTTCGCGTACTTTGCGGTTAAGCGCTCTTTCTTCCATGTTAGGAGCCAACTTCCAGTTCCTGCCCGATCTGCTCCCACTCAGTAATTCGCTCCCGCAAGTCAGTGCGGTTTTGCTCGAGTTCTCGCGTGAGGCGCGTGGTCTCGTCCGCGCTGACGAAGTTCTGCAGAGACGCCTCGCACTCCGCAATCGCCGATTCCAGTCCCGAAATTTCTTCTTCCAATTCCTGTGCGCGATCTTGCATTTGCTTTCGTTTGATTGGATTCAGACGCTTTGCAGACTTTTCTTCATGAGAATCTGGACGGGCCTGGAGAGCCTGCCCTGAGCTTGCCGAAGGGGCCGCCCCTAAATGACCATTGCCGGGCTCCGGGCGCTGCGCTGAAGCCGACACCTGCTGCTGCAGCTTTTCCGCCCCACCTTGTTTGCGCCAGAGAAAATCCTCGTAATTTCCGGGATACACTTCCACGCGACCGTCGCCAATTTCAAAAACCCGCGTCGCCAGCTTGTCGATGAAATAGCGATCATGCGAGACGAACACCACCGTGCCCGTGTATCTGCTCAAAGCCTCCAGCAGCACGTCCTTGGCGCGCATATCGAGGTGATTCGTAGGCTCGTCGAGCAAAAGAAAATTCGCCGGATGCAGCAGCATGCGAAGCAGCGCATAGCGATTGCGCTCGCCTCCGGAGAGCACGCCGATGCGCTTGAACACCTCTTCTCCGGAAAAAAGAAAGCAGCCGAGCAGGTTGCGCAAATCGGTTTCGCGCGACGAGGGCGAGACTCGGCCGATGTCATCAATCATGCACGCATCCTGGTCGAGTTCTTTGTACTGATCTTGCGCGAAATAGTCGCTCTGAACATTGTGTCCCAGGCGATACTCGCCACCCGTAAGCGGCTCAGTGCCAGCGAGCAACTTAATCAGCGTAGACTTTCCCGCGCCGTTTACTCCCACCAGCGCGACACGATCTCCACGCTCGATTATGAAGTTCACATT
>Ga0209580_10001334_pt1 | contig 11484 bp, 15 predicted proteins | sample Coa_R1_5_FD_187153 | JGI IMG/M metagenome (GOLD analysis project Ga0209580, IMG submission 187153) | Surface soil microbial communities from Centralia Pennsylvania, which are recovering from an underground coalmine fire - Coalmine... | ecosystem: Environmental > Terrestrial > Soil >...
GTCATGACGGCAAATAGCCCATAACGATTCGCAATTCGGAAAGGCTCTAGGGCTACAACAGGCAAGGTTGGCAGACGATAGCCTGCCAACATCAACGCTGTAGCCGCATAAAAAATCCACGAAAGCATGACCGCACTCGCAGCCAATCCCATCGCACTCCAAATTCGGTCGAGCTTCGCTCGCCACTTCCGTTCACTAGGTGCACCTTTATAGGAGGTTGAGACCGCGTCTGTGTTTACCCATCTGGTTGGCACAACTCTGTGAAGAAATCGGTCGTCGAGCAAGAGCACTCCCAGCGCCAGGACCAGGTAATTCAAGAAGGTGTAATTCGCTGTCAGGATCACTCCAATTTCCCACGGGGTCACAATGAAGAAACACACAATGCGCCAGCGACGCGGCAGGAGGAACATCCACACCACGCCGAGTTCCATCGCCAGTGTCGCGTACACAGTGGCCGCATGAAACCAATGCGGGAGATGCTGCACGTACCATCCGATCCAGGTCGGAAGTGGGCCGTTCTGGTAATACTCATCCATGGCCGTAAAGTTGCGCCACTGGGGATCGCCACTGAGTATCTTCGCCATCCCTGATTCGAAATAGATTCGAAACCATTCCCATTGCAGAAGGAGATGACTCGCGCGGGACGCCGGATGCGTAAGGCCTAAAGCAGGCCGCAGTCCGGGAGGGGCAAAGAACAACGAGATGAACCCAGCTTCCAGCAGCATTCCATCAGATTGATAACCGGAGAAATCCTGGGCAGCGCTGACGAACGACAGAAAACAAACGAAGCTGATTGCCAACATCCCGCGCGGCCACAGGTTTAGAACCAACAGCACTGACGCGATCATTCCTAGCCAGCACAGCGCGTCTAACATCCCCGATCTACTCGAGCACCACAGGACTGTCGGCGCGTACCAGACTCCGCGCCAGCGTCCGATCGTGTGGGCAACAGCCTCAAGATAAGCTCCGGCGGGCAGAATTCCCTGCGGGCCGATCAAACCCCGTATTTGGAATATCAGTGCAAAGAACGCGGAAAAGTAAATCCCGCCGAGAGAACGCAGAAACAGCCAACGCGCGATGTGCCGTTTGGGCTCCACTTCCATCGGAGCAAACAGCCATCGAAAAATCGGCAGCGGAGACCTGCACATAATGCTGCAATTAATTATAGGCAGTAAGGTTGACGGCCAAACTCAATTTTAAAACTTAGGTTCTTACGCGAGTCTTCGCAGTTGCATTTGGAAACATCGTCCCCGGCGTGTTTTACGCCGGTGCTTGCGAAGCATTCGAAATCATTCTCGCTCATCGACTGCGTTTCAGTCGGTGTTGACCGGATGCAGCGCAACTTTGAGCCGATGCGAAAGCAGGTGGAAGTCTGGCAGCGAAGCGAGTTGACCGACGTTAGGGCCAAGGTCGTGATCTACGAGGCTTTCGTCGAGGGCAGACTCGAAGCTCCAAAGCATCTTGCGCGCACTGTGCATGACCTCTACTTCTTATGTGGCGCAGAGATTTATGTGGCGTCCGCCTCAGGACGCACATAAGGACGGGTCGATCACGGCAGACAAGCGCCACATAATTGTGGAGCAGCAGAGTCAGGGTGAGACACTCAGGATGCCTGGGGAGCCAGGTTCAACAGGCGGCGAAGCGCACTAATGTCAGGGCGTATCTGATTCGGAGAAACATCTCGTTCATCGCGGCGCTCCCAATCGAGAAGCAGTGCTTCCACCATTTCCTTGCCGTCGGGATCACGAACGGCTTCCAAGGGCGTGCGCCCGTCCAACGCAGGGATCTTCTGGTGGACCCAGCTTTCCACTTGCTTCTGCATGGTAGCTTGCAGGAACTTCCTGGCTTCAGGATCGGCCAACAGCGCCTCCATCTCGGCATCGGGCAATTCCGCTTCCTCCGCGTCTTGTGGCGTATTCTTCCGCATCTGTTCCAGCGTTTGGGCGAGCGTGCTCTCGTGAGTCGCCAGGGTCCCGAGTCGTTTCTCAATCTCTTTGCGCATGCGTTTGGCGCGATTCTCCGAGTTCACCTCCGCGATCACACGTCCCTCGGAAATCTTGATGTGGCCCAGGATGGTGTTGTCCCAAGTCTTAAACTTACGATTGCCTTCCTTGATCCAATCGATGTCCACCTTCCGCAGCTTCCCGTCGTCGCTCAGTTCCGCATTGTCGAGCAACTCCTCACGGGAATGTCCCACTGCGAGCGGAGCCAACGCGTCGAACGCCGCTTCCGCCGACTCAATCCGAAACGTCAGCGTGTGAAACAGCAGCGGGTCGCCGTCCGTATTGCACAGCACCGGCGGAGCGAATAGCCGGTCTCGAATATCCAGGTAGGTGGCGCGAATCAGATCTGCATATCGCAACAGGTCGTGCGGCGCCAGATAGCGATTCTGTTTGGCGATTCTCTTCTTCAGTGTTTTTCGGAGTTCGATGACCTCGATCTTCTTGTCCGGCGGAATGCAGATGGGAGCCATGCTGCCGAACACGGCAAGTTCCGGCTGGTGCCAGATCTGGGCAAAAAGCAGGTCTCCCGGGCGCAAGTGTTGCGACCCCGATCGCTCGATAACTTCGGTTTCTCCGCCAACCAGAACATCCCACACCCTCATGCGCTCACCGGGTTCATTCCAAACGACCTCGTAGAAGCTCAGCGGCTGTGTTGTAGCCTGCTCCAAAAACATCCGTTGCATCGCGGTTAGCTGCTTCGACTTCTCCAGCATGTACCAGCGAGCCACTACGCCGCCCTGCCCGCGCGCGGTAGTGCGCCGAGCGTCCGGATTCCACTGAAACAAGAAATAGGGCATGAAGATCTGACGTTCGTCTGTAGCCTCTTCCAGCGGCTTCGGAACGTCACGCATGTTGAAGTCTTGCCACGCTTCATGGATCCGTTCCCCGAACTTACGCAAGGCAAACCTGGTGATCTCCCCCGTCAGGCGGTCCGACTCTTCGTGCTGCCGCGCCCACACATGGTCGATAGATGGAGCATAGCCGGGCAGGCAGCAGTGCTTGTACTTCTTGCCGCTACCACAGGGACAGGGATCGTTTCTTCCGATCTTTTCACGCGCATGAAGGGGCATAACGTTGCGACATTATCGCGCAGAGTTGTGGAAAGGCAAGGTCATACTTAGTGGATTTTCTTTCGAGAGGAGAACCACCGTGTCCAAATCAACGCACTCCGAACCAGGCGAGTCGTCACCTTACAACCATCATCTGCAGCAGTTCCTGACTTTTCTCAAACAGGAGAGAGGGTTCGCTGAGGCCACGATTCTTAACCGGCAACGCTCGCTGAAACCCTTTTTAGGATACCGGTGAAGTACTTGGTAATCACCACCGGCGACACTGTGGACAGTGGCACGTCTTGTGCGACCAGCCAGTACATGGAACGAGACGGTGGTCCGCTTCCATCGGTCCGCCACGAGGGAATGGTCGATGGGCCGGTAACCCTGGATGTACAGTGCGGTTCGTTTCTGGCAGGAGCCCGCTCGCTGGCTGTGGTCCCGGATCGGCGACGCCCTAATCGCCTAGCCTGCCTGGGCATTATCTGTTTCGTGTTCACCTAGCACATGCCGCACGGGAGCCTCAAGTACTGATTGGGCGATAGCTTTTCGAAAAATAGCTTCATCGACGCGTTCGTAGCCGTCTTCTGTCCGCCCCGGCCGATGCCGACCGCAGGCAATCTACGTTCGAGCCGCTGGCGAGGGCGGCTTTCGCCTTGCTGATCCGTCTAGGAGGTTACGCCGTCTTCTTCGCTGCCTTGACCTTTGCCCATCGCGCCCTTTGCGCAGCGGCGATCTTCCTACGCGCGGCAGCCGAGAGCGTTCGCTTTCCTCGGATGGTAACGACCTTTGCCTTCTCCCGAACCTTTGCCCAACGCGCTTTTTGGGCGGCTGCGATTCGCGCCCGAGCCGATGCGGACAGCTTTCTCGCGCCTGTGCGCGTTCCGTACGCTTTGCCGAAAGCTGTCAGTGCAGCACCGATGGCGCGTAGCTCCTTGGTCAACCGATCTTGTTCCTTCTTTAACAGACCGACAACTCCCGCTAAGTTGGACATTGAGTTCCCCTCGGGTCGGATTGTATCAAAGCTGTGTAATGTCCAATCCCAAGTCTTGCGGGAAGTTGATCCAGGTCCGTAACAGATTACGGTCCCTATGGTTGTTCTTTTTTTCTCGCTCCAGTGCACCTCCGTCACCTGTCAACAACGTAGAGCTCGGCGCTAGTCTTTCCACCAGGCATGACCTCAATGAACTCCCCTCAGCACTCAGGACGGCGGGACATTCGCTACCCTCTACATCTGCCGGTCTCAGTCAAACTAGCCGATAAGGAAATCCGTACCCGATCTGAGAATGTCAGCCTGGGTGGCATTCTGCTGTCCAGCGCTGTCATGATCCCAGTGGGTTCTGCTGTAGGCGTAGATGTTGGAGTTGCGCATCCAAGCCACCTTGGCGCTCTATTGACTGCTCGTGGCAAAGTCGTTCGCGTGCAGACGAGACCCAGTGGAGATTTCGGCGTAGCCGTCCAATTGGAGCGTCCTTTCAAGATACCTCTCCAAAAGCTAAACAAAAGGTCCAGCTCTAAAGGGAAGGATCACCGGTTTCCCAAAGGGACGCTTAGGAGTTCGACCACCTGCGGCCCCCACTCTGCCGTGGCGTGGCACACCGAAACGTAATCCAAATCATTAGACGGTGTGTGTCGGTTCTTGACTCGGTTGCTGTCGGACTCGTCCTCGACAACGCGGGACCCTATCTAGGAATTTGAACCAGCACATGATCAGTGCGCGGGTACAGTCTTGCGGTAATGTCGTAGCCCACCGCGATCCGCCGGTTCCCGGTCTACACCCCGATCCGACGAATCGGTTACCTCTCTGAGATAAGCGCAGCCTCTCTTTCGGGAGATTAGAGTTCGAGCTTCGAGATTTCGGACCGGGGCCTTCTGCTACTTTTGTGACCTTCCGGAAGTCTTTGCCGTTGGATAACAATATCTGTGGAAATTCATCCGGTGGCGAATCAAACGCTTCTGCCGCAATCAGGACATGCAACGGAAAGACGGTGGCCACGTCATCAGATGGACGTGCCAGTTCAAATTGTCACGCACGGGCCGACGAAGGTCATCATTATCCAGAGTCGGGGTTCACAACTAAACTGCGGAGGGATGTCGGTGTTTGGGACGGTTGAATTGGCGATTGGGGCGCAGGTCGGTGTGGAATTCACATCGCCGCGATCTGGACAAGCGATCACAGTTCGGTGCTTTGTTCGGAACCGTCAACGCTACAACTATGGTCTAGAATTCGTTACTGAGAATGATTCCGACTACGAAAGCGTCGCACAGATCGAGTCCACTCTACGAAATCTTGGAGTAGCTGGCTACACCGAGTCCTGATCGTTTAAGCAAACTCAAGCTGGATGGGCTCTACCTCGTAACGCTGAGAGCCGTGAAGCGTAATCCGCAAGTCGAGCTTGGTCGGTACTGCAACCTCGCAACCACTGAATCAAAGGCGACAGAGGGCATCGACAGGGAGTCAGGCGCGGTATCTCTTAGCAAAGACAACCCCGATCCTAGGAATTACTTCAGTGATTGTTCGCCCAGACCAGAGATTTCTCGACCGCTTCCAAATCCTTCTATGGATCGCCGGGACGCAGAGCGAGGTCGTCGTTAACTTCAGGTTCTGTCTGTATAAACTGCGCCGATCAGAAGTGGTATCCGAGTCGGCATTGACCACCTCTCTGGTACCCCACAATCCCGCTTATTGATGTAGATCGGGCCGATAAGTTTTTCGCAATGGAACGGAACTCTTGGTCGTAGCGGATCGTCCAGGCTTGGATTTGTCTGAACAAGCAGAGACACGAAACGATGCAACGCCTTTGCATCCGTCTTAATGTCAAGATCGTTTGTGTGAAGAGTCCGAAACTGATGCACGACGAATATGGCAATTTCAGACTCGGCTTTCTTTGCTTCAACCAGTGTTCCCGCCACTCCTGCGAACAGTTGAAAAGGCAGTTGCAGAACCTTCGCCCGGATTTGATTTTCCTCCTGCCAAGAGGGGGCACTTTGAATGTCATCACCCAGTAAGTTAACGCCGAGAAGGCAACGACTCAGCCAGTCCATCCTACGATCCAACTTGGTGTTCTCGCCTTCAGCCCGCTTTTGAGTCGCTAAGGCAATCTGTTCCTGCATCGTTGCGCCGAATCCGTCATCCGCTTTCGATTCGATGCCTATGAATGCGGTGAGACCGTTCTCTCGTTTCCACAAAGCAAGGTCGTGGTTCCTTGGGCCAGACGGAGCGTATAGCAAATGTGTCTTATGTTCAACGACCCCGTCTTCAATAATCACTCCTTTGGTCAGCTTATGTGATTCCAGAAGTCGTTGAAAACTTTCGGGAACGAGAGGTCTTCCGCTGCCCACCCACGCATTTGCGACCTCCCATGCGCTCTTTCCCTCTACCCATCCGCAATTCACGGCTTTTCGTTCAATCCGCCACTCTTCCATAGTGCGAATAGACTTGCCATAGCGAGATGCGAGCGAAAGAGTATGAGCGACGGGCAGCATGGTTAAGGATCAGTCGTTGGTCCCAAGCAAAGAGATACTAAATGTCGCAACGGACGGCTTTCAACGAATCGCCGTTATGCGCAGGCGGGGTACCAGATGCTTGAAATGAATGGGCACCAACTTGCCCATGAGATACTGCGTCTCAGACCGGCAACTCCAGTAGTTATGTTTTCCGGGGCCGAGATTCCAGAGGAAACTCGCCAACTGGTCGATGCCATTGTACACAAGACCGACGCCCGCAAGAGGTTGGTCTCGGCAGTCACTCGACTCTGTAATCCGTTAATGCGATCCTAGAGAAGTGACGCCAGCGAGGGTTCTTAGAAGGAATGCGCTGGTTGGAGAACCGCTCTCGAACTTTAGGTGAAACGACCTCAGTTTCTGGACGCTGCGTCAGAGGCCTTCGGAAGTTCTTTAACGATTTTCCTCAACGCAACCAGAAGGGGCGCTGCCCCCTGATCCAAAGCGAGGTCAGCTTTTGTCAGAAAGGCGGAAGCTCCGTCGCTGAGCAATCGGTGGGAGTTTGCTTGCGAGAGTCCAGTCAGCACCACTACCGGAATCGCTGCTGTTGCTGGTTCTTTCTTCAGTGCCTTCAAAACGTCGGGCCCACTCATTTTTGGCAACATCATGTCGAGCAAAATGAGGTCGGGCAGGTTCTCGCCAGCCATCAGCAACGCCTCATCTCCATCGCCTGCGAAACTCATCTCGTACCCCGCATGGGCCAATGCTCGTCCCGTTGCTAGCCTCAAGAACTTGCTGTCTTCAACAAGCAGGATTTTCATATGACAACCTCAGCATGTTGCCTACCGGTCATTTGGTGCACTCGCCGGAGCGTCTCGACGGGTTGCGGTCAAAGTGTCCAGGGAAGGGTAGGACTGTGGAGTGGTGAGAGTCCGCATAGGCACGTTGAGCCCTTCGCGGATTCGCTTCACGAGCAACTCCATAGCCAGACTGGTATTGGTCGGCACGATAACAGTGGCGGACAAGAGTCCGCGACGAACCCACGCTTGACCCGTTTTGGGCAAGCCATCACATCCTAGGAACGGCAGGCGAAGCCACTTTTCCGCGTCATATTCCCCTTGTAGGGCTTCACGCGATCCCAAGGCCATGGAATCGTCTTGCGCTAGTACGCCACAGAGCGGAATTTCCCGGGAGAATGAAAGACGGAGCCAAGACTCCACCGCGTGAACGGCGCTCTGGCTGGTCCAGTTAGCTTTCAGAGCTACAACTTCTATGTGCTCAGGCTTCGTTTCGTAGAAACCAGAACTGCGCTGCTGAGCCGCTTGGCTATAGGACGGGCCTTGGATGTACAACACCGCTCCCTCGTTCGGCGTCAACTTAGCTAGTTGTCGACCGTGAATCCGTCCGATTTCCCGATGATCAGATGTGACTGCCAACAACGGAACAGAAAATTCCCGGCGTAGTTCCTCCAGGTAACCAACATCCCAGTTCACGACGATCCATCCGATTCCGGCCTGCCCAGCGGCACGAGCAACTCGCGGCAGTCCTGTTTCCCCTACAGGTTCAACGATGATCGCGTCTGGTCGGGATCCGCTCGACGATTGAATGACCTTCAGCAACTGCTGGCGCTGCGTAATCGGATCGTTATCTGCAGAGAGGAGCTGCAACTCGACTCCGAGGCGAAGGGCGGTATCGTGTGCGTCCGCAGCCTGCTCGATCTGGTAGTCGTTATCCAGGGTCGTCAGGGAGACGAGAATCTTCGGCTTTTTCGTAACACCGTGGTTCCACGGCCAAGAAAACGAGCCGAGTGAAACTGATACTCCCCCTTATGCAACCTGCGTGCCGAAGCGGACCTGCGAAACCGTCCGCAAATTGTGCAAGATAGAAGGGATATCAAGCCGCATCTCTTGCTGCCTGTTGGCCGCATGGATAAATGTATGAAAATTGGACTGGGCTGCCGTACCGCGAGGGCTGTGGATTGCCTTGATTGGAACGGATTTCTGTTGAGATGACGCCTACGTAAATACCGGGCGAGGTAGCAGCTGATAACAACCCGAGGACCTGAGAGAGCATTCATGTACCCGACTCGGGGGCAATGCCCCATAAGCGCTAACTTAAGAATTACTACCGAGTAGCCAGGCGACGTTGCGGCCGCCCGGCCCTCTCAGAACTGGGCGTGAAAGTTTCCTTTCACCCAGCTCAAGCCCTTCGAACGCCTCTTTAGAGGAGACGCGGTTTCGAAACCGGAAGACGCTGACGATGAACCCGGTCATGGCACTCGGGATGAAGTAAAACGCGGTTGCTAGCAGCTGTCGAACCACCCATCGCACGTGGGACGCAGTAATGAAGGCGCCAACCTGTGATCCGGGTGATTTTTGTATTGCACAGCGTGCAGAGACCACGTTGTTCATACCAGAGGTAGCGAAGAGTACGAGTACCCCGAAACGTTTCCAGCATGTGAGCCCCTGCGCGTTCTTCGAAGTAGGTTTCATACGTTGGATCGTACGGGTTAGCTTCGCCTTTTACCTTGACGTGTCGTTTGATGGGAGTGCTCATGGCGTGGTACAGCCAGACTTTATTTGGCCGTCCTTCGTCATCGCAGGTTTCGCCGAAGAAGGACCAATCCCGATTCCCACGCCGGTCAAAGTATTTCGGTTTGATCCAGCGCGTGCTTTTATTCGGGTGCCTTCGTCGTGCCCATCGCCACAGACTAGAGAAGATCATGAGATCAACGCGTCTGAATGTGCGTTTGCTCACCAGGTGCCGATGATAGTTCGCCCAACCACGAATCTTTAGGTTGAGTTGATCGATCAAATCGGCGGCAGACATGCCATGCGCAGCCTTGACGGTTCGTCGGATGTCCTCCAGGAAGGTTTTGACATTCTTCTTGGAAGGCTTGATGAGCAGTTTCCCGTTGGGATATCTGCGCACGTTTTGTCCGAGGAAATCAAAGCCGTGCTCCACATGCGTAATGACGGTCTTCTTCGGAGAGAGTTCGAGACCTCGTTCTTGCAGAAAATGCTCGACCAGGGGCTTGATTTCTCCTGCCAGTAATTCTTTCGATTTGCTGGTGATGACGAAGTCATCCGCGTAACGGACGAGATTGACACAAGGCTCTCACCTCCAAGGGACTTGAGGCGTTTTCCTGCGGGGTAATTTTTCCGCAAGAGTCGTTCAAGGCCGTCCAGCGCGCAGTTAGCGAGCGCGGGAGAGATAATTCCACCCTGGGGAGTTCCGTCCGTTGTTTCGTGAAGGACGTGTTTTTCCAGGTACCCAGATTTCAACCACTTTTGGAGAATGACTCGGTCTATCGGGACGTGAGCCAAAAACCAATCGTGTGAAATCTTGTCGAAACAGGACTTGATGTCGCCCTCCAGAATCCACTGCGTATTTGCGCTTCTCAGTGCTTTGAAGCACTGTTCCATCGCATCGGCGCAGGACCGCTGCTGACGAAACCCATAGGAGTTTTTATCAGCAGTGGTTTCCACAACGAGGGCGAGTGCGAGCAGATACAGTGCTTGCTGTGCTCGATCCTTCATTGTGGGAATTCCGAGCGGGCGCATCGTTTTGCCGTCCGACTTGGGGATGTAAACACGTCGCAGGGGCTGCGACTGATAACCCCTACGCTTCAGGGCATGCACTGCCTGTGTTTTCTTCTCTGGAGTGTCCCAAATTTCTTGGTCCACACCTGGGGTTTTCTTGCCATTGTTTTCCGTCACTCGTCGAACGGCGAGAACTTTGCCGCTGTAAGAGTGGGTCAGCAAACGTTGCAGGGCTCGCACCCTACCCCATCGGCCTGCCTTCGTTGCCTGCAGGATACGCACTTGCAGTCGGCGAACGTTGCGGTTGATGGCCGGCCAATCAATGGCGTACCATTCCGCCGCTTCGTGTGAGACCGCACCAACAGCTTGGGCTGTCGTCATCTGCTTTGCCTCATGTGCCGATTAATCAAGTTCTCTCGTGGGAAGCACCATAAAGGGAAGTCTGCCCGCTTTCGCGTCCGGTGATGTTGTCCATGTGACTAACGCAACCGATGTCCGCTCCATTACAGAGTGGCATTCGCTTTCTCCCTCATCTGTTGTCCGCACCGCCGTCAGTCCATCTTGCGATGCACTTTCCCCTTGCGGGGAGCGATGTGGATTTACCCTGTTCCGTGGGAATGACGCGATAGGTTAGGTCTGTTCTATACGCCGGCAGTGTTGTTCACCCATGACCGAGAACCCGGAAGCCTCGGTACTCACTGCAACAAGAGCCGCGCAGCATTTTAGGCTCTTTCGGGCTAACGACGCTTACGAACATTTGTGTATTTGACCCTGCTACCAAGCCTAGCCCCTCTCCACCTTATGCTGGCAGATACACCGTGGCCTCACGGTTTCGGTGCCACTCTTGCGCGTGTGGGTCCATTGTCCGAGGGCTTCGAACGGTCTGTTGCCTCGCCGCTCCAACCTCCCGAGTAGCCGGACCCCATTACTGGGGCCCAGCCCTCTCAGAACCGTACTTAAGACTTTCGCCATATACGGCTCAAGCCCTTCGAACGCCCTTTTAGGGAAGACGCGGTTGAGGAACGGAAAGATGGAGGCAATGAACCTTGTCGCGGCACTCTGGGTGAAGAAGAACGCTGTTCGTAGCGCCTTTCGAGCCACCCATCACAAGGGGAAGGCGGTAGTGAAGCCTCCATCCGGTGAGGCGGGTGATTCTCTCGTGGCATACGGGGCAGCGTCCGTCTTGCTCGCGCCAGAGAAAGCGAAGAGTGGTCGTACCCCGAAATGAATCTCGCATATGGGCCCCTTCACGGTCTGCGAAGTAGGTTTCATAGGCGGGATCATACGGGTTGGCTTCGGCTTTGACTTTAACGTGTCTTGTAATGGGTGTGCGAGAGGCGGGAAACAGCCACACTTGCTGCGGCTTCCCCTCCTCATCGCATGTTTCCCCAAAGAAGGTCCAGTTCCGCCCCCGGTGGAACGTAAAGTATTTCGCTTTGGTCCAAC
>Ga0209580_10001336_pt1 | contig 11479 bp, 12 predicted proteins | sample Coa_R1_5_FD_187153 | JGI IMG/M metagenome (GOLD analysis project Ga0209580, IMG submission 187153) | Surface soil microbial communities from Centralia Pennsylvania, which are recovering from an underground coalmine fire - Coalmine... | ecosystem: Environmental > Terrestrial > Soil >...
GTTGCCGTCCATCGGCTGCGCCCTGGAGTCGGTGACCATCCGATCGAGCGCCACGTTGCCCGGAGCCACCATGGCGAGGTACCGCGCTCCGGGGCTGGGTGACGGGGCGGAAGCCGTCGGGCCGCTGCAGCTCAGCGCGACCAAGGCGAATGCGACGGGCAGCGCCGATCCCCGAAACGTGGTGAAGCGCACGTCAGCGGCGCCGCGACGGAAGGCTGTCGAGGACGACGTTCCAGCGCTCGATCCGGACGGGCCGGAGCATCCCGTTCGGCGACCAGGGATCTTCCGCCATACGCTTGCGGACCTCGTCCTCGGATTCCGCTTCCACGACCCAGAGCACGTCGCGATCGCCCTCCAGCGGGCCGGCGAGCAAGATGAAGCCTTCCTCGAAGAGAGCGTCCATGTAGGCCGCGTGCGCGTCCCAGCCCTCCTGCCGGCGCATGTCTTTGGAGAAGTCCCACGGACCGCCCCGCTCGACCCGAACGACCCACCTCGCCACGTTGGGAAGCCTAAGACGAACATGCCCCCCGGGGAGCATGGAGTGGTGCCCGAGTGGCCTAGGCGCCTGGTTCAGGTCTAACGTTGCCCGCGGACGAGCACCGTGACCATCACGATCGCCGTGACGACCGCCACGGTCTCGACGGCCACCACCCAATCCAGGAACCAGGTGGCGAAGGCCGCGATCGCGAGGGCGGCCATGGCCCACAGGGAAACCACGCTCAGGAGCCGTTTGAGGTTGAAAGTTCACTTTGACGATGGACACGTACAGCCACGTGATCCCTCCGCTTCAACGCGACCCTACAGGTCGAATGGAGGCTGTGCTCGTAGGCCGCTCGCTGCTCCAACGGGAGTTTCTACGACAGTGCGCTAGGGCTGACCGGATCCGATTATCACGTTGCCAATTCCATCCACAGCGATACAGAACGTGATGATGGGACAGGACACCGCTGTCAGTGCGTTTCTGCCGTCAACGTTGGTCACTGTCCAAGCCCGGTTTCCCCCGGTAGGTTCGATGGATGTGATCACATTCCCCGCGTTATCCACCGCAACGCAGAAACTGACGCTTGGACACGAAATGCCGTGTACGAGATTGGTGCCAGCAACATTTGCTGGAACCCAAGCGGCAGCTGACCCCGTCGGGTTGCTGGAACTGACCAGAGTGCTGCTGGCGGGAGGGATCACGCCGGCCGGCGCATCATTGGCGGCCGGCTCACCATTTACTGCAACGCAAAGGCTGGAGCTGGCGCATGAAACGCCAAATACGTAATTGATGCCGCTCATTTGGATCCTCTTCCAGGCTGCCTTTCCACCCGTGGGATTTTTGGAAGTGACCACAGCGCCGAGGAAGTCCACCGCGGCGCAGAACGTGACGGTTGGACAAGAAACGTACAAAGGTGAAGAGCCGACGTCTGTCGAAGTCCAGGCGGCGGGTCCACCGGACGGCATGCTGGAGATGACGACAGTGCCGCTGTTAGCGTCCACAGCGACACAGAAGTTGATGCTAGGACACGACACGCCGGTCAGGTAGCTGTCGGTGTCAACCTTGGTCACCGTCCAGGCCGACGCCCCACCGGTGGGGTTGGTCGAGGTAACCACGTTGCCGCCGTCGTCCACGGCGACGCAGAGATGGCTGCTGGGACAGGACACACTAGACAGAGAGCCGGCCCCGTCCACGGATGTCACCGTCCATGTCGCCGCCCCTCCGGTGGGATTGCTCGACGTGACGAGGCGGCCGTTACCATCCACGGCGACGCAGAGGTTTGCGAACGGGCAGGAGATGGCGTTCAGTGAATTTGAGCTATCGACGTTGGTCACGGTCCAAGCCGCTGCGCCACCGGTCGGGTTGTTGGTGGCGACCACATTGCCATTACCGTCCACCGCGACGCAAAAGCCGCTGCTCGGACAGGACACACCATTCAGGAAGTTGTAGCCCTCGGAATTGTCCACGTGGGTTACCCTCCAGGCCGCCGGCCCACCGGTGGGGTTTGTGGAAGTGACAACGATGCCAGCGCCGCCCACACTGACGCAGAGGACTATCGTGGGACAGGACACGGCATCGCCTGCACCCACGTTGGTCACCTTCCAGGCCGCCGGCCCGCCGGTAGGGTTTGTGGAAGTGACCACGTTGCCGGCACCGTCTACGGCGACACAGAGGCCGTTGCTGGGACAGGACACTCTCTGCAGGGCGCCGTCGGGCGAGCTGTCCACGTGTGTCACCGTCCAGTCGACCGCGCTACCGGTGGGGTTTGTGGAGGTGACCACATTGCCGCTGTGGTCGACCACGACACAAAGGTTGACACTGGGACAGGACAACCCCAGAGGGGAGCCGAAGGCGTCCACGTGGATCAGCTTCCAGGCAGCCGGTCCCCCAGTCGGGTTGGTGGATGTGGCGACATCGCCGATTTCGTCGATGGCGACACAAAGGCTGACGCTGGGACAGGACACGCCTGACTGACCCGAGCCGATGTGGGTCGCCTCCCAGGCGCCCGCCCCCACGGTGGGGTCAGAGGAAGTGATCGCTTGGTCGTTGTTGTCCACGGCGACGCAAAGGCCGACGCTGGGACACGAGACGCCGGTGAAGTCGTTCGGGCCAATGTTGGTCACTGTCCAGGCCGTCGTACCGCCGATTGGGTTGATCGATGTAACGACATTGCCACTGTCGTCGACAGCGACACAGAGACTCACATTGGGACAGGACACGCCTTGCAAGTAATGGCCGTTGTATGGCGGCCGATGGTCGACGCGCACCGGTGCCGTCCAAGTCAACTCAGAGCCGGCCGCCGGGGTTGGGGATGGGCTCGGGGTTAGAGATGGGGTTGCTGTCGCCGCGATCGGGGTCGGTGTTGCGCTCGGTTGGGAGGATGAGTGTGCGCTCGGCGCCGAAGAGCAGCTGCATGCGGTGAGGATCAGCACGACTGCGAGAACCAAGCCCCTCATACAGGCCCTAACTCCGACCTGGAACATAAGTTATGACTTGTCGCATGAGTGTGCAGCGGGGGATGACCTGCACCACATCACAAAGCCTGGTCCTGACGTGGTTGGTTGGCCCAAAACCGGGGTCGGGATTCAGTGGGCCCGGGTGGCCTCGATCCAGCCAGATCATCCTCACGATGAGCACATACAGTCACGTCATGCCGGCGCTGCAGCGTGAAGCCGCCGACCGATTGGAAGTTATCCTCGCCGGAATCTGACGGTCAGGACCCGTTTTGGTAGAACGGCTTGCACGCGTCGGAGACTGCGGCTGGGTCGACGTTGTTTTTTGGCGGGCAGTATTCCTGAACACCGTTCTGATTGGTAACGATGCATCCCTTTGGGCCGACCGGCTGACCTGTCTGACATGGTGGCGCGTTTCGTACAAGTGAGCACGGCAACTCATTAGGGCCAGTTCCGCACGGGATGGGGCAGGGCGTGCCAGTGCCAGCACCACAGTTTGTGGGCGGGCAGGGCGTGCCAGTGCCAGCACCACAGTTTGTGGGCGGGCAGGGCGTGCCTAAGCTAGGACCGCAATTCGTGGGTGCACAAGGTGTTCCAGTTCCGGGTCCGCAGTTCGTCGGCGGACCGCAAGGTGTACCGGTGCCGGGTCCACAAGTTGAGCTGGACGCTTGACAGAGGATCCCGTTGCCGCAGTCCGCAAGCGCCGATCCGTACGACTCAAAAAACCGAACGACCGTGCCATCCGTCACAAGGATTAGCTGGTCAGCCTTTATTTGCTCCTGCTGCTCGAGGTTGAACTGAACTGTGGCTGGCGGCTTGACCGTAATCGGCAGGCCGGGAACGTCGCGCACCAATTGGTGCGATCGGTCTACCACACGCACTGTGATAGCCCGTCCAGTCCCGATGAATTTAAGGGTGACGCGTGTTGGTCCATTGAACTGACCCGGCACCGCAGGGCCGCGGTCGATCGAGACACCCCAGGTCGTCGTCAAGAGTTGCCCGCTGAACAGACCAGTTCCCTCTGGGGGCCATATGTCGCCATCGTCATAGAGGAGGCGCGACCGACCATCCGGCATCGAATAGCCGACCAGATCTCCACCCACGATTCCAGTCAGCGTCGGGCTCGACCACGTTATGCCATCCGCAGACGTGAGCCTCGCGATGCAGACGCAGCGTAGGGGCGCGTTGCCCATGCCACCAAAATTGCCCGCGAATGCCTCGTATGTGCCGTCGGCCTTGGCAACTACGAAAGGCCTATTGAGACCCTCCATGCGTACGCCGGCATCTGGAATCCAGCTCATCAGGTCTTGCGAATGGGCGCTGAACACGTGAGAAGGTCCGAGACCCTGCGCTTCAGGCTCGTCGGTGAGGTACATTCGCCAGCCCCCGTCCTGGGTACGGACCACTCGAGGCGAATCGAATTGAGTGCCGGGCTGCATGCCGAAGTCACGACCGCGCACTCGAAAACCTGGGTCGGGCGTGAGCGTCAGTCCGTCCCGGGTTACGGCGCTGGTGATCACACTGTCCTGAACGGGCTGGCCGATCGCGTATCCCTGGTTGAAGAAGAGCCGCCAACCACCAGATGGCAAGGCCACCACCTCCGGTAGGCTGCCGCGACAAAACGTTTGAGTACATCGAATACCTGGCTCGACCGTCCAGTGCAGGCCATCGCTGGACACAGCGCTGTAGAGGTCGGTGGTGCCAGGTGGTCTCTTCCCGGCTCGCACGTACATTCGGAACCCGCCGTCGGGTAGATGCGTTACGACGGGGTCGGCTATGACGACCTTGTCCTCCGGCAACCCAAAGTCTGCCGGCGTCAGGCGACGGCCTGGGTCTTCGCTCCAGACCTGAAAGGTCTGGGCTGTTGCAGGCGTCTTCGCAGCTGTTGGCGTAGGCACCGTTTGGCAGCCGAAGACAAACACCGGCAGCAGCGCAACAGCGAAGAACCGGCTCTTGGCCATGGCGGACCCTCCTGTCCGCAACCGCTTGAGCGCACAAAGATTACTACGAGGCCAACGGATAGGTAACCGAGCAGCCGAGCCCAAAACTGTTGTCAGAATTGTTGTCAGACTGGCGGCGATTCCGTCAATCCCCCAAGGAGGCCCGAGATGAACTCGAAAACGAGTGGGCCCGGGTGGCCTCGATCCACCGACCAGCCGATTATGAGTCGGCCGCTCTAACCAACTGAGCTACGGGCCCTGCCGGCTGAGTCTATCGGCCGCCCGAGCGGTGCCGCCTCCCCCTCACGTTTCACCACCCGGCCATCGTGGGTAACGGAATGACAAACATTGGAGCGGAGGTATTCACGTTAGATGGCTGCATTGGGAATCTTGATTCTTCGCATCGTCATCGGGCTCACGTTGGCCGGCCACGGCGCACAGAAGCTGTTCGGCTGGTGGGGCGGCCCGGGCATGGCCGGCTGGACCGGCGCCATGACCCGGATGCGGGTCCGCCCGGCAGTCGCGTGGGCATGGATGTCGGCCCTCGCCGAGCTGCTCGGTGGGATCGGGCTCGCGCTGGGCCTCCTGACGCCGCTGCCGAGCTTCGCCATCCTGGCGTCGATGCTGGTCGCGATCGCCCTCGTCCACTGGCCCAAGGGTTTCTGGGTCGGCAAGGGAGGCTACGAGTTCAACCTGGCGATCATCGCCGCGGTGATCGCGATCGCGCTGACCGGAGCCGGCGCCTACTCCCTCGACGCCCTGCTCAACCTCCACCTTCCCGAGCCTGTGACCTTCATCGTCGTGGGGGTCCTCACGCTGGCCGGTGTCGGGGTGGCGCTGGGCACGCGGAGCGCGCCCGTCACCGAGACGAAACCCCAGACCGCGGCCTGACCTAAGGCCGCCACCTGCGGGCGGCCGCTCACCTCGTTCGGGCCTTGCCGATCACCTCGAACGCCTGGAAACGATCTCCACTAGGTTTCCGTCCGGATCGCGCAGCAGGGCATTCCGGTTGGTCGCGTCGGGGTTGTCCGGACCGCGGCCAGTCAGGCCGGGCCGATCACCTCGACCTCGTTGCCGTCCGGGTCGTCGACGTAGAAGGTCCGCACGCCCTTCAGCACCGGGTGAACTCCGTGGCGGACCTCGACTCCGGCCTCGATGAAGCCGGTCTCGAGCTCGTCGTACGACCTGCGGTCCACCCGAAACGCGATGTGGTGCAGAACGCGCTTCTCCTTGTGCCGCGGAAAGTAGTCGTCCGGGTGCGGATGCGGGATCAGCACGACCATCTCGGGGATTCCGCCCGGCTCGGCCACCTTGAGGAACTTGTTCGGGAGCTCGGGCGGCGAGATGATCTCGAGCCCGAACTGGTCGCGATAGAACTGCAGCGCCGCCTCCATGTCGGCGACCCAGAGCACGATCTCGGCGAGCCCCTCCACGCGGCTCATGCGGCGATCCCGGAGAGCATCGCCGCGAGGTTGGCCTCCCTGACGCGTGGCGGGACCGAGCAGCCGGGCGCCAGCAGCAAGCCTCGGCCGCCCGTTTCCCGTACGGCCTCGCGCGCCTCCTCTTCGATCTTCGGCGGCGGCCCGTAGACCAGTGTGGCGCGCTGGCTCAGGCCGCCCATCACCGCGCGGCCGGAGATCTCACGGCCCTCGGCGAGCGACGGGTTGCCCTGGTTGTGGATGGACCAGCTGACGACCTGCACCGGGAACTCTCGGGACAGCGCGAAGTTCAGGTTCGAGCCGCACAGGTGGAGGACGTTGAACCACGCCTCCTTCGGAAGCTTCGACAGGACGCGGAGGTCGAGCGGCAGCGCCAGCTCGCGATAGGCCGCCTCGGGCATCACGCCGCGGCCCGCGTAGCCGGAGATGGCGTAGAAGACCCCCGCGGCGCCGGCCCGGACGGATGCGGCGCTGAAATCCGCGAGCGCGTCCGCGACCTTCTCGAGCGCGGGGCGCACCAGGTCCGGATGCTTGCGCAGCTCGCGGACGATGCGCGACTGCGACTTGCCGACCAGGTATCCGCCGACAGTGATCGGGCTGAAGACGGTCTGGATCACCGGCACATCGGAGCCGAGCTCACGCGCCACGATGCCGATCGACTCGACCTGGTCGTCGAGCGCCTTGCGGTTGACCAGCTCGACCTGCTTCCACGAATCGAGGTCCGGCACCGCCGGGCTCACCAGCACAGGCGCGCGCAGGGCGTGACCCGCCGGCTTGTAGACCGATCCGAACGCCTCCGCGAAGCAGCTCGCCCGCGGCTGGAACTTGACGAAGTCCCAACCGAACTTGCGCACCCGCTCGACGGTGATCCGCGCCAGCGCCTCGGGCGACCATTCCTCGCGATAGGTGTGTCCCCACGCGCCGGCCGGCGGGCGGTCCGCCACGCCACCGGCGAGCGCCGCCTTCACGCGATCTCGGGCCGTCATCGCTTCGAGTTTAAGCTGAGCCTGTTGACCGACATCGATTCCGAAGCGAAGCGGCTGCGCACCACGGCCGAGGCCAGGCCCATGAGGCTGCCGGTCAACCGCCGCGTCGACGAGAGCCACCACCTCGTCACCGACGACGGCCTCTCGGTCTGGTACACGATCCAGGTCTCGCCGCACAGCCGCATCCAGGAGGCGATCTTCGAGCGCGGCGACCGCATGCCGTCCGATGAAGAGTGCCGCCGCTGGCTTGACCTTCTGATCGTCGGCGCTGAGGCGACCGAGGCGCCGGGCTTGCCCGGTTCGACGACGCGCCGTTTCGAAGCCTTCGAGCGCAACCCCGACGGCGAGGCGCCGCTCAGCTGATGGCCCTCGCATCCACCGTCACCGAAGAGCTTCGCCGCATCGTCGGCCGCGAGTCCGTGATCGACTCGCCGAACGACCTGCGCATCTTCGAGCGGGACGCGTCGATCGAGGGCGCGATGCCCGACGCGATAGTCCTGGCCTCGACCACCGAGCAGGTGGCCGCCGTCGTGAAGGTGGCCGCGAAGAACAAGGTGCCGGTCACGCCGCGTGGTGCGGGCACGGGCCTCTCGGGCGGCGCCGTCACGATCCGGGGCGGCATCGCGCTCCAGGTCTCGCGCATGCGCCGCATCATCGAGATCGACCCGGTCGCGCAGACCGCGCTCGTCGAACCCGGCGTCGTCAACCAGGAGCTGTCCCTGGCCGCCGCGCAACATGGTCTTTTCTACGCGCCGGACCCGTCGAGCCAGAAGGCCTGCACCATCGGCGGCAACGCCGCCGAGAACTCGGGCGGCCCCCACTGCCTCTACTACGGCGTGACGACCAACCACGTGCTCGGCATGGAGGTCGTGTTCGCGGACGGCAGCGTGCACTGGGTCAGCGGCGACTCGCCGGAGCGGGTCGGGCTCGACCTGTGCGGGGTGCTGGTCGGCTCGGAAGGAACGCTCTGCGCGATCACGAAGATCAAGGTGCGCCTGCTGCGCATCCCGCCGAGCATCGCCACCATGCTGGCGGCCTTCCCGACCATCGAGGCCGCAAGCCAGGCCGTGTCCGCGGTGATCGGCCGCGGCATCGTTCCGGCCGCGCTCGAGATGATGGACAACGTGACGGTCGGCGCGGTCGAGGCGCACTACCACGCGGGCTATCCGACCGACGCCGGCGCCGTCCTCCTGGTCGAGGTCGACGGCGTGCCGGAATCGACCACCGAGCTGATCGCGTCGATCCGCAAGGTGCTTGGCGACCACGAGGGCTACGCGCTGCGAGAGGCGCAGACGCCGTCCGAGCGCGAGCTTCTGTGGGCCGGCCGCAAGGGCGCCATCGGCGCGCTCGGCCGGATCAAGCCCAACTACTACCTCCACGACGGCGTGGTCCCGCGGTCCCGCCTGCCCCAGGTCCTCTCCGCCGTGGGCGAGATCGGCCAGCACTACCGGCTGCCCGTGGCGAACGTCTTCCACGCCGGCGACGGGAACCTCCACCCCAACATCCTTTTCGACCTGCGCGAGCGCGACATCATGCACCAGGTCGAAGGCGCGGGCGAGGAGATGCTCCGGGCGGTCGTCGAGTTCGGCGGCGCGCTTTCGGGGGAGCACGGCATCGGCCTCGAGAAGAGCGCCTTCATGCCGTGGATCTTCAGCCCCGACGACCTCGACGCCATGCACCGCGTGAAGGATGTCTTCGATGCCGGAGGCATCATGAACCCGGGCAAGATCTTTCCCGACCCGTCGCGCAAGACGGTCCACCTCGCCGGGCGCACCGGCCTTGCGATCGAGGCCAGATGGTGGTGAACGATCCCCACGAACTCAGGGGCAAAGCCGTGGGTTCGCCGGGGCCTCTCAAAAAGGCACCCGCTGTGGAAAAGCCGCGCACGGCGGAGGAGCTGGCGCAGACGCTGAAGGATGCGTCAGCGTCGCGTTCGGCGGTGGTACCGGCCGGTGGTGGGAGAGCGCGCGGCATGGGCGGCGCGCCTGAGCGCTGCGACGTCGAGCTGCACACCACACGCCTCGACCGCGTGCTCGAGCATTCGCAGGCGGACATGGTCGTCAGCGTGGAGGCAGGCATCGCGCTCGAGGCCCTGCAGCACGAGCTCGGCAAGGCCGGCCAGTTCCTCCCGCTCGACCCTTTCAACTCTCCCGGCCACACCGTCGGCGGCCTCCTCGCCACCGGCTGGACGGGCCCGCTCCGCCTGCGCTTCGGCTCGGCGCGCGACTACCTGATCGGCATCCGCGTCGCGCTGCCGGACGGCAGCCTTGCGAGCGCGGGCGGGCGCGTCGTGAAGAACGTCAGCGGGTACGACCTCATGAAGCTGCACCACGGTGCGCTCGGCACGCTGGGCGTGATCGTCGCCGCATCGTTCAAGGTCTTCCCGAAGCCGCTCCATGACGCTTCGGTGGAGAGCGAGGACGGATGGGCGGCGGCGGAGCGGGCGCTCGCCGCGCCGGTGACGCCGGTGGCGCTGGAGCTCTTCTCCGACGGCCGGGTGCTCGCGCGCTTCATGGGCAGCCCGGAGGCGGTCAAGCGGACGGTCGGCGAGCTCGGCTGGGCGCATGCCTCGCATTCGGTGTGGCCCGAGCACGCGATGCGAGCTCCGCAGAGCTGGGGGCGCATCGCGGTGCCGCGCCACGACCTGCGGCGCATCCTCGACTCGCTGCCGCGTGGCGCCGAGTGGTGGGCTTCGCCTGGTGTCGGGATCGCCCACTGGTCGATCGACACCGATGTGGACGCCGTGCGTGAGGTGCGTGCCGCGGTCGAAGCCGTGCACGGTTCGCTGGTCCTGATGTCCGCGCCGGAGGAGCTCGTGCGCGCGGTCGGCGCGTGGGGCACGCCCCCTGAGACGCTCGACGTCATGCGGCGGCTGAAACAAGCCTTCGACCCGAACGGCATCCTCAACCCGGGGCGGTTCGTCTACTGATGGAGCATTTCCAGCGCCTCTCCGACGACGACCTCGCGACCTGCGTCCACTGCGGTCTCTGCCTCGACGCGTGCCCTACGTTTCGCGTGACAGGCCTCGAGACCGAGTCACCGCGCGGCCGCATCTACCTGATGACGCAGTGGAAACGCGGGACGATGCGGTTCGACGAGGAGCAGGTGCGCCACATCGACCTGTGCCTCGGCTGCCGGACGTGCGAGGCGGTGTGTCCGTCGGGCGTGCCGTACGGCCGCATCATCGAGGCAGGGCGCGCCGACGTCGAGGACGCGCGTCGCCTGAGCTTCAAACGGCGGGCCAGCCGCGTCGCGCTGCGGCAGCTGCTCGGGCATCCGGCTCGCCTGCGCGCCTTCGGCGCGCTGACGCGCACCGCCCAGGCGGTCGGACTGACCTCGGTGGTTCGGTCCGGGCGGCAGCTGCCCAGACTGCGCGGGCAGTTCCGGCCGCCGGCCGGCCGCGTCGCGCCCGCCATCGGCGAGCGCAAGCACCGAGTGGCCTTTTTGGTCGGGTGCGTGATGCCGATCCTCTACCCGCAGTCGCACGACGCGGCGGTGAAGCTCCTGCAGCTCGCCGGCTGCGAGGTGTGGTTTCCAGCGGGCGAGCGCTGCTGCGGCGCGCTGTTCGCGCACAACGGCGACCTCGAGGGCGCCGAGCGACTGCGCGAGGCCAACACGCGCGTCTACTCTGCGGAGCACTTCGACGCCCTGATCGTCGACTCGGCCGGGTGCGGCGCGCACCTCAAGGATTTCTATCCGGGGCTGAAGGGCCGCGTGAAGGACCTCAGCGAGTGGCTCGCCGAGGTCGGCCTGCCCGAGCCGAGGCGCGAGGTGAAGGTGCGCGTCACCTACCAGGACGCATGCCACCTCGCCCACGCGCAGCGGATCAAGAAGCAGCCGCGCGAGCTGATCCGATCGATGCCCGGTGTCGAGCTGGTCGAGATGCGGCACCCCGACATCTGCTGCGGGGCGGCCGGGCTCTACAGCACGCTCGAGCCGGACATGTCGCGCCGCATCCTCGAGCAGAAGCTCGACGACCTGATGGGAACGCGGGCCGAGGTGGTGGTGACGGCCAACCCCGGCTGCCAGATGCAGCTCGAGGCCGGCCTTCGCCCGCTCGGGTCGGCGATCAGGGTCGAGCACATCGCGGAGCTCATCGCCAGGGCGTACTGAGCAGGCCCCTCAGCTAGATCTTCAGCTTCGGCAGCACCGCGGTCTTGGTCACGTCGACCTCGACGCG